>Ga0137391_10002362_pt1 | contig 14129 bp, 16 predicted proteins | sample 15con2h24BmetaG_FD_101399 | JGI IMG/M metagenome (GOLD analysis project Ga0137391, IMG submission 101399) | Vadose zone soil microbial communities from Angelo Coast Range Reserve, California, USA - 15con2h2.4B metaG | ecosystem: Environmental > Terrestrial > Soil > Vadose zone > Saprolite...
AAAGGACGAACCGGGCGCTGGTTTCGAAAGGAGTCGGGCGATTAAACCGCCAACAATTGAGCCGCCGATTCCGAGGAGCGTGGTCATGATGAAACCGAGATGTTGCGCGCCTGGCATAATCTTGCTCGCAATCCAACCGACGATGAAACCGACAATGATTGACCAAATGATGTGTAACATAGTTTTGTTTTGGTTAGGGCGCCGAGGCTATCAGGTTAGTGAATTCGAAAGCCACTCTTTTCTCACGCATCATTGATGTAGCGCATGCGTCTCGCCCGCCGTGGCGGGCCAGAGGCTCGCGGTACTTCCTCCGGGAAGATCGACAAGGTGGATCGGTCCGGCAGCTGCCGGAGCGATGTTAATCATTGCGGCTTCGCCGCCTAATTTTAGCATCGAGGTCGCCGCGGCGACGACTGCTCGATCCACCTATCATCTCTGACGATTTGTTTGGTCGAGCGCGAGGTATTCGTCGCGCGGCGGGCTGAACGTGTCGAGCACGCGTGTGTCTTCGATGGTCTCCACTCCGTGGGGCACGTTGCTCGCAAGATAAAATGAATCGCCAGCGGTCAGCTCGTGCGGCGTTCCGTTGACGATCAACTTCATGCGGCCTTCCAAAATATGCACGATCTGCTCCTGTGGATGTTGATGCTCCGGCATTTTGCTGCCGGCCTCAAGGTGCGCGATCATCTGATACATCGTCTTGCCGCTCGCCGCCGTCTGTCTTTTGATGCCAGGACAGATTTCGATCCACGGATTTTCGTTTTTCATAAGCTAACTCCTGTCGTGACTGAGTTTTAATCTGAAATGATAAGAAGTAATGTTCATGCGTTTGAGCAGATAGAAACGATGGGCGTCGAAGCGCTGCACGCCGGAATCGAGCTCGAGGCTTTCGCAGCCACGTCCGCGCGCCTGCTCCATCAGCCAATCGAACAATTGACCGCCGTAACCACGCGAGCGATCTGCCTCGCGAGTGACCAGGTCATCGACGTAGAGAAATTTTCCGGAGAATAATGCTTCGAGAACCCGGTAACCAGCCACGGCCCGGACTTCATGCTCGGTTTCAAGGAAGGCGAGCAAGTAACCTTCGTCTTGCTGCCGCTGTACGCGTTCGACAAATCTTTCGGCATTGTGAAGATGTGTCCGCAACTCCCGCATGACCGGGTGACAGCGACGGATCGCTTCCGGTGTCGCGGCGATTGAGATGCTCGAATTCTTCATGTCGACCTGTCACGCCGTAGCGGAGCCGCGAAGGCGGATTTTGTCTCGCGTTTGCCGTTGTACCAAAGATCGAGCTTGTCGCGGGAGCGTACCGTGCGCATTCCGCCGATCATCACGGCAAACATGTTCGCCAAAATTTCACGTCCCGAATACATCCGCAACTTTCGCCCCGACGTCACGATCGGCTCGCGCAGAACTTTCAACCTCCCAATTTTCCGGAGCGCGAGACTGAAAAAGACTTCTTCGCCGGCGAAAAGCTCTTCACTGAATCCGCCGATCGCGTCGAAGTTTTGGCGGATGGTGAAGAGGAACGCACCGGCTCCGAGATTCAGCCAGAAATAAATTGTGCAGAAAATTTTTATTAAAATGCGAGCCCAGAGTGGAATGGCTCCGCCCACAGTAACGCGTGCGCTGCCGCCTGAATAACCAGCTGCGAGCGCTGCGATTGCATCGACAATGTGTTTCGGATTGATGCGTGTATCGGCATCGACAAAGAACAAAATATCGCCGCGGGCAGCGTGCGCGCCGGCATTGCGTGCGGCCGCGATTTGCCGGCGACTGATCGACACCACTTTCGCGCCGGCACCTTTCGCTACTTCTGCTGTCGCGTCCGTCGATGCATCATCGACCACGATGATCTCATATTGTCGATCTCCCCACAGGACGAGTCCGTCCCACTGGCGGACTTGCCCTGCGGCGTCTTCAATCGCGGCGATTGTCGATGGAAGCTCGAGCTCTTCGTTGTAGGCCGGAATGACAAACGAGATCACACTTCGGGCAACTTTACGCCGTGCAGCGCGTTCAATTCAAGGCAGCGGCTTTGACTGGCTGAGATGAAGATGGAGATATGCAAATGTTAATTCGCTTACTCGGTGCGGCGGCTCTGTGTTGTGCACTGTTGTCGAGCTGCGCGAATACGAAACAAGCTGAACAGACCGATTCGAAGTCTATTCTCCGGAAAGCGGACAGCGGCCAGGAAATTCACGGCGAAGTAGGCGCGATGTACGGCGCTCGCGTGCGCTAAGCCCTGAGTGGCGCAAGTTTCTAACTTGCGATCCAAAAGTTAAAGGCAAGTTGGAAACTTGCCCCACAATTACAGAATCAGATTCAAATCGCCGAATTCGTGCCAAAGATACTTTTTCGCGATCGCTTCTTCGTATGCCGCGCAGATTTGTTCGACCGGCAAAAATGCGCTGAGTAGCTCCAGATGACTTGTTTCCGGTTCATGCAAACCGGTGAGCAAACCATCCACCGCTTTCAAACGATGGTGATTGTCGATCTTTAGCCGCGTGTAATCGTGAGTCTCTTGCACGCGCCCGTCGGCTCCAGCGACTGATTCGAGCGCCCGCACCACAGTCGTCCCCACTGCGATGACGCGTCCGCCATTGTCTCGCGCGGAATTGATTTTTTCAGCGGTCGAGTCGCTGACAAAATATTCCTCCTCCGAAGCGGGATGTTGCGCGTCTAGTTCATCGTCCATGTAAGAAGAGAGCCCGGTGTGCAGAACAATGTAGGCGCTGTCGATCCCGCCCTGTTTCAAAGCGAGCAGCAATTTCCACGTGAACGCCCGGCCCGCGGAAGGCATCTCGGCCGAGCCTGGCTCTTTTGCGTAAACGGTTTGATAATAGTCGAGGTCCCACGGCGCCGAGACATATTCGTAGCGAATCGGTTTTCCCAACCGGTAGATAAGATCGACAAGTTCGGTTCCAGAGCGGGAGAAACACAATTTCCAGAGACGCGGAATATTTGCGTCGCGTTCGAGCACGGTTGCCGCAAGACCTTCGGCGAAATCAATCTGCATTCCCGCACGCAATCCGCAGCCGAACGGGTCGCCCTGTTCGCAAAGCAACAGCGCCAGCCAGGAGTCATCCGGCAAATGTTCGGCCAAGCGCACTTCCATGCACGGGCCGTGCGCCGCACTGCATTCGCAGCCGCGCAGCGACGCCGGCAACGTTCGGCTGGAATTGAAAACGAGCAGATCGCCAGCACGCAAATAATTGTCGATCTTGTCGAAACGCGTGTGCTCGATCTTTCCCGTCGCCCGGTCAATAACGAGTAAGCGCACCTGATCACGGCGAATTCCGCGCCGTTCCGGCGGCTCCTTTGCGCTGAGCTCCGGCGGGAGCGTGAATGTGAATGGGGCGCTCATGAAGATGGCCGGAAGTTCCAAATCTCAAGCTCCAACATCCAGGGAAACTTTAAAGTCCAACATCCAAAAGAAATCATGCGCCGCTGTTTTGAATTTGGGTGATTGAAGCTTCCCTGGAGCTTGGATGTTGGACCTTGGTGCTTTACTCCACGTGTTCTTTCTGGGCGGCGCCCTCCAGCAAAACCGCTTTCCAATCTTCCTGCGCTTGGAAACGTTTGCCGGTAATATTTTTGGATTCGTCGGAAGCGAGAAAAACAAAAACATCGGTCACGTCGGCGGGATCGGCCCATTCGGTTGGATCTTCGTCCGGCTCAGCCGCGCGGTGCATCGCCGTATTCATGTTTCCGGGATCGACCCAGTTGACGCGCACATCAGATTCCTCCAACTCCGAAGCCCATGTCTGCGACATTCCTTCCAGTCCAAATTTGGAAATGCCATACGCGCCCCAGCCCGGGTAGCCAACCTGACCGGCGTCGCTAGTGACGTTGATGATGGAGCCGCCGCGCTCGATCATTGCCGGCAGCGCGTTCTTGATGAGCAAAAACGGCCCGATCAAATTCGTGTCGAGCACTTCGCGAAAATGTTCCACGGGATAGTCGAGGAGGTTTGGCATCGGCGATGGGCCGATGGTGGACGCATTATTCACGAGCACCTCAAGGCGACCTTTAAACTGCGCCAGCGTCGTAGCGACGATGCGCTCGATGTCACGCGGCTTGCTCACGTCGGCCTCGATGATGACGATCTCGATCTTCGGCGCGATTTTGCGGACTTCGCCGCGCACTATGGTGAGTTGATCTGCGTGGCGTGCGATGAGTGAAAGCCCAGCGGCGCCTTCGCGCGCAAACCGCAGCGCCATCGCACGCCCGAGCCCCTGCGACGCGCCAGTGATCAAAATATTTTTGCCCGTGAGTTTGTTCATCCCACGAAAACTTTCGCGCGTGACCGGGCGCGGCTCAACTGTTGACGTCAGAAACAGGATAGCCTAAGAGCCGCCATGCAAAAATTCGTTGTGAGCTTTTTGCTCTGCGCCGGATCGATCGTCCCGGCAATTTCGGCGACGCACAAGGTCCCCGGCGACGAACCATTTGCGAACATCGCGATCCCCGAGAAATGGCAAACGAAGGAAGTTGGGGAGGCCGTTCAAGCTACTTCTCCAGATGCCGCGGTTTTCTTCCTCGTGATGCCGGTGGAGCCAGGCAAAATCGCCGAGGCGATGGGCGAGGCGATGCGCTACTTGCGGAACCAAGGCGGCCTTACGGTCAAGGCCGATACACGCAAGGATGAAGCGGGAAAGTTGAACGGCATGGACGTGCAAAATGTTTCTTGGCAGGGAAAGAACAGCAAGGGCGACGTGACAATCCGGTTCGCCAGTGTGTCGGTCGCCGAGAACAGGCCCCTGCTGGTGGCTTATTGGTGCTCGCCCGAAGCGGAGAGAAAACACCGCAACGAGTTGAAGAAGATGCTGCAAAGCATCGAGAAAAGTTAAGCTTTCGGCGCGAGCGGGTTGTCGTCTCACCTTGGGCCCGCCACACCCATTCAAGTTTCTGCACCTCCGCTACCAATCATTCATCGTAAGCTGCTTACGATGAATGAACCGATTCGGAGAACTTGATTCCGGATTTCTGTACTTCGCGATAAGGCAAAAGCCAGATGAGCGATTCGTCGTGAAGATCGACAACCTGGATCCGGTTGCCCCACGGATCGTGAAAATCGCAGCGGAAAGGCGGCTCGAGTTTAAGTTTGTATTTGCCGGTTAATTTCTTGCGGACTTCAGCGAGTTGCTGTTCGTCCCGCACCATGACGCCGAAATGCCGCATATTCGCCGGCTGCACTTTGTCCACTTCAAAGATGGCGAGGAACTGGTGCTCGCCCAGCTTGAAAAACGCATCACCTTCGCCGTCACTCATCTGCTCGAGATTGAAAACATCTTTGTAAAACTCGACCGCCTTTTTGATGTCGTCCACCTCGATGGCGACATGATTGCATCCGTAAACTTGCACGCTCATGCTCCAGCATAGTTTACGTCATGAAAATTTGTAGGGCGTTTCTGGCAGACGCCGCAATGTGAGTTCGGCCAACTGACGAGCCCGCCTGCAGTCGTGTGCCGATCCTGCCACTCGGCTGTTGCTTCGGGACTCCAGTTTAGCACCGGCCCCGGCCAGATTCTTGCTGTGTTCTGAGGTGTGCAGACGGAGAATTTGATCGATCAATTGGAATTAGTGCTGCCACTGGCGGTAGAATGGGCGTGCGAACAAGAACAACGGATTCTCCTTGAAGGCGAGCCGCTCTCCGGAAGCGAGCTGGCCGATGCAAATGTCGTCGGAGTGCGACATCCGGAGCGCGTCCGGATTTTACCGGTCGAGGCGATTCCGTCTCCGTCGCATCCGATCTTAAAAGCCGCATCCGAGCAGATCGATTTGCTGCCGTCGGCCCCGAGCGGGCTCACTCTGCAATACGGCATCTTCGTCCGCGGCGATTGCCGGCAAGATCGACATCTCGTCGTCCACGAGCTGGTGCACACGGCGCAATACGAGCGGCTCGGCGGAATTCTCCGGTTTCTGCGGAACTATCTTTTCGAATGCGCGACGCTTGGCTATGGCGCAGCACCGCTGGAGCAGGAAGCAGTTGAAGTAGCAGCACGCATTTTCGGTGTGGGGAGCGCACGCGCCCCGCGTGCTGCCGCTGGCGCCCTCGCCAGCGGCTCTTTGGGGTAACGAAGACCGCGTCGTGTTGCGTTCGAGGCTGTTCGGCGAGGGCGCGTGCGCTCCGCAAATCCGCCGAATCTCGCTCCGTGGTTGAAATTCACCTTTTCCTGTGTCCGAGCATTTCGCCGCGAACCGTGCGCGGATCGACGTGCGTGAGATTTTTTTCCATTAACGACGTGAGCAGCCGGATGTGCGGGATTTCGCAAAGGTATTCGGCGATAAACCAGACTGGTTTCCCCGTCGTCATCCAGTTGCGATGATCAAACCGCGCGAGATTCACCGGCCGTGAATAATGCCTCAATGTGCGCTCGAAGCGCATATTGAAATAGACATTGAAGTAGCTCATAGCGAGCTCGCGCAAGCTCCGATAAACCGGCTCGCGATAACGGCAGCCGGTGAAGTTCGATTTCGCGACCGCGCCCCAATGTCCCCGGACTTTGAAAATGGCGACCACATGATCGGTGTCGCGCTCGGCTTCAAGATCGAAGATGAGCGGCGGAAATCCGAGCACCCGCAGAGCGGCGGCGGCAAAAATTCCACCCTCGAGACAAGAGGCGGTGCGATCGTGCAAAACTTTACCCGGCGAGCGTGCGGTGTAACTGAGGTTGTAAGGCAATTCATCGAGAAACTTCTGAATGCCCACCGGCGTTTTCAGTGCGCGCAGCAAGCGCAACTCCGAAGCTGCGAAACCGAGATTACTAGGAGCTCGCACAAAGGACGCAAAGGTCACGGCGCAGCCGAAGCAAGAACTTAATTCGGAGGGTAGACGCCGCTATAATCTTGCGTCAGGGCCGACGCGGCCATTTTGCGTCGGTTAGAATCCGACCGGATGTCGCGCTTCAAAGCCTGAAGGCAGGCGGTCCGTTAGCTGCCAACCGGGTGCCCACCGGTCGTGGGCGGTTATGTACGGTGTCGTGTCGAGCCGCAGCCCCGCGATTACGGCAAAGGTGTGGCCATTGCGCGCGTAAATCGTGATCCACTTACCCTGACCGCTCTCGCCGAAGTGGCGGAACTCGGAGGAACTCAACGGCGCCTTGATTAAACCCGCTCCACCGAGCGCGTAGGAAACAGTGCCGGAGCAATCGTAACCGCAATCCTTAAAAGATTTATGACCGCCGCCATACCGGTACGGTTTGGAGCGAAGCTGGTTCGCGGCCCAGATCGCGCGCTTCACCGCCAGCGGCGCTTTTTTTGGTGCGCATGCTTGTCCGAAATGAAGGCAAGCTTTGCCGCTGGTTGTTATCGGACCCGATGTGGGAAACGACCCAGCCATTGCCGGTGGAACGATTAAGGCCAAAGCAGCCACAGCGAAAAACATTTTAGGGCTCGAGTAATTCACAAACCGTTTTCGGAGCGTGTCCTATGTCATAAGACTGGGTTTGAAAAGAAAAAAAATCCCGAAAGCCTATTCTCTCACTGGCGGGTTAATCTGGCGGCGGTGCAAGATTTGGTGATATGTTCACCGCGTAATGCGCGGGCTGGCGTTTTTCTTTTCGGCAGCGCTTGTGGTCGTTGCCTTCGCTCAAGAAGATTCAACGACAGACAACGTCGATTCTTTTGATATCGAACCACCGTTGCTAATTCCCAATCGCGGGAATGAACCGTTACCGGATGTCGCAGCGCCAGATGCGGATGTCGATCTTGCGCAGTTGGAAAAGAATTTGGAGCGGGCAGAGCGAAATGCGGGGGGAGCCGAACGGCTTTACAAAATCGGCGCGCTTTCGAAGGTTGAGGCGGAACAACGTTCGCTTCGCGTCGTTCGTTTAAAATCCGATCTGGAAAACGCGCGGCTTGCGCGGGCGAAGGTAGACGTTGTGCAAAAAGAAAAACAGGTGGCCGCCGGCGAAATCGCGAAAGAAGAACTGGCCGAAGCCGAAACATTGCTTGCGCACGCGATTGAAACGGCTCACGCTGCCGCCGTTGAACGCGAGCGCGCCGAGCTCGAGGCGGCGAAGACCAATTTGCAGCGCCAGCAAAAGCTCCTCGCTTTGGGCAGCGCGCGAAAATCCGACGTCACCCGCGCCGAACAAAAACTGGCCGAACTGAAAACGCCGAAGAATTAGTCAGCTCACGAAAGATCGACATTCGCTGAGTCAACTCCGCTGAACGAGTTTTAGCACAAAGTACGCAATCGACGCGGCGGCGAGCGCGATTCCGTTAACAGCAAATTCGCGCATCGTGGCGTGTGCGAGAATCCAAATGATCGCGACAATCGCGAGCGCGGGCACGATTTTCGCGCCGGGGAAATTGAAAGGCTGACCGTCCGCCCGGACGGCGCGCTGGACCAGAAACCAGCAAGCGGCGCAGCAGAGTAGATACATTAACAAGACGGCGACGTTGGAAAGAACAGCCAGCGCTTCGAATGTCGATGTTACGGAAAGAGCGAACGCGACCACGGCGTAGGTGATGATGGCGACATCGGGGGAACGATAGCGCGGATGCACGTGCGCGAACCACGTCGGCAACGCGCCGTCGCGGCCGAAGGCGAAAATCATTCGCGGCGAGCTCAGGATGTCGCTGGTGACGAAACCGAACGCGGAGATGGTCGCGCCCGCGAGCAGAATGGTGCGGCCGAGATTGCCGAGAAATTTCGCAGCGGCTTCGGCAAGCGGCGCCTCCGCATGATTCGCTAGGTCGCTGCCGAGCGTTCCCTGCGCGACGAGTTGGATGGCGATGTAAAGCACGGTCGTAATGAGCAGCGCGAGGTAGGCGGCACGCGGAACCGTGCGCGCGGGGTTCTTTACTTCGCCACTGGGAATTAGTCCGACCTCGATTCCGACGAAGGCGAAGATCAAAAGAATAACGCTGTCGCCCAATGGCTTGCTGCCGGGCCAGCTGGGCCACGCGATCGCCGCGGGTTGAATAAAAAATATTCCGACGCAAACGAAGAGCAGAATCGGCAACAGTTTCGCAATCGTAACGACCGTGACCGCGCCGGCGCCCTCACGCACACCGCGGACGTTGATGGCGACGAGCGAACCGAAAACCAGCAGCATGATAACGAATCGCGTGATTGGGCTTGTTCCCATCGGCAGCAACGCGACCAACGAACTCACGAAAACGTTCACTACGCCCGCGACCGCAGCGACGGCGGTGAGGCCGTAAAGCACCCCTGCGAGAAAGCCGACGTAGCGTCCGAATGCGACTTCGACATACGCATAAAGCCCACCGGTGAGCGAAACGCGGCTGCCCGCAATTGCGAAACAGGTCACGAACAACAACATCGCAAGCGCGCACGCGATAAATGCAAGCGGCGCCGCTGAACCCAGACCTTTCGCCACCAGCGCTGGCAAAACGAAAATGCCCGCGCCAATTGTCGAGTTAACGATATTCGCAGTCAGAGCCGGAACGCCCATAGCGCGGACGAGCTGATGATCTACGCGCTCCGCGCGCTGGATCGACATCGCCTCCTCGGCCATGCCGCAATCTCATCTGAGTTTAGACAGGATTAACAGGATTTTTCAGGATTCAGGAAAGGCTGCTGCTTCGCTTCAATCCAATTAATCCCGTTAATCCTGTCTAGTTAATATCCCGCGGCCTGCCCGTCTTTGCGCGATTCGCTGGCGCCGACGTAAACACGCTGACCGTCGTGCATCTCAACTTTGATGGCTTGATAGCCACCGTAACCGCCGACGTCGAAGCGCACATCGTGCCCGCGCTTCTTTAATTCGCGGACGCTTTCGTAGGGAATGCCACTTTCAACTTCGACGTAACCGCCCTTCTCCATTTTTTCGCCGGTCGGTTCATTGTCGCCTTCGTGTTGCCAGCGCGAGGCGTCGCCGGCTTCTTGCACGTTTAATCCGAAGTCGATCTGATTGGTAAGCACTTGCACGTGACCTTGCGGTTGCATCCCGCCGCCCATGACGCCGAATGCTTCCCGTGGTTTGCCATCTTTCATGACAAAACCAGGGATGATGGTGTGAAACGGGCGCTTGCCCGGCGCGTAAACGTTCGCGTGTCCCTGCTCCATCGAAAACAGCTCGCCGCGATCCTGAAACATGAATCCGAGCCCGGGCACGACGATGCCGCTGCCCATCCCGCGGTAATTGCTTTGAATCAGCGAGACCATGTTGCCTTCGTCATCTGCTGTGCACAGGTAAATTGTGTCTCCCTGATCCAGCGCCAGATTTCCTGGATCGACATGTTTGCTGCCGGGATTCGGATCAATGAGCTTGCGCCGCTCGGCCCCGTATTCTTTGGAAAGCAAACTCTTCAATGGAATTTTGGCGAACGCCGGGTCGGCATAAAATTTCGCGCGATCAGCCCAGACGATCTTCTTGGTTTCGATCATGGTGTGTACGGTGTCGGGTGAATTGCGTCCCATCGCGCGGAGATCGAATCCTTCCAGGATGTTCAACATCTGGAGCGTGGCGATGCCCTGACCGTTCGGCGGGAGTTCGAACACATCGTAACCGCGATAATTCGTGGAGACCGGATCGACCCATGTCGAGGTATGCTTCTCGAAGTCGGCTTTGCGCAAAAACCCGCCGCTCTCGCGCATGAACATTTCGATCTTATTCGCGATCTCGCCTTTGTAGAAAACGTCCCGCCCTCGCTCACCGATCAAGCGCAATGTTTTCGCAAGCGCAGGATTTTTGAAGATATCGCCTTTGCCTGGCGTATGGCCTTTTCCGTCGAGCGTGTACGTTTCGAGAAACGTGCCGGGAAGTCCTTTGTAGAGTCGGGGGCCGAACGACCAGTAATACGCGATCAAGTCGGTGACCGGAAAACCTTCTTCGGCATAATGGATCGCGGGCGCGAGATCGTCGGCAAATTTTAGTTTCCCGAATTTTTTGTGCAGCCCGGCCCACGCATCGACGCAACCGGGCACGCTGATCGGCAACATGCCAGTCGGCGGAATCGTTTTGCGATTCAATTTGTCGAGCTCCGCCTTCATCTGTTCGTAACTCAAGCCGAGCGGCGAACGTCCGCTGCCGTTGATCCCGTAAAGTTTGTTTTCTTTCGCGTTGTAAACGATGGCGAAAAGATCGCCGCCGACTCCATTGGAGACCGGCTCCATCAAACCGAGCGTCGCGTTCGCGGCAATAGCCGCATCCACAGCGCTGCCCCCGCGTTTCAAAATATCGAGCCCCACTTGTGTCGCGGCGGGCACACTCGTGCAAACCATTCCGTGCCGCGCCAGCACTTCCGATCGCGTCGCGAAATTTTTTCCGGTGATACGATCGATCTGCGCGGAAGAAACCCCGGGAAATGCAGAGAAGATAACCAGGAGAAGGAGGACGCGAATCGACTTCATGAGTCCGAAACTACCACTGGCCTCATTCTACGCGAAGGCGAGATGTATTGAGTGGTTATCCAAGACAGGATGCGCTCAAGAAATCATAATGCCAGTCCGTCAAAGCTTTCGCAATGCTAGTTCGCATCATATTGATGATCGTGCTCGCGGTTTCCACGGTTGCACCGACGCGCGCGGCCGAGCAATCACTGACCGACAGTATCAAAAAGATTTTTTCGACACCGACTCCCACGCCGTCGCGAAAAAAGAAGCGATCTGCAAAGAGGATATCGCCTTCGCCCAGCCCTTCGCCGAAAAAGAAATCTTCCCCTCTCCCAGCAAAGGAGTTGCCCACACCGTTAGTTGCACCGCCAATCGAAAAGAAAAAGCCTTCCGCTACGGCATCGCCGAGTGCGTCACCGCGACGGAGAAAGAAACCATCGCCAACGCCAACGCCAGCACCAAGCGAACTGCCATCCACATCGACAACTCCCAGCGTGACACCTTCCCCAAGCGCGGTGCCGGAGAGTTCACCGACGAAGGCGCCGGAATCACCGTCTCCGGCAGGTTTGAAAAAACGCGGCGCGCCGAATGCGACGTTAGCGCCGGACGCGATCAAAGGTTTTAAAGATTATCCGGCAAGCGTGCAGAGGCTTCTCGTCAGCGCACTGGAGTTGACTACGCGCGATCTCGATTACAAATACGGCTCCGCCGACCCTGCGACTGGCGGCATGGATTGTTCCGGTTTTGTTTATTTTGTGCTCAAACAAAACGGCGTGGACGATGTGCCGCGGGATTCGAGCGAGCAATACGTTTGGTTGCGGCGCGCCCGGAGATTCGAGCCTGTACTTAGTCAAAAGGACGACTCATTCGAACTGGAAAACTTGAAGCCCGGCGACCTGCTTTTCTGGACGGGTACCTATTCAATCGAACGCGATCCGCCGATTACCCACGCAATGATTTATCTCGGCCGCGAACGAAAAACTGGACGACGCGTCATGGTGGGCGCAAGCGACGGCCGAATTTATCAAGGGGAGTCGCGCTATGGAGTGAGCGTCTTTGATTTTAAAATTGAGCGCGCTGGGAAACGCGATGAAGGCAGGTTGCACCCGACTTTTGTGGGTTACGGTCACATTCCAGGACTGCGCGAGTAGCGCAGCGAAGGACTTCGCAGGTAAGGCTGGACTTGTTCCCGCAATTTAGATCGACAAGGTGCGCGGAATTTCGCTATGAACGCGGCAGGTTCTCAGGGCAAACAAAATATTGCAGCCCAAAACCTATGAACTGGAAAAAATTTTTCGTCGCATTCATCGCCGCGTTCATCTTCCTGTTCCTTTGGGGATGGTTGTTTAACGGCGTGTTTATGAAAGACATTTATGCGCAAACGTCGAGCTTGTGGAGACCGCAGAACGAAATGATGACCCGCATGCCTTGGCTGATCATCGGTCTGGCCATATTGACTTTTGCGATTGTGCTGATCTTCGCCAGCGGTTTCGCGGGAGGCGGTGTCGCTGCGGGAATCAAGCTCGGCATCATGCTGGAGATTCTCGCCTTTGGTGCACGCTTGACGATGTACTACCTGCAACCGTTTCCCGGAAAATTGATCGCGTATTGGACCCTCGGCGGTTTAATCGAGATGATCGTGACCGGCGCGATCATCGGCGCGATTTACAATCCCGGTCCGACGACGAGGGGCGCAAACGTTTAGATCGCAGCATTGACACGCTTGTAGGGCAAGCGCTCCGCTTGCCGAATTCACGCCGGCGAAGGCAGGCAATGCGTCTTCCCTACAATTATCGTTGGCGTAGAAGCATGTCCGGGAAATTGCTTCCCTCGTGAGTCAACAGCACTTTATGATTGCATTCGATCTGCGTGTATGGCCGAGACGGTTGAGAAACTCACGACGGGCGAGCAGCTGACGATTGATCAGCTACTGGAGTATCTGCCAGCGCTGAAGGAAATTCCGCGTGCGCAGCTGGAGAACTGGGGTAAAGGCGCGGCCGTCCAGCACCGATTTCGCAAAGGCGAGATCGTCTGCCGCGAAGGCGAGTTCGGTTCCACGGCCTACTATATTGTCTCCGGCACGGTTGATATTTTTATCGACAATCCGCTCGCACATTTGCGCAACCGGCCCGCGACCGGTTTTTTCGGCCGCAGTGTTGCGCGGATGAAAAGTTTTCTCACCACCGACGATGAAGACCGACGCTCCGAAGCGCATCAGCGCCAATTCATCGGCATTGACGCAGATGTCGATCTTCCGGTGCATCGGCCGCTGGCGCAGCTCGGCCCGGGCGATCTTTTCGGCGAGATGACGTGCCGCACCTATCAACCGCGCTCTGCCACCGTGCAGACGCGTGAGCCATGCGTCATGGTGGAAATGTTGCGGGTGATCCTCGACATGCTCGTGGGTAATCGGCAGCCGTCGGACGCCACGAAGGCGACGACAAAAGTGAAGATGCCCACATTCAAAGGGACCTCATTCAAAGCCGAGCTGGACAAAAAATATCGTGAACGCTCCCTCAGTAATCAGCTCCGCAGCGTCCCGCTGTTCGCGAGCCTGAGTGAAGAATTCATCGAATATTTGCGGCAAAACGTCGAGCTGGTCTCCTGCAATCAAGGGCAAATCATCTGCAAAGAAGGCGAAGACGCGGATGCATTTTATTTGATTCGCTCAGGCGCGGTTCGCGTTTCGCAACACATGCCCGGCGGCGAAATCGTTCGTACCTACCTAAGCCGCGGCGATTATTTCGGCGAGATTGGCTTGCTTCGCTCGATCAAGCGCACCGCGACCTGCTCCGCTCTCGACGCTGTCGATGTTGTG
>Ga0137391_10002365_pt1 | contig 14120 bp, 15 predicted proteins | sample 15con2h24BmetaG_FD_101399 | JGI IMG/M metagenome (GOLD analysis project Ga0137391, IMG submission 101399) | Vadose zone soil microbial communities from Angelo Coast Range Reserve, California, USA - 15con2h2.4B metaG | ecosystem: Environmental > Terrestrial > Soil > Vadose zone > Saprolite...
CGATAGACGCGTTCGAGGTATGTTCACCGCATGTTTACCAGGCGGACGCTCACAGTTTAATAGGACATGAAGATACCCCAACCCCTATTGAAGTTCCTGAAGTCAAAGAGGATCACAGCCCCGACTCCCATTCAGCTCCAGGGAATACCCGTAGCGTGCGTTTCAGAATGTTGTTGTTCGTGTGGCAGTGTCCTTGACCATGGTTCAGATTTTCAGGTAGAGATATGATAGGAATCGCCTTCACCGGCTCAGGGAAGACACTGGCCTTTTGTCTCCCACTTATCATGCTCGCTCTCGAAGATGAGAGCAAACTCCCCTTTGTTCGTGGCGAGGGCCCCATTGGCGTCGTACTCTGTCCATCTCGTGAGTTGGCGTCTCAAACGTACGAGAACGTCGTACAGTGGACAGAGGCACTATCCAACTCAGGAAGCTATCCTCGTCTGAACATATTGTTATGTATGGGTGGCATTTCTATGGGCGAACAAAGCCATGTCCTGAGCAAGGGAATCCACATCGTGGTTGCGACACCGGGACGCCTAATCGATATGTTGGAGAAGAGAAAACTAAACTTTGACTGTTGCAAGTACTTCTGCATGGACGAGGCCGATAGAATGGTTGATCTCGGGTTCGAGGATGACGTACGAAACATCATGAGCTTTTTCAAGGTGATGAATTCTGCGCCTGCTGATGACGGCGATTCTGATGTGCTCTTATAGCGTCAAAGGCAAACACTACTATTCTCAGCAACAATGCCTCGAAAGATCCAAGATTTCGCGCAACAATCACTCATCCGTCCTGTACTTGTCAATGTCGGTCGGGCGGGCGCCGCCAACCTCGACGTCCTGCAGGTCGTTGAATATGTCAAACAAGAGGCCAAGATGGTCTATCTGCTTGAATGTTTGCAAAAGACTGCCCCTCCCGTCATCGTTTTCAGCGATAACAAGAACGAGGTCGACGATATTCAGGAATACTTACTTCTCAAAGGGGTCGAGGCTGTCGCCATCCATGGATCAAAGAGTATGGTTCCTTTTTCTTTGCGAGTGCGTAACACTGGTTACTAACGGTTGTCTCAGCCCAGGAGGAACGACAGTATGCCATCAAATCCTTCAAGTCCGGTGCCAAGGACGTCATGGTCGCTTCTGGCGTTGCGTCCAAGGGGCTCGATTTTAATGACATCCAACACGTTATCATTTTTTCCATGCCGAAGGAGATCGAGGACTACGTGCATCAAATCGGGCGCACGGGACGCAGCGGGAAGACGGGCATATCGACGACATTCGTCAATATGAACACGCCGGAGCAGACGCTGCTAGATTTGAAATACTTGCTCATGGAGGCCGGACAGAAGTACGTATCGATAGATCGGTACGATTTACCGAAACCTGACGGCGTTGCAGAGTACCGCCCTTCTTACAAACCATCGAGGATCCACGGGCAGCTCAAGGCGGATCACTCAAAGGGTGTCCAGTCTGTGGAGGTGCGTTTCACGTTCTCTTTCTCCCCGAGTACCTGAAGGTGCAAACCCGCTGATTGCCTTCCTTCAGGTCTGGGACACGGCATCTCCAACTGTCCAAAGCTCGAGGATACTCAGCGCAGACAGATGGCATCCCACCGTACTTCCCAGGACACTGGCGGATATTGAGCGCTTGTATTCCCTTCATTGTGTAACCCATTTACTGTAATGTAACGTTAATTGTTGCTGCCTTGATGCTGCTTGTCTATAACTGACCGGAATATGGGGCCTGTGAAAGCCACGATTCTAATGTAGCTGTGGAACTTGGTGGTATCTGGTCCTGGGCCGTCCCGGCTTTCACTTACACACTCAACCTCGGTCGGGGCGGCTACTGCGTGGCTAGGCTAAGCAGGATGTACCCGACTCGACGTGCGCTTTCAAAATAACAATATTTCGGACTATGGGGATGTATATATGACAGTACTAGCGGGACCCCGCGCTGCGCACGGCATGCGCTAGTCACGAAACGAAACGTATGTGAAATCTATCCCCACGCTGGCCGAGCGTTGTTCTCTTCTCTGGGAGCGGTGGAACGGAAAGAGGTCGACGACATTAATTGCCATGGCGGTTGCCAGTGCGTCCCCCCCCCTTTCTTATCCGCCTAGCCCCTATATGCCTCGCCCTGTGCGCTGCTCTCTACCCCCTTCCCAAACATTCCGTCATGGGTGACTCCGTCTTTGCTCCCCGTGTAAATAGCGCCCGCCTTAGGGACTATGCCGGGCAGAACCGTGTCGTCAGACTGTGTGGAAAGCTGATCTCCATCAAACCTGCTGAAAACGGCCGAGAAATGGTTGTTCTTGCGTGTACTAGTAGGGCTACTAACGATATCACGATGCAGGTGCCGAACATGGAGGGATCAAATGACCGGTTCGTCGAGATCCTCGGTGTTGTGAAGGATGCGAGCACGTTGGTCTTTATGTCGTGCACTGAGATGGGGAGTGACCTTGGTCTGTCGTTTCTTGACTCATCCCTCCCATTCTTGTTGAATGTTTGCTATTTATTTTTTCAGATTTGAACCTGGTTAACTCTGTCATCGAGTTGACCGCGCGCTTAATTCCATTAACGGATTGACATCCCTCTGCTTACACGCCTTTAGGGAATATGTCGACGGCGGAGACGTTCCCAGAAACACCTCAATTTATGCCCTCCCTTCTCTCCATAGGGGTTCCCCCTCGTCATACAGTAAATGCATGTGTGTTCTGTGAAAAAAAGCGTTGATAAGATAGCTTATCCTGATTTATAAACAAGAGCCTTTTTAGTAGTATGGTGTTGTAAAGTATAGTGGTAAAGCTGACTCACCCTCAGAACGCTGATAAGATAGTGAACCCTCAGTCAGAAGGGCGAGGGTTATATTGCGTCCTAGGTCACGTGTCAACCCAGCCCGCGTGTCGTGACTCGATCACATGTTCAACTGAAAACCTCTGAGCCGCTATGTGGCTAGGCTAGGCTAGGCAGGATGCACCCGAAAGTTCATCGACATGCGCTTTCGAAATGACAATATCTCGAACTTGGTGTATATATATGACAGTATAGTACACAAGGTATATATTGACGTGGAAGTGGTATTAAATGTCCCAGCAAGTGTATATTTTGCATTAAAGTAGTGTGAATGATACCACCAGCATCTTGTCTGATCTACCACCCTCCGAGGGACTTGCTGCCGGATGCACCACGGTAATCGAAACGCTCGTGCATCTCGGCAGGCGAGAAAGTGGCGAGGTCCGACTTGGCGCTGGTTTCAGCCAAGAAGATGAGAGAGAGAGTTAAGCTCCCCAAAGGTGTCGTAATCGCCTACCGCATGCGCATCGCATATTTCGACGTGATATCCAGACAGGCTCCCCCAAACGCGTCCCATTTCTCCTTGACTTCCATGGCGCCTAGGCCCATCTCAAGAAGGGCCTGTTTGAAGGCCACTACATCTGCAGTGGAACCCGCCTCAGTCTCGGGAAGGTGACAGAAAGAAAAGTACAGGCTACCAACCGCTAGGCAGGATGAGGCTCAGGGTTTCCAGGGTTTCGTTACAGAAGATATTCTCCGGCTCGCAGTCGCGATCCCGCGCGAACTAAGATAGATATGACATGAGCGCGCAGAAAGCGGTAGACGCGAAGAACCAACCTGAGTGCACAACGCCTCGAGCTCGTCGAAGCATTCCTTGTAAGCGGCGACCGAGGTGTCTTCAACGGGACGTTCAACAACTTGGATGCTTGGGGACGCCCTAAGCATCCGCGCTTGCACAAGAGGAGGAACGGATAACTCTTGGGGATCTAGCCGTAGCCATGGCTCTGGCTCTGGCTCTATGTCATCAAAATCAAAATTGTCGTCACTATCATTAGGGGTGAACGACTCGAGAGCGTCATCTGGAGTTTTCGTCCGTGTGCGCTTCTTCCTGATCGAGATCGTTGGCGCGAGGATTCGGACCTGCGGCTGTACACCCTTCCTCGACCTCGGGGCGCGGGCGACTTTCTTGCCGGAGCCGGAGCGAATTTTCAAAATGAAGGATGGACTATTCGCAAGAAACTCCGCGGCCTTGGGCCCGAGCTGCAAGGACCCTGGTCAGTCATAGCAATAGCGGCGGATGATAAGCGGAGTGCAATTACGTAGACGTAGGAGATAGGAGCTCTGTCTTTGTTTTGTTGTTCTTCAAGCTCTGTTGCAAGAATCTCACGGTCGATCAAGTGATCGAATAGGCGTTTGGCCAGGTCGGTTGTGATGTTAGAACCTTTTCCAGAATGAGGAAGGGTGTTGAAGTTCCTCTTCGCCATTTCCGCCTTTGACGTGCCACGAAAAGCGTGAAGACTGAGGGCACCAGTGATTTTCAACCTCCTATTCTTTGTTTCTTCGATCATCTTTACGAAGTGGGTGGCGTATGTTGAGAGATCGATCTCCTCCACCTTGTCTGTTGAGGCGCAGTTGTCGCATGTGCCCTTGCAAGAAGCAGGGTCGAACTTTTCACTAAAGTGATTCAGCAACAACATACGCCGGCAGTCTATCTCGTTGAGACAAAACTGATTGACGCCATGGACGGCCTGCCTCTTGCGATCCTTCTGAAAGTCACTGATCTTCTCCTCTTTGTTGATTTGGAAGATCCTTCTTTGAATATCGGCGTAATTGTAGTCTGACGAGTAAAGTGAGTTTGGTAACGATTATCTTGACGTGCGATAGTCTTACAAAGGACACATTCCGCGACCTTCCCGTCTCGGCCTGCACGACCCGTCTCCTGGCAGTACCTAATCAAATATTTAAGTCAGCCAAAGTTCTACTGGAAGAGCTTGACATACCCATCGACACTTGAGGGTATATCGTAGTGTATGACAAAGCGCACTATTACGAAAGTGAGCTCAGTAGCATAGAATTTCCAATCAGCGGCGTTTACCGTCTGCTTTATCAACGCCCATCCCAAATGCGATTGTCGCCACGATGATCTTGCATTCATTATTCTGCCACTGCTGCTGAATCCACCTTTTGTCTGCACTAGCGACCCCGGCGTGAAAATGTCTGGCATCGAGACCGAGCTTTTTCAGCCTCGCAGCGACCTGCTCGGTTTTTAAACGAGTGCTGCAATAGATAATGCCGGTCTCATCTGGATACTTCTCCTTGATGAACCGAACAATTACGTCATCGATGTCTCTTTTCTTGGGTATGACCTTGTACTGCAAGTTGGGGCGATTGAAGGATTGTGAAAGAAACACATAGTCACTCAGGCGAAGGGTAGTGACAATGTCCTGCAACGCCTCGAAAGTCGCGGTTGCGGTGAGTGCAACGATAGGAATCTGCGGGTAGTCTGTCCGAATCTTAGTAAGTGCGGCATACTAAGACCTTATTAGCGCATCGCAGATTTTCAAGGAGCGAGCGGCGTACTCCATCAGAGCGAAAGTCACGGCCCCAAGTATTGATGAGATGCGCTTCGTCGATAACAAACCGAGCAAGTTGCTGCCTTGCATAGAGATCCTTCAGTATCGCTGTCATGGCGCCGTTGCAGTCCAACTTCTCAGGGGTTACGTAGAGGAGGCTTGGCTTCTTTGAAGCAGACCGAAGTTCGTGCATAGTGTTCCCATCCTGAGAATCTATAGAGGACAGCATCATGACATCAATGTTCAGGGAGCGGAGACTGTCGACTTGATCTGCCATGAGAGCTCGCAGAGGAGAGATGACTACGGTTATGCCACTCGTTTTGCCCCCCCTGCAAACGGCAGGCAGCTGATAGCACAAGCTTTTGCCGCCACCAGTTGGCATCAACACGATGGCGTCGCGACCATCAAGAATAGATATAATGGCTGCCAGCTGGTTTTTGCGGAATGCCTTTAAGCGAAAAACATTTCTGAGTTTCTCTACGACTTCTGGGTAATGAGAACTAGCGTTGAGGCTTGCTTCAGACGGTGTTTCGGCGGGACGAGGATTCAATGAGGCCACGGCCGGGAACAATAGAATTGGCTGGTCGGGCTCTGGGGAGACTACGTCAACGTTGTTGTCTTCAATCTTGCCATCCAGGTAGTTCCAGAGTTCGTCGTCACTAGCAGGTCCATGATACGCCTTCTGCCGGTCATTGAACTCATCAGCAGCGGCGAAAGTGGGACGACACGATGTTCGAGAGTCCGATGTTGTAGGTGCTGGGTCATTTGCTTCCATGTCACCTGATGAGGATGCAGTATGTGGTGGCATCACTGAAATGTTTGCGGCGGCTTGTGCACTGCGATCAGGGGTCACGTTGGCTCCGGAAACATTGTCGGGAACATCAGAAACCAAGTTGGAACCATGACTAGTACTGGATATGTACGTGTCGTCCGCGCCAAAATCTTCTTTATCGATTACCTGGGTTCCGTGCACAGGAGTCTCGCAAGGACGAATTGAGTCATGGGAGAGTGTACGAATTGTAGAAGCGTCCGAGTCGGCTAAGGCAAATTCCGCAGCCGGCTGGCAGAGGGCCAACATATCCTTCGTGCCGCTCTCGCATGCAGCAATCGCATCGGTGATGGCATTGATTCTATCCTCGAGAAGGTCCCTTATCGTCCACAGAATGTTAAGATCGATTCAAGATGCGGGGAAAGACAACGTACAACAACCCTTCTAAGATGTATTGGTCATGGTCAAAGGCTCTACGCATACGAAAATTATCTCGGTCTCTCCGGACCTGATGGAAGTGCTCGTTATTGACATTGTACAGCACTTGAAGCTCTGCAGCGGTTTTCTGTAACCCGAATTAGTAGAGGACAAATGACGACAGCACAAAAATTACAGATTGGAGATCGGTGTGAGTTTTATGATTATAAACAAAGGATCGAGAAGCAACAGCAGCGCGTCTGGATGTTTGCACGGACTGGGGGTGTACCGAGGTTGAAGGTGTAGCCTCGGATAAGGAACCCTGCGCGTAGTGTTGAGACGGAGGGGGTGTTTGTCCTTCCCTTTCTTTCCCCTTCTGAAATGCCGAGAACACGTTTTCCTTTTCCAAAGAGGGAGACGCAATCCTCGGGCGCTTAGGTGAGTTGGACAGCACCGGAGCCAAGTCAGAGGACAACCGCTTATAAGGGATCGAGTTAGCCGAGGTGGGAGAAGTCGAGTTATATGGATTTATGTCAATTGCCTCGTTGCTTGAATGGGTGTGCGAAGATGAGGAAGCAGGTGGGCGGGGCTTTTCTTTGCCATAGCCAGGAGTGGAAAACGACGGAAGTTGGGGGATGCCACTCTGGGCTACACGTTCCGGAATCGTGAGATAACACGGCGGCAAGGGTATGAGAGGCTGTGGATATACCTGCCGTACAGGAAGTACTACCCGTCTTCGCAGGCTTGAATTTAGGGGGCTTACGAGACACGATTCAGTTGAGAGTGACTTGGATGAAAGGGCAGATCGGATCACACCTTGGGGCCTCCTTGAGGAGGTGAAAAATACGAAGATTTTTGCTGTGGAGGAAGCTGGCGCTGCAAAGCTTCGAGGTTATTCCTCGGTTGCGACATGGGTGGTGGTAAGAATCAATGAGCCATGTAAGCGAACGGTGGGTGTCCTGTCGGTGTCTCAGGCTTGTATCGATAACGTACACCGATCACTTTGGGGTAACCATTTCCACTTTCGATTCGGCGCGGACGCGAGGCAGTCACGATCACGTGTCGCGTGTCGCGTCGCGTTTATCGTCGCGTTTATCGTGCTGCTCTGCCTCTCCTCTCCACAACCAGACAGCCATGAATCAATTGGACAAGAACTCAAGGCAGTATTGGTATCCCAACATGGGAAATGCTGAAATCATCGATTCGCTCGATGGTTGGGGTCTCTCCGTCACCCATCACCAGCTCGTCAAACCAACCCCAGAGTTCGTATTGAGCGTCTACTGTGCGTGCTTGCAGCAAGTCGTCGGCTTGAGCGAGGATTCTCTTCAAGAGCCTGTGCAATCTGCTCTTTCCTCTCTAGATGAGCCCACCATGGTGCCCGGCTTCGATCAAGCCCTTTGACATCAGCTGACTCTGTCGCAGGACATATACGGACCACCCATCGGCACTAACATCCTTGTCTATCACATGTACGTCCGCTCGCTCCACGTCACTCCCACATGCCTGAATCGAATGCACGCAGAATACGTCTCGCTGATGCTGCAAAGGTGCCGGACTTTAGCGGCAAAGATATCTTCACCCCCACATCTGAACGAACACGCCTCATTCTATCCGCCTTTATCAACTTCGTCAAGTTCTCCGAACAATGCACGTCGTTCGTCGCGAAGCTTCGCGGGAAGGCAGCAGATTTGATACAGGAGCGCGAGAGTGTGTCCCATGAGCGGGCTCGGCTCGAAGCACAATTGGCCCAGCTTAAGTGCGGTCCTTGATCACTTTTCAATCAACCTTCCTTAAAGGGGTCTTTCAGAGCGAAGCGAGCAGAAGACGAGCCTAGACTGGACGATATACGACAAGAAAACGTGTCCATCACCTCCCAGCTCATCGCATACAAAGAGACACAGTCGAGATTACTAAAAGATATAGAGTCTCTGAAAGCCGAGAAATCTGGTTTGGTCCAAAGAAAGGTCCGATGATGTTTATGAATCTCCTGGTGCATAAACGCTCAATCGACTTAGGAAAGCATATGTTCAGATGCAGCACTTGCGACAGACGGTGTAGCCCGCGTTCGCGCGCGGGTGGTCCAGTCACCTGAACGAATCCGACGGACCATAACAACAATGGGTAACACCGCCAATGAAGATAAGAGGGCGTACGTGTCACGACAAGCTACCATCGATGAGCTGCAGGCCAAGGTGTCAACCTTGTTGAATATCGAGAAGGTGCTGAAATTGTTCCCTGGGACATCTAAATGTGATTCGAACCGTCTGGTCAGGATTTCCGCGCAAGTGTCGAGCAGCTGCAGAACCTGGAAAAGGAAATGCACGCACTGGAAGTTACGGAGAAGGTGCTGACCGACAGTCGCGATAGTCATGAGAAGCAAAGGAACGAGCGGAAGGGAAGCTTGCTTAGGGCCGAGGTCAGGATCCCCCGACTCATTCCATGCTCATCACATTGACTATTCGTATGTACAGCACATGGCGAAACAGCTGGCCAACGCGCGAGAGAAAATCGAACGTGCCCAGCAGCATATAGAAGACAAGCGCGTAGCAAGCCAACAAGCGATCGAGCGGCTTGAGAAAGAATATCAAAACATGGCCATCGAAAGGAGAGACACGGATAAACACAACGAGGAGCTTCGCGCGGAGGCAGATGACATAGAGCGTAAAGTCAGTCCATTGATTTGCCTTTTCTTTTTTACTTCCCAATGTCCACTCGTGGAACATATCGGTGTTAACCTGTTCCCATCCTCCCTTGCCCAGATGGCCGATCATCTCAAACGCAGCGAAGCGGAGCTGAGTGAGTTGCTCGCTGAGTACTGGGCACTTCGCAATCGGACATGTAAGTGGACGAGTTCTGAAATGACCAACGAGCTCAGTCTTGCATATGTTTATGACAGCCGCATACATGGAGACCATAGCCAAGAAATTGGGGATGCAGGTCTCTTCGGTTTGAGCTGCTGTTTGTTTCAGCCCCAGTTGTGTCTGACAAGGGGTTTCTTCGGGCCTTACTTATGAGCGGTATGAGGGATGCCCGCCCGCTGGGTCCCTCGACCTACACGATCGTTGCTCCCATGGACCAGCACGCCATGCCAATGCGACTTTGATCGCTCGCGCAGCGGGGCGCACCCGGAACGCCTCGCATTTCCTATGCTAGTTACTCATGTCTTCACAGAGCCAGGATGGCTCGCCTCTATAGTGCTTTTGATGTCTATGATGATGAACAAGCAGTGTATATTTGGAAGCAGGTGTTGTTACAATGGAGTCACGCAGTCAGGTCGCTGATGCGTATCACGACGTAAGGAACCAAGGGTTGATACGTGCTTTATCGCCCTCTCCTCCTTGGGCCCCAAAGGTCGCCCTTCCGCACAAGCGGCTCGCAATCCTTGCAGTACCACGTCCGAGATTGTGGCAGCTCCGTCAAACCTACGCAGTCCAGGTGAAACTGTGGAGGGCCAAGATCGTGAGTATGACAAGAGACTGCATTACTAGGGGTGTCCTTACCCATTCGCGCTTGCATTGAGGGTAGTCGCAAGCTACCATCTGAGGGGAGTGAAGCCAGGTTAAGACTGTACATCGAGCACATGAAAATAATCGGCCTTACATTGCCAAACGACACCCGGTTGCAGTAGCAATACTTTGGCTCGTTGGGATCGGCCGCCGCATCGCCTTGCACCGTTACGTTCAATGGCGGCACTTTGAGCTTCAAGCTGCGCGAGGAGGACACGGCAACCGCCGCGGGCGCGGGCGCCGCCTCCGCCTCGGGGACCGCCTTATCCGTCTTCCTTTTCTTTCCCTTTTTGCTTTTCTTGGCAGAGGAGGAGGCGGACGCGCCCCGGGGCGCGTCGTTGCTGCCGGACGCCATCCCGATGGTGACTTCGCTGCCTGCGCTGATCCCCGGCGGCGCCGTGATGTCCTCGTCGCTGAGGCCCGGTATCGGGCTGTGCGTGACGCGCGTCGCGCGGGCCCAGCGCGAGGGGGCCGCGAGGTCGGGGAGGAGGGAGGGGTGCGTGCCTTGGCGGAGGCCGAAGGAGATGGACATCTCTTGTTCGCGGATGGACTGTTCGAGAAGGCGTATGTGTCTGTCGATCTTTGAAAAAAAACAAATTTGCGCGTTTCGCGTCCCGTCAAAATGGCGAGGCGGAGCAGAGAAAAAAAAAACTGTCGCGTACCGAGTCGTAGGTTGCTTGCGCGAGGCCGACCTTCTCTTGAGATCCGCGCACGACCTCGTCCATCAGCCAGCCTAGATGTCGCAGGAGCTCGCGGCTGGTACTTGGCGCTGCGTCTGCATGCGTGACGTCGACGGGGAAGCGATATGGAGAAAAGAAAAGCGCGTGCGTGCTCACCGGTATGAGTTTCTGGAGGTTCGAGAGATGATTTGGAATCCCCCCCGGCGTCGCTCCCCGGCTTGACCTCCGACTCGGGTGGAGGAGTGCTCTGCTCTTTCACAACAACAACATTATTCGCGTTCGTCGGGTCTTGTTGGTCTTGGCCTGCCAAAGAGCGACGGAGGAGGATGTATCTCTGCAGAGTGGGGTATATTTGGTTATAGTTCCCTAGAAAGAAAAGCAGAACGCCGCGAACGCGTCACTGACCGCCCGAGCCGAGTTCAAGATACGCGACGGAGCGCTTTACCTGTGACCTGTTCGTCTAGTTCGCGTAATAACGAGTACGACCGGTGCAGGTACAAAGGGAGCTGTTCCACCGCTGTCGATTCGGTTAGTCGCGTCTTTATATCGAGGAGAGAGCGGGTACGCACCTTCGTGGAACTCTTCCCTAAACGTATCCCATATCTCCGCTTCGGCTTTGACACGATGGTTAGCGTCGCCAATCTCGTCTTGACGCTGGAGCTCTTCTGTATCTAGCTCTGGTTCTCCATCATCCTCTGGTGCAGAGACTATCTCGACTTTTTCGTCCGGAATCTCTGCTTGTACGCGTGGGGGACGTTTCCGTTTGTGACTGCGAGGCATGATAAACGGTATGATTATGTAATACGGCAGCGGTGTTATCATATCATCGGCTTTGAATTACGTCATCATCCCTTTTGTCCTGTCGGACTCCCGTCGACGTTCGGTACGACTGGTACGACCGCAGCAAGAGTCAAACAAAATGTCTGGAAAGATGCCATGGTTACAGTTGACGGTTGTCAGTGCGGGAAGTATGCACCCTATTCCTCAGTCCGACTGCTGGACACCCCAACTCATGTTTTCTTGCGCGTACTTTCACAAGTTATGGGTTTAGGCTATGTTCTGTTGCGTGGTAAGCTAAGTCACCAGTAATGTGATGAAGGGCATTCATTGGGTCATTCGATGCCCAAACAGCGACGGTGCCCACTCCCGAGGAGACATATAATGTGAGTCTAGCGCCTTATTTGAGCCGCCGTTTAGTAACACCACATACCAGGCTATGTCGCCTGATCTCAGGAGAAAGGTCGATCAGAACCGACGAGCAAGGTTGGCACTTGAAAAGCGTATGAGACAACAACAAAACGCGCAGGTAGGCTTCACACTTGAATCAGGTTCTCTTCACACATTTTGTTCTTTCGGTACCCCTTAGCTTGACCCAGAGTCGGCAAAACCAATCTGGGCGGACCCACCAAAGCGTTGATCATACCGTCTCTAGTGTATCTTACAGCTATCTATCAAGTAGCCAATCCATCTCTCGATAGCTGCGTGATATCATACGAAAGGATACATGGTATTGCTCGGGCTATATTATCTAGGATGTGACAGCTTTATGTACCCGCAATGCCACCTCAAGAATCCAAAGTTCCTCGTCTGCGCCGTCACACAAAGCCTTATCCGCCTCCGCCATGATGAGCGCACAGGCGGACTTTTGGCGCCCTGTCAAAGTTGGGTGCTCAGTTATGATATCGTGGAGCTGTGGAAATAGGACCAAGTCAGCTACAACGAAATAGGAAAAAACCAAGGAGACAAACCTGAGTCAATATTTGTGATGCAGAATAACCTTCTCGAATAAGCGACTTAACCGTTTCTCGGATGAGGTCAAAACCGCGGAGGGCAGTGGTTGTGGTTTCGGGTGTAACATCACCCATCTCCACATCGTCATCTCCGCTTCCATTGAGGGGGACGTCGATTCCGAGGGTCTGTGCGAACTTGCGCACAACGGTATTGGGAACGATGCCTGCTATCTCTTGGATATCCTCAGGGAGAATGGGGGTCGGCGGATCCGTCGCGCTCGAGAGACGTGCTGCTGACTGTAGATACGTGATGGCGCGTCGTAGGTCGCCTGAGGATGTAGAAATGAGGGCGGAAATGACAGCGTTATTCACGGGAACCTGTTCAACAGTCGCAATGTGTTCAAGACGTTCTCTAGCTGATGAAGAGTCGAGAGGTTTGAAACGAAACTTTGAGCATCGTGATGCGAGGGGTTCGATGATCCTGGGCGCCGGTATTGAACCAGAACAGATAGTGCGAGGGGCAGGCGTACCTTGTAACGTAGTTGCATACTAAACAGAACCGCGTTATGCGCGCATAGTTTTCCATGATTCGCCGCAGGGCCCCCTGCGCGTCTTGTGTCATGCTATCTGCTTCGTCCAAAATGATGATTTTGTAAGGTGGACATGGATACTTCTTCCCGTCTGAAGCGACAGTTTCTGCGCGCGGCGTCTGACGGGCAAAATTCTTGATCTTCTCGCGCACGATGGATATTCCACGCTCATCAGATGCATTTAGCTCGAGGACCCGTGCTCGAAAGTTGTCAGGACTGATAAGGGTCAAACTTGCGTACAAACACGGATTATTGTGGAGGCGTACCCGAACAGCTGACGTGCAAGGGCAAGGATGGTGGAGGTTTTCCCCGTTCCGGGGGGGCCATAAAATAACATGTGTGGAAGCTACTGTCCAAATGAGAAGGAGTCATAGAAACGTCTGAGCAATCACACATTGGTAGATGAGAGCGTCTTTTGCAACACCGAGACGATGTGTCCCTGAGAAGATACGTCGTCGATGGTTTCAGGCCGACTTGGGGATGTCGACATCCTCAGTGTCAGTGCAACCCAGGCACAAGTAGATCACCGACGGAGGGACTCACTACTTTTCTACCCATGGTCGCGAACTTGTGCTTGAGACGGGCTCCTTCTCCTTCCCTGACTTTTTCTTACTTGGTGCCCGCGCTTGAAAGAAATTGGCTGCCATGTCGAGTGCGACGCGAGGAAAGCAGACGCGACGCGGTTATTGTCGCGTTTTCGCGATTTTCTCACGCGTGTTTATCTGGATAAATAATAAATAAAAGACAGTACGCGTTTGTGGCTGAAGCTGAAGACTTGAGCTTGAGCGCCCTTCTCGACTTGCATCCCTTTCCCGATAACCGAAATCACGCGTTTCTATCGACTATGACGAAACCACCGTCTCATACAGGTGCGTTCGTCTGTGCACACCACAGTAGGCGCGTCGATTCATACCCAGAAACAGATAACGCTCGTGGACCGCCTCTGCCCACTGGTGAGTAAGCCCAATCTTTGATCGCGAGGAGTCCCTGAGACTACTAGCTTCTCAGCAGAACGACAGACGAAGCCGGGAGACGTCGATATAAAAAATGGAAAGGCGGTATTC
>Ga0137391_10002370_pt1 | contig 14108 bp, 17 predicted proteins | sample 15con2h24BmetaG_FD_101399 | JGI IMG/M metagenome (GOLD analysis project Ga0137391, IMG submission 101399) | Vadose zone soil microbial communities from Angelo Coast Range Reserve, California, USA - 15con2h2.4B metaG | ecosystem: Environmental > Terrestrial > Soil > Vadose zone > Saprolite...
GATGTCAGAAGCTCTTATCACGCGGCGATTCTATCGCCGCCGATTCTCCTCAGGGAATCCCCCCGATATAATTCCTAAGGAGTGTGATAAAATTGACTCAGTTATTTCCTAACAAGCCCTAAGTAACGATCACGCGCCAGCCACGGCGATGGCGGAAGTACCCCAATAAGCGGTCCTATTTGCCGCGATCAGGATTCTTCTCCTATGGGAACAGAAGTCGACATTAAAGTGTACGTGACGCCGGGATTTGCTCGCTGGGTGGGTTCGCCCGATGAGGTCCTGTTAAGGACTAGACGTCGGATTGGGTTAGAGCCTGTACCCGCCCTGCCTATATTTTTGCCCTCTTGTCGTAGGAACGGCCACTGACAGGATTGGATCGACCGCGTCATGCTCACGAATGCGAAGATGTGATGCTCTCGCTCATCAAGTTCCGGAAGAACTCGTCCATCTGCCGCGGCGGGAGCTTTGCACCGCCGTCCAACCACCAGGTCAGCACGGCCATGTATGCACCTACGATGTGATGCACGATGAACTCGCTAGGGACGACGCCCGTCACGTCTTTGACTTTGGTCCCCGCAAGCTCACCCCGGACGAATTCGCATAGCGTTTGCCGAATCGTATCCAATGCAATGGCGCCTCCTTTGCTTCCTACCAGCGCTCGGTAGAGATGCATGTGGTCGCGTGCATGTTCGAACATCGCCAAACTGAACCCCAAGGGCCGGGCGTTTGCCTGCCCTGAAGCCGAAGCGCTTCGGTGCCGATCGAGAAGCTCCTCGCGGAGATGCCCGAGGCCGCTCCGCTTGAGATCGTCCTTGCTCGTGAAGTGGGCATAGAAAGTCGACCTGCCGACGTCGGCGCGTTGGCAAATATCCTCGACCGAGATCGCCTCGTAGCCCTTTTCCAGGATCAAGGAGAGTAGCGCCCGGTGCAGCATTCCTCGCGTGCGCGCGACACGGCGATCGATCGGCTTTTTCGCCATCTCTTTCCTTTCATGGTGAGATCGCTGCTTTTGTCCGATACGGGACATAACCGTTGGTATCGTCCTGGAAAAGAATTTTGCACTCAACGTTTCTTATCGTACATCATGTCCGGTTTCTCAAGGGCGGGTAGTTGACGTGCGCTCATATCTCGATTCCGACCGCGCAGCAGGCGCGAAATCCGGGAGCGCAATGGCTCGTGAAATGCCCCGCTGGGTAAAAATATTCGCTATCGTTGCCGCCATCATGGTCACCGCCTTCGCCGTCCTTCATGCGGTTGGTGGCATGGGGCATCTGACTCATGGCAACACGGGTGTTCACCCGATGTCCGCCGAACATGGTAACCACGTGCTGTGACGCTGGCGCCCGAGCTCCGAAAATTCGTTTTGACCGTGCATATCATCGCGTCGGTGGGGTGGGTTGGCATCGTCGCCGGCTTCCTTGCCCTGGCCATCGTCGGCCTAGTCAGCCCGGACGTGCAGATCGTGCGCGCGAGCTATGTCGCGATGGACCTTACCTATCGCACGGTCGTGATCCCGTTGGGGCTGGCGTCTCTGATAACAGGCGTCATTTCGTCGTTCGGCACCGACTGGGGATTGTTCCGCCATTACTGGATCGTGGTGAAGCTTCTACTAACCGTGCCGGCCGCATGGCTCATGCTGGTGCATCTCCATCCGGTGGCATACGCGGCACGCGCAGCTTCGGCGATGACATTGTCTGCTGACGATCTTGCGGGGTTGCGGGCGCAACTTATTGTCTATGCAGTCGTCGCGTTGCTGGTTCTGCTGACCAGCACTGGACTATCGACTTACAAGCCGCGCGGAAGAACCTCTTATGGCGCCCGCAAATTGGCAGGGCGTAGTACTTGACAGAGCATTTCCGCGGCAGGCTACCTGACAAACCGTGGGCGCCACCAAGCGCGACGAAGCCCGTATCTCGAAGATCAAGCGAGTTATCATCACAAGATTTAAGGGGCTGAAGTTGATTCGCGCCGGCGACTCGGCGCAGCAATCGCGGTGAGATCGCGCGAAATCGTACAGTGGCGCACCCGACACGATTCGAACATCGCGGCCAACGGCAATAATTTTACCGCTACACCGAACGGCTTGTCCGTCATGTCGTGGCAGCGCGCGATTTCCTTGGCGAGCTTCACCGTCGCAAAACCTGCTGCATCGGCTCGACCACGATCAACCAGCTCGCTCGCGGCACCCAAATCCCCTAGCGTCTGCGGCACGGCCCTACGTTCTTAAGCGCGGTTTCCCTTGGAGGCTTTCGGACGCCGGCCGCCGAACACGCCGCGCCGTCTCTCAAGCAGCCGGCATCCGAAACCCTTGTATGGGGCCACCGTTGTCAAGTAGGAACCAGCGGTATGTTGAGTCATTTTTGATGCGTCACGGAGTAGCATTGGGCATGGCAGAGCCTTTTGCCCGGTTGCGCTGAGCGGTCAAAGCCCCGAAGCCGCGTGCGGCGCGCCGAAGGCGCGGAGCTTGACCGCGAATGCGCAGACCGAGCTACCATAATCGTTGCCGCGACGCGCAAATTTCGTCCGGCCCGTCCATCGACGATGGATTTCTATTTTGTAGAATTTCCTTTCGTCAATATTGAGTGATGGTGTCTCGCAGCCTGAAGATCGAAACGATGGCATCCGAGGGGGAGCTCGCGATCGGGGCGCGGAGATCCGCGCCACAGCCTTGTATTCGGTCGATCCGTGAGGATCGCACCATGATGCAGTCATACGCATCGGCGGCGAAGCTCCGGGGCGGCGGGCCCATCCTTCACAGCGGCCTTGGAAAGCCATGGTTTGCCGTCGGGTCACCACCACCTCGGATTCATCGGCAGACCCCTGGTAGAGGCTGCCAAAACACTTGTTCCTATTGGCCCTCTCTTCCGTGCCGACGCTCACGACGCTGGACGGACGACGCCCTGCGGAATCTCGCCGCCGGTGACGAGGCGCCAGAGGGCGATCAGCAGTTTGCGCGCCAGCGCCACGATCATCGTCTTGCGCGTTCCGCTGCGTCCATCAGCCGTTCGTGCCGCAAACCATTGGGCCAGGCCACTGTTCTTTTGGAACCTGAGAAAACGCCAAGCCAGCTGGATCATGCCACACCTGACGCGGGCGTTGCCGGCGCGCGCAAGACCCCGTTCGCGTCGACGACTGCCGCTCTCGTCGGGCGAGCCGGTAAGGCCGGCGTATCGGGCGACGGCCCTGCGATCGCGCCAGTGGCGTGAGAAGATCTCGTTGACCAGCACGTCCGCCGTTTCGACGCCAACGCCGAGGACCCGCGCAATGAGGCGAACCATCGCGTGCGAGCCTTTGTCCACAGCCGGGGCCGTCGCGAGCTTGCGGAGGCGTTCCTGTTCGACCGCATGGACCTGGTCGCGCACAACGCGCAGCCGGGCAAGATGGCGGCGCAGCTCCGCGCGCGTGTTCTCCGGCAATGGTGTTCCCTCCGCCGTGCGCACAGATTCGAGCCTTTCCTCGACCTTGCGCTCGGTCGGCCGCAAAGTGCGAATGCCGAAGCGTGCAAAAATGGCCTTCACTTGGTTCACGATTCGGGTCTGCTCGGTGACCAGATTCTTCCGCTCACGGTTCGGCCGCCTCGCGTCCTCCTCCTCGATTGTCGGGATCGCCGCCATGCTGCAATGCCGTCTCTCGCCGCGCAACCATCCGAGAAAGGCCCGCATCAGGAGTTCCGTATCGAGGCGATCGGTCTTCGCGCGCCGGTGTTCGCGCGACACCGCAACGCTCGTGGGATGGATGACGTAAGTCTCGACATCGCGCCCCAGTAGCCAGCGCGCGAGCCAGAAGCCGTCGCGGCCAGCCTCATAGGCGACGACGATGCGCTTAATCTCGCGTCCAGCCCGGTTCGCTTCATTCCGCCAACGTTGCAACAGCTTCAGCAGGGCTTCCTTGTCGGCATCGAGCTTCTTAAGAGGCTGGCGTTCGACGCCGGGAACAACCGCGGCGACTAGCCACTTGGTTTGGCTCATCTCGATCACAGCGATGATCGTGCTATCCTGCTCGAGGGTGGTGAGGGATCTGCTCGGGTCAAAACGAAAGTCCTGCGACATGGGGCACTCCGTCGGTGGCCGTTGAAACTGCGCCGAAGGTGCCATGCCCTCGCCGCTCGCCCCATAGCATCTTCACACTGGACTCACGCACTGCAGCCAAACATCTAATCGTGGTCGACCCGTCAGGGCTCGTTATTCCCTTTGGACTTGAACGGGGGCTCCGTGGGTATCGGGAGCGCCGGGAAGGATCACGAGGTAGCGACGCGGGGCCTTGTCCTCGCCTCGTACTAACTGGCGGATTGGTCCGATTGCACTAATAACGGCTGCGCCCGCGGGGTTGGTCATGAAGCCTTGCAGTGGTTCGAGAACGCCAGTGCCCGACGGCTCACTCGCAAGCGCAAGCAGATATTGCTTTCCCGGCTCAAGACCAGTGACTGCGGCCTCCAAAACCTGCACCAACCCCTGGTCAGATAGCGAAACGCTGGTCGGCGCTTTTGCCTCTTTTTTTGCGCCGGGCGGCACGAGCCACAATTCCGCCGACTGACCAGCAATGCCGAGTGGCTGCAGGTTATTGGTTCCAAGACCTTCGGGGACAACCATCATCCTGGTCATTGCCGCGTTGAGGGCGCCGCTCACCGCGGGTACGGCATCGGGCACGTAGACAAGGGCTTGCGGAGCTTGGCCGACCGGACTTGTCGCGATGACTTCGTTCTTTAGTGTATCAATTGCGGCCACTTTGTCCTCATTCTCAAGACCGACATAGACTCGCGTGCCGTCTCCGGACGGCCAGACGCCGTGCGGTAACTTGCCGACCGGAATGGTCGCGACCTGCTCGAAATTGTCGGTGCGAAACACTTTAATCTCGTTGAGCCCGCCGATCGTGACGTACGCAAACATGCCGTTGGCATTACGCACGATATTGACGTGGTTAGTGATCGGACCGGTGTCGAGAGTTTTCAAGAGCGTGAACGGCGGTTGCGCATCGAACACTTGGGTCTTGCCTGTGTCCTTTAGGGTAAACCAGACCTGCTTGCTGTCCGGCGTCACGGCGATGTTGGGACAGAACGGGCTAGCTTGCGGAACCCTGCCGACAATTCTGTGATCGGAGACGGTGATGACCTCGGTCTCCGGTGTAAACGAGGAGCAGACGTAGCCGTATTTGCCGTCGGGCGAGAAAATCGTCATGCCCGGACCGTTGGGAACGATGATCCGCGCCTTCTCCTCGTAAGTCGTTCCGTCGAGTACGGAGACGTAGTTCTCGCCGCGGACGACAACCCACACTTCTTTGCCATCAATCGTATAGAACGCTTCGTGTGGAGAGCGCCCAACATAAGTGATGTGCTTCACACTGTTGGTCGCGGTATCGATGAAGATCACTGCATTCGAACCAATTGCGACAACCGCGATAGTGCGATGATCAGGCGAAAACCCCATGCCGTGCACCAACAACTGGCCCTTGTAGAGCGGACTGAGATTGGCAGGCAACGAATCGCCAAGGCGGATGGCGCCAACGAGCTTATTGTCGACGGGATCGGTGACCGAGACAGTGTTCGAGTACTGTTCAGCGGAGTAGACACGATCTTGATGGCTTATCGGAATATCAGGGTCGGACGCGGCCGCAGGAGCTTGTCCCGCGAAGGCATGGCGGACACCGACAAAACCTGTCGCAACCAACAGAACGGCCAGTATGACGTTGTGTCGCATATCACGGCTCCTTTACCAAGGTTGCATTATCAAGTTTCGAATCTCTCATCGCCGCAGGCGAGGTCTGATCAGACGATGGCACGGATGGTGGTAAGGCTTGACCAAGCGACAACCGCATTGCAGTGATCTCTTGCAGCTGGGTGACGATGATTTCCTGAGCCATACGCCGGAGTGGCTCATTATGTCCGTAGCGCAATTCAGCCTGCGCCATCTCAATGGCACCCTGATGGTGCGGCGCCATCATCGCCACAAAGTCGGCGTCGACATCGCCTGACGGCCTAATACCCATGTCGATCATCATCTTTGTCATCGCGCTTACGTTTTCGGCGAGGTACGGAGCCTCCGCGGCAGGCGCGGAACCAAATGCCTTCGCGCAGATCGCTGAGAAGTAGTCTGCGAGCGATTGCCGGCTGGCTGAATAGACAGTCAGATACGCTGTCGCGGCAACGGCGCCGACCGCTATCGCTGCCACATGCGAGATGATTGATGTGCGAAAGACTGACGACATGACTTCCCCGCGTGCGGTGGTGCGAAACCGGCTAAACAGTCGCGTCGATTTGGCTGCGCGTCAGCGATTTCCGGTCTACCCCTGACAGCTGACATATCGACGACCGCTGGATTTCGTCGGTAAGGGCCAATTCCTGACGTTTCATTCGATCAAGTGCAGCGACGTAACTTGTTGCGTGATCGTCATGTCTGCTTCCGAAGACAGACCAGCCTGACTTTAAAGGTGTGCAGCGTTCGTGGCCGAAAACTGCCGACGGACCAAACTGCACAAGCGTGAAAAAGGCGATGGCCAGCGCAATGAGCTTGCGCATTTTCTTCATCCATTTGTCCGGTCGACTGGCAGATTGCGCTCGCGCAGCTTGTAGATTGGCAGTCTCGATCAGGTTTGTTTGGTGACATCAAGTACCGCCTGCGCGAAGGCGCCAGGGGCTTCTTGAGGCAGATTGTGCCCAATTCCCTCAGTAATGGTTCTGTGCGAATACTTGCCCATGAACATCTTTGCATAAGCTCCGGGCTCAGGATGCGGGGCGCCGTTGGCGTCGCCCTCCATAGTGATGGTCGGCACGGTGATGACTGGGCTTTGTGCGAGCTTCTTTTCCAGCTCGTCATATTTCGCTTCGCCCTCGGCGAGCCCCTGACGCCAGCGATAGGCGTGAATCACGATCGCAACGTGGTCCGGGTTGTCGAACGCTTTGGCGCTGCGGTCGAACCTAGCGTCGTCGAAATTCCACTTCGGGGAAGCGAGCTGCCAGATCAACCTTGAGAACTCACGGCGGTATTTGTCGTACCCCTCGCGGCCACGCTCGGTCGCGAAATAGAATTGATACCACCATTGCAACTCAGCCTCGGGCGGGAGCGGCTTCTTACCCGCCTCCTGGCTGCCGATGAGATAGCCGCTGACAGAGACCATCGCCTTGCATCGCTCAGGCCAGAGCGCCGCCATGATGTTGGCGGTGCGGGCACCCCAATCAAAGCCAGCCAAAGTCGCCTTCTCGATCTTCAGCGCATCCATTAGCGCGATCATATCGGCGGCGACCGCCGACGGCTGCCCGTTGCGGAATGTGTCGCCCGAGAGGAAGCGCGTGGTACCGTAACCACGAATATAAGGCACAATGACGCGATATCCGGCCGACGCCAATAGTGGCGCGGCATCGACAAAGCTATAGATATCGTAGGGCCAACCATGTAGCAGCATGACGGGCTCCCCGTCGGTGGGGCCGTCCTCGGCGAAACCGACATTCAGAAGCCCAGCGTCGATCTGCTTCAGCGACGCGAACGATGTGTTCGTTCCTGACCTGAAGGAGCCCTTATTCTGGATCTTTTGCTCGGCCGTTTGCGCTTTGGCGAAATTGGTAATCCCGAACTGGGCGGCCACCATGGTCATGGCAGCGGCCCCAAAGAAATGGCGGCGGTGCGGATCGATTTCGTCTGACATTTGGTTCTCCCAGTCGGTTTGCTGTGTCGCTACAGGGGCCAAGGCTCCAGTGCGTGAACCGCGCTTCGTCGGCCTTAAGCCACGATGCCCTCTCCTTTGTCCACCATGGACGCGCGAGTTGACGATAGCGCGCCACGGTCGATCAAGATTTCAAATCACCTCAATAGCCACATCGATGTTGCCTCGCGTGGCCTTGGAGTACGGACAAAGCTGCTCGGCGTCCTTGACCAGCTGCTCCGCCACTTCGCGCCCGACGCCCGGCAAGCCGACATTGAGACGGGCGCTGAGGGAGTAATCATCATTGCCGGCGAGATGCAGATCCACCTCGGCGTCGATGACAATTTCGGTCAGGGGAACTTTGCGCTTGCGCGCCGCGAGCCCAATCGCGCTTTCGAAGCAAGCTGACCAGCCGGCCGCGAAAAGCTGTTCCGGATTGGTGCCTATGCGCGGCGACCCGGGCAGCGAATGCTTCACATCGAGTCGGCCGTCAGAGCTGCGCGAGACGCCATTCTCTCGGCCTCCCGTGGTGTGGGTTTTCGCCGTATAGATCACCTTGCCGGGGCTCTCGGTGGTGTGCGCCTTGAGTTGAGTCATGGTTTTTTCCTTGGGAGCATTGCTGGATGCACTGCGTACTTTCCTCGTTTCTGATGGTGTCAGGCTGCGAGATCACCCTCGCGCAAAACCCGGGGAATCGCCCGTTATGGATTGCTAGAGGTTGTTGGGAATTGCGAGCCGCTCAAATTCCCGCACCGTGAGATTGGCGTTACCATTCTCCTTTTCATGTGGCGGGAACCGTTGATTTGACATAAAATGCAAGTAAACTCAGCGCGTTACAGAATAAATAGAAGACGCCGATGACGCCGCTAACAGCGCAAGGCAACGAGATCATATCGTTCGGCCCATTCCGTTTGATCCCGAACGAGCGAATAGTGACGAAGGGCGGCGTGCCTGTCGAACTCAGCGGACGGGCTCACGACATTTTGGTGACGCTGCTGTCGCGTCCTAACGAGGTGGTCAGTAAAGGCGAGCTGATGGCTCAGGTCTGGCCCGGCCTTACTGTCGAAGAAAGCAGCCTGCGTTTTCACGTCGCAAACCTCCGCAAGGCGCTTGGTGACGGAAAGGACGGCGCCCGCTACATCGCGACGGATTCGGGGCGGGGCTATTGCTTTGTGGCGCCGATTTCGCGATCAGCAAAGCAGAGCCTGCCGCCAAAGCTCTCGGAACCAGACTTTCCGCACGGCAACGTGCCTAGTCGCCTCACTGAGATGATCGGCCGAGAGGATGATCTGCAAGAGCTGTCTGGACGCCTACTAACGGAGCGCTTTGTCACGATTGTTGGCTCCGGAGGTGTTGGCAAGACCACCGTTGCAATCGCAATGGGACATCAGCTGATGGACGCTTTCGCCGGCGCCGTGCTCTTTGTCGATCTCAGCATGTTGAGCGATCCCGAGCTGGTGACGGCTACCGTCGCTTCCATGTTGGGATTGTCGGTGCGCTCCGACGACGCGACGCAAAACCTGATCGCCTATCTGCGGGACAAGCGGATCCTGTTGATCCTCGACACCTGCGAGCATCTGATCGAGGCGGTAGCAGCTTTCGCGTCACGCATCTTCAATGGGGCGCCGCGAGTGCACATCTTGGCGACCAGCCGGGAGGCGCTGCAGGTCGACGGTGAGCAAATCTACCGACTGGAGCCGCTAGCCTGCCCACCGGACGACGTGGTGCTAACGGCGGCGATTGCACGGACGTTCCCGGCCACGCAGCTGTTCGTCGAACGAGCGGCGGCGAGCGGCGCCCGTCTGGATTTCGACGATGCAGAAGCCACAATCGTGGTGGGCATCTGCCGCAAGCTGGACGGAGTGGCATTGGCAATCGAGTTGGCAGCCAGGCGCGTCGAGGCCTATGGGCTGCATCAGACCGCGGCTCTACTCGACCAACGTTTGACCTTGCTGTGGCTGGGGTCGCGCACCGCGCCTCCGCGGCAAAAGACCCTGCAGGCAATGTTGGATTGGAGCTACGGGTTGCTTTCCAACGTCGAACGGCTGGTACTTCGCCGGCTGGCCGTGTTCGTTGGACATTTCACGCTGGATGCGGCGCTCGCGGTGGCGACAAGCGCTAACGTCGATCAGGGGGCTGTCTTCAGTGCGATCGACAGCCTCATTGCTAAGTCGATGGTCGCGACCCGCTCCATCGGAGCCATGATGCGCTACCGGCTCCTGGACACGACGCGCGCATACATTCTCGGCATCAGCAGTGACGATCCCGAGATTGCCAACTTGGCCGTCCGCCACGCGACTTACTTCCGGCGATGGCTGGAGCAAAGCGGAAAGGAATGGGCGACGTTGTCAAGTGGGGTGGAACGGGAATCGCACTTTGCCAATCTCAACAATGTTCGGGCGGCATTGGAATGGTGTTTTGGTGAAGACGGCGAGCTGGGAATCGGGATCAAGCTTGCGGCGGCCGCTGCGCCTGTTTTTCTGGCGATGTCGCTGTTGCCGGAATGTTATCGGTGGTCGCAACATGCAATCGTCGCGCTCAACGATACGACCCGTGGCGAATCGGAGGAAATGCAGCTTCAATCAAACCTCGGAGTTGCGTCAATGCACATGTATGGGCCAAGCGACGCGGCGCGTGCGGCCTTGAACAGAAGTCTGGCAATTGCCGAGGCGCGCGGCGACGTCCTCAGCCAAGTTGGAATGCTTGGTACGCTGTCGATGTTCTGCACGCGCGACGGAGAATTCAAGATCTCGCTGGACCACGCCAGGCGCGCCCGAGCGATTGCTGGAACCGCCGAGGAGCCAGACGCCACGGCCCTGGCCCAATCGACTCTGGGCAGGGCGCTCCACTTCATCGGTGATCACAGCGGCGCCCGCTCAGAGCTTGAGGCTGCGTTTCAGCATTGGTCGCATGCCCAGCGGACCTATCTTGGGCTCGATGACCGTATCCTCGTTGGCCTCGGCCTTGCACGAAGCCTGTGGGTGCAGGGCCATCCGGCCCAGGCCGTGGAGCGGGCGCGTGAAACCATCAAAGACGCCGAGCGCAGCACCAACCCCGCATCGCTTGCCGTCGCTCTAGCCTGGGCTCCGGACGTATTCGTATGGACCGGCGATCTCGCAGCCGCCGAAGAGTACGCAGATCGACTGGTGGCTCACGCCCAATCCCATTCCCTAGGCCCCTATCTCCACGTTGGACACGGCTACAAAGGGACCCTGGCCATCCGCCGCGGCAATGCAAAAGGCGGTGTTGATACCCTTCAGGATTGCCTGAAGCAGCTACACGCGGTGCATTATGAGGTGCGCAACACCGAGTTCAAGATTGTTCTCGCGCAAGGCCTCCTTGCAATCGGACAGGTCGACAAAGCCATAACATTGGTCGACGACGCGATCAGTCAGGCCGAGGAGAACGGAGACCTTTTCTTCATGCCAGAGGCGCTACGTGTAAGGGGATGCACTCTCCTCCTAATGCCGAAGTCCCGAGTTGACGATGCGAAGACTTGGTTCATGCGGTCGCTCGAATTGAGCCGCCGGCAAGGCGCGCAAGCGTGGGAGTTGCGTACCGCAATCGACCTAGCCGCGCTGTTGGCCGGTCAAGGACAACCTGACAACGCTTGCAAGCTGTTACAGCCCATATTCGAGCGATTCGTCGAAGGGTTGGAGACAGCAGATCTGAAAGCTGCCAACGGTCTGTTGGCGGACCTTAGAGGCTAATACGCGTTCCACGCGCTCGCGGTGTGGCATTTGCAGACCTATTGCTGCCAACGCGCGCGCCGCCGCCAATCGCCCGGGGCTTCGCCAGGGAGCTTCCTGAACGCCGTTTGCAAGGCGTAGCCAAGCTCCGACACTACCGACACGATCGATGCTTCGGTGTCGCGCAGCATGTTCATGGCCGGCTCGCGCCGGTGCTGGCGCAACCAGGCATGAGGTGAAAGCTTGGTGCTTTCCTGGAAGGCGTGGCAGAAGTGGAAGCGCGACTGCTTACTCGCTCGAATGAGACAGAACTGGAGTTTTGGTTAGGGCGCGCAGATCGCGCTAAAAAAACTGGCGCGCCCGACACGATTCGAACGTGTGACCTTTGCCTTCAGAGGGCATTGATAAATCTGCTGCTCATTCACGTCTTAGCCGTCCAGCGACCCAATGAAAGCAACCCGCTAGGCTTATGTTGCGACATCGTCAAAGCAGTGTTAGGCGGCGTCTTATCGCATCTGGCCACACATCGCGCACCGCATCGACGCAATAGAGCGGACCACCCCTGTGGAGGGCGGTAAACGCCGAAGGCGGCTAGGTCGGCCGCATGCTTAAGCCGCGACTAGGATCTGACCCGAGCAAAGGCGCCGGTGCGCCGGCGATTGACCAGTACGCAGAAGCTGCAACAGGAAATCGCGAGCATTTCCTGAACGAACCGCTTTCAATCGGTGGTAGTAGGAAGCCCGCTGACGTTCTTTAGCCGGATTCATCAATGTATGTTGGATGCTTCGATGAAGTGAAGGCCGATCGCGCGCAAGGCCGGGACAACTATTTGGTTGCCGGCCTCATTATCCCGATGGATCAGATCGGGCCGATCGAACTTCAAATCACCGCTCTCGCGGAAGAGCTATTCGGGTCCCGAGAGCTGGTGCAGGAAACAGAGTTTCACGCCGACCATATCTCTCGAGGTAAGGGAAACTTCAAAGGCAAGAGCATGGCTGATCGAGCGGCCGTTCTTGGCAAGCTCGCAAGATTTGTCGGCGATAACCAGTATGTCTCGAAGGTCTGGGCCGCGATCGACACATCAAAGATTTACAATCCGGATCAGGCACCGGAATTTGCCTTCGCACATTTTGTTGAGCGCGTGCAAATGTGCGTCTGGGACAGGCCGTGTGTCCTCATCTGCGACCAAGACGATGAACAGGCCCGAAACATGGTGAGGGACTTTTTCAAGTATCGGGCCAAAGGCACGCCATGGGCTCACGGCATCGAGCTGAAAACTGTGGTCGATACGGTTCATTTCAGTCGGTCGCACCACTCACGCCTAATCCAGCTCGCCGACGCTTTCGCCTGGCTAACCGTTCAACGCTGCGGACTTAGAAAGGGAGATATGTCGAAGCTGGTCGATGAAGCGATCAACGGTATCAATCTTTTCCCGAACCGATACAAGTATTGGCCTAACACTTAGGGCTTCGGAGCGGCGGGTCTCGAGCGGGACGTCAACAACATCCGGCTCGTTCCTCCACACTGCTGTTTCGGCAATGTGCCGGTCTGCTGCCTTCGCTACGCAATCACCAGCAGGAAAAGATTGTCGAGCATCAAGCATGATTGAAGGTCGCACGGCCTGTCGTTATTCTGTGAGTTTTCGGGCATCCAGGCCGAGCACGGGTTTGTGGGTGCCCAACGTACAGTCCCATCGGTCCTGCGCCGAAGCCGCCCTCGCACGCTTCCTCCAGAAAGCGGAGCGTGAGGAGAGGCTTGGCGCAGAAGGGGAGCGCCTTGTTGCCTAATTGCCGGATGTCCACCAACCTTCATAACCTTATCGCCGGCGTGCTGCAGCCGATGACCCACGCGGAGCTGAGCGAGGCGCCGGTACGAATCGCTGGGCTGGTCGTTCCAACCGGCGAGGGTCTCTCAAAGCGCCAGCGTATCGACCTCGCGCTCGCCAACCTTACCGAGGAGGAGTTGGCGCGGCTGGCCTTAAAGTTTGCGGCTCAGCGCGGAGACATCCCCCTGGACGAGGCCGGCCGCAAGGTGCTGGAGGCCAGCGACCCGACCCGGACTTGCGCCTTGGCGGCGTTCTGTGCAGCCTCGAATACATCGCGTGCGGACGTCGTACCCGCTACATGCTCCGTATCCTCGGCTCCGAGGTCCATCCATCCCGCGTTCACGGCCTCAAACATTTCTTCGGCAGGTCCGGTGTGGCCCTTCGGGATGCCGAACTGCTCGAACGCTTCCGCCCACCCTGCACGCGGGACCGCAAAGGCTTTCACGTCGAGATTCAGGACTTCACCCAATTGCTCCGCGACTTCATCCGCGGTGACCATCGAACCAAGCTCGACGACGCGCTGCCCTGACCAGGCTGGCCCGCTCAAAAGGGTTGCGACCTCCGCGCCGATGTCGTTCGTCGCGACCATGGTCGATTTCCGGTCTGTCGGATTATAGTAGACCGGTAGCGCTCCGCCCTGGGCGACCTGCAAGCCGTAAAGAAAATTTTCGAAAAATCCGCCTGCGCGCACAAATGCGATTGGCGATATCAGGTCGCGAAAACCTTGCTCCAGAAGCGACAAGGCCGTGATCATCCCAAGCCCGCTGGTCCTGTTCGCACCCATCGACGAAAGCGCAACCACTCGCGGCGGCGCTGCCTTGGTGAGCGCCTCGACATAGTTCGCAATCACGCCCTTGGCTTCTTTGTAATCGGGCGAGGGGGCCCAGACAGCCGGCAACATGACAAACGCGCCTTCGACGCCTTTGAGCGCCCGCTCGATGGCTGCCGAATCATTCCAATCA
>Ga0137391_10002380_pt1 | contig 14100 bp, 22 predicted proteins | sample 15con2h24BmetaG_FD_101399 | JGI IMG/M metagenome (GOLD analysis project Ga0137391, IMG submission 101399) | Vadose zone soil microbial communities from Angelo Coast Range Reserve, California, USA - 15con2h2.4B metaG | ecosystem: Environmental > Terrestrial > Soil > Vadose zone > Saprolite...
AGCTCGAAGGCGTCCTCGACGCCTTGCTCGCCGCGCGCGTCGTGCTATCCGAGGCGCGTGGTGCGCGGCGCATTATGCTCAATTTGGAGCAGGCTGAAGTCGAGCGCATACTTGGGGAAGTCGGCGGACAGCAATGGCGAAATATTCTCGCCGCGGAGTAGGCGCAGTTGGCAGAAATAACTCGGGTGGAATGCATGCAGTAACACCTGTTTGAAGCTTGCGTCTAATGTAATGGATTGAATGCCAAGTGATATCACAGTAAAGTGGTGAAACGAGCAATGTACGGTCCACAGAATGTCTACCACTTTCGTAATTTATGTTATTTTGCCCATCAGTTCCGCTTCCAATACAGTAACGTTACAGGAGCAAGTTGGTACATAACTAAGTTGAATGAATCGTGAGAACAGGCGAGGCGAATGTTCTTAAACTCGTTCCTCATCACCCTTTTCACTCACGATGAGCGGTTCTCGGTCACTGGCAGCAACGGTGGCCGTTCGTGAGAAGGCAGTTTGCAAAGTTCCCCGCCGCGACTTGTGTTGGTGCAACCATCTCTCGAAACCACGGAAAGGAACCTCCCCGCAGAGTCGGCGGGTAATAGCATGAAGTTCGTCCAGGCACTGCAAGCAGCACCGTTAAACATGGACATCGTGATAGGTACCTCTCGGATACGCACCTGCATCAGTTGGTAAACGGCGACGACTGCCGATGTGTAGAACATATGGTCAATCGACTGCAACTCGTCGGGACCGATTTCGCTGCGGCTGTCAAGCTCCGGAGTCGCGAATTCCCCAACCTGATGATGGATGAGTAGGCGGTCCAACAACGTTTGCGGAAGCACGGTGTGCATGGGTCCGCCCGTCCGGAGAGACTGCGACACCGACGAGAAGACAGACACGATGTCGGAAATCTCAAAAGAAAGATAAGCCTTTACGAAAGAGCACAGTTGGAGAAAATAAACGTACGAAATTTGGGTCGACCACTCTTGTGTGATGTAGGAGGGATAGTCGCCACTTCGTATCAAGCTTCCAAAGTGCTCCGCCAAGCTGCAGGCGGGACGTACGCGATTAATGTATCGTCTTACACCTGCACCGTTTCACACACCTGAGACAGCACTGCAATCATCTCTTCTTGGACCTCCGTCAGTTCGGTATACTCCTCGTGTGGCCAACGCCCACGAATGCTTCCTTCCCAGGCTGCGAGCATCATCTGTTCCTTTCCGGCTATCACTTGGGACGAGACGGCGATGAGCCTTGCTCTGAACGATTTGACCCAGTTCGACGATGTAAACGAAGAATCCTTCCCCGAGTCGCTCTCCGTGATCCATGCAGACATCAAGGAGGTGTAGACGTGCCCAAGGGCATCAATCGAAGTAGCCGCACGCAGACGCACGGCCTTGCGTCCGGACTTCGGTGGGAGCATCATGATGATAAAAGAAGCGGCACACCCTGTAGTTCCTGATCAACAGGGAGAAAGGGAACAGAGCCAAGTCGCATACCAATAATAACGAGGGTCCATCGACGCCACGCGGCATTCCATCCAATACCAGGATTAGAAAGTACTGGGAGGTGGCCATCGATCCATGAGTATCCTATGATGAGCGTCACTGTGGCCTAGAACCGAGTGAGTGAGATATAGACTGAGCGGTGTCAAATACGAACCGTGCCTAGAATCACACCCGTTAAATACTTCGGCGGTGCGAACAGCCTCACAAACATGACAGGGAGTATGAACACCGCGTAGGTGGCGGCAAGCCCGTATGGATTGCCCTTTCCGTTACCATTCCCTGAATCACCGAATGAATAATACTATGCGAAGGATGGGTGTGGTATACCTGCCGATATACCACATAAGGAGCGCTGCTATGAGTCCCATGAATGTGCCCCCAAGCCGGATCACGTAGCTAGGTCCGAGAAGATAAGGAAGCAAAACTCCTGGAACGGGAACCACATACTTGTATATTTGATCACCTGCGTAGACTGTCAAGATGGTCTGAGCCATGATCAGAGCCCTGTTATACCCTCGGTGAACAGCTAATTGGTGAACTCAACGGCCGCAGCTTACCAAATGCCCTTGTTGACGTAAAAGAAATCTACCATCTGTCAATCAACGAACAGGAGACATAATCAACATCACATACGAGCACTACTCTTAAAGACAGCGGGGAGCCAGAGAAGAATACTGAGAAGGATATATCGGAAGACGAACTAGCAACCATCGCGTCATTGTTCATAAGGAAAATGAGGAGATTTTGAGACGCACCATGGCTTCAGCTGTCTTTGTCCACTGTATAAAATAATGCAGTAGATTCATAAACTTCTGGAACACGTTCGTGGGCGGATGGCTATCGGGATCCAAGTCTGAAAGTGGGGACACACCAATCAGCAGCGATATCAATCGGCAGTCAGGGGAGGTTCCCACGATGTTCTTCTTCCAAGAGGTCATCTTCATCGTAATACGTGTCGCCCCTTCCTTCCTCACCGAAAGCTTGTTCTTCATTTTTTCGGTGCCCCTTGAGCAGCGCATTCACCACATGCCTCAGACTTGAGGGGCCCCATAGGCGAACCTTTCGACGTCGCGCACTTGTCTCGGCAACCGTTTGAACGAGTGAGAGCACGACCTCCCCAATTATCACGGTCGTTGAGCTGAACACATATCCGAGATAAAGACTCCTAAGTGGCATGTCTGCCCGGGGTTTGATTCCGTAAGCGTCAAGCATGACGTTAGCACCGTGCTCCTTGAAATTGTCCAGAGCTATGCGGAGCTTGTCACCGGCTGCCTCAAGACGTTCTTCCAGTGGGGCAATGGGCCCAGAGCGCGAAAGGAGCCGGTCCCTGTTGATTGCGTCAATTAGCTCCTGGACGGCTGTGACTGCCTCAATAGTGGCAGCCCGGAGGTCAGCCGTTCCATCGCGAACGCGCGGGAGGACCTCGGTGGGCATGAGTTTCAAGGCGGATTCGCGAGTTACGTCCGGGTAGAAGACGTGATGTAGAAGGTGTGTGTCGGAGGACACAGTCGCAGGTGTGGCCACGTACGAAAACGCTTCGGGTGGGGTGGGTAGATCGCGCAGGTGCTTGGCGAAACTTAACAATCCATCTGCACGAATATTAGGGAGCCTCTTCACGGCGAAGTAATACGGCGTACTGATTCGCGAGACAACTGCAAGAAGTGGGTCCGCCATGCCAAGGACATCATCGCCGCTCCAGCGACCGACGCTGAACTCGCTTTGAAGGTGGATTGTCAATCCATTCACTGAAGAGCTATGGCGTGAACAGTGGCATAAGAAAACGATGAGATGGATAGTTACGACTCTGATACATCGACATAACGGCAACGCGTATCTTAATCAGCGCCTTCAGCTTCGGACATCTTGGGCCGAAGTCACCAGGCCGTGGAGATAGCAAATCATCTTGCGACACGAGCATTGTCTTGGCGTCAGTAAGAATCGTTGACATCATGCCAAGGTAGGCATGGTTGACGGTCTCGGGAGAGATGACAAAACAACAGACGAGCGACATGGCGCAATAGCTAGATGAGGCCATAAGCATGCTCTTGAGGATTTCGTAGTTTGGAAAAGGGTAGAGGGGTCCGATAGACTGGTGGTATAAAGTGAGATGAACATCCACAGAACCAGCAATAGCCACATACACAGAAAATATCGATGGCAATGGTCCCAAAGATGGAGAAGAAGAGGAAGGGTCGGCTGTATGCGCGGACCAAGGCAAATATGGTGACACCGAAGCACAAGAAAACCCCAAATATAACCGAGGACCTGGAGGGACATTCAGAAAGTATAACACGCCGTTTCGATCATCAACTGACTTAGTATCCAGAAAGTCGCCTTGAAAGACCACAATTTTATAGACTTGATCTGGATTTACAGAGCCTTGAAAGCTGATTTCGGGTTCAGAGAGAACAAGGGTGACAACGCGACGCGTGAAACGACTGACTTATTGGCGGCTTTTTGTAAGGTCGACTCAGCAACAAGCTCAGAGCGCACAGCAAGAGCTGCCTTCATTGCGGCCGCTCCGATGCCCCAGCCGGCCAGCAGTCCCGACAGCGATTGAACGACAATCTGTAACGCAGCGAGATTGTTTAAAACTGGCTGTCGGGATTTGAAGAATGGCACATACATTGAGGTAAATTTGCACCGGATAACCAGGAGGGATGAACACAGAGAAGAGCATCCCGAAATAAGTACTGCGGATGTATTGATTCTGTAAGCACAAAGGAGCGCGCCCACGAAGAAAGTAGATTGCACGCACAGATTCCCAATGGTCCTGAGGGATTTGTGTGACAATAAAAGGATCAATACTGCCCATGCTGCGAGCCAACACCGGAAGAGAATAATTTGCGACTTCCTCTTGCGAATATTATCGGTCACCCATGGTTGAGGGCGTATAAAGTTCCAAACGGCGCGCACAGACTCCGGGGTATGGCTCGGAGAGACCTCGGGATGCAGCGGCTTCTCGCCGGCTTCGGTGGCGGAAGTGCTCGGTCGAGACGATTGGGACCCTGGTGGCTTGGACATCCTGGAGTTACGCCTAGCGGGTCGTCGGTGGTGCGTAGAGGGTGTGAGGAGAACGGATTCATTTGAGCCAACGGGGTTTAGTTTTACCAATTTGCTTCCGCTTTCACCCGTCCCTAGTCTGTGATCACGATCGTGAATGCCCTCGTTCCTTTCCATCCCTCATTAAGGCCTCATTCTTCAAGCTATACCCTAATTTCAATCTCGAGACATTTGCACTAGCTCTCCCTGAGGTATAGAATTCCCTGTTTAGCTCATTGTTTATGTTTTACAGTGCCTGGAGCTCGCTTATTTGTACCAACGAGACGCCCCGGGACATAACTGCGTGCCGATGGGTGCCACCACCAAACCCCGAGCACTTCGTTATCCCTTGCCGCAACAGCGTGTTCTCGATACAATACTCCTATAACCACACGATCAATACCACATCATGCCATTTGCCAGCCCTGCGAATTAGTAGGTGTGACTTCGATTGGCCGATGTCATTGTCAGTCTCGACTCGTTAAGTCTTCTATGTCCAATACATTTGAGTCGAACTTCCTTCTGCTCTTCTTCACTGCCATCAGCGGAGCGTACAAATAGTTATAGTTATGCAACGCATCCATGCGATCATATGACCCTCGGGCTTGGTCTCAATCCTTTGCCTCCAGGTTATCCCCCTGATCCGGCCGCCGGCCCCCGTCCAGTCCGAATCCAAGATGACCCCACCTACCATAGCATCATTTCCCCTCCGGTTCCTTATTCTCACTACTTGTTGGGATTCGGATGACTTGACTAATCCCGACAAATAGACACAAATATCTACTCGGATGCTAACTTTACTCAGTCTAGTCCTCATATCATATACAGTAATGTTCTCCGCGATCCGTGAATATATAGGTCCTCCCCCTCTCTTCCACTCGTGTGACGCTCCCATAACCAAAAGCACCCGATTCGTGTATTGATTGGAAAGGTGGGCCTGATTTGGCCGGGACGCGTGATGGGTTATAAATGACGCCAATTGCAAAGCGATCAACAACCGTTGATCGCTTCTCTCTTTCATGTCGTCCGAGCCAAAATCTCACCCTTCTGAAGCGCCACCGTCCCCAAATTCCTCTCAAGTCGCATCTCTACCTGCAACGCCATCCCAGCCTAAGAAAAGATTCCTTGATCACTTTCCTCCATGGGTGGCCACAAACATTCGTTCAAAGCAGAGCCGTAAGATGCTCTTTCGGTGCTGGTTGGGCTCTTGGGCAGCCTTCGTTCTCATACTGCCTGAAAAGACCCTAATGGCAATGGGGAATGCGTACGTGTCGTGTTCTTTCCGGGGAGACTGTTGGACGGTCTTCATGGTTTTGTTGGTGACTGTGGTACTCTTCTTACCACCTTTTGACGCTTCCCTCTCATTATCAATGGGAAGAATCCTTGTCTTCCCACAGTCTGTGATAGGACTCGCGACCGTCCCGTCTCGGTCCTACAGTTCTTCCTTCGTGCAAATCATTTCCAGTGATTGGATTGAATGCTGACCTCTCAACATTTTCAGGGCATTCTTTGCCGCTCTTACATCCGTTTTCTTGCCGCCTTCGTTCCCTGTGCAGTTCTTCCTCTACGTAGGCGTCACTATACCTCCTCTACGACCACTATGATCACACATAAACCAGACCATATCGACGTTGATAATTGGTGTCTTGCTGGGATGGGGCATTGGTGCAGCGGGCATGAAAGCCGCTACAGCAGCCCGTAATCAGGTCTTCCTCAAGTCATCCCTCCAGCAGGCACAAGAAACGTATGTTTACTGTCGCTATGCTGCCCGCACAAGTTTATCTTGTCACATGCAGTGCTGCAAGTTCTGCAAACCCGGAACAAGTGTTTAAATCAGAGATATTCCAAGGAGACTTCCTTGAAACTCAGTCAGTTATCTACCTGAAGGTCTGGTATCCTTACTCACCTATCCCAGGTCGTCGGCCGTTTACGGTGTCTTTCTCGTAATCGGGACATTTCTCTTCGCTATTATCCGTGCCTACTATAAGCCCCTTGTCTTTATGAGCATCTTTGGGACCATTGCGATTGACATATTCTGTGTCATTGGTCCTCTTTTCCCTTTTACCCAGTTCAATCTTCTTAACAGCCTGCTCATCCCTGTTTCGATATATACGGCGATCGCGATCGTTGTCACTATTTTCATTTTCCCTCAAACAGCCCATAGTGCGTTCTTGGGAACCGCCACACGACTTCTCAGCCAGATGAAACTTCTGCTTGACGCACAAGAGGATTTACTTACTGCAGTCCCAGGGTCAATTGCCCCCGGGACTTCGAAGTTCTTGCAGTTGCGTGCTACCAGAATTTTGATGTTCACAATCCATCAAGGACGTACGTCTTTGTTAACCTATATGTCCTATGCATCATTAATTGAACCTAACCGTGGTCCATCCGAAGTGGTGCTGCAGGGCAAGTTCATAAACGCAGAGTTTAGCCGGGGCCGTTGGAACGGTGACGATGCAAAGCGACTCGAAGAACCATTGTTTAGTGTAATCTCGCGCATGAGTAAGTAGTGCTTTGCCCCCTTTATCATAGATCCTCATTCCTCCAGACGGCCTTATGAGCTTCATAAAGTACCTCGGTCGCAACACATTCATTCCCACGGCGCCAGACGTCGAGAAGACCGTGACTTCGCTGAGCACAGGGTTGACGGATACCCTCCTTGTGCAACAGATGTGTCAACGCAACGAGGCGAGTGAACGTCAGAACTCTCTACGCCTCGTGGATCTCTTGCCGCTACTTCGCGAGGCGACATCAGAACTTCGTTCTGCCGCATCTAGTGCACTCGCCGCAGTTAGCAGTACTATCGACTTGGTGAACTCCACTCGCTGGAGCTGGGGCAGCACTGCGGATGCATTTGTTGAGCAGGAGCAGAGATTAGACTCTGCAGCAGACGGCCTCCGAGATGCGCTGGCCGAATTCAAGGCTACTGGACGTCTGCGTCTCCTGGAGCCGTTTGAGCCCCACCTGGGTACTTCCGACGCCCCGCTGCGCGGTCTATACGTGTGCTATGTTTTCAGCGCATCTATCGTTGTCGTCTCCGAGGCTATTCTAAGAGTCGTGGAGACTGTGCGGGAAATCACTGGCAAGCGCAGAAAGAATCGGCTGTGGGCTCCGAAGGGCTTGCGCCAACTCGTGCATGCGTTTTTCATAGAAAAGAGTACTGAGGGAGATTTGCGTGCTTATGGGGAAACTGAAGAGGTAAATGAGATCGACCCCGAAGGGGATGCAGGGAAATTTCGTCAGTATTTATTAAGGCTTTTTGTGGGTATTCATTCAATTCAGTTTTCACCAGGACGTGATCCCGATAGCCGACCGCCAACGAATTTCTTGCAAAGGATTCTGAATGGCTTACACCTCTTTTATCACTGGACCAAAACGCCGGAGGCTGTGGTGAGACCCACTTTGTTAATTTAATAATCGAGGGCTTAACGATAGCCGCCCAGTTTATTTTCAGATATGTGTTCATCACAGTTGCCCTTTGGGTGCCTGCAGTAGTCAAGACGACTGCGCGTAAGTGACCCTCGATGTACTTGCACATCTCAGTTAGTGATCTGCCTTTGGTAGACTTTTATTACGTACAAAAAGGAGTCTGGTATGACAAGCTCAGGTCGTATTTATCGCAACTCTGAGCATGGTGTCGTAGGGCACTTATCATGGCACAGACGACGTTGACGATATATGCGGGCGACCAGTTGTATAAGTCGGTGGATCTCCTCGTCGCTTTTCCCTTCTTTCACTATGAAATGCCACAGCTACTTCATCCGGCTGACTGGGACATTTATTGGACTCATCGTTGGATTGCTGGTTTGGTATATTGGTGGGTGTCATCACTACCTCAGGCTCTCATCCCTCCCTCAGCTCTAGCGCTTTTCATTCAGGGAATGGCAGCTCAAACGGAAATGCGTATGGGACGGCGGCGAGCGTTGGTGTCTTCCTTGTAGCTCTCATGTTCATCCGGCTATTCGCCCCTCAGCAGTACCTCCAGGGTGTCATTCTCATGGAGGTATGCGGTTATCTTTCGTTCGTTAAATATCTGAATCCTATTTGTCCTCCAGGCCACTGTTATCCTCATTGTAGGATATTCCTGGATTGACGGCCACCTCCAGGTCATTTCCAATGTTGGGGTTGGTTGGCCCGTCGCTTGGAAGCGCTCGGTGCTCGTCATGATTGGTATGTCATTAGCGACGCTTTGCATTATTGCCACCAACACAAAGCCAGGCTCCGCTGCGTCTTTTATTTTGATGATGCTACCCCCTAAATCTGCCCGTAAGGCGGTGCGACTCGGCTGCTCCAAGACCCTCACATCGCTGTCCCACATATATGCGTCGCTTATGTCCGGCTGGATTACGAATAACCCCTCCTCGAAAGAGCTGAGGTCTGGTCTGTCAACACGGGCCACTTCATTCCGCGAGAACTTGGCCGCTGTTGCGCTACAGCTCCGTAACTTAAAAGAAACAGCCAGATGGGCGAGATGGGAAGGAAATGTGCGCGGCTATTGGCCGTACGAGGAATATAACAGACTAGTTGATGTGCAGCAAGAGATGATCGCCGCGTTAGCACAGGTCAGTCGGGGTCTCCATTTGGTTGCGTACCTTTGATGATTTCGGAAAGCTCGCGGGTGCACTCTCCCAACTCGAAGACGAATGGCGATCAGGTTTCTTACATCACACCAAAGTCGTCAACCCGAACTTCGTTCGTACCTCTTTGATGGACTCCCTACTTTATGCCCCACACTAAAGGGCTGAGTTTACTTCCAGATCTCCGACGTTCTCTCCGTATTCTCACTGGTGGCCCAGTCGCTCCGTACTGGAGAGCCTATGCATATTGTTCTTCCGCAAAGCTTGCTCGATCGACTGCTTTACCACGACGCAGTAGCTTATGGCATTCCGTCGACCCCGAGCGTTGAACCCACACGAGAACTGCGATCGATGAATTACTTATTCTATGCGACGGCGGTGATCAGTGTACTTCAAGTTACAGAGGTGCGCGTGGTTTTTGCCCGAGATAAGAACGGCTGTTTATCACGATCGATCATACAGTTACTGGACGAGTTGCACAGCATCACGCGCGACTTGTGTGGTGAGGTGCCATTCAAGGGCTTTGAGCAGTGGAGAGACGTCCACCAACGTACGCATGTGCCAGCTCCCACAGCCTGATTTACTAGTAGCTTTGTGGCAAACATGTCCCTCGGAGATCACTTGTAAGACCCTTGTAAGCTATTTATTTGGGTTGATGCATGCTCAATTTGTACATGTCAATTTGACGGGGCACATCGTCTAAATGAAAAGAAAATAAGCAGCGATACAAGAAAGTCCGGCGCCCCTGCTGATTGCGAGACCAGGACATGGGACGCATGAAGTACATCTCACGCGAGAACGCAACAACCCTAGTCATTTTTTGGAAACTGCGACTACATCCCTACGCTTTTCTTTCCGTACACTAAAAATTACAACAAACCGGCACATCGAATAATTTAGGCCCCCTGGAATTTCTTAAGGAGCACGGCCTTGAGGGTCTGGCCATCTTCAGCAAACTTCTTGATACCCTCATGGAGCTTGTCGAAAGCCATCTGGTCTTGAAGAAGCTCCCAGCGGAATTCTGGCTCATTGTCAACATAGGAAACTTTCTTGATTGGGTCGGCGGTTCGTGCGTCGAGCCTCCTGGGAACGGGAGCAGTGCTGTTCCTCAGTTCCTCGAGGAGTGCAGGCGAGATGGTAAGGAAGTCCACGCCTGCGAGTGCCTTAATCTCCCCAACCTAAGTGAGATACGTGGGATATCAGTCACAAGTGCAGGTGCTTAATGGGGGATGAGGCTATGTGAATTGATACCGACGTTACGGAATGATGCGCCCATGACAATGGTCTTGTACCCATACTGCTTGTAGTAATTGAAGATGCGCTTGACAGACTGGACACCCGGATCATCGTCACCTTCATAGGTCAACCCGGTCGACTTCTTGTACCAGTCGAGGATCTGATGGAGGTGGACGGACAGATTATGTAAGATGACGGAGCCACGGAGCGGGATGACGCACCCGACCAACGAATGGCGAGATCAGAGTCACGCCAGCCTCCGCACATGCGACGGCCTGGGCAAAGCCAAAGAGGAGGGTGAGATTGCAGTGAATGCCCTCATCGCGCTCGAGCTCGCGCGCAGCCTGGATACCTTCCCAGGTCGATGCGATCTTGATGAGCACACGTTCTCTCTTGATTCCGAGGGACTCGTAGAGCGCAATGAGCTCTTTGGCCTTGGCCTTGGTGGCCTCCTTGTCAAAGGAGAGACGGGCATCGACTTCGGTGGAGACACGGCCGGGAATGATAGCAAGGATCTCTTTACCGAATTCGACGAGCTACAATGTCCACGTGAGTGGGAATCCCTAGGGGAAATTTATGCCATAGAATTCACCAGGCGATCGGTGGCGGCATCGACCTGCTCTTGGATTGAACCACCCTTCTTCCTGCCGTAGGCGATTGCGACGTTGATCAGGCGGGCGTATGCGGGCTTGTTCGCTGCGGCAAGTAACAACGACGGATTCGTCGTTGCGTCCTATGGCTGTATAAGCCCTAGATGCGATGCGATAACGCCGGTCACTATGAGCTTGCCTGGGGTTTGTAGACATCAATAGCTATTTCGCACAGGTTAAGTGGGTGACGGGCTCTGAGAGGGTCCAAGGCGCACTTTCAAAGTCACCAGAGTCCGAGACGACGACTGTTCCTGTCTGCTTAAGCTGGTCAAGGGAGGTGGTCATGTCTAATGTTTAATGAGGGGATGATGATGACTGTTTGAAGGTTGGAGATGGGTAGTGACTGCCCCCGTCCACGCCGGATAATATACCACGCTCCGGATCTATCCGGCCAGAATATATGCCATCTGGGTGTCCGAGTGGGGCACGTTCGTAGTACTGTGACCACCACTGGCAGTAGAAACCAGATTAGCGCAACCTCTTGACCTTAGGTTATGTTTCATGTACGACAAGATACCTGTTCTCTTACACTGCTTTGGATCAGTTTTCCCTGGACCGTGTCCGCGAAACGCACGTGAAGATCCTGATAAAGACCGTTCTCTCTCACGCTTACTAACCGCGCTTACTAACACGGAACTATTGGTTAGATCTGTTCACACGTTCACCGTAACAGCCTCTTCACGGGCTCTACTCATTGCTATGCATGACGTGAGTGTGAATGCACCTTTGTCGACGCTATGCCACCTTTGTGATGACCTAAAGGTTGACAACTGCTGGCCGGATGCTCTGGGAACCATGGGCCATAATTTGCTACCATTTCGTGGTCCTCTCCGGTGACCGTACTTCCGATTTCAAACCAGCAAACTCCGACTGCACACGGAGACTGCGGACAGGGGCAAAATCTAGACATCCGCGCCACTGGCAGGCGTAATGACGTCACGGTGGCCCAGCACTGAGACCGACTCTCCTTCAAAGAAGCTGGTCGACTGCCCGAGGTCTACTATCGTCACCCCGGTTGCTAGCTTGAGACACGCCTCACTCGGTCATCGACCCGATGTCTGGCGCCGCTATGTCCGGTATCTATGACGAGTCTACGTTTCTGGAAGTCGCACGCTCAATTTTATAGTGGACCACTCTTGCATACGGAGCAGATCAGGACGTCCAGGTCTCGGCTCGGGAAATTTGTGGATGCTGGGTGCACGCTAGCATGGGTCCCCCCTCACGCTGGCAGTTGTGGCACCACGGTCATTTGTGATTCCTTCCTTCCGATCTCGTTGCTAGTTGGCCGTGAACCTTGCATACGGGGAAATCACAGATAGTGAGTCGGTCTTGAAATACGCGCTGCCATGTCAGCGAAACACCGGATACCACCACCTGAATGGTCCACTTCCGAGATCTCCTACCTCATAGACCTTCCTGTATCCTGTCTGTCTAATGCTTGGCACCTCATTATTTGTTATGCTCAATGGGTCTGATTTTTTATTTCTTTTGATTGCATTTACGTTCGCTTTTCAGTCTGATTACAGCAGCGCAGTTATTCACGTGAAAGGGTTCTAACGGTAGTCGGGTTTTGTACTCAAGGAAGGATAGGTTCAGTGTGACTCTCCCTCGGACAGTAGTCTTGGGCATATCTGATGAGTTGATCATGAATATTACACATGCGTGGTACACAAAGTCTGTTTGCTTCCAGATAATGTCTCGAGGCCGAAGTCAGGGCGGCGAAATTACTGGTTGTGGGACACGTTACAACGCCATGCGCGCAACACAGCATTGGATACATACCGATGTTTTCGCCAGCAGCAAGAATCGGAGGTCCGATCGGCACCGAGGGTAACTGGACTCTGGGTGAACAATGCATATATTCTCGAAGTCGCTCTCGCAGACGCATCAACGCTTTCCCAAGCTCATTACGCCCCCGGCCATCCCTTCCGATCCCCCAAAACACGTCGTCCTATTTTGTTTTTATTCAGTCCACCAGGAATCGCACCGAGACACCACCGAGCGACGCACAGGACTATCTTCGATGAGCTCTCGATTGCCCGTTTTGAGAAGCTTCTCTCGCAAATCCTCGTGTTGCGTGAACTTTGCCTGGAGTACCACGTCCATCGCCTCGACGTTCACTTCAAACCAGTCTGGTCGTTGGTGGGCGCGTTGAAACCCTGCTTCCGAGCGCGCAGAACGCGCACTAGGTTGCGTTCGTATAAGTTCGGCTAGTGCCGAATCGGTAGTCATGAACTTGAATGCTTGAAAGACTGCTTAACGGATCGTCACTGGTATTAATGAGTACCACAGGGGTAACTTCCCCACGCACGGTGTTCGGCGGTGGCGTAGATCTTTCCATCATGCTCCACCGAATGCAGGGAGAAATTAGTAAACCTGGGCAAAAGACAGAAGTAAGATGAGGATTCCTAGAAGTTACGAACATAGGGGGAAGTATGGACGCACTCGAAAAACGGCTTGCCACGGTGGTAGAAATATATCGGAGAGGTATCTGGATACGACCTTGCAATCATGTCTTTTTGCGTCAGATGATTCAATATCAAATTATGGATCCCGAAGTCGAAGGGAGAAGCGAGTACCGTTGCATAACGAACACCTCGATTGACTTCCTTCCTCGCCGTCGACGTCCATCGGCGTTGGCTCGCTGATGGCTCTGCGCCTCCTTTTCCCCAGTCTTGCTTCATAATTCTCTCTTTCCGAAGAAAGAGTGTTCCAGTTGATGCCAGGAAGAAAAGATGGCATCCTGCCACGGTCGTTACAAGCAAGCTGAGCTAGCAAGCCATAGTAAGTCCGTCGTCGGAGCCGACAATCCAGGGATTTCTCGCTTATCTAGATCCACGTGATCGACATGCCATTGCGCCCAGCCTGCAGGCAGGCAGGCGGTCCCTCCGACTAGTCATGGCCTCTTTCTTTCAGAACATTTTAGTCGTATTCCCTCCTTTCAGTAATCCGGAAACTGCACGGCCAACGCGTGCACAGGCTGGAAGCTACCCAACCACTGGAGGTGCGGGCGGTGCGGAGGACCCCATCTACTTCTACGATTCCGATAAACCATACTTCGAGTCAGCGAAACTGTCATTAGCAATTCTAT
>Ga0137391_10002381_pt1 | contig 14096 bp, 8 predicted proteins | sample 15con2h24BmetaG_FD_101399 | JGI IMG/M metagenome (GOLD analysis project Ga0137391, IMG submission 101399) | Vadose zone soil microbial communities from Angelo Coast Range Reserve, California, USA - 15con2h2.4B metaG | ecosystem: Environmental > Terrestrial > Soil > Vadose zone > Saprolite...
CCCCATCCGGCAGCTGCGCGGCGATCATCAGATAGCCCTGGTCCTCGTTCGGGATGAACGCCGTCGGCAGTCGGGCAATGCCCCAAATGCCCACAACCGCCAAGGCAAGGCCGATCAGCACCATCAGTCCGCTGCGCCGCACCATGCGACCGATCAACCCCGTATAGGCGTTTTCCGCAGCGCCATAGACGCGGTTGAATGCGCGATAGAGGAAATTCCGCTGCTCCGGCGGCACCGGGGTGCGCAGCCATAGCGCGCATTGTGTCGGCTTGAGCGTCGCCGCGTTGACGGCGCTGATCAGCGCCGTCACCGCGATGACCAAGGCAAACTGCGAAAACATCTGCCCGCTCAGACCGGGCACAAAGGACGAAGGCAGAAACACCGCCATCAGCACCAGGGTTATGCCGATGATCGGCCCAAACAGCTCGTCCATCGCCCTGATCGCGGCATCATGGCCCGACATCCCCTGCTCGATATATTTCGAGACGCCTTCGACAATGACGATCGCGTCGTCCACGACGATGCCGATCGCCAGAATGAGCGCGAACAGGGTGGACAGGTTGACGGTGTAGCCGAGCGCCGCCATGCCGGCGAAGGCACCGATGATCGTGACCGGAACCGTCGTAGCCGGCACCAGGGTGGCGCGAAAGTTCTGCAGGAACACCAGGATCACGACCAGCACGAGAACCCCGGCCTGCCACAAGGTCTTGTAGACCTCGTTGATCGAATTGGTAATGAAGATCGTGGTGTTGTAGGGAATGCTGTAATGCAACCCTTGCGGGAAGCGGCGCGACAGTTGCTCCATCTTCGCCGCGACAGCGGCTGCGACCTTCAGCGAATTGGCGTCGGGTGTCTGATAGATCGCGATGCCGGCCGCAGGCTTGCCATTGAGCTTGAAGTCCTGGGAATAAGTCTGCGCACCCATCTCGATGCGCCCGATGTCTTTCACCCTGACGAGGCGGCCACCTTGGGCGGTCTGGTCCTTGACGATGATGTCGGCAAACTGACCGGGGTCGGTCAGCCGGGACACGATGTCCACGGTGTATTGAAAAGCCTGGTCCTTTGGCGCCGGCGGCATGCCGACCTGGCCCGCTGCCACCTCCTGGCTCTGTTGCCTGACCACCCTGATCACGTCCTCCGGCACTAGGCCGAACGAATACAGTTTCTGCGGATCCATCCAGATCCGCATCGAATATTCGCCCGCGCCCATCACCGTGACGTTGCCGACACCCGGCAGGCGCGACAGCTCATTGACCAGGTTGATCGTCGCATAATTGTACATGAAGAGGGCGTCGTACCGGCCATCCGGCGAATCGAGGGTAACAAACTCCAGGATCGACGAGGATTTCGCTCGGATCGCGACACCTTGCGCCTGCACTGCTTCCGGCAGCTGCGCCATCGCGTTCTGCACACGATTTTGAACGAGGACTTGGGCCATATTCGAGTCGGTGCCGATCTCGAACGTCACCGTCAGCGTGTAGGTGCCATCGTACGCGCTGGTCGACTCCATATAGAGCATGCCCTCGACGCCGTTGACCTGCAGCTCGATCGGCAGAGCAATGGTGTCGACGACGGTTTGGGCGCTGGCTCCCGGGTAGCGGGTGGTTACCTGCACGGTCGGCGGCACGACGTTCGGATACTCGGCGACCGGCAGGCGGAAGACGCAAATCGCGCCGATCAGAACCAGCGCGATCGCCAGCACATTCGCCAGGACCGGGTGCTCGATGAAGAATTTCGATATCATGGCTTGGGCCCCGCAGAGGGCACGTCGATCGTAGTCAGCTGCGGCGTCACCTTGGTGCCCGGATTTGCGCGCCACAGGTCGCCGACGACGACACGGTCGTCCGGTTTGAGACCCGAGGTGATGACCCTGAGAGCGCCGACCAGTTCTCCCAGCTTCACATAGCGCTGCTCGACGACGTCGTCCTTGCTGAGGGCCAGGAGGTAACGGCCACCCTGATCCTCCTGCAAGGCGCGGTCGGGCACCAGCAACGCATTCTGGTCCACTCGTCCCATCGGCAAGCGGATCTTGACAAAAAAGCCCGGCAGGAAGGTGCGATCCGGGTTAGCGAGAATGCCCCGCACCAGCAATGTTCCGGTCGCGGGATCGAGCGCCGGCGCGACATATTCGATCGTTCCCTGATGCGGAAACCCGGTCTCGTCCGACAGGGCGACGTCCACGGGGACTTTATGCAGATCCGCCAGAGTGAGCCGATGCTGGCTCAAATTCGTGCGGACCTTCAACAGGTCTTGCTCGCTGAGATTGGCGACGACGTAAATCGGGTCGAGTTGCGTGATCTCCGCCAGCGCAGGCTGCTGGCCCGCGCCGCCGACGACATTGCCGGGATCGATCAGGTGCTTTCCGACGATGCCGTCGAACGGTGCTCTGACCTCGGTATAGACAAGGTTCAGCTTGGCCAACGCCACCTGCGCTTGGGCCCCGAGGAGCTGCGCCTCCGCGCTCGCCCGCTGATAGACCCATTTGTCGACCTCGATCTGAGTCGCCGCGTCTTTCTTCAGGAGCGCTATATAGCGAACGACTTCCGTCTTGGCATAGACGAGAGCGGCCTGAGCGGCGAGCACCTGGGCCTGAGCCTGCTGCAGCTGGTCCTTGTACTGGTCCTGTTGAATCGTGAAGAGGAGGTCGCCTTTCTTGACGAATTGGCCGTCCTCGTAGTGGATCTGCTCGAGATAGCCCTCGACGCGCGCGATCAGCTTGACCGCGTTCACCGCCGCGGCGTTGCCGGTGACCTCGACATTGCTGCTGACGCTTTGCAGCCGCGGTTTCACGACAGGGATCGGCGGGCTTGCCTGCGGCGAGAACTGCGTCGTCGTAATCGAGGGAACCGGAGGGCGCGCGGCAGGCAGCTTGGGCTCGGCCGATGCAGCCATGCCGAATGGCCGCGGGTAGATCGTTGCCACCCCGTATCCGGCGGCAACCCCAACGATCGTCGCCAGTGCAAGAGTCAGGTATACCCGGCGCCACCGGGCGATTGCGGAAGGCATTTTCACGACGACCTCACCATTGCGGCGCCCGAGGATTGGGGTTGACGTCGGCAGGGGTGGGGAGTCCCGGAGCCGGTGGCTGCGGCGTGCCCGGGGGCGGCAGCAGCTCACCCCAGTTGGTCCGACCTCGCATTTCCTCGGCCGTTGAAGCGGGGACAAATTCGTTCTCCGCGCGTATCTGCCAGCCACCCCCTAGGGCGCGGTAGACCGAAGCCAACCCGGTCGACACACCGCCCTCCGCCATCGCCAGGTTGTTCTGGGCGGTGTACAGGTTTTGCTCCGCCGTCAGCACGGTCGTGAAGTCCCGGGTTCCGAGATTCCATTGCAGGATCGCGAGACCGAGAGCAGCGTCTGCGGCGGCGACGCTGCTGCGCAGGTATTCCACCTGCTCGCGCCCCTTAAGAAAGCTTGCCAAGCCATCCTCGACTTGCTGCTGAGCCTTCAGCACCGCATTTTGATAATCGACGAGAAGCCCCTGCAATTTCGCGTCCTGCACCCGGACGGTATTGGTGATCTGGCCGTAATTGAGGATGTTCCACTGAAACGAGGGCCCGAAGCCGAAGGTTATGCCCTTTCCTTGGAATACCTGGCTGAGCTTGTTGCCATTGATGTTGCTGGCGACGGTTCCGAAAGTGCCGAGCAGGCTGAAGGCGGGATAGAGATCGGCCTCGGCGATGCCGATCTGGGCGCTCTGCGCCGCCGCTGCCAGCTCGGCGGCGCGGATGTCCGGCCGGCGGCGGACGAGATCGGCAGGAATGCCGACCGCGACGTCTTTTGGCGGAACCGGTATTTGGGTCGACCGTCCGAGCAGCTCGTCGAGCGGCTGTGGCGCCATGCCGAGCAAGACCCGCAGGGCGTTCAACCCCTGTTTCAACTGTATCGTCAGCTGGGGGATTGTCGCTTCTGTCGCGCCGAGGACGTTCTCCGCCTGATAGACGTCGAGCTTGGTTGCAGTACCGCCGTGAAACTTCGCCTCGGCAATCGCGAGCGCCTTCTTCTGCTTGACGACGTTTTCGCGCGCGATCTGGATCTGCGTTTGGAGCGTGCGGATCCCGATATAGGTGGTGGCGACATCTCCGAGCAAGGTGACCAGCGCTTCATCATAGCCGGCAATCGAGGCGAGGTAGGCGGCATCAGCAGATTCGATGCCCCGGCGGAACTTGCCCCAAAAGTCCAATTCCCAATTGACGGTGAGACCCAGCGCGTCGCGCCAAAAGTTGCGTATTAGACTTTGTGGGGCAGCTGTTGGGTCAGCGTGGCTCGGCCGGTCGTAGATCATCGAGCCCTTCCCTTGCTGCAGCTGGGGATAGAACTCGCCGATCGCAACTCCCAATTCCGCGCGCGCCTGGAGCACGCGGGTTCCGGTGCTCACCAGGGAGAGGTTCTGCTCGTAAGCGATCCGAATCAGGCGGTCGAGGACCGGATCATGGAACACCCTCCACCACTCCCAATCCTCCCGATGTCCCAAGACGACCGGAAGCGCGGACTTGACCGATGGGTCATTCGCGTCGAGCCACTTGTCCGCAACCGAGGCTGACGGCGAAGAGAAATCCGGTCCGACAAGACAACCGGCGCACTGAAGCGACAGCGCGGCGACGAGCACGAGGCGGACGACACTTCGCAGATTAGCCGCCACGCGCGAGACCACCCTCAATGGGCGACACTTGGGCGCGGTCCCCCGCTCGCCAGGACCACCGCCTGCGGCAGGTCCACCCATAAAGACATTAACTCCCCCGACTGAAGTGACCGATGAAGTCAATCAGCTGGCGAGAAGGCTAACCGCGACCCTATCCCCTGGCAAGGTTGCTCTTGCCCGCGTTGATCGAGCTCATCTGCGATGACGACGGGCCTGCGAGACTCTGCAATGCGCACCCTCTTTCTTGTTGGAGTTTTGCAGGTTCGTCGTGATCGGGGAAATGCGCCGCCTTACGCGGAGCTCTCCGTCGCCTCAGTCTCAGGCGCCCGGCCCCTGGACTGTGATTTCAATCCGGCGATTCTGTGCCCGGCCCTGCGGTGTATCGTTCGGAGCAACCGGTCGGGTGTCGCCCACCCCTTTGGCCGAGATGATGTTGGCGTTGACGCCTTGCGATACGAGGAACGTTACGACGGTAGCGGCCCGCCGCGTCGACAGCACCAGATTATCGGGAATGCCCTGGCGCTGCAGTGCGGGTCCGACCGGCAGATTGTCGGTGTAGCCGTAGACTACGACTTTGGCGTTCTGGAGGCCTCTGAGCTTGGGAACGATGTTGTTGGCAAGCTCGGCTTGGCCGGCGGGACTGAGCTGATAGCCGCCCTCCGGGAATAGCAGGTCACCTGCCTCGACATATTTTTGCTCCGCCTGCAACGCTGCCAGCTGGGCTTTGAGCTGCTGGTTCTCGGCCACCGCTGCATCGTATTGCTGTTGCGAGACACAGGCCGATAGGATCAGCGCGCCGAGGCAGATGGCACCGGCAGTAGCTAATTTCATGATCATGGACGATACCTCCTGGTCGTATTGGTTGAATGCGACTTGGCAACGCAAGCCTCGACACCCGAGACTCTACCCTTGTGACTAGCGATCGCCTCACCCGTTACGCGGGCCCCTGGATCGTGATTTCGATCCGGCGATTCTGCGCCCGGCCCTGCGGCGTATCGTTCGTGGCGACCGGCTTGGTGTCGCCGAAGCCCTTAGCCGAAATGCTCGCTGCGGGGACACCTTGAGACACCAGAAACGTGACTACTTCGGCGGCCCGGCGCGTCGACAGCACCAGATTGTCCGGGATACCCTGCTGTTGCAGCGCAGGTCCGACTGGAAGATTGTCCGTATAGCCGTAGACGACAATTTTGGAGTTCGGAGGGACGCTCCTGAGTTTTGGCGCAATATTGTTGGCGAGCTCCGCCTGGCCGACGGGGCTGAGCCTGAAACCGCCCTCCGGAAACAGCAGATCGCCGGCTTCGACGAACGAGCTCTGCGCCTGCAGTGCCGCCATCTGTGCCTTGAGCTTATTGTTGTCGGCTATCATTGCGTCATATGTCTGTTGTGATACGCAGGCCGACAGCAACAATGCCGCAAGGGGGACCGCCGCCGCCGCGACAATCCGGTTCCTGGTCATCGACGTCTTCCTTGTCATAACGGTTGACCTCCATTGGCGATTGACGCAAGTCGCACCCGACCGCCGGGTGTCATAGCCCCTTGGAGCCGGGGCCGACCCGCACGGCTGAGCAGCGCCAAGTCAACCTCAATCGCGGCGAGTCCGCCGGGCTGCCGATAATATACCTGAGATTATTCAGAACCCAAGGCTAAGTTGCGGCAACTCCTTCCTTCGGCTCGTCACAGTTATGCACAGGGGCCGGCGCCTGTCGCGTAAGCTATTGACCTTGTTTAGAGTTCGACTGTAACCAAAGAACGCCCGGGATGACCGATCGCCCTCCCGCGGTGGTTGACGATCCGCCCAGATGTCAGCGGCTCTCAGCGCCGATGCCCGGGGTTGGCCCCCACGCGGGGCCGGCGCTGGCGCGAGAGCCGAGACATGGCGGAGGGGGCGTCCGTCGGATCGAACTCCACCGCGGTCCACGTGGGTCCATATCCGTCTACTAAGAGGCTGAAATAAAGCGCATTCTTGTCTGTAAATTTCCAGGATCGTCTATCACAATCCATCTCCATCAACAGATCATTTGTGGGTCCAGTTGTTGGTAGACAAAACAGGAACACGCGGGTATAAGGCCTCTCCTAAGGTTGTAGACAAGCGTCGAGGGAGATCATGGGTCGTGCGCTCAACAGGCTATCCGCAGTCGCGGTGAACACGGGTATCAGCCGCCGAGGGATGTACCACGATGGGGGCGGGCTTTATCTCCAAGTGAGCACCGGCGGGGCGAAGTCGTGGATCTTCCGGTTCATGCTCGACGGCCGCGCCCGCGAGATGGGCTTGGGACCGCTCCACACGATTCCCCTTGCCGAGGCACGCAAACGCGCAGCCGAGTGCCGCAGGATGCGCCTTGATGGGATCGACCCGATCGCGGCCAGAAGCACGCAGCGCGACCAGAAGAAGCTCGAAGCGGCCAAGGCGATGACCTTCGACGCGTGCGCTGCCGCCTATATCGACGCCCACAAGGCAGGCTGGCAGAACGCGAAGCACCAGGACCAGTGGCGCAACACGCTGACCACCTACACGAGCCCGGTCTTCGGGTCTCTTCCGGTGCAAGCGGTCGATGTCGGGCTGGTGATGAAGGCGCTCGAGCCGATCTGGAAGACGAAATCGGAGACGGCGAGCCGGCTGAGGGGGCGTATTGAAGCGGTCCTAGATTGGGCGACGGTGCGGGGTTACCGAAGGGGCGAGAACCCGGCGAGGTGGCGCGGTCATCTCGACAAGCTGCTTCCGGCGCGCAGCAAAGTCCGCAAGGTCGAGCATCGCCCGGCGCTGCCCTACGACCAACTCGCCGATTTCATCCCGGCGCTGGGTAGTCAGGAAGGCGTCGCGGCGCGGGCGTTGGAGTTCCTGATCCGGACCGCCACCCGTACCGGCGAGATAATCGGCGCTCGGTGGGACGAGGTCGATCTCGAGGACAAGATCGGGATCGTGCCTGCGGCGCGGATGAAGGCGGGCCGAGAACACCGGGTGCCGCTCTCTCCAACGGCTGCAGCCGTTCTCAGGCAGATGAAGGAGATCCGCGAGAGTGACTTCGTCTTTCCCGGCGGCAAGAAAGGCAAGCCGCTCTCGAACATGGCGATGCTGGCCGTTCTGAAGCGGATGGCCCGGGGTGAGCTCACAGCGCACGGGTTCCGGTCGAGTTTCCGGGACTGGGCGGCGGAGCGTACGAACTTCCCGCACGAGGTTGCCGAGATGGCACTGGCGCACTCGGTCGAGAATAAGGTCGAGGCCGCCTACCGCCGCGGCGACCTGTTCCAGAAGCGACGCCAGCTGATGGAGGCATGGGCGCGGTTTTGCGTGACCGCAAGGTCCCAGGCCGACGTCGTCCCGATCAGCGGCCCACGCTTGAGGTGATCTCCGACCTCAGCATGTATGGGGCCTCAGGGAGATCATCGGCAATCGCGTACAGGGCGCCGCGCGCCTGATCAACTTGGCGCAACGTTAACGGGCGCTCGTCGGCAGGCGTCGCGTTACGTCAGAAGAAGGTTGCTCATAATCACGATCGGCCGGGCACGCGATTCGCGCTTTTAGCAAATCCGTAATTGACAATTATACATGACTGTGATATTAGCAATCTATGTATAGGCATGGGAACAGGCAGAACGAGATCGCCCGCCGTGTTCCATAGTGACTAGGTAACCCTCTCCTGTGCACTTCTTCTGTTCCCGGGCCGAGCAATGCCCTGCTATCGGGAGCAGAGGGTCCTCACAACCTAAGAAGTTCCTAGAAGTCTTTGCTAACCACACTTTCCGGTAGTGGCAATCGAACAAGGGAGTTTGGGCATTGGATGCCGCAGCGTATTCGGTAAGGAAATGGTGTCAGCATCGAGGTATTTGCGTGGCGACATTTTATAATCGGCTTCCCCACGGAGAAATGCCTGCCATCATCAAAATCGGTCGAAGAACCGTGATCACCGCGGAAGCTGACGAAGAATGGCGTCGGCGCATGGAAAGGGCAGCTGGATCGGCGGGTGCCGTCCGCGGAGGCGGCTCATGAGCTCCCCTGAGGGGATCGTCGCCCCTGGCTTTGGCACAGCTTGACGTACGGCAAGGCCTGTTCACCCGGCGCACGAATACTTGCTTTGATCGTCGATGGCATTTGAAGGCATCGCTGCCGCTCGGCGGGCGCAACATTGCCCCTACGTCTAACAGTCGCGCGCTGGACACGGGTCGTCATCATCGCGTGGCCGAGGCCCTATGCGGCCTCGCGGGGCATTCGAGCTTCCTCAGTGACTGCACCTCATAGCCTGTCACGAGGGGTTCGAACGGCTTCTAACGAGCCGCGCCCAAGCGGCTCGGCTTTGGATCATCCAATAGCGGTTGCCGAGCTGACGCCGTCGTGCGGATGGTACAAAGACTTGAGTGATCGCTGGATCGAGCAGTTCGACCGTCAATGTCGGAGGCGAACCCCGTACATGCCGACTCTCATCGGCGTACGATGTTCGCACCTGACTTGATGAGAGTGATTTTGGCTCTTTCTCGGTATTAGACAGCAATTTAGTTCGGCTTCAGCTGTTGACTTCGAACTATCCTGAACGCCCGTGAGTGGGTTCCAAACCCCAGACGACGACAGCGATACACCGCTGGACGTCACGGAATTCTTCGAAAACCTCGGTGGCCCTGAACCGCGGGGTCGACCGCGGGACTATCCCGGCGTAGAAATACTGTCAATCCTTTACACGCTGCAAAAGCACAATAAGGCGGGTAAATCTTATAAGCCGGACCCGACAAAGGAGCATCGTGCAATCAAAGCAGCCGACTATAAACTTGGGGGACGGTTTCTGTGCACCTTTGTCTTTATTGATAGTTTGGACGGTCTGTACACCCGCCTACAACGGTTATCGGCCGACCCTACCGGTTTCCTAATCCGCGGAATGCTCGCGGAGTGGGCAGGCACATGGGGCGCCATAAATCAACCGGTAGGACGGGATACTCGACAAACCGCCGCACAGTAAGACTGCGGGGCGAGGATGGCGCTTTTGAGGACGTTGCTCGTCAGCTCCAAATGCTCGACCTGGACGGTGTCCCTCTCCCGGCCGAGATGTCAGTCATTATCGATCCGGTGGCGTGCGTTATATGGGCCGTTGAACACCTTCTGCCTCCCGAATTTCAGGACGTCAGTTTCGTTTACCAGCTGTCGTCCTCGGCCGGTCTGACCAAGCACGACAACCAGTTGAACGTGCATTTGTGATTCTTCACGGATCGGCTCTTCTGGGACGTGGAGCTCAGAGCTTGGGCCGGTTGGTGGAACGCGAAGAAGCAGGACAATACACAAATGATCCGGAACTGCTCGATGGCCTGGTTGACCCGCTTGCCGGACGGCGTCTCGGCCTTATTCGCAGGCGCCGCAGAACGGTTCCGCTCTATATGCCGAACGAAGCGGAGCTAGCTAGCGGCAGAACGCCAATTGAAGGTCGAGCGGGCCAGACAGAGCTTTCGGCGGGCCATTGTCGCGACGGGTGGAGCATCGGCCGAAACGCCCGTGGAGCACCGTCCGGCGAAAGACGGTGCGGTTGAAGGCGAGGTCTCGGCTAAGCGTCAGCGTCCCCGAGACGGTGCTGGAAGCGTCTCTGCGTCACACGATGACGACATAACGGTCGAGGGCAGTGGCGGCAATGTCGACGCCGTCCGAGTGGGGCCCGGCTGGCGCGGGTATCTCGCTATGATCGGGTTCGAAGGCATATCCGCACCCAAATTCGGGCGGCGATCGGCAGCTACTTCTATGAATACGGTTCGCGCGCTGATCGCAGACGACTTATGGCCGCGATCGAGGACGCGATCGCCAAGAGCCCGTATCTAGACAGCGAGGAGCCGCGGTCGCGTCCACGAAGGGATGCTCTTGGCTATCTCGCGGCGCCTCCGGGCGGCACCTCCAATGTCGACGACATTATCGCCGACATCTCGGCTCGCCAGAAAGTGACAGAGCAACGCGCTCTTGAGGTTTGCGATCCCACTTGGCCTCTGCCAACCCTTACCGCCGACCAGGCTTTCGATCGGCTTGATGAGGCGGTCTGCCAGGTGGTGGCGGCGGCACTGGACTTGCGGCGGGATCGGTTAAGCCTCGATGCCGATCCCTTCGCCACTCCACCGCAGACCGCGGTTCTTTGCGAGCCGGGTGTTGGCAAAACTGAATCGATGATAAAGGCCATCGTCGAATTGCTTCGCGCTGACCCCGGCACGCGCGTGGCGATCGCCGTTCCCACGCACAAGCTCGGGCAAGGCCTAGCGGCGCGCATCAACGAACGGTTCGGCCAGCGGATAGCGGACGAGTGGTATGGGACGGAGCACCTTGATCCGCAAGCGCCGAAAAAGAAAATGTGTCGACTGGCTGATGCCGCTAAAGAGCTGATCTCGGTCGGCGGCAAGCTGCAACTTCTCTGCAGCAGTCGGGATCATGGCCACTGCCCGCATCATCCGCAAATCGCCGGCTCTGAGGCTTGTGGCTATCTCCGACAGCAGCTGCCGCCTAACCGCGACGCAATCCGGGTCTGGATCGTACCGTCGGTTATGCTCGCGATCAAACCGCCGCCGGCCCTGCAGCGTAAAGGCCCAATATTTCCCGGAGATTTCGATCTCCTGGTTATTGACGAGGCCCCCTGGTTCAGCTTGCTCCAAGGACTCGGCGCAGACCCGGTCGACGCGCCAGTCGAATGGCTATCCCCCGGCTGGTGGCAAGAACGGACGCCCCGCACACATGACCGCGACAAGGCCTTCGCGATTGACACGCTGACCAAAATACACTGTGTCCTCTCGAAGTGCCGCACAGGCAATGTCCCGGCTGAGGCATTCGAGGAAGCAGGTATCAGCGGGCTTAACGTCGCGCTGGCTCGTCGCTTCGTTTGGAAATGCAAAGCGGGGCTCCGTGAATTCGTGCGACCCGGTGCCGCCCAGCCGGAGCTTCGTCACGCTCTTGGTGACGTGGCACCGATCAATCGGCGCGTCCTCGCGGTGGCCGAAGTTCTTTGGCTGATGCGGATGCACCTGCAAGGCCGGATCGCCCCTTCCGGGCTCGAACTGATCGAGCACCCGCGAGGGGACGGACGGTTCCTGCGGGCTCGATGGCGAAAGGACATCCACCGCACTTGGCTAAGAGCTCCGGTGCTCTACCTAGATGCCGCCGGCACAGGGGCAGTCGAGATCGCGAAGGCATGGCTTCCCGATATCAGGCTCGCCGTCGAGGCGAGGGCCAGGCGCCGCACATGCGCGCCGCTCAAATCGTCGACAGCCAGATGAGCTATCAAAAGATTTTTCGTCGCGGCTCAGCGGATGATCCCACGGTGGGCAACGCTGCGGAAATGTTGGCAAGGATCGTCGAGACCCGAGGTCGAAGTGGTCTCGTAGTCTGCCCGAAGCGGCTACGAGACGGCTGGGAGGAGCTAAACCGCCTGCCCGGCTGGGAGCTTTGGAATTTCGGCGCCATTCGCGGCCGCGACGAAGCGCGGGAGGTCCCGCACCTGGTCGTGATCTCAAGACCATTACCTAATCCGGGCGAGGTCGAAATCCAAGCCGAGACCATCTTCGGTCTTGCAGTCAAGAGGCTACCACCCGAGACGATGTACCCAAAACGCGTCGTTGGCCGACTGATGGCGGACGGCACGGGACGTCGCGCTCTCGCCTATCGGCATCCCGACCCGATGGTCGAGGCGGTGAGGTTTGCGGTATGCGAAGGCGAGTTGTTGCAAGCAATCGGCCGTGGCAGGGGGGTACGACGCACCGAGGAAGCGCCGCTCGTCGTTCTTATCCTGACGGACGTACCACTGCCGTTGCCGCTGGATGTGACGAGCACGTGGAAAGAGCTCTCCGATGGCGCGGGCCCGATCGAGGTGCTGGCCGCACGAGGCGTAGTGCCTCTCGACTATGACGGGATTGCCAAGGCGCTCCCCCCCTGGTTCAAAAACGGGCAATCCGTCACGGAATGGTTCCGGTATCGCCCCGAAGCCAAAGCGAGGCTCGGAGATCTTCGAGATCGAGCTCGTGCCGGAAATCGGGTTGAGATGCGCGAGTTTCTGGGAAATCTCTATAAAGAAATCTCTATAGAAAATTCCCAGAAACTCGTCACATACCGATACCGTCGAGCCGAAGATCGCCAATCGAAATTAGTGCTCGTCGACCTCGTCATGCAGAGCGACGCGCGCGCCGCCGTTGAGGCGGTTCTCGGCGCTGTGAGCGAGCTTGAGCCGGCTCAGCCTACGCTATAAAGAAGCCGGCGGCTGCGTACGCTTTCGTGGGATGACCTAAAGTTAGGTCTCGCATAAACCGTTTTGCCCGATCTTCAGCCCGACGATCACCAACGGATGTTTGGGCGGTGCCCCCCTTGGGCGCTTAGCTGCTTTGATGAAATTGCTCTCTCCAAGGCCACGTGGCGGACGAGTGGAAAGAACGATATCGATGAGAATTTTGAGGCACTTATACGCAGCGATGGTGCCGAGCAAACACGTGAAAAAAACCGCCTGCAGCCCCAGCTTGAGCGGCCCGCGGCAGTCGATGCAACGCCCTTGCTCGGCCTTCGCGCCCGCGTTCTTTAAAAATCGGGTCTGTAATCAATCTGTTAGTCCGGCCAAATGAAGTCGGGGACCCGCTCGACGCTAGCGTCGAGCGGGGTGGGCTTTCTCTTAAGCCGTTGACGCAAGTGCGAAAATGGCGGTGCTCAAAATGCACCGCGCGGTTCTCCTGATAGCCGTCTCGCCTCGACGTCGATCTCGCAGGGCACATGGTATCGGCAAAACTGCCGGGTGATGTGACGGCGATTGCGCATGGCAACAACCCGCCAGTTGTCGTGCGACGTAGATACAAAACAGGCCCGCGACACGTGGTGGTGAGTGCGGCGGAGCGCGCCTCTGCCTAACTTGGCTGAATGGGCACGCTATTTGAGGAGTTTGTCGACGCATTATGCCCCTCACCCACATCTATACCCACAAATCGAGTTTGCCGGGCGGCGCAACTTCGACATGGTGCTCGTGGACACTCGATAGGTTCACGCGCAGTGCTATGAGCCGCGACGGCGCAGCGCCTGCGAGGCAAAAACCGCCCATGGTTGAGGGCCTTCAACCGTCCCCCTAACGACTGGGGGGCGACCTCGTTTGCAAACGGCCACCCCGCCTGTCGGCTAGAGCTGCTGCAACCCCGATGCAGGGGTGCAAACTCTAGCGACTCCTTGACAAAAAGGCAGCCCGGTCCTGTCGCTTAGATGCAAATTGGCGCCGGCGGAACCCGAACCCCGGCACCAGTTCACGTGAACCCTCGGCCGGGCTTTATCTCGCGTGGGTTCCCCCAGCCATTAGCGCGCCGTGGTATAGGCCGCCATCCGCGCCCCGGTCTTGTGTCACTCGGATGGGTCCCCCTTTTAGGGAACGGCGCTGGTCCCGACGCCCTGTCGTCTCTTTTGTGCCAATTCCGGACCTTCACCGCCAACGAGGTTGTGAGGGCCAAAGGCGTACTCCGGCGAGGCATGCAGCACCTCGAG
>Ga0137391_10002383_pt1 | contig 14090 bp, 8 predicted proteins | sample 15con2h24BmetaG_FD_101399 | JGI IMG/M metagenome (GOLD analysis project Ga0137391, IMG submission 101399) | Vadose zone soil microbial communities from Angelo Coast Range Reserve, California, USA - 15con2h2.4B metaG | ecosystem: Environmental > Terrestrial > Soil > Vadose zone > Saprolite...
TACCGGTTCGACTTGGAAGAAGTGAAGCGAAGTCTTCGTCAGGAGGCAGTAGGTAATGGCTCGCAACTCAGGAATGCAAAAGGTGGGAACAGAGCGATTCGTGTTTCAGGCGCAGGTAAACGGCGTCCGAAGGACCAAGCGATTCACCGGGACGCCTCAAGAGGCGAAGGCGGCCCACGCCGCGTTCCGAGCCGAGCTGATGAAAATGTCTCAGGCGTTGCAGACGAGCTCGAGCAGCGGATTGCCCGGGCTGTGCAGCTTATCCCGCTGTCCGACTCTGAGTGAATGGCTCACCGGGCGATACCCCCGTTGGCAGGAGCGAGCCCAAAACGAGTGCAGCCGCCGAAAGTTGGAATCGCCTAAGCGTTATCTGTTGGCGTCGGATTTGGCTGAGATGCGTCTCGAAGAGGTAGACACGGCCGCCATCAATGCATACGTCGAATGGCGGCTTCAGGTGGGGCCGCTCACATTCGCAAAGCGGAAGGACGGCGAAAGGTACCAAGCTCGCCAAGACACCGTCGGTGCTCAGACAATCAACAAGTCTCTCAAAGTGCTCTCGTCCGCTCTCCGACTTGCTTTTGACGAGGGGGTCATCACCCGGGTGCCGAAGATTGCGTACCTACCCGAGGATGATGCGAAGGCAATTGTGCCTCCCACGATGGAGCAGTTCCGAGCGCAGATTCAGGCAGCGGAGCAGTTGCGCAGTGTGGGTCCCCACCTTCCAGAAGTCATCGAGCTGCTCGGAGAATTCGGCCTACGCGCAGGAGAATTGTTCCGCCTGCCGTGGGCGTCAATCGATTGGACGCTGGGTGAAGGAGAGAATCGAGGTGCAATCCGAGTGGAGGAACAACGGCGAACTCGGGTTGTTGGCGACAAGCCGTGGGTCCCGAAGAATAAGAAATTTCGCATCGTTCCATTCACGATTCGAGGGCGCGCCATTCTTGAGAAGTTGCACTCTGCCGCCAAGCCACGAGCCGATGAGCTCGTAATTCCCAATCGCAGCGGACTTCCCTATATCCGCCTCGACGACGGTCCTTCGAAGGGCGGTGGCGCAGGAATCTGGGAGCGCCTTCGAGAGGTTTCCGGAGTCGCCGGCGTGGGCATGAGTCACCTGCGGCATTTCTTTGCAGTCCAGAATCTACTTCGAGGCGTACCCATCACGGTTGTTTCGGCATGGATGGGGCACAGCTCCATCCAGCTAACTGTGAAACGCTACGGCCGCTGGGCCCACGAAGCCAAAGAGCAGTGGCGGTGGGCTGCCCTTCGCGACGAAAGAGACGAAGCAATTGCGAACGCTCCAAGACATTTGAAGTCGGTAATGTAATCGCTGACATGATGGTTCCGTCGAAAATGACCTAACAGGCCGCAGGCCAATTATATCGCCAAGAGCGGCGAGGCGAGTTTCATTTCTTCGCGTGGGCTCGGTATGCCACAGCAGGCGAAGTGGGGACTACGAATTGCGCGGGCCTGCAAGATGAATTTCTAAGTACCTTAATTCCGCTCAGTACCCGAATACCGATCGGTCACGCCGCTTGAGATTGAAAGAGCTGCTGGCGTGCTCAGCGCCGGAGCATGCGCACGCTCCGGCGGAGCGAACGCTTCCTTAGGATCGCGTGGACTGTGCGAATCGCGCTCCTTCCACTAGGCGCAATGTAAGTCAGCTCCGAATTCGCCCTCGACCACGCGGGACGACCTTGCCCGGGCGCACTTCAGACAATGAGCGCTCTCGAGCCGTTTCTGTGTGCGCAGATTGAAATAGTCCTCAATCCCAGGGGGGCGCCAGACCAGACCCCGCGTTGGCGTTCATTACAATTTCCGAAACGTGCTAGGGACAACAGCACCGATGTCGAAAGGATCGAAGCGCCGACGGGATGCACGTCAGAAGAAGAACGCGAAGCGAAGAAAGAGAGAGGTGCCTGGTCAGGGTGACCGCCGTGTCGCCGGCACCCCTGGCCAAATGACTACCACGATTGAACGCGAGAAGCTTGGAGCTCCTGGCATTCCTCATGAGATCATCTTAGTTCCAGGACCGTCCGTTAATGATCCCAGCACGGATGACTACGATCGAGCGTTGATGCACGACGAAGCTGAGCGCAACTTCAGAGTCATCGCACATCTTGGTAAGGAGCCAGGAAGCTTTGCCGAACCAAATATAGATCTCTCGCTCGACACCACGAAGGGTGCTTCTTTGCTCATCGCTCCTTCAGCAGCCAAAATCAGAATTCAAACACCCTCCGGTGAAGTCACCGGGCACCTGAACGCCAAAAAAGAGCTGTCAGCACTAGAGTTCACATGCCGTGCACGGACGAACAGGGAGGCATTTGCGAAATATAGCGCCGTTGTCGCACCCCTACTTGATCACTTTTCCTTTCACCAAAACGTCCCGCTGTTTGTACGGGCGATAACTCTTCTTGACGAGAAGAATCACGTGTTGCGCGCGACATATAACTCTCCGTTTCCGTACGTCAGCGCAATTGGGGAAGGCAACTTCGATCTAGAGCTTTGGCCCTTTTACGCTCTTTACCGGGAAGCGCTCGCCAGCGGCAGTATTTACTACCAGTTCCTTTGCTACGCGAAGATTCTCGAAGGGATCTTCCGCTGGCTTCTACGAAGGCTACGCGAAGAAGCCGCAACGAGGGGGTTACCACGACCGATAGTAGCTGCCGTCGTCGAGGACGACTCCAATCTTGAGGGAGAATCTCGAAAGTGGATTGGGGAAAACGTCGATCGCGTATTCACGGACCACCTAGAACCCAAATTTAGAGACGCAATCGCCCACTTCACGCTGGAAGGCGGAGGTCCGCTAATCGTCAGCGATTATACAGCTGGCGCGGACTTCGCGGGAAATCTCTATCTTGCCCGCCTCTGCGCACGCGGCTTACTCAAAGCTGTTGAGGTCAAGATACGCGACATGAAAACAGCGCTCGGTGTATCAGCCCTGTGGTAACCGATCTGGCCGAAATCGAAATAGTTGATCTTGCCCCTCGGTGTTGATCTTCCTTAATGCTAGGTGATGGGCACTCTCACGCCGCTGGTCGGACGAACAATCATCATCGGTATTACCTATCGGGAGCACTACTGATCATGCGTACGGACACTGCGCGGAGTCATTCCAGATGACTGATGCCGAGCTGATCGCCCAATTCATCGACAGATATCGGCGCGAGATCGATTTCTACGAGACGGCGGCAGCCCTCGCCCAGGCTCGCCTAGAGAGCGGTCTCGAAACAGCAGGCGTTCGCGCCATCGTTACTTCGCGAGCGAAGAGGATCGACCGTCTTCAAAGGAAGCTCGAAGAACGGGTTCCAGAAAAGAAGCTTGCGACTTTGGATGACGTCTCGAACGACATCGTCGACCTGGCCGGCGTCCGGGTCGCTCTCTACTTCCCAGGGGATCAGCGTTTCGTCGAGCAGTTCATCAACGCGACCTTTCATTCCGAGAAACCCAAGAAGGACTTTCCAAGTGAGGCTCAAGAATCGATTGAAACGATTGCTGGCACCGCCTTTCGGAAGCGTTTTGCCGGCTACCGCGCGTCGCATTACCTTGTGACACTCCGGGACGAATCCCTCACAGAGGAGCAGAAGCGATATGCGCTCGCAAGAATAGAAATTCAGGTCGCTTCCGTACTGATGCATGCATGGGCAGAGGTCGAACACGACCTAATTTACAAGCCGCAGCACGGTCTGTTGTCGGAGGATGAGCATGCTATCCTGGACGAACTCAACGGTCTGGTGATGGCAGGCGAGATCAGCCTTGAGCGCCTCCAAAGTGCAATCCGAACTCGAATCGCGACATCCGGACGACCTTTTGGCAGTCACTACGACTTGGCTGCGCATCTCTACGAATGGGTCGAGCGCCAACATTCGCTTCAGCTCGACGACTCCATGCTCGGCAATGTTGAGATACTCTTCGAATTCCTCCGCCGTCTTGAGACGGGAAACCCGAAGGCACTTCAGGAATTCCTTCGATCGGTGGCGGCCGATTTCGAGAAGCGCCCGCTCGCCGATCAGATCGTGGATCTTCTGTTGGCCGAGGACCAAACCCGTTACGCAGTATACGCGGAGATCCGCGATGCTCTGCGTCTCGGTGGCAGCAGGGGACGTGATGCCAATGCCTTCCATAAGGCGCTCGGCCGGTTTCTCGCCAACTGGATCGAACTCGAGCAATTAGTGGTGCGAGCTTGGACGGAACGAGGCTTGGAACCTCGCTGGCAAGGTCTTCCGTCCGCAAGGTCCCTGTCCCGCCTCGGCGTAACCGACACAAACGTTTTAGGCGAGGTTGAGCAGCTTCGCTCACTCAGGAATCAGGTGATCCATGGGATCGAGTTCCCGTCGCCCGATCTAATCGACAAGGCCAGATCTCGACTCGCTATCCTCCTGGCCAGAATCAAAGACCTATTACAACCAACCCAATAGCCCGCGCCGTTTCCCGGGGATCAAGCTGTCTCACCTGGCCGACAACATCATGGGTTCCGGACCTGTCCCAGTTGGAAGCGAGAATACTCGCAATTTCTCTGCAGTACCTATGCGTAGCCTTGACCCAACTGCTCCGAGGCCCGATCATTGGAGGGTGATTGATCAGTCTCCGCTCAATGGGCTCAAGCAGAGCCGCGCCTCAACTGCTGATCGAGCCGTCGCCATTCTCGACATCCTAGGATTCCAAGCAAGGATGCAAGAAGAGGATCCCCAAACTCTCTTTGCACAGACGTTGGGTGAACTTCCTAGGATCATCGCGACTTCAGCCGAGTTGGTCGATGCGCCTGAGATAAGGGCGGCCCAGTTCTCGGATACAATTTTCCTTTGGACAACCGTCGAAGGTGAGCCAGGAGTCAGCCAGAGAGTCGATCCCAAAGACTGTGTTCATACGATCTGCACAGCAACTGTTGGATTGATGCACCGATGTGTACGTAAGGGAATCTTTCTTCGAGGCGCGATAGCATTTGGCAAATGCTTCATCAGCGAAAGACCACCAGCATTCGTCGGAAAGCCTATTGCATCAGCGGTGACCCTCGAGCGGCGACAGCAGTGGTCAGGTGTTGCGCTCGACGACAGCGCAGAGGCAATTCTCGAGTACGATATGCATTGGAGCATTGGCGTTCAGAACTTTGTCAGATATCTGGTCCCAATGAAGGTCCCACCGGATGAAGTTCGCGTCGTTATCAAGTGGCCTGCGGGCATGCATTTGCCGGATCCTTTGCAGCTAATGCGTCCTCGCACGGGAAGCCTCTTGCCCGATGTTGAGGCGAAGATCATACACACGATGGCTTTCTTCGAAACCTTTAGGAATAGGTTTGGTTACCCTGACGGCCGTCCGACACCTATCCCGATGGTTAACGGCGAAATTGGTGAGTTGGCAGATATGGCTAAGGCTGCTGACCCCATCGACTGGCATGCAAGTACACTCTCCCGCCTCCGCTAGCCGAAAAGTCTTCAGGATTTCTGAGTGACCGAGACTTGACGTTCTACGGCCGGAGAATCGACGCCAAGTCCGAACCAATAAACGCGTCGTTTGCGGCGCAAAATCAGCGTGATGCTCGGGCTAGGCCGAACAACGACGGGTTTGTGTGGACATTGGCATCGCGAAAACTGACGAGGAAATCTCCCGTCGCTACGCCGTGGAGCATGTCTTGCCGAAGAGCCAGCGCCAAAAACCGCCGCGCTTTTACGAGCTGGATGAACTCCGCCCGGTCTCGACCCGTGTAGACTGGTATGGTATCGAACAGGCGGATGAAGACGCGCGCCACAGAGTGTATCAGCTCCGCTGTGGTCGGCTGTTGGCGAAGGCGGATGGAAAGTTGGGAAGCCTCGTTGACGACGTGTTGCGCATGGGAGGGCTGAGTCTCTGCCGTCGTCGCAACCCAATGGATAAGTCTCTCCCCTATGCAGTAAAGATTCGCCGACTCTGTCGCGTCCCTAGGTTGCTCGATTTCTGAGTGCTCCACCGGATATCCACGGATCGCAGCTGCCTCCTCGGCTTGCAGAGTTCGATCTCCGCCGTTCAGCTGATATCTCGTCCATTGCTGTGCCAGCGCGCCTATACTTGCCTGTATATGGAAGCCGAGCCCGCACCAATGGAAGACTCTCGCCTTGGGCTTCGAGGGGTAGAACGCTTTCTGTACTGCCGCCCAAATAAGAAGGTCAGCGACCTGCAATCCAGGATTACTCTTGGGCTGCACGAGGACGCTGACTTGCGGATAGTATGTCGGAAGCAACGGAAGTCCATAGGCGCTTTGGTCGAGTCCACGGTAAAGGGTCTCCACAACACCTGCAGCTGACTCCTTGCTGAAGCCGCTTCGCGCTTCGAAGACGATTAGGACCGGGCGCTTCGTCTTGAGCGCTGAGACGAGGCTCTGAAGAGACTGGTGGCGGTAGTCCGCCTCGCTTCCCTTTCCTCTGCTTGTCGTGGTCGCAAGCAGCAGCTGGCCTTTCACGCGGGCGTGAATCTGCCTAGCCAACCAACTGTGAGCATTTTTGCTGTCTTCCGAGGCGTGGAAATGTCCACGACTCAATGTGCCGTCATCCAAAGTCTTTGTGTTTGGATCATGCCGATCTGGGTCCACCGCGAGGTGCTCTAGTGCTGCGGTAACGAGGTCGGCCGCTATCGGTTCGGGCGACACGAGCACACCGACGCCGATCATCCGTACGCCATCGGGTGAGTTGAAAGTTGTCTCGTCTACGTAGAGAAACATCTCTGCGGATAAGGCGGGGGGGACGAGCATGGAATCCACTTCCCAGTTCATCGGGCGGGCATGCTGGTGCTGGCACATTGGTTGTGGATGTTGTCTGCGCATTCGCGAGGTCACCTCTCAGCCCAATACCCAATGCTACCGCTAGGCAAGCGTTCCGGCCTCTCCGGGGCCGTCTGGCTTGGCGCTCTCCTCCAGCAAGCGCTGATCCATTTGTACCTCCAAGCGCCTAACCGGTGACGACGACGATGTTCTCAAGAACCTCGTCTATCCAGAAGGATTTGGAAATTAATAAGTCTCTTGCCCCTGCGGGGCGAAGCTTGCGTCTGCGTAACGAGCTCTTGCTGCGCCCACGAGTTAAGCGACGCAAGGTCAATACCCAGTCGGAGGTAAAACTGCAGCAGAGTCACGCGAACATCCCAATCCTCCCTTGATTTTAACCACTCTATCCCGAGCTGCACGACCCTCGGATCATTCTGGAAACGCTTTTCTAAAGGGGCCAATGCCCACTGCGCAACTGTCCTCCCATAACCCGACATCCGCTCCATCGTCTCTCCAAATAGTTGGAGTACTCGTTTAGAGCTCCCACGATTACAAACAAGATGCGCAAGCGCTGGAAATGCTGTGCCGAGTCTATTCGTCGACATAAAATCAAAGACTTCCTTCAATCTGATATTTCTTGGCCAGCCAATACCAAGCGCAACAATTGCTCGAAAATTGGAAAACGGCGGCACCAACATTCGCTCGATCTCTATCAAAACATCCGGCCGGTCATTAAAGTGTGTACCAATTACATCAGCCGCCAGATACTCCACGGCGTTCTCGCCGCCCCACTGCGGTTGTCGATCTGTCTGCCTCACCAATGCTAAACAGCTGTTCAAAAGACTTTCACTTCTTGGCCGATTGCGCCGAAAGAAATTTAGCAACGAATATGAGCTGCCAACACCGCTCGATTCAATAAATGCTATAATCTGATCCCGAAGCTCGGGCGATTTTTCCGCAAAATCAGCCAAGCCCTCCCAAATATCTGCCAATGACCCATCTTTTCCAGATAAAATGGAAACGAATCTCTCGCCTAGAGCCGTTTTTAAATAACTCCACTTGTCGACAATGAGCTCCATCAATACCACATTTCTCTCGAAAATCGATTGCCTCGGTAGCTCGAAGAGTTGAAACTTTCCAGGTTGACGAGGATCCAGTAGTTCCTTCAATCGCTCTGCCCGGCCAAGCTCGACAAAACCGCAAAATGCAGCCTGTCTCGTACCCTCAAATTCCGGACCTACCGCAAAGGCCTCCTCACCCAGTTTACGCTCCGCTTCTTCAACGGTAATCTTTTCTGATTCTTTTACAGTTCGATGGTATCCAATTGCCGCGGTGCTTTTGACGTTTGGCTTGTACTCAAATCGATACTTGCTAAGAATTTCTTTTTGTAAGTCCATCGAAATGTCCGGACAGGCTACCCTTTCTACCAGCTGAAACCTAAGTTCAGTCGCAAGAGGGGATACCATCCGCAAAATCACTTCTTGAAACTCTGCGTCGCTTCGGTAGGCACGGGCGATAACAGCATCAAGGCCGTTTCCCTCCCTTAATTGCTGAAGCGCGAGCGACCTCACCGCAGGCGAGTCAGGCCGGCGCGAGATGAGCAATTCCGCGCCAGCTGTATTAATCAGATCCTCCAAATTTTTTCGGTCAACTGAAAAGAAAGCCTCGATCACGTCGTCGCGAATCGATTGATTGTCGATCTCGAACAGCCCCCTCATAACAAAATCCAGACGAGCGACCTCCCTATCCCTAAGAAGGGAAACCAATTTAGCGCGAGAAGCGTTTCGATCATTCCATATCTTTGGTAGCAGGTATCCAACGTTTGCAGCGTTTCGATCGTCCTTCTCGACAAAGTCGCTCAGCGCGCCCAGGACCGAAGGGTCGTCATGCCAATGCTTTAGGAGTGCCTCCGCCGCCCAAAAGGGAACCCAGGATCCCAAATGCTGAAGTAACCGAGCCTTGATTCTATTATTAGGCGCGATCGCGACTGATAGACTCAGTTCGCGCTCGTTATATTGGTCCCTTTCCGCCCATCCTTCATACGAGGCGCGGATGACCTCGTTCCCCGGAAATTGATCGCCGAGTAGCTTCCATATATCCCTGTTAAAACCGCCGAATGGGCGCTCTCGCTCGAACTCCTCAGCAACCACTCGTGCAACATCCGTGTCGCCGGGAAAGTTCTTGACCAAGAGATACCAGGCCTCGTCCCGCGAGATAGCTTCCTCTGCATACGAATCCCTCCGACGCAGAACCTTAAAGCAGTGCGCCTTCAAGGTCGTATCGCTCTTCCAATGCTGCGCGATAGTGTCGATCGCTAGATCCTTCCAACTGTGATCAACACTGCCAGCATCACGAGCTGCTTGGATGAGCTGCTCCAACTGCTCTTCTGTGGCAGGTGAGTAACGCAAACTTCCAGTGATGCCGAGAACTCTTAGTTCTGGGTTCTCATCCTCACTGGCGCGCTCCACGTAAACACGCAGCTCCACGTTTACCGACCAGCCGGTCAGCAGCGCTTCAAGAGCAACAGCGCGCGTTTGCACGGGAAGATCGGACTCAAATAATTCTGCAAGCCGTGTAAACATTCCAGGCTCGCCCTTATAGATAACACCGAGTGTTGCTGCGGCTGCTCTGCGATTGTTAGTCTCCTCGTCAAAGAGGCCACGCCAAAGCACCCTCGCCAAAGGTTCTGAGCGTTCCCAGGACTGAAGGGCCTTAATAAGGCTCGAACGCCACGTTGAACGACAAGGATACCAAAACGGAATCTGGCCGCGAATGATATCCGCCGCCCTACTCTTACAGAGGCCGTTCAGTGCCGAGGCGAGTACATTTCGTCGAGCATCGACCTCGGGATTCAGGTAAAGGTCCTCAAGAACTGTCGGCGCTAGCCTCTTGGTAATTACAACTGGACAGTTCGGATTCAAAAATATTGCATTCGACAACAAGAGCGCTGCCGCATCATGACTTCGCGGCTTCGCAAATAGGCCTGAGATGATATTCTCGATTAGTTCCCGAATGCCACTCGAGACCTGTGTAATAAAAAATACGAAAGTTTCCATCCACTCGGGCTTCGTGCAGTAGCTGCAAATTGTCTCAATCTGCGCTGAGAGCGGGAGGCGCGCCAGATGCCGAGCAGCTAGGTACTCCTGAATCGATCGGTGGTAAAATCCAACCGCCCTCGGCGATTTTTCAACCAGGATGCCAAGGCGCTCCGATGCTTCGGTAATAAGCTTCTGAGAAAATGCGTGTGCCTTTTCAGCGGTCCAGCCGAATCCGATCTCTTCACTTCTTAAGTACTCTTCCGTCAACTTTGCAATTATGTTTTTATCAGCGACCCCCTCAGGTAACTGGATCAGCAGCTGGAACGCTAGGAACGATAGCAACCCAAGAAGGTCTTCCCCTCCGATTTCCCGTGTTGCGACCACTCCCGCAGCAGTTTCTCGCCCCCTGGGACGTTCCAAGACAAGGTGACTGACCAATGCTTCCAATGCTTCTGTCTTGTTTGCGGGCAGACTATGCCGAAGGAATTTTTGAGTTACTAATAAGCCGAGCAGCAAGGGATTTTCTAGGAACCCGCGCAGGGCACTTACTTGCCAAGCCTCATTAAGAAAGTCTAGGGCCAACTTGTTCGCCTTCGAATCAAGTGAACTCGCGCCGGGTGGTTCTCCTGCGTCGGTAAGAAATCGCACGTACCACCTTTGGCAAAACTCCTGCTGCTGACTTTTGTCGAAAGCAGCAACCTCCCCCGCCGGCCAAGCACCGAGGTAAAGAGCGAGCTTTGCGAAGCTTTGCGTCCGGCATGTGACGACGCAAGGGAGGTGACGTTTCTCAATAAACACCTGAAGCTGTTGAAGCGCCACCGCGGCGGCGTTTTCATTGGACGCCTCATCCAACCCATCGACAAGAACAAGAAGTCGATTGTCATTTAAGGCTCTTTCAAAGAGCGCCAGGAAGTCTGCATCTTCATCCCACGTTTCAAGCCAACGCTTAAACACCGCGGGAACAGACAGGACGGCATCCGATTGAACCTGCCGCGTCCAAAAGGCAAATGGAATCCATATTGGTAAATAGGAGCCCCATTTTTGGTGGAGGCTGGTTAGTTCCGGCTCTGCGGCCAAAACATCGAGCGCCAGAAACCTCAGCAGAGAGCTCTTGCCTGCTCCTGGTTGTCCCAACACGACGCAGGATTCATGCCGCGCCATCCACACATCAATTGGCTGTCTTACGTAAGTTAATTCTGAAATCGTCTCATATTGGAATCGCGCAGCGCGCTCATCGCGTTCGATGCGCAACTTGGAAAGCAATGCACTGTGGTCTCTGATTAAGACGTCTTCCCTCTTTTCGATCATGTCTGGGAGTACATAGCGCTTCGTTACGTCAGCCGCTTCCAGAACCATTGCGCACTTATGCGGAATGCGAGGATCGTTTTGTCGAAATACAAGTCCGTAGAAGCGCCAGAGCTTGGAGCGAATCTCGCTGAAGTCCTTGCCTTCAAGGCGATCTTGCAGGCTGTGAGCAGCTTCATCGCCGAGAAAAAGGGAAACCCACCGACGACCGAAGAAGTCATCGACAATATCCGGATGTGATCGGAGAAGGCTTGACAATTTTTGGCGATCCCATACGTCGAGTGTGATACCGGCGTCAGCCAGACTGTTTCTGAGAAGCTCGATTTTTTCCAATTGGTGAGTTGAGCTGAGCTGAGCGCCTCTTTCGCACAAAGCACGAACCTTTCTGAGCGGTCCTTCCACGAGCCCTGTAGGAACTGGGTGACAGCCTTTTCGATTTTGGCGGGACCGAAATCGCATTCGTGTTTGCACTGGTAAACGCTGTACTTGACCGCGGCAGGTCTCTTAGAAAAAATGTCGATACCTTCCTGGGACTGCCCTTCTGTGCCGTAGAGCGCGCATCGTTCGATTTCTCCTTCGGAGGAGGCCAACCGGAAGCAAAGTCTTTCGAAATCCTTCCAAGTCTGCTGTTCGATGGGCAGTTCGTGTTTGCGAACTTCAATTGGAGGAGCTGGTTGATCTTCGGGGGGAGAGGAAAGGTAGGCCGGAATGTTCGCTTCAATGAGTTGCGCCACGCTACGCTCGAATTTACGAGTTCAAGGAAACGGTCGAAGCAGCTGAGAGTTTACGCCACCGCTCGGTATGCGAGCGCGAGCTGCAGCTCGAGGAATTGGACCGCCCGAGCACCACAAGCTTTGGGCGCGAGCTGCAGTTCTTCACTCGAGAACTGGCCACCCGTTCGAGTGATTGCGGAACGGGATGTCTCCGAAAGCGATCAGTACCCAGCCTTGAAATCGCAGACGGAGCATGCTGGCACCAAAGAGCAAGGTTGGGCCCTGGTCCCATCCCACCATGAGGCGCCGCTCGTCCCATGGCTCCGAACAAAGGTTGAGCGGGCTTCCCGACGGGGGAATTATGGTGAAGCAAGCATGGCTTTCAGCCAGAGCCTGGATCAATCCGTCGAAGAACAGCGATTGGAGCTGCTCCATTTGCACACAACCGATATCCCTAACTGCGTTCTCCATTCCGCAGCCAGCATACACCTTTCCAGGACAGCTCGCCCATCGGCACGTGCTCGATGCGCAGAGCTGGTTCGCACATTCGTTGATCGCCTGAACGGGCAGGGCCGTGACGGTCGCGGCCATTGGTCGGACTTGGCCTGCAAGGGTGCTGGAGGCAACACGACGCTGGCGGCATGCGATATGGACCGGATTGTCTAAAGACAATTACGAGGAAAAAGACCATGCTGGCTAGCCCGCCGCGAATTCTTGGTTCGTGGATCAGGTGATTCAGTCCAGCCTTTAGGGCATCCGCCGCTCGATACTGATCTGCAACGTGGTTCGGCAGCTTGATTGAATGCTCACCTGACCACGCCAGCCCGTGATCGTCGCTGCGATCGATCAGAAGTGCTGGCAACGGGCCCGTGAAGGCATTGGAGCGTGCCTTTCCCTCAAGGGGAGTCGGACTGTGTTTCCTATAGGGAACTGCGACCAAAGCATGCGAGGTGGTTGGGCCACCGCGGCTCCGAGGGCCTGGCGGATTGGGAAAACCAGTGGGCCAAATGGCCACAGGGTTTTTGGATCGGAAGGGGCGCAAACCTCAAAAAGTGCATCAGCAAAATGCATCAGTTTGCTGATGCACTCGGCTGACGCTGTAAGCTCTTGATTTGAGAGCGGGAAAAGGGATTTGAACCCTCGACCCTCGCCTTGGCAAGGTTCTCGCTCGGTCAATGCTTCTAGCAACTTGGCGATTTTGCGACGAGCAGCGCGAGCTGTAAGAGCCATGCGAGCAGGGCGAGCAGCAAAAGTGCATCAGCAAATGCATCAGATCGGAGGTGATGCACTCGCGCCAAGACAGTTTCGGGGTCCAGGACAGGACGGTAACAGGTTCGCCGCGGTGGAATTCGCCTGCCGATCGTCAACCACCCCGATGAAAACCTTAAACGGTTGTCACCGCGGCCTACGTTTATCGCTGTTTCCCTTATAGGGGATTTCGCTTAAAGGGTCCCTTAAGGGACCCAACGGCCAATCGGCGGCCGTGGTGCCCATCGAGTTCCCTCGCACCTTGCGCTTTCGGCCATTGAGGCACGGGACGAAACCCTCGGGTCAAATGACCACAGGGTTTTCCGCGCATGGAATTGCTCGGTTGACCTCAACCGGGTGGAATTCGCTTCGCGATCGTCAACGACCGATGAAAACCCTTAAACGGTTGTGACCGCGGCGGACGTTTAACATTGTTTTCCCTTAAAGGAACTGAAGCGGGGATGAACTCGCCCAGCGGCGAATCGGCGGTAGTGGTCCCTTTCGAGTTTCGTGGCACCTTGTGCGTTTCGGCCATGAAGGCACCGGCACCGGACGAAACCCTCGGGCCAAGTGACCACACGGTTTGCCTCGGTGGAACTCCCCGGGGCCCCTTTTAAGGAGCCGGTGGGTTGCGTGAGTTCGACTTGGGGGTAATTCTGCAGCAACATTTGTCACACGGCGCCATTCAGGTACGGGTGACCTGCAACTGCTTAGATCTGCAGCGACGGCCGGGCCCGTGTCCATCTCGGAGGATTCACCGAGTCGAGCGCGCGTCTCCCGCGAATCTGGGAAACAGCCCCGCTTCGGCGGATTCGCCTCGCCCACTTGCCGGCACCGTGAACTCAAACACCGCGCCGCGAGGCACGTTCGCCGCCGCGCACAACCGTCCTCCGTGTGCCTCGATGATCGAACGCGAGATCGACAAGCCCATCCCCATGCCCCCGGGCTTGGTGGTGTAGAAAGCGTCGAAGACGTGCTCCACGCTCGCAGGACTGAGCCCCGGACCCGTATCCCGCACCACGACGAGCACTCCGTCCGGCTCGGCTTTCTCGGTGCTGA
>Ga0137391_10002390_pt1 | contig 14069 bp, 15 predicted proteins | sample 15con2h24BmetaG_FD_101399 | JGI IMG/M metagenome (GOLD analysis project Ga0137391, IMG submission 101399) | Vadose zone soil microbial communities from Angelo Coast Range Reserve, California, USA - 15con2h2.4B metaG | ecosystem: Environmental > Terrestrial > Soil > Vadose zone > Saprolite...
AGCCAGCCGGAGGGAAGGCGACGCACGGCGCCTTGCTCGGCGAGCGGCACCAGGACCTCGACCACCTTTCCGTTGGGGAGGCCGAGGAAGCGCGCCAGCTCACTATCCCGCAGACCCCAGGGATGCTTGCCGAGCTCGAGGACGGCTGCGGTCGCGGGATCGGCGTGCTCGCGCGCGGCGAGGTTGCTGATCAGCGCGGGGTCGCGACGGCGATGACGGCGTGGTGCATGATCGACGATCACGCCGCCGGCGACCGTGGCCGCCGGGGAGGGGACGCGAAGGATGAACCGGTCACCGTCCAGCGCGACCAATGGTTCCGCTGCAAATAGCTGCGCCCATCCCGTCGCTCCAGGCGCGAGCTCATCGCGCTCGAGCAGACTGATCTCTACCATCACCTCGACCGTCTCGTGATACATCAACAGACGCTGCCGATGACGCAGTGGTTGGGCGGCCCCGGGCAGCACGTGCAGGCGCGCGTCGAGACGCCGGCTCGGCGGCAGGGTGCCGGGTAACGCCAGCACGTCACCGCGGTGGACCTCCGAATGGTCGAGGCCGCTGAGATTCACCGCGGTGCGACTGCCCGGGCGGGCTTCTTCGACCGGCTGGTTGTGCTGCTGCAGGCCCCGGATCCGCACGCGGCGTCCAGCGGGCAGCAACGAGATCTCTGTTCCCTGCCGCAACGCCCCGCCCACCAGGGTTCCCGTCACCACGGTGCCGAAGCCCGGCATGGCAAACGACCGGTCGACCGGCAGGCGCGGGCGACCGACATCGGGTCGCGCCGCCGTGTTGGCAAGCTCGGCGTCGAGCGCCGTCTGTAGTTCCGTCAGCCCCGCGCCGGAAACGCTCGAGACGGCGACGATCGGCGCCCCTTGAAGCGAGGTTCCGGCGATCAGGCCGGCCGCCTCCTCGCGAACCAGCGCGAGCCAGGCGTCGTCCACCAGGTCCGCTTTGGTGAGGACCACCAGCCCGTGCTCGATGCCGAGGAGGTCGATAATCGCCAGGTGCTCGCGCGTCTGCGGTCGCGGACCCTCGTCCGCCGCGATCACCAGTAGCACCGCATCCATGCCATGCACGCCGGCCAGCATGTTTTTGAGAAAGCGCTGATGACCCGGCACGTCGATGAACCCCACCCGGCGGCCGCTGGGCAGCGTCATATAAGCGAAACCGAGGTCGATGGTCATGCCACGGCGCTTCTCTTCCTCCAACCGGTCGGGGTCGATCTGGGTCAAGGCCTTGACGAGCGCCGACTTCCCATGATCGATGTGGCCGGCGGTCCCGACGACGAAGGACGCGCCGCGGGACTCGGTCATGCGAGCGCGGCAACCACCGCGTCGAGGAGGGCGTCGTCTTCGTCGGGCAGCACGGTTCGCGGGTCGAGCAGCACACGCTCCTGTTCGATCCGGCCGATGACCGGCGGCTCGTGCTCACGCAACCGGCGGAGCAAGTCGGCGGCTCGACCGGGCCGCGGGGTGAGGGCGAGCGCGGTCGTGGGCAGCCGCTCCCCGGGCAGCGAACCACCGCCGACCGTCGACTCCGCGGGGATGACCTCCACCTCGATGCCGCGCTCCAGCAGCCGGCGTTGCCAGGTCAAGGCGCGGGCCGCCATCGCGTCGGCGGATGCTCCGAGCATGCTCCAGATCGGCAGCGCAGCCACCGACTGGGTCAGGTACAGGTCGAGCGTCGCCGTCAGCGCGGCAAGCGTCAACTTGTCGACGCGCACCGCGCGGGCGAGCGGATGCTTCATGACCTTGTCGACCAGCTCGGCGCGCCCGAGCAGCAACCCGGCCTGTGGGCCACCAAGCAATTTGTCTCCGCTGCACGCCAGTAGGTCGGTTCCGGCCCGCAGGCTGTCCTGGATCCTCGGTTCGGCAGCCAGGCCGTAGGCCGCGGTGTCGAGCAGCGAACCACTGCCCAGGTCATGGAGCAGGAGCACGCCATGCTGGCGTGCGACTCGAGCCAGGGCCTCGACCTCGACGCTCTCCGTGAAGCCGACCACCTGGAAGTTGCTCGCGTGGACCTTCAAGATGGCGGCCGTCTTTGGCGTGATGGCGGCGGCGTAATCCTCGGGTCGCGTGCGGTTGGTGGTGCCCACCTCGACCAGGCGCGCACCCGAGAGGCGCATGACGTCGGGCATCCGGAATCCACCACCAATCTCGACCAGCTCACCACGCCCGACGATGACCTCCTTGCCTTTGGCCAGGGCCGTCAACATCAATAGCACCGCGGCGGCGCAGTTGTTGACAACCGCCGCCGCCTCGGCGCCGGTCAGGTAGCGCAGGAGATCGGCCACCAGGTCGTGACGCCGTCCCCGCCGCCCGGTTCGCGGGTCGAACTCCAGCGTGGAGTAGCGACCGGCAATCAGGGCGGCGGCCTGCGCCGCCGGGGCCGACAGCGGAGCGCGGCCCAGGTTGGTATGAAGAACCACCCCGGTGGCATTGATCACGGGACGCAGGCGCGGTTGACGCAACTCGCGAACGAGCGTGTCGATTCGAGCCATCCTGGCAGCAGGCTGCGCGATCGTGCCGCCCTGGCGCTCCTCATCAAGGGCTCGTTGCACCGCGAACAAAACCAGCGCCCGGCCATGGACGTTGATCAGGGCCTGCGCCTCCACCTGCTCGAGGACCTGATGGACGCTGGGCAGGGCGCGTAGCGCATCCATGATCAGGACCCTACCCCGAATGGCGGGACACGGAGGAGGAAGCGCGCCACCGGCAGATAGAGGAAACCCAGGATCCCGGTCAGCAGCACGAGGAGAACGAACACCAACTGGATCAATTGCCGCTGCGCGTCGATCCGGGCAAAGAACCTGCCGTAGCGTCGCCGGAAGAGTCGTTCTACGAAAACGTAGCCGTCCAGCGGGGGAATCGGCACCAGGCTGATGACCGCGAGCGCGACGTTGAAATAGAAGGCGACCAGCAGCACGCGCCAGGGCGGCCACCCGGGATCGAATAAGCCGGCCGTCAGCGCCAGTTTGATCGGGATCGACAGCGCGATGGCGATCAGCAGATTGGCCGCCGGTCCGGCCAGGGCGACGAGCGCCGGATCCAACCTGCCCCGCATCCGATAGGGGTTGATCCGGACCTCCCTGGCCCAGCCGAAGTTGATGAAGAAGGCGGCAATCGTACCGAGCGGATCGAGATGACGACTCGGGTCCAGTGAGAGACGACCGTCAATGCGTGGCGTCTGATCGCCGCGGGCGACGGCAAAGGCGGCCTGCGCCAGCCCGTGTCCGATCAGGCCGATGAGGAGGCCTGGCACGAGATAGATCGCGTTGATGACGAACTGGACGGGGTCGCTGAACACGACGCTTAAGTATCGGCAAAAAACAAGGCCCCGATTGCTCGGAGCCTTTGAATGAATGAAACCCGATGCTTACGCGGCGACGGCCTCGGGGCGCATACCGACCGAGACCGTGGAAGAGGCCGACTCTTCGCCGTGCACCCCGCTCTTCCCGCGGAGGATGCCGCCCTCGTCGATGATCAGCGAGCCGACCACGATGTCGCCGAAGACTTTGCCGGTGGCAAGGATCTCCAGGCGACCCGTGGTGTTCACGTTGCCCTGGATGCTGCCTCCGACGACGACGTTTCGACCGCTGACGTTGCCCTTGACCCGGCCGCCCTCTCCCACTGAGAGGTCGCCTTCGGTCTTCAGATCGCCGAGCATTTCACCGTCAAATCGGATGTTGGACGTCGATTGCAGCCGACCTTCGAGCTTGATCTGATTGCTGAGTACGGTTTCGGCAACGATTGGACCGGCTGTTTCACGCGGTGATCTTTTATCGAACACGCAAACCTCCTGGCAAGTTGTTGGACCTTTGTGCCAGAACGGTTACGCGATCGGCTTTCTTGCGTGTCCTCTAAAAGATCACGCCTGGAGCAAACCGCGCAGCACGATCGACCCCACGATCAGTAGCACGAACATGAGCCCGGCCGTGATCGCGATCCGCCGCAGGTCCGATCGGAAGTAAGGCACCCGGTCGAGCGGGATCGAGGCGTCCTGCGCGGGTAGTGGACCGGCCAGCTGGCGACCGCGGGCGGCGCGAGGAAGCGGACGAGGGACGGGGGAGGCGGAGATGGTGGGCTGGGCGCTCGGGACGACCGGAGCACCCTCGACGGGCGTCGCCGGCGGGATACCGGCCGGTCGGGCGGCCCGGCCGCCGCCGGACGATCCACGCTGCGGCTTCCTGAGCTGGTTGCGCTTGTTCTTTCGCGACATCGGGATTCCTGAGCGAGTGGAGTTTACAGCGAACGTGGAAAAGCGCTTGACACGTCCAACGGGCTGTGGTACAAACTCACCCGGGTACAACATATAGCGTGTACCCGAAGCCGCGAGCCAACAAGGGCCAGATCCCTGCAGCCGTCCTGCCATCGCCGCTGCAATGCCCCTCCTCATCTGGTCCTTGTTGTATTTGTGGCCAACATCGGGGGCGGCCGTTCGGTCCAGGCGGGGGCCCGATACTTCGAGTCCACCAGGTCGTCAGCCGCCTGCCGCTCGTCGGGCCGGAGGCGACCGGGAACCAGCCTGACGCCGAACTCCTCGGCGAACGCGTCGGCCAGTGCACCGGCGATTCTCGTTGGGTCAAAATTGCCCACCTCGGCCAGCCCGGCGACGCCGTCCTCGATCCGCGCCTCGGGACCGTCCGGGAGCCAAAGGCACGCGAACAATCGGTCGATCCGGGGCTCGATCAAGATGCTGCCGTGCTGCAGGATAGCCGTCGCCCGGCGTACCTGGGCACTCCCGACCAGCTTGCGGCCGTCGAGCAAGATCTCGTGCGCGGACGGCCGATCGAAGCAGACCGGACCGTGATCGGGGCCGGGCTGGGCCGTCCGTTCCGGCGCCAGCACCACCGGCGCACCGAGCCGATTGAGTCCCCGTTCCAACGCGAGGCTCAGTCGGTGATACGACGGCAAGACAGCGCCGTCGTCGCCCAGCAGCCCGCGCGGCAGCGCCACACTATAGGTCAGTTCACGATCGTGCAGGATGGCGCGACCGCCCGTCGGCCGGCGGACCACGTCGACGCCGAGGCGTAGACAACCCGCGACGTCGACCACGTCGAAGGGTTGAAAGTAGCCCAGCGAAAGACAGGGTGGCGCCCACTGGTAGAAGCGAAGCGTCGGTGGCGCGATGCCGGCGGCCACGCCATCGAGCAGCGCCTCATCAACGGCCATGTTCCAGGCGCCCGTCGCCGGCGGGTCGGTCAGCAGACGCCAGGCGGAATCAGACGTTGAAGCGGAAGAGGCAGACATCCCCATCCTTCATCACGTAATCGCGCCCTTCCAGCCGAACCTTGCCCCGTTCCCGGGCCGCCGCGTAGGATCCGGCCGCGACCAGGTCATCGTAGGCGACGATCTCCGCCTTGATGAAGCCACGCTCGATGTCGCTGTGGATCACGCCGGCAGCCTCGGGCGCCTTCGCTCCCTGCCGGACCGTCCAGGCCCGCACCTCCGGGTCGCCTGCCGTGAGGAAGGTGACGAGGTTTAGCAGCCGATAGGCGGCATGGATGAAGGTCGGGAGCGCCGCCTCTTTTAGCCCGGCATCTTCGAGGAAGACCGCGGCCTCATCGTCCGGTAGCTCCCGGATCTCGGCCTCCAGCCGCGCCGACAGGGCGATGACGTCGGCATCCTCGGCTGTGGCTTCGGTTCGCAGCGCCTGCAGCTCGGGGGTCTCCTTGCCGATCTGGTCCTCTCCGATGTTGGCGACGTAGAGGACCGGCTTGGCGGTGAGGAATGAAAAGCTCTTGAGGAGTTTCGCCTGCTCCGGCTCGAAGTTCAGGGTGCGAATCGGCTTTCCCTCGTCGAGGTGAGCTGCCAGCCGGTCGAGGAGCTCGAGCTCCTCCTTTTCCTTGGCGCCGGGTTTGAGCCGTGCGGTGGAACCAATCCTCTCCCGCCGCTTGTTGACCACGTCGAGGTCGGCCAGCGCCAGCTCGAGGTTCACCATTCCCATATCCCGGCGTGGGTCCAGCTTGCTATCGACGTGTTGAACGTTGGGGTCCTGGAACGAGCGGACCACCATGGCCAGCGCGTCGAGATCGCGAATGGTCGACAGAAACTGGTTGCCCATACCCTCGCCGCGACTGGCTCCAGCCACCAGTCCTGCAACGTCGACAAATTTCATCACCGTCGGCGTGACTTTCTTGGGCTTGTACATTTGCGCCAGCACGCCGAGCCGCTTGTCCGGCACTTCCACCATGGCGGTATTCGGTTCGACCGTGCTGAAGGCGTAGGAGGCAACCCCGGCGCCCGCGCGGGTGAGCGCGTTGAACAGTGTGGTCTTGCCGACGTTGGGCAGCCCAACGATGCCGACGCCGAGGGTAATCAGCCACCTCCTGGAACTTGAGCAGACGCCCACGCCGGAGCGTCCGGTATGGGCAAATGCTATCGGGTCGCGAGCGGTGAACCGCGACGATCAATAGTTGGATGGATCGTCGAGGCTCACGAGGTCGTAGGGGTTGGAGCGGTCCGGGAACAAATAGGCGAGATCATCCGTGGCGTCGTCATAGGTGGGGTCGTCCGGGTCGTAGGGGTTAGGTTCGGGAATCATCGCGTGTTCCTCCTTATGCGCCGACCGGTTCCGCTACCGGCTGGCCGTTCTCAACCACGGGGCTCTCGGTCTTCGGGCTCAGCATCTTCATCTGGTCCATCACGACCTCGGTCGTGTAGCGTCGCAAGCCGTCCTTGCCATCCCACTCGTGGCTGCGCAGCCTGCCCTCGGCGTAGATCAACTTGCCGCGGGTCAGAAATTCCTGGCAGATCGAGGCCAGCCGGTCGAAAGCCACCAGCGAGTGATACTGAACGTCCTCCTGGCGGTTGCCGTCATCGTCCTTCGAGTAGCTATTGGTCGCCAGCCGCAGCTTGGCGATCGTCAGCCCCTTGGGACTCGTCACGATCTCCGGATCACGAGTGAGGCGACCGACCAATATGACTCTGTTCACCATGTCGTTCTCCCTTCCAGCTTGAGTTTCATGAGCCCCCACCCTGCCCTCCCCCAGAGGGGGAGGGGTTTCGTTAGCGCCTCCCCCTGGGGGGAGGGGTCTTGATGTCGCTAGCTACCACCTCCTACTACCGAATGTCGAAGGAGCGGGAGAGGGTCGATCGGGATGCCCGCAATGCGCACTTCGAAATGGAGGTGCGGTCCGGTGCTATTGCCAGTCGATCCCATCAGCGCGATCGCCTGTCCCGCCGTAACCACGTCGCCTGGCTGGACCAGCGGCCAATCGAGGTGTGCGTAGAGCGTGCTCAGCTGTGGGTCGTGCATCACCACGATGTAGAGGCCGTATCCGCCGCGCTCCCGGTGCATCGCGACCAACCCCCCGGTCGCGGCGTGGACTGGGGTGTCAAGCGATGCCGCCAGGTCGATGCCACTGTGGAAGTGACCGCCCGGGCACGCCGCCGACGATGGCTCGATCTCGAGGGTCGTACATCCGAACGGCTGCGTCAGGACGGCGTGGCTCACCGGCATGAGCAACGAGCCCACGCGTCCCTGTTGCGCCTGCACCACCATGCCGGCCATCAGCAGCGGCACCCCGAGGAGCGTCGCGCCGGTGGCGAGCAGCGGCCGTCGCCAGGACCAGGCGAAGAGCGCGACGCGAGCCGTGGTCAGCACGGCTATGCGCTCGAAGCGTGGGTGGTGGCTCCCATTGCGCCCTTGACGGCCTTTTTGCCGAACCCCTCGGCCAGGTGCTGGGCCCTTGTCTCGAGGTGTGAGGAGGCGTTCATCAGCCCCGGTACCTTGATCAAGAGGTAGAGCACGGCAACCCCGTAAAGCGCCTCAAGCGGGCGTGCACCCATCTGGTCTGCGAAGAGGCTGGCGAAGCGCAGCACTAGCACCTGTCCAAACTGCATGAACACGGTAAGCAGGAAGAGTCGGAGCCACGACTGCGCGTATCGCTTGGTTTCCGGCAGGATCATGCAGATCGATGCCAGCGGCGCCACCGCCAGCAGCACGGCCAGGAGCGCGAAGCGAACCACGTAGGTGAAGGCGACGATCACCAGCATCACGACGATGGCCAAGCGGATCGCGATCTCGAAAAGCGGGAGCCCAAAGCCGTTGTTCAACGCGAACGTCCAGGGCATCCGCGGGGCCCCTCCCGGGAGTGGCTGCGTCCAGATCGCGTGGATCATCGCGTTGTTCAGGTCGATCGCCATCTGGCCGAAGAGGAGCGCGAAGTGGCCCATCGCCAGCGCCGCCATCGCCCGCGGCAAGATCACCTTCAAGGTGTAGTGGGCGCGGAAGCTCCGTTCCCACTGGCTCCGTAGAAACGCCCAGGTGAAAATCACGACCAATAAGAGGTCGGCCATCGCGAGCGTCAGATGGAACATGCCTTGCAGCGCGGGTTCGCTGGTCAGCGGTCGCGGCGTCAGGCTGGAAAGGTCGTGGGTGCTCAGCAGATAGGTCTCGACACCGCCCGCGATCGAATCGCGAACGTCGCTGATGAAGTTGTTGAAGAAGCCGGTGAGCAGCCCGGAAAAGATCTCTAGCACCACTCACCATCCGGAGCGCGGCCTTCAACCCGCCTAGTGATTGACCGAATCCACCAGCACGCGCACCAGCAGACCTGCCATCTCGACGCCGATGGTGCCGAAGACAATCCGACCGATCCAGCGCTTGGCCTCCATCACGCTCCGCGGCTCGATCGCGATCATCTTCCAAATAAACGCACACACAAAGGCCAGCGCCCCGATGCTGCCGGTCAATCCCTGCGCCAATCCGGTCCAGACGTCGATCACGTGCTTCAGCTGATCCATCAGCGCTTCGTTCCCAGCTGCTCGTGCACCCGCGCTTCCACATAGGACTCGATCGCGACGGCGAGTCGCTGAAGGACGGCCCACTGTTCGAGCATCAGGCCGCGGTCCTCGCGGCCAAATTTTTGAAAGAGCTCGGGCCCGAGCCCCGGCTTAGTGGATGAGGGCGCCGCGGTCGCGGCCGGTCGAAGCGGCGTCACCAGTGTGGGGATGATCGGCGCTCGGAGGCTCGGCAGCACGAGCGGCGGCGGACGAAAGGCGGTCCGATGGGGCTGGATCGCCAGGTGGATGCCAAGGCCGGTGAAGGCGGCCAGCACGGTGACCTCGCCTCCGATGAGGGCGAGCTTCCAGGATGGGCGCATGGAGGACTCCTCGAGAGGGTCGTCGGGCGGCAACGCTGCCCATCCTTACACAATTCCGTGTATTTGTCAAGACGAGTATTGGCGCGGTCTCAGCGGCTTCGGAGCGCCTCCTCCAGGGCTGGGGGGAGCCCGCCGAACTTGAACTCATACCCGGCCGCCTTGGCCTTTTCCGGCACCGCTTTTCTGCCGTCGAGCAGTAACTCGGACATGGCACCGAGGGCCACACGAAGCAGAGGAGCCGGGGCGGGAAACCACGTCGGACGATGCAGGATCCGGCCGATCTCTTTCGCTACCTCGACCTGCCGGCGGACATCGGTAGCGACCGCGTTGACCGCTCCACGCAGCCGATCGTTTTCGAGCCCGAATCGGTAGAGTCCCACGATGTCGTCGATGTGAATCCAGGTGAACCACTGACGGCCGCTCCCCAGCGGACCGCCGACGAATAACCGAACGGGAAGCGTTAGAAGATTGAACGCCGGGGCACCCCGACCGAAGACCATTGACGTTCGCATCCGAACGACGCGGAGACCAAGCAGCTCCGCTTTTACGGCAGCCGCTTCCCATTGCTGGCTCAGTCGCGCCAGAAAGGAATCGCCCGACTGACCCTGCTCGGTGATGATCTCGTCGCCACGATCACCGTAATAATCGATGCCCGATGCATTGACGAGCACCGACGGGCGACGTTCGGCGGGCGTGCGCTCGAGCGCCTGCACCAGGGCGGCGGTCGCGGACAGACGGCTGGAAAGCATCTCTGCCATCCGGCGCCGCGTCCATGGCCAGCTGCCGATGGTGGCGCCGGCGAGGTTGACGATGCCCTGCGCGTCCACAAGCTCCTTCACCCAGTCGCCGTTCGGGGTGCGGGCGTCCCAGTTAACGTAGCGCAGGCCCCCACCCTGACCCTCCCCCGCAAGCGCGGGAGGGACAGTGCTTGGCTGGCCCCGAGTGAGGACAACCACGTTGTGTCCGTCCTTGACCAGGTTCGTCGAAAGCCGGCGGCCGATATAGCCCGATCCGCCCGCGATCAGGACTTTCATCCTCTAACTATCTTCCCTATTGCGCGTCAGGGGTTGAAGCTGCGCGTTCGCCGTTCGCTGCGCGACTGCGCCAGGCTCTGCATCGCCTGAGCGAGCAATGCGGCCCGGTCGTCCTTGCCGTGCTCGCTGGAGGCGACCCCGGTATCGACCGCGAGCCGCACGATGTCGCCATTGGGCCCCGCCGCGTAGGGGTGCTCCTCGAGCGCGGGTCGGAGGCGATCGGCCTGCCGCACCGCAACCGCCCGGTCGGCTTCCGGGATCACCAGGCAGAACTGCCCATCGCGGATGCGGGAGAGCGTGTTCACGCGGCGCGTCTTGGCGCGGATAACGGCGACGAATTCACGCAGGATGCGGCCGAGACCCGCTTCCCCATACTTGCCACGAAGCACCTCAAACGCCTCGATCTCGAAGGTGACCGCGGCGAGGTCATTGCTGTAGCGCGAGGCGCGGCTGATCTCCTTGTCGAGCAAGTCGTCCAGGTAGCGGCTGCTGTACGCGCCCGACTGGAGGTCGAGGAGGGCGAGCTGCTCCGCCTGCATCAGCTTGCGGCCCATCACCAGGGCGTACAGGCCCTCGGCGACGAAGCTCTCCAGCGCCGCCAGCGGTTCCTCGAGGTCCTCGCGCGCGCGGTCGAAGCCGACGACGATCGCGCCGAACGTCGACCCGTTCTTCTTCTCCGGAATCGGCACACCGACAACGCTCCCCACCTTGACGGTGTCCTCGGTGAGGTAGCGCGACCAGGCGCTCTTGGAAATGTCCGGAACGGTCACCGTGCGGTCGGCGTGCTTGACCCATTCCGCGATGCCCTCCACCAGGCGACGCTTCGCCCCCACCAGCTGATCGGGCGCCGGCTGGTCGTACGCCGATGCCAGGTCCGACCCACTGTCATCGATCATCAACACCAGCGCGTAATCGGCGCGCGTGAGGTAGAGCAGCGCGTCGACGACATGCTGGGTCAGCATTTGCGCGTTCGACTCGGCGATCTCGGCCTGCAAGCGGCGCAGCGCATGACCAACGCGCTCCTTCGCCTGCATTTCAGCCAGCAGGTTCAGACCCACCGAGACCAACTCTCCCGCGCCGAGTAGGTTCTCGGCGTCGTGCTCCTGGACGGCGTCGGCTGCCTGGATCAAGTCGTCTGGAAAGATCTTGAGTTGGAAGGCGAGCTCGGCAAATGCTTCGACCGAGTTGGGACCGTATCGGACGGCCGGACTCAGGACCGCCCCGATCTGCACCTCTTTTTCATTGCGGATCGGCGCGATGAAGTGCCCCACGCCGGATTTGCAAACGCCGATGGTTTCCTCGCCGCGCTTGAGGAAGGCAGGATCGTTGTAGAGCGGGCAGGCCTTGCGCTCCTGCAACAGGCGGCAGTAGCGAGGGTAGTCCTCAACCGCCGTCAACGGATGGGCGTCGAGGTCGAAGACCTGCAACCGCATTCCGGTCGTCGCCGCAAAGCGGTCGACCATCCGGGCGAACTCCGGACTGCCGACCAGGACGCCGAGCTCCCCTTCCTGCGGTTCTACCTCCATCAATGCTGTCCAGCCTTAGAAGGCATGGCTCGACCTTCAAGGCAACAACGCTGTAACGGCGGAAAACCTGTCGCGGTGACTGCGCGACCGGCTGAATTCGGGTTGTATTCGCGCTCGACCCCCGCCAAGAGCCCATTCTAGGGCCCGGTTTTGGCGCCCCATCGGTACACTGGGCACGGTGCTGTCCACCCGCCTCCTGACCAAGCGCTACGGCAGCCTCACGGCGGTGGAGGACCTGGACCTGGAGGTGGGCGCCGGAGAACTGTTCGGCTTCCTCGGCCCCAACGGCGCCGGCAAGACGACCACCATCAAGATGCTCGTCGGACTGCTGCGACCGACCAGCGGCAACGCGCGAGTGGCTGGGGTCGACATCACGGCTGAGCCGGAGCAGGCCAAGGCGCTGATCGGGTACGTGCCGGACGCCGCCACGCTGTACGACAAGCTGAGCGCCCGGGAGTTTCTCGAATTCTCCGGCGATCTCTACCACGTCGAGCGGCGGCTTCGCGATCGCCGGATCGCCGCGCTGCTCAAATTGTTCGATCTCCAGGACCGCGGCGACGACTTCCTTTCGGGTTACTCGCGCGGCATGCGACAAAAAGTCTCGCTCGCGTCGGCGCTGCTGCACGACACGCAGGGCCTTTTCCTCGATGAGCCGACTGTCGGCCTCGACCCCCAGAGCGCTCGTCAGATGAAGGACATCCTCCAGGATTTCTGCCGCGAGGGAAAGACCGTCTTCTTTTCCACGCACATCCTGGAAATCGCCGAGCGGATGTGCACGCGACTCGCCATCATCAACCATGGCCGGCTGGTGGCAATGGGAAGCCTGCAAGACCTCCGCCACATGGTCGGGCAGGACGGGCAGTCGTTGGAACAGATCTTCCTCGAACTGACCGGCAGCCGCGAGGACGACGTCAGCGGGGTGTTGCGTGGCCTGGAGAGCTAGACCCGGCGCCGGCGCGCTGGAGGGGCTCGGACTTGGCCTGCTGCTCTGGCGCGTTCAGCTGCAGATGTTCATCAACCAGACGGTCCGAAGCCGCCAGGCCGGACGGATCGCGGCCACCGTCACCGGCGTCGCCGTCATCCTGCTCGCCTGGTCGTGGGAAGGCTTCATCACCTGGCTGGGCGTGCAGGCCTCCCACCGTGTACCGGTTCGGGTCGACACCGTCCACGTGCTGAGCGTGGCGTTCCTTGTCTACACTGGCGTGCTGGTTTTCAGCAGCCTGGTCTTCAGCCTCAACGCGCTGCTGCTGAACCCTGACCTCGACCTGCTGCTTGCCGCCCCGCGCTCGGTTGAAAGCGTGCTCGCCAGCCGGATGGTGGTGCAGGTTCTTCGCCTCTTCCTGCTGAGCCTGCTGTTTACCGGACCTGCCCTCGTGCTGCTCGCGGTCCTCAATCAGAACCCGCTGATCCCATTCGCGTTCGCGTTGCTATTTCTGCTGTACCCGGTGTTCGTGGTGGTGATCATCTCGCTGATCAGCCTGCTGCTGGTTCGCATCATCCCGGTTGGACGGGGCCGTGAGGTTCTCACCCTCTTTGGTATTGCGCTCGCCATCGGCATCAACGTGGCCAACTTTCTGCTGAATCCCGCCCTGCGCGACTCGGGGTTCGGCCGCCGCCCCGGCGTGGCGCCGTCGCTGCCGGACATCCCTGCGGCCAGTTCGTCGTGGTTTCCATCAGGCTGGGCCGGGCGTGGCGCGGCGGCTGTTCTCAGCGGCGACTGGGTGACCGCCGGCCAGTGGATACTGCTGTTGCTGGCGGCGTCGGCCGCCATTTTCGCGGCGGGTAGCGTGCTCAGCGGTCGTCTCTACATGGCCGGGTGGATCCATGCTGTCCCACCACGCCGGCGCCATGCCACACCCAGGGTCCGCCGGTTGAGGGGGGCGCTGCCACTGCTGAGCCCGGTCCTGGCGGCGGTCGTGATCAAGGACTGGCGGATGCGCACCCGTGATCTGGCCCAGCTCGTCCGCTTCATCATGCCCGTGGTGTTCTTGTTCATCATCTTCGGGCTGCGCTTTCCTCGCCTGCTGGGCGCGGTGCGAGGCCTCGGCGATGGCCCGCCTGCGGCCATGATCGGCCTGATCCCCGCGTGGATCCTGCTCTTCTCGCTGAGCATCTCGCTGGGCCTATCGGCGGTCAGTCTCGAGGGTAAGAGCATCTGGGTCTACGCGGCATCGCCCAACAGTACGTTGCGCCTCTTGCAGGCGAAGTGCTGGTCCACCGCCCTGCCGGTCGCGTCGCTGGTGGCCCTGGCCGCGCTCGCGGCAGAGATCATGATCCGGCCCGGATGGCTGTGGGCGGTCACCGCCGTCGTGCTCGCCATCGCCGAGGCCGCCGCGGTGACCACGCTGATGGTCGGGATCGGCGCCGCCTTTGCTCGCTTCGATTGGACCGATGCCCGGCGGATGA
>Ga0137391_10002407_pt1 | contig 14003 bp, 12 predicted proteins | sample 15con2h24BmetaG_FD_101399 | JGI IMG/M metagenome (GOLD analysis project Ga0137391, IMG submission 101399) | Vadose zone soil microbial communities from Angelo Coast Range Reserve, California, USA - 15con2h2.4B metaG | ecosystem: Environmental > Terrestrial > Soil > Vadose zone > Saprolite...
CGCGATACTCCTCGATCATTTCGACGGTTATTCTGTCCAGCTTGCTCTCCCCGAAGAATGCTTTCAGTTGTTTGAGATAGGTGCGATGACCTCGCACGGTGTTCTCGGTGAGGCCAGCGAAATTGGACCGCTCGAACTCCGCACACAGGTGCTCGAACGGAGTCCGCTCCCCTGGCCACCCGACCTTGAACAGTCCAAGCACGATCTCGCTCTCGCGTTTCTTCCATACCTTGGAAGCGAGTTCCTTGCTGGTTGCCTTGGTCGATTCGCAATACTGCTCACCGTTCATCGTGTAACTCATCCACCAGAATCGAGTTGCTTTTCTTTTGTACAGGCCCAATGGCGCTCCTATCACTTGCCGGAGCTTGGCGCCGACCCGATTATAGCGCCATCGCGAGAAGAGCGGCGAGATGGACGAAGATGTTGGTTTTTGAAGCGTTCAAGGGTGCTGACCCGATATTGGAGGCGCCCGCAAAACTTCCGCGATTCCAGTTGTTCCTGCTCCGCATGGCGATACAGTGTACTTTTTGAAATGCCGAGGTAATTTGCGGCGTCGGCATGGGAGAGCCATGTCTCAACCGATTCCTCGGAATCCGCTGTGAAAGCTAGCGGCATGCTCGAGATCTGAGTGATGTCTGTTGCACCGGATGCGAGAAGATTCCGCTTGCTGAGGCATCAAGATGAAGCAGGCGACCATGGTCGGCACAGGAGGATCTGCCTTGGCAATGTTGTTCTTCGCCTGATCTGCACCATTACCTCTTGTGTCGGCAATAGCGGAAAGGATGCGAGTTGTGGGGAGCATCCGTGCCTCCATAGGTTGAGTCAATAAAGAAACGAACTGAAGAAAGTGTGTTTAGTGGTCCAATTGCTTTTCCTTGTGCGTTGATTCGGCGGGCTCGGGGGATGGATTGTGCTGCTGTGCGCGTTCAATCTCTGCTTGGGCCTTTTGTACCGTAAGGCGTGCGTAGTACTGGGGGTCGCTTTTGTCCTGCGCACGATGCTGCGCAATTTGCTGAATGACCTCTTCGGGATCGTCGCCTCGCGCGAGGGCACGTTTGGCGAAAGCCCAGTCGTGTTCGGACTGACTTAGATTGGTCCGCGGCGATGACTCTCGTTTGGCGCGGTTGTTGTAGTTGTGACGCGGGGAGTCCTGTGAGTCGATGTGCAGTTTGAAATCCCGAAGGTGGTACGTTTCCGTGGATTCTCTGCGAGCTTCGACATAGAAGTTTGTGTCGTACTTCTTGTTGACGAAACCGGGAACTCGCAAGACTCGCGTCGCATCGGTCGCGGCGGGATCGCCACCGAATTCGCGTGCCATGGCATGCAACAGACCTTCTGCCTCATCGAGGCTCATCCCTTCGACTCTCCAGACAACCTGATGCTTCTCGGGCGAACTGTTCAACACGTAGTTTGGCTTGGGGACGACACTGGAGTTCTCCACAGCTTCGAGAGCTTCAGGGCCGCCGTGGTCCAAGTCGATATAGACATGCTTGATGGACTCAATCTCTTCCTTTGTCCGCGTCGAGGCGTCCTTTTTAAGCGGGTTCATCCCTATATATATGTCCGAGCCGTTCGCGTTCTTGTAGCGAAGCCACGCCTGAAACTCGGGGCTTGCCGCTTTCTGTGCGCTCGTGATGCGTTGGATGGTTTCGCTGAAGTCTCGGTTGAGCACCAACATGGCAATGCGGTCGGTCTGCTCGAAGTTGTCGAGGATGTATTCCGAAGCAGATGGAATAAACGGTGCCGGTTTCTCAGCAGGATTCATACAAGCTCCTTGTGGCAGTCGAAAATGAAACCGTAGTTGTATTCATCACGATCGGGATCGTAGCCGTGGATTTCCACGACTTCGGAAACGAAGCGACGGCCTGGGCGGCGTTCGAGGTGCACGACGACATTCACGGAATCACCGACGTTAGTTTTGATGGCGCGATAGGGCAGGTCCACGCCACTCTGCAAAACACAACTCGTAAAGCGGGCAAGGCCCTGTTTTGCGGAAGTGGCATGGACGGTTGAGAGACTCCCCGAGTGTCCGGTGTTGAGAAGTTGCAAGAGATCGAAGGCCTCGCCGCCGCGAATTTCGCCCAAAATAATTCCGTCGGGGCGGTGACGAAGAGATGCTTTGAGAAGATCCCGAATGGTGACGGCGGGCAGGCCGTTTTGTGGCTGCCGCGCTTCGAAACGGACAAGGTTGTCCTGGTCCATGTGAATTTCAGACGTGTCCTCGATGAGGAGAACACGTTCATCCGCAGGGATGAATTTCCCGAGGACGTTGAGCAATGAAGTCTTCCCACTTCCGGTAGAGCCAGCGATGAGTATGTTCTTGCGAGCGAGAACGTAACCTTCGAGCTGATTGGCCAGCCAACGCTCTAAAGTTCCGGCCTGGACGAGGTCCTCGACGCCAAAGTGCCTGGCATTGAACTTGCGGATCGTGAGGGTGACGCCATTCACGCTGCACGGCGGAATCACCGCCGCCACGCGGCTCCCGTCCGGCAGCCGCGAATCGAGGATGGGCTTCGATTCCGAAATGTCGTCACCCAATCGCCGGGCGATATTTTTAACCGCCACCATCAGGGATTTCTCACCCAAGCTGACGCCTTGAACGGGCTCGATGAATCCCGCCTTTTCAATGAAGATGTGGTCATGCCCGTTGACCATGACCTCACTGATTGCATCATCCAGAATCAGGTGCTCGATCGGTTTGAGAAACGGGAGTATGGTTTCAAATCCATTCATTACAGTTCTCCGTCCGCAAGCTGGCGGAAATACGATTTGTTGACGTCGTTGAAGTAAGGCTTGAGGTAGCAAAACATCGGCGGCATCGGGTTCGTGCCGTCGTACGCGATGGTCACGGACTGGGCATTGCGCAGCTCCATGAAGTCCTTCACGTCGAAGCGCAGATCGTGGTGCGGGCTGTAGCTTTTCGACGCGGTGATGTTCGCTTTGTGCGACATTGCCTTGCCGGTGAGCAGGCTGACCTGGGCGTCGTGCCCACTCTCCGAAAGGTTATAACTGGCCTTCAGTCGGTCCTCGCGTCCGCAAAGCTCGCTGGCTGTCCGCGCGGAGAAGTCATCGGAAAGCGACAGAAAGATTTTCGTCCGAAACGTTTGCAGTAAGGTGCGCCACGATTCTCCCGGCAGCGCGGACTTGAGGGAACTGATGCTCTGGGTGGCGATGATGGGGATACACTTGGGCTGCCGGGACAGGCTGAAGAATTTCTCATCGCCGGTCGGTTCGCTCTCGCCGACTGTCGCGAAGTGTTGGTATTCGTCGCAGAGAAAGAGAACCTGCCGGAAGTAGCTCTCGGGATTCCTTTCCATCACAGGCACTCGGTTGAGCACGGCCCGTTCGAAGTCGAGTTTCATCATCACTCCGATGGCCTTCGCCAGACCGGGATTCATGCCGATAGGAAAGTTCAGTCCGCATACGGCTCCGGTGTCTATTAGCCAGGAGAACGAAGGCAGCGGTTTGCCGAATTTGAAGTCGGCGTTGGCGTGCGGGTCGTAACACTCGGCGGGCGGACAGAACGTGCGCTTGACGTCTGGGTTGTCGTCGAAGAGCGAGAGGAATACAGAAATACCTTCGACGATGGAGGTGCGCAACTTGGGCTCTATGCGTTTCCAATCGTGAAAAAACCAGCGTTTGACGGCTTCGAGCTGAGCTTTCTTCTGAGCAGAAACGGGATTCTTGCGAGAGGCATTTTCCGCTTCCCACTGGACGCCCTTAGCTTTCAACACGGCGGCGAGACCGGGCGTGAGGGGGGCGCGGTAACGCTTCGATTCGGTATCGAGCCGGAAGGGGAATGGTTCAAGGTCCTTCGGATGCTTCAGATATTCTTCTTCCCAAAGCAAAACGGAATCGGCTTCGATCAGCCGTCGTTCTGCTTCCTTAATTTTGCTCTCTAGCAAGTCCGGATTGATCGCGCATTCATAAACATCGAATAGCGTGACGTAATCGAAGGCGACCTTGTGGAGCAGGATGATGAACTTGACGAGGTTGGTGTAAGCCTGCTGCCAGAAAGGTTCCTTGCCCCGCCCGAATAGATTGTTGAGCAGCGAAGCGATGTTGTACGCGAGCGCGTAGGCGTCGAGGTCATTGTGGAGCGGGTTGTATCGGTACTCGGAAGAGAGGCTGATTTCGACGTAGTCCTCGGCGCGGTCGTGCCGTTTGAGGATTTCGTGGACCTTCCCACAGAAATCACCTTTCACTTCCAAAATGAGCCCGCCGATGCGCCGGTCTTTGTCGGTGGCTTTGTAGGCGAGAATCTGCTCGGCGAATGGATACATGCACGCCGCCGTTTTTCCCGAACCGACTGCACCCACGATAGCGATACCCGTAAAGAGTCCGCGTTCCGGAATGACAAGCCAATGCGGCGTTTCGGACGGGACCTGTTTGCTGGGATGATGCAACTCGCCGACGACCAGCGAAAGTTCGGTTCTTTGCGCCGGGTCCGGGTACAGGGGTAATTTGCCTGCCCGGATTTTGCGCGTGGCCTTAAGCGCGAAAATGTAGACCCCGGAAAGCAGGACGGAATAAGTGATGTAGGGCGTGGTGTAGAGGAAGAGGGTGTAGGAGTACTTGAAAAAGAGAAAGGCGGACGCGGAGCGAATGGCCATGACGTGGAGGAAGAGATTGGCGTCCGGGAATGGCGCCCGAAAATAAAGCGCCATTCCGGTGGCCCCCGCGAGGATGCAGGCGAGGAAGTGCCTCGCGTGGAGGATTCTTTGGATCACGCTCGCGCCGCCTTCGCCGCAGCGTGACCGTCTTTCTTGTCACTGGGCGTCTGCTGTTGCTTGCGCCAGCGACGGAAGTCGGCATCTCTCCAAAGCACCATCTTGAGCGCGGAGTTCACGACATGATCCGGCGTGCTGGCGATGAACGCCGCGTACTTCTCGACGGCCACTGCAATTGGCTCCTGCAACTCGTACTCGCGTTTCACCATCTCCGGCGGTTTATTGATGATCGACATGAGTTCTCCTTCCTTTCTTCTTTCTCTTTGGCCTAACTCGACACGGGCAAAACACATGCTGAACAGGGCCTTTCCCTGTTCACTGGGCTGGAGCGACCGCCACGGTTTCTGTGGCAACGAAGTGGGGTCGCTCCAGCCCAGTTTTGTGTTTTGCCCGTGTCCAAAATCCATCGTCGCGCCATATGCAACCTCAGCATTCCCATCAACTTCCGTTCACCGCGGAGGTGAACGGAACTGTGAACCGCAGAGTGAACCGCGTCTTTCATGCCCCGTTCACCCCATTCCGATGTATTTCGTCAAGAGGTGACCGCCCATTGCGGACGAGATAGGTGTCAAAGAAAACGGTTCGTTCCGGAGTAAGTTGTGAAAACTCCAGCCGTAGTTCCCGTTCGGCAATCCGTCCGGCGAGCCATGCCTGGTAAAGACTCTCGAATCGCTCGCCATGAAAACGCCGTCTTGCTTCGTTGAGAAATTCAAAGTCGGCGGTGACCGGCACAACATATTCGTGCTTTTCCCACTTCCTGCGAATCTCGAAGTAGCGGAGAATCTCGCCGGACACATCGGATTCGAGGGGCTGCTTGACGCTCGCGCGGAAGCGGTCCTCGGCGCGGCGAAAGTCGGTGGCTCGCGGCGCAATGTAGAGCAGGCGAAAAGACTTCAAGTGACGGAAGAGCCCTTGATAAGCCGCAAGATGCGCAACAAAACTCCACAGGCTTCCCGTCCCGGAATCTACGAAGCCGAAGGTGACCACAGGCGAGGCACCTGAGATAGGAGCCGCGAGAAAGAGGGGGAACTTATCGACGAAATAGCGAACGGTCGGACTGCTGCCAGGGCCGCCCTCGTAAACTTTCGCCGGGAGAACATCCTTCGGAATGGCGAGAGATTCGCAGAAGAAATTCACCTTGTCGCTCTCGGTCTCCAGAAAGTCGTGCGCGGGATTCTCAAGGAGAAAGTCCATTTGCACGAGACGCGTGCGGATGTAGTCAAACGAGTGTCTGCGGCGATTGCGAACATTGTCCTTTTCAATCGGTCCGTAGATGAGCCGGGAAAAGAGATGAAAGACCGATCCGGTGCCCATGTAATCGCGCATAGTCGCATGGGCGTGCTTCAAGAGCTTCTGCGCGAAAGCCATAGAACGCTTTCCACGGTGGACGCCGGCAAAGGCGTTGAAATGGCGCAGGGCGAAGTACCCGGAGTGCGTCGCCACCATATAGAGGAAGCGGGCCTCCGATTCCGTGTACCCGAGACAGGCAATGCGTTCGACTTGTTCCTGGGGTATTTTCATAGCGATAAAATCTCCGCCGTCAATTCACACTGATCCAGAACTCTCCTGAGTTTCGAAACATCGTCCGCACGGGCGTAAAGCGAGAATCCGGCGCGCACTTTTTCGGAGAGATTCCGGCCGCGGTAGTGGCCGGTGGCCAGTTCGAGGTCCACGCGAGCCCGTTCTCCGTCGCGCGTTTCGTATTCGATTCGAACGTCGGGGACGGGAATCTTTCCGCGAACAACCTGGAGTCCGTGCCTGTCGGCGACAGCGTGTTTGCCGTCGGCGAAATTACGGTCTTTGCCGAGCTTCGCGAGATCGCGATAAAGATGCTTCTTCAATTCGTAGTCGAGAACGACGCGAAGGTTGCGCCCTCCCTGGCCTTCGATCTTTGCGGCCGCTTTTTGATAGAGCCGGTAGAGGTCGGCATCGTGATGAGCCTCGCGGGGCTTGGTGAAGCCGTGGTACAGAGCCTGACCCTTGCCAGCGCTCTGGGTTTGCGTGAGAAAGCGATGGCCGTTCTTGGTAAGAGTGAGTAGTTGGCGAGAGCCCGCTTCCTCGTGAGGAACGGATTTCATTTCGACGAGGCCTTGACGAAGGAGGTTTTCCAGATCGGGTCTCATGCGATCGTGATTCCCGCCATAGGCAAATTCCGCGAGATCCTGCCTGGCGACAGCGCGGAATTTCCCAAGTTCCACCATCGTTGCGACTTCGGAGTTCCGCAGGCGATAGGTTCGCCCGCGCAGTTCGTAGACGGTGCGAGTTTCAGCAGTGCGCGTTCCCGCGCGGTCTGGCTCGAGGCCCGGCGATTGCGACGCTTCGTTCGATGCCTGCTCACGAACCTCATCGGTTTTGGGTGGATCACCGGCGTTGGGCTCCCGCCCCTCGGACGACACTCGTGGATCGAGATGCTCTTCGGGTTGGTAGCCTCGGGACATTTCAATCGGACTCCTCTTCGAACCACGGCGCGGGCACGTCGGTCTGGCCGACGTGAAGCTGTTTGTCGAGGTGGGAGAGTTTTCGCCCAGTGTCCTTGAGGAAGAACTTGCGGATGAGAACGAACGCAGCAGCAAACACGTTGACGGATAGGATTCCGACGTACCCAAGGATAGGTGTCGCGTACGCGCGCCAAAGAACGAGTTTGTAGGGAACGAAGAATTTCAGCTCGCCCATGAGCCAAAAGCCAAGCGCGAGCAGTATGGCGATGGTGATGAGCAAGACGTTGGCAATCATTGGAAATCTCCGAGAAACCTAGGCCTGTCTTTTCCGTGATTCTCCATCGTCGCTGGGAGCGGGCAGGCAGCCGGAAAGCAACGGAGGCCCTCCAGCAGCACGCCTGGGCTGTCACGGACCACGGTCGACGGGGAGGGTTGTGGCGCACGTCGGGAGGGGGACCACAAGTGGAAGGCAGAAGTGGCGTGCGGAGGTTGGGCCGATGTTGCCCGGTGCCGGACCGCGACCGCTTCGCTCTGACTCTTGATCGGGCAATTCATTTGAACGCCTGGTCTTCGCGGAAATAGGTGACGGTCATCCCGAGAGGATTGATCGGGATCAATTCGTTGGGGACATTGGTCTTGAAAACGAAGACAAACTTTGCGGTGTAGAGATCGCGTTTCAGTTCGCTATGGTCGGCGGGCGAGTAGTAGACCATGTAGAAATCGACGCGAGCGCGGTACGGCAGGTTCTGCATCTCTTCGAGCGCGACTTTCTTCACGTCGATGTCGATCTCGGGGGCGGAAGTGTTGGTAAGGAATTTTCGGATGATGTCGTCCTTGCGGTAGGCATCGAGAATGCCGTTGGCGAGCTTGCCGTCGAGGAAGAAGAGCGCCTTCGAGAAATCGTTCTGAATCGTGTAGCGGTTTCGGCGGTAATACAGCGAGCAAAACTGTGAGAGAAAATATTTCGCTTCGGCATCCTGCGGTTTGTATTCAAGGTTGTGGTAGTTGATGGCCTCGGCGCGGCCCAGATCGTCGATGCGAATGACGAGCGGACGGAAGTTTTGGAACGTGCGAATCGTCCTCAAATCAATCAGCGCCAGGGCCACGCAAACCATGGAGAGCAGCGCGAGGGCAATCTTGAGATAGGTGTTCGTCACCATGGGATCTCCACACGATTCGAGGTAGAGGCGCTTCGCGTCATGGAATGTGTTGTCGCGATCCATCAGAGCTCCCTTGCGACAGCAATAGCCGCGGCGGCAGGTGCCTCCAGCAAACTTGCCGAAGAGCCACCCGCAGTGCCGCTGAAAATATGATTGGTCAGGGCGGGGATCTTCAGGAGAGCGTAGATAGGCAAGGAAGGTAATAAAGAGGACCGGAAACCAGGCAAGGAGTTGGACGGTGGAAAGAGCGCCCGCGGGCGGAAGGCGCAGAGCGCCGAGGATCAGATTTCCGATCACGTATACCACTGCGGCGGCAACAACCTGGTAAAAGGCGTATTGGATAAAGCAGCGAAACCAGCCCCAGAAGAGCCACTCCATTTTTGGAACGATAAAGAACGGAATGAAGACCGGGCCAACCAGGACGCAGACGGCGGTGGCGATAAACCCGTAGGCGATGACGATCAGCGCGACGGCCTGTGCCGTCGAAAGTAGAATGATCACGACGACGTAGATCGCCGTACCGAGAAAGTCTCCCCAACCGGGTGAATCCATGCGGGACTGAAAGTCCGCGATCTGCGCGACGACATTTTGAAGTTGCGCCTGGTCGATCCGGCTCGAAAGGAACTGGGCTTCATCGGTGATGAGATTGTGGAAGCTGGTTCCCACGCCGGGAATCGGCGTGCTGTAGTAGTTGACCATGCCGAAGCCAAAACTGATGGTCAGGAGGAGGCTTGCGAAGTTGTCGAACTGAAAGGGATGCTTGCCGCTTGCGGCTGACAGGGCCGACTTTACGCCGTACCAGACGACGAGGATGGTTGCGAACATGCGGAAGAGGTTCTGGCCCATGGCGTCGAAGAAGCCGAGGTTCTGCGTGAGCAGGTTGTTGATCGCCTGAAAGATGAACTGCAGGAAGTCAGTCTGCACAGGATCGGCTCCTTCGACGTGGGATCACGTTCTCCGCACGGTTACTGCATGCGGAAGTTTTGCAGCGAATCGGTGAGGGTGCCGGTCACCTGAGCCATGTTGCCGGCGAGCGAGGCCCTGCGGCGGATGTCGGCATTGATGGTGTTGGCGGTGGCCTCGCGCTGCTGCTTGGCGAGGATGGTCTGTTGTTCGAGAAGCGACGCGAGGAGCTTGTTCGAGTCCTGCAGGGTGCGGAGGGTGAGCACGCCTGCGGCATTGATTTTGTTGAGGACCGAAACTTCCGTGTTGAGATTCGCGTCACCGGACAACGAATCCTGTTCGAGGTTGCCGATTTGCGTCTGGACAGTCTGGGCATTGCCACGAATGGAGCCGATGGTCGCCAGCGCGGTTAGACTCGCGCCGTCCGACAATTCCACTGAGGCGTACTGAGACTTCACGCGGGCGAGCTCATCGGCGTTCATGCCGGAGAGCTGATCGGAGTTGTAGGGGAGAAGTTGCGTCGTCGCCTGCTGGTAGCCGGAAGAAACAATTCCGGTCTGGCCGGAGTTGACGCCGCTGACCCAGCCTCCTGTGTTGCCGTAGGTATTCGGGGCCAGCGTATTGCGCCACTGCGAAAACTGGGCGCGATACCGCGTCGGCATGTTTTGGATGTTCTTGGCCATCTGCACGGCGAAGTTGTATTGGGCTACGAGTTGCGTGTAGCTGGCTCTGAGCTGGAGGAGTTGCTGCTGTAGCTGGAAGTAACGGAGCAGGGCGTTCTGGTAGTTTGTCGGATCGTAGACAATTCCGCCGAACTGGGCGGAGGCAGAACCGACGCACACCCCCAGAATGAGCAAGACGATCAAAATTCTTTTCTTCATCGAACTCTTAGGGGGCGGCTTTTTTCGCTCACTTTTCCGGAAGAAGGCAGCCGCCGTCCAGGCTTTCTCTCCAATTGCGAAATTGTTCTTGCACTGAAGATTCAGCGCGCGTACATTCACAGTTGCCGGTGCGTTTTCCTGACGCGACCGGCTATTTTCATTCTTCGAGTAAGAAAAGACGATGAGTACGAACGGACATAGTCATTTAGCGCCGCCAATTCTGCTGACGATCGCGGGATTCGATCCTTCCTGCGGCGCGGGCACCGCCGCAGACTTGAAAACTTTCGCCGCGCACGGCTGCTACGGCGTCGCCGCGATCACCTCGCTCACCGTCCAGAACACGCAGGGCGTCGAAACCGTCCACAACACGGCGAGCGCGGAGCTGCGCGCGCAGCTCGAAGCCCTGGCCAAGGATTGCGACATTGCTGCGGTGAAAATCGGGATGCTCGGCAGCCGCGGTAACGCCGTCGTGGTGGCCGAATTCCTTGATGCGCACAAGTTCGCACACGTGGTCCATGACCCCGTGATGAAGTCCTCGAGCGGCGCGGAACTTCTCGATGCTGCCGGAATCAAATTTGTCGCCACGGAATTGCTCAAGCGCGCAAGCGTGATCACCCCGAATGTGCCGGAAGCCGAAGTTCTAACCGGGTTGACAATCAAAGATGTAGCGGACATGGAAGCCGCCGCGCGCAAAATCGTCGAGATGGGCGCCCGCGCAGTCATCGTCAAGGGTGGCCACATGGAGCGCGCCGTGGATGTTCTCTTCGACGGCAGCGAAATGGTCCAGCTCGGCGGAGATCGCGTGAAGACAGACAACACGCACGGAACCGGCTGTACCTTTGCCTCGGCGCTGACCGCTCAGTTGGCCGCGGGCCGGGGATTGCTCGAAGCCGCCACCCTCGCGAAAGCTTACGTCACCAAAGCCATCGAGAAGGGCTATCCCATCGGCAAAGGCCGCGTCCCGCTCGATCATTTCTACCGCCAGCGAATCGAGCCTCCCGCCCGCGGCATCCACGAAGTCCCCCAACACGGCATGCACCCCGCCGCCGAACCCGCCGCCCACTGAACGGCATGCGCCCGATGCTCTCGAAGCGCGCGGGCATCTGGCTATTCCTTGCACTCGCTGTCGCCGTTGGAACCGCGGCTTTCCTGGCCCCACGAACGCCGCAGCCGATTTCCTACCATCACTTCGCCGATCACCGCAGATGGCTTGGCATTCCGAATTTCGGCGATGTTGCTTCCAATATCCTGTTTCTTGCGGCCGGATTTTGGGGTTTGGCATTTTTGTGCCGGAAGCCCAGCGAGGAACGATTCATCGATCCACGCGAGCGATGGCCGTACGTTTTCATTTTTCTCGGTCTGCTGCTGACGGCGTGCGGGTCCGCGTATTATCACCTGGCTCCCGACAATGCGCGGCTTGTGTGGGATCGGCTCCCGATGACGATTGTTTTCATGCCGCTAGTTGCGGCCACGATCGCGGAGCGCGTCAACGTAAAGCTTGGCCTTTGGTTGCTGCCAGTTCTGATCGCCGTCGGTATCGCAAGCGTGCTTCAGTGGCATTTGTCTGAACAACAAGGTGCCGGCGACCTGCGCTTCTACGCGGCCGTACAACTCTACGCGTTGCTCGCGCTGCTCGCCGCGCTGCTATTACCACCACGCTACACGCGGGGATCGGACCTGCTTGTCGTGGCAGGCCTATACGCGCTCGCAAAAATATGTGAAGCAGCAGATCGCCAGATTTTCTCTTTGGGAAGCTTTTTGAGCGGACACACGCTCAAACATTTGGCTGCGGGCGCCGCGGGATTCTGTATCGTGCGAATGCTGCAGAAAAGGAAGCCTGTCCCGCAACACGACATGCACCCCGCCGCTGAGCCCGCCGCCCACTGAGAATGGACCTCAGCCGTCTGCACTCCGCCATGCGTTTCTCTGCCTCTCCGGTTTCTGTGTCTCTGCGTTTCGCTTCTTATCGCTTATAGACGACCTGGCCGGCGACGATGGTAGCCACAGCCGCCCTTTTGAACGCGCGGCCATCGAAGGGGGAATTGCGCGACTTGCTCGGGGATTCTTTCACGTTGTACGTCCAGGCGCGCTCGGTCGAGAGTATGGTCAAGTCAGCGGGCTGGCCCGCGGCGATCTTTCGTTCGATGCCCAGCACGCGCGCCGGACCCGTCGTGAAAAGCTCCACCATCCGCATCAGCGAAAGCCGTCCGCTCCGCACCAATTGTTCCAGCGCCAGCGCCAGCGCCGTTTCGAATCCCAGAATCCCAAACGGCGCGCGATCGAACTCCACGTCTTTCAACGCCGGCTCGTGGGGTGCATGATCCGTCGCGATCGCATCCACGGTTCCGTCCGCCAATCCAGCCAGGAGCGCTTCGCGGTCTTCCCGCCCGGCCAGCGGCGGATTCATCTTGAATTTCGAATCGTACTGCACGTCCTCGTCGATTAGCGTGAAATGATGCGGCGTTACTTCGCAGCTCACCCGCAGCCCGCGCGACTTCGCCCACCGCACCTGCTCCAGCGACGCCTTCGCCGAAAGATGCGCCACGTGCAACCGCGCCCCGCTCAACTCCGCAAGCTGCACGTCGCGCGCCACGCAAACTGACTCTGCCGCCGCCGGCATCCCGCGCAATCCCAGCCGTGTCGAAGTGACGCCCTCGCGCATCACCGCCCCGGCAGCCAGCGAAACATCTTCCGAATGTTCAATCACCGGAAGATCCAGCGACCGGCAATAATCCATCACCTGCCGCGCTAGCTTGGCCGTCGCGATCGGCTTTCCGTCATCCGAAACCGCCACGATCCCCGCTTCCTTCATTCCCGCGATTTCCGCGATCGCTTCGCCTTTGCTTCCCACGGACGCCGCGCCAATCGGCCACACACGAACACCTCCCGCAACCTTTGCACGATCCAGGATGAATCGCGTCACCGAAGCATTGTCGTTCACCGGCTTCGTGTTCGGCATGCAGCAAACCGCGGTGAACCCGCCGCGCGCCGCCGCCCTCGTGCCCGTCTCGATCGTTTCGGAAGATTCCTGCCCCGGCTCGCGCAGGTGCGCGTGAAGATCAATGAATCCCGGCGCAACGACCAGTCCCGCGGCGTCAAAAACTTCCGTCCCTTGCGGCGCCGCAAGTTTCCCCGGCTTCGCCACCTCTTTGATCTTCTCCCCGTCCAGCAGCACGTCGAGGCTCGCGTCCGTCTTTGACGCCGGATCCATCACGCGCCCGTTCTTAATCAGAAGCATTGGCCGATTCCTTTGATTTCACTTGCAGCGCCGGGTGCGTGTCCGTCTCCGTGGCTCCCGAAATCAGCAGATACAAAATCGCCATGCGAACGGCCACTCCATTGGTCACCTGCTCCAGAACGCAGGACTGCGGCCCGTCCGCCACTTCCGGCGTAATTTCGATCCCGCGGTTAATTGGCCCGGGATGCAGCACAATCGCGTTCCGGCTCGCCCGGCGCAGCCTCTCCGCATTCAACTGGTACAGCAAAACGTAATCGTCCGCGGAAAGCGGCGGATCATCCAGCCGTTCCGTCTGCACGCGCAGCATCATGATGACGTCCGCGCCTTCCAGCGCCTCTTCGATCCGGTAGACGCAGCGAATCGGCGTCCCCGGCGCGATTTTCTCCAGCTCGCGCGGAACCCATATCGCCGGCCCGCACAAAGTGAACTTGCATCCGAATTTTCCCAGCAGATGAATGTTCGAACGCGCCACGCGGCTGTGCAGGATGTCGCCCAGAATCGTCACGTTCAAATTCTTGATCGTTCCCAGCCGGTCGCGAATCGTCAGCGCATCCAGCAATCCCTGCGAAGGATGTTCGTGCGTGCCGTCGCCCGCGTTCACCACCGGAATATCCAGGTGCCGCGCCACGTAATGCGCCGCACCCGAAGCCGCG
>Ga0137391_10002409_pt1 | contig 14002 bp, 15 predicted proteins | sample 15con2h24BmetaG_FD_101399 | JGI IMG/M metagenome (GOLD analysis project Ga0137391, IMG submission 101399) | Vadose zone soil microbial communities from Angelo Coast Range Reserve, California, USA - 15con2h2.4B metaG | ecosystem: Environmental > Terrestrial > Soil > Vadose zone > Saprolite...
ATAGCAAGCAGAGATGGCGTGATCAGCAGAAAAATCACGTACATCGGCAAGATATCGAGCAGCGGCGGGCAATAGATGAGCAGAAGCGAGCCGACAATAGCGGGGAACGGATGTGCGAGATAAAAGTTGAGCAGGTTGATCAGCGCAAGCCTGTGCGCCATCACGGCGAAGGCGGCGGCCATGGTGAAGGCGAACGCGAGCAGGATCAGGTGATAGCCGTATATGCGCAGTGCGCGCTTCCAGAGCTTTGTCCGCAGAGCGGCGCCGGCCTCTGCCGCCTGCCGGATATATAGTCGCGCAACAAGCAGGGCAGAGAGGAAGACAAAGCCTTCCGCGGAGGAGACGAAGCCGAACGGCTCGTTAACGAGGTCGCTGAGGTGTGTCGGCAGATGCGTGAGAGTCATCCAGACCAAAAAGACGCCGCGCAGCGCGTCGATTTCGGGCCTGCGCTGAACCCGCCCGAATCCCGGGACCGAGCTCAACCGCCTCTTTCGATCAACTGGTAACGGCTCCTTCACATTGAGGCTCCCATATTCTGCTGTGCCGAGATTTCAAATGCGCCCAGCCCGCGCAGGCTCGCATCCGACAGGCTTCTCAAGGCTGAACGGACCGAGCGGCGTGTGATGATGTGGAGAACACCAAGCAGTTCCACATCACCACCCGTCTACCGCCGCGTACTGGTGTCTTCGCTGGTTACCGATGTAAGGCGGCTTCCTCTGTGCGGTATACAACTCGACCCGCCTCGAAGAACCTGAGGGCGAGCGCTGTTCATTACCGTAGGCTGGCGGAGAGCGAATGTTCCACAACGTTAGCGTTCGCGGCTGCTTTCATCTCGGCTTTAGTAGGATCAACCTTCATTCCATATTTCTGACCCTGGACCCAAACCCGGTTTAGGTACTCGGCGTCTCCGTATTTGTGGAAGGTGACATCGGAGTGAGGATGAGGTTGCGCAGAATGCGTGGGTACGAACTCAATGAGCGCCGAATGCACGCCATCGTTACTCTGGATCTGCAATATGCTTTCATCCATATCGGACTGAGTGATTTTGTAAGAGCCCGCCGGCATCTTGGCGTTGCCTACGTAGAACGGAAATGAGGTTGTGAAACGGACGCCGTTAACGATCTGTGCGGCGAGCGGCACCACGGACAACAGGGATAGCAACCCCATCCTTACAACTAGTTTGCTCACGTTCTTCATAAGATCTCCTCGATTTAATTCGCATTGCTTACCGCATGCGTCTTCCCCTCTAGGAGCATCTGTGATGCCACTCTCGATGTGTTTTCTTCGTCAGCTACACAAATTGACCTAACTGGTTTCTCTCCATACCCTTCACAGTTTGGATTTCCCCCTCGGATTCTCGTGGGCAGATCTATTGCACTCGGGAGTGTCGACAAAGCGGCAAGCGGCGACCGAGTTTCGACTGATACCTATTTGGAACGAGTCAACCCGAGTGAGTAAGGACGACCCAATCGTTAGGTGCTGGATGACGGCGTACGCGAGGCCCTGACCGTCTATTGGCTTCTGCGGGGCGCTTGGGCCTGTCCCTCGCACATGTCATAGGTGTAGGCGATTCGCCGCAGTCCGGCGCATTGCCGACACAATGGAGTTCAACAACTCTGTCTCTTAGGCGAGCGATTGTCCAGTTCCCACCGCAAAGTATATGGAGAGAGACCAATTAGACCAGTGCGCGTAGCTGACTAAGAAGCGCGTCAAGAGTGGCATGACAAATGCTTTCAAGAGGGAGACGCCTCCGTATGGGGGTGCGATTGAAATCAAGGACCGCGCCGGGATCTCGGCAGACACTTCTGATGTCTTTGACAGACGCCGAAGGGGCTGCGGAACGATCCTCATGGATCGGCGAGCCGAGCATGGAGAATTTATGATGATGACATTACTAAAGCGGAGCATAGCGCTCTTATTGTCCTGTTCACTTCTGTTAGCGAGTACGTCTGAAGGATTTGCTTATCAAACAGACCAGAGTGCAGCGCCGCCGCCACCTCAGGCCGCGCAGCAGACGCCTGAACAGTTGCAGCAACTCGTGGCCCCGATTGCCTTATATCCAGACGCGTTGGTCGCACAAATCCTGGCCGCGGCGACCTACCCTGCTGAAATTGTGGAAGCCGACCGGTGGATGCAACAGCATACCGACCTCAAGGGAAAGAAGTTGGCTGACGAGGTGAACAAGCGTTCGTGGGATCCAAGCGTAAAAGCGCTGGCGCAGTTTCCGTCGGTGCTCGCCAACATGGATAAGAACCTTTCCTGGACCTCATCGCTCGGAGACGCCTATGTGAACCAGTCGCAAGATGTGATGGATGCGGTGCAGGTCATGCGTGGTCGTGCTCAGGGAGCGGGGAACTTAAAAAGCACTCCGCAGGAGACAGTAGCAACACAAGGGCAAACGATCACGATCGAACCCGTAAACCCTGATGTAGTCTACATCCCGCAATACGATCCGTGGCTTGTGTATGGCGCACCACTAGGAGTGTGGCCCGGCTGGTATCCATATCCGGGGCTCTATCTCGCTGGAGCAGGAATTGCCTTTGGCGTAGGATTCGGACTGGGTTTCTTCGCGGGTTTTGGGTGGGGATTTGGCCACTGGGGATTCGACTGGCATAACCGGGCGATGATGTTTAACCACGCGAGGTACGTATCCCATAGCCGGACATTTGCGAATCGCAACAACTTTAGCCGTGGAGGCGGGGGTATGAATCGCGCTGGCGGATTCCATGGCGCCGCGTCTTCGAGAGGGTTCTCAGGATCACAACATGGATCCACCGCGTCACACAGCGAGGCCGGTATGCGTTCCGGGGCGTTCAGCGGTTTTAGCCATGGAGGCACCACGATGGCGAGCGCGACCCGTGGGCGATCGAGCTTCGGCGGAGGGTCCCATGGGGGCGGAGGGCATGGGGGCGGGGGGCGAAGGTAGTTCGCCGTTCCTACTCATGAAGGACACTACAAAATGCATCTAATGGAGGAAACAATCATGCACAGCGTGAACAAAAGGTTCGCAATAGGTAGAGGATTCCGTTGGACCGCAACAGCTACTGTCGGACTAGCTATCTCGGTTGCGAGCTGCACCCCGTCGTCCTTTGCTCAGGAACCGGCACAGCAAACTTTTCCGACTGCCGAAGCGGCGAGTGATGCTCTTTTCCTCGCCGCCCAAAGTGGTAATGAGCAGGTCCTGGTACACATCTTGGCCGGAGGCAAGGAACTCGTCTCCTCAGGTGATGAAGCCGAAGACAAGATCGACCGCGAGCAGTTCGCGCAGAAATACCGACAGATGCGTCGGCTGGTGCGGGAATCTGACGGGACCACACTCTTGTACGTCGGCGCTGAGAACTGGCCCTTCCCGGTCCCGCTAGTATCAAGAGCAACAGTGTGGTATTTCGATGCCAAGGCTGGTGCGCAGGAGATTCGATTCCGCCGGTTGGGAGAAAATGAATACACCGCAATTGAGACCTGCCACGCGCTAGTCCAGTCAAGCAAGCGGCCGGGAAGCAATACGACGGAAGTTGACCGGGTCGCTCAGTATGCCCGCTCTCTCATCAATGCCCAGCCGGCGCAGATTAGTAGTACTCCCTCGAACGGAGCAGAAGTCCTAGGCCTGTTCCACGGATACTACTTCAGCATCCTGACCGAACAACGGAAAGGGGAAAATGGCTCCGACAGCAAAACGGGCGGATTCACCGTCGTGGCTTATCCTGCAGACTATCGGTCGTCGGGCATCATGACGTTCATTGTCACTCAGAATGATGTTGTATACGAAACAGATCTCGGGCCGAGCACCGCAGACGTTGTAAAAGCGATGACCTCATGGAAGCGAACTTCGAACTGGCACGTTGCGGAATGAAGATAACAGGTCTGGCCCCACCTTTTGTACAACGCTTCTATGGAGAAACAACTGGTCAAGAGGTCCGCGAAAACGGGCTTTGAGATAGCTCTCAGCTTCAGTGTCGGCTGCGGAAGAGCAATCTTGGAAGGTGTTTCATGGGCGCGGAAGGTTCTAGGCCGCTCCTCGATTGCAGACCGGAACACGAAGGTGCCGTCGAAGCGCGGGAACGTGCATCTGCTGTGCTCCCAGCAACATTGCCGGGAACAGCAGTGCGTGCAGGAAGAAGACACTTCTTCCTCGCATATACATCTCCTGAATTTGTTCTTGAGATTGACTGAACTAAACGTCTAGGAGAGTTGAGGAGGATGGTCGATATGGGATGGAGCAAAGAGGGGTTGTTGGACGATCTCTTCCGGAGGGGCCGGAACGACAGTCTCACGAGGCTCGAAGACTACAGGGTTTACGACGACTACGTGGGCGCAGCAGCACAAGCAATTGTCACATGAGTCTTGCGGCTGACCTTGGTCTTGTTGATACGAGATGTTGCAGTCAGAGTTTGGCAGGAAGTCGCAGGCAAGGACCTCCGTGGCGGCGAAGAGCACGAGAAACATCGCCGTACAACGAAACGCTTTGGACCAAAAACTCATCTTCTACTATCTTGCCATACCCGATCCGGAGAGAATCTCTGAGCTGGGCATAGCGACTCCACTATACATAAGATGCGTTACCAGACGCCGATTTGCTTTTAATCTGTGGGTCTTCGAGCGGCATTTGGGCCTTCCCCGAGCGTCGTGCGCATCGCCCAAACCGAGAGGCTTGCCTAGTATGAGCGAACAATCTCCTTCAGTAAAAACTTTTGATAGTGCGAAAAAAGGGGGGTGATACCAGTGATACCGCTTTTTGTGGAAATTGGTTCCCCAGGGGAGAATCTATAGACAACAGGGGAAGTCAGAGACTTCAGGGAAATAGCTTAGTTTCAGCCGGTTACGAAGGAGGTCCCGTGAATTCAGAAAGATGGCGGACTACGGAGGCTAGTCTTCGAATCCCTCCGCCCCGACCATCATTCTGTAAAGCTGGAAAGCACCCGTTCCAGGCCGCGAATCAATCTTTCATTTTCCAGCTTGGAACGAACTGCAATCCGCAGATGCCCCGGCGCGAGTCCTTCAAAATTCGCGCAAGAGCGCAGAACAATATGTTCCTCCACGATCATTTTTCCCCAAAGTAGACTAACGTCAATCTCCGCAGAAAATCGCAGCAAAAGGAAATTTGCGCTCGACGGGTACGTCGCAATCTTCAACCGTGCAAACTCCTGTTCCAGCCACAAACGCCGTCGATCATTCGCCAGGCGCGACTCTTCTACATAGGCTTCATCCCCTAAAGCGGCGCAGACTGCATCTGAAGCAAAGCTTGTGATCGGCCATGGCGCGATAAAGCGGTTCGTCGCATATACATTCGATGATCTGCTGACCGCATAGGCCACCCTCAATCCAGGAATAGCAAAGAATTTGGTAACCGAGCGAAACACGACCACATTTGCATGTTCGATAGACCGCTGAGTCAAGGAACTATCCGGAGAGTAGTCGATGAAAGCCTCATCCAGTAACACTGTAATGCTCTGTCGCGCAGCCATTTCGATCAGTTGCTGCATGTTATCTGCATCGCAGATCGCCCCGGAAGGATTTTGCGGATTTGCCAGTAGGATTGCATCGCAAGAGTATTGCAGTAAAGTATTCAGGATGCTATCCGGCACATAGCGAAAATTGTCGTCGGACGAAAGATGATAGGGAGTGACGAAAATGCTAGCGTTCTCGAGCGTGTTCCTATACTCGCTGAAAGAGGGCACAGGCAAAAGGCATCGCTTGATCTTCAGTGATCGCAGCGCGACCTCAAGCAGCGGCGTGAAGCCATTTGCAACAGCGATATTCTCTGGCTCAACGCCTGTATACTCCGCGATCGCCTGCTTCAACTCAACCAGCTCCAGATCTGGATACACCGCGAGAGTCGAGGGCTCGTCGAGCGCCTTTCGTATTGCGGACAGCGCCGACGATGGAGGCCCAGCCGGATTGATATTGGCGCTGAAATCGAGGAGTCGCTCAGCGGGAATTCCATACCGCGCAGCGATCTGCCGAAGTTGCCCCCCGTGTACCGGCAAGATATGAGGAGCAACTCTCATCTCGTTCTCCTTCGCAGCAGTAGCGCGGTGACGGCTCCAAGGGCAGAGACTGTCGCGACGATCCGAATCGCGCGGTTAGCTTGTTGCGTCGAGGGTCGAGAAAATCTCTCTCCGATCAAAGGCGCGGGCACTAGCTCTCCTTTATAGAAGTTCTCACCTCCCAAACGCGCTTGCAGTGCACCGGACATCGCGCTCTCCGGCTGTCCTGCATTCGGACTCTTGTGTTTCAATCCGTCCTCTAACCATGTATCCAGCGCAGTCGCGGAACTCGCACCTTCAACGATTGCAGCGGTCGCAGTTATGCCCAGCGCCGTCAGCCGCGAGGGCAGAAAGTTGGCTACATCGTCCAGCCTCGCCGCTACCTTCCCGAAGTAAAAATACCTCTCGTCCTCGTGGCCGATCATCGAGTCAAGCGTATTGATCGTCTTATATGCCATGGCGAGCGGCACTCCTCCAACGGCCATGTAGAAGAGTGGTGCGATCACGCCATCGGAACAACTCTCCGCCACGGTTTCGATGACGGCGCGGCTGATCTCGTGCGCATCCAGATGTTGAGTATCCCGCCCGACAATCCTGGCCAGCCGCTGTCGCGCCAGAACAATATCGCCTGCTTCCAACGACGCGACTACAGCCGAGGCCTCGTCATGCAGACTGCGCGACGCCAGGCATGTCCACGCGAGCAACGTTTCCGTGACGAATCCCAACAGACGGCCTCGCCGGTACATCCGCGCAACTGTCTTTGCTGTTCCCATGTATGCGGCGGCAACCAGGCTAAAGGTCAATACGCCGCCAACTGCAAGCTCGACTGCTGGCGCTTGCCCGGGCTTCCGCAGGATGCGCTCTCCTTTTTCCACGCCCTTGCCGATCAACCGTACAGGATGCAGGAACCACGCAGGATCGCCCGCGATCCAGTCGAACAGATATGCCGTTGCCATAACTGGTCGGCTGCTCATCGCACAGCGCCCTCAATTTGCGAACGATCAGAGTTCTCTCTGGTTTCACCGTTGTCCTCATAGGGAAGGCCAACCCATCCGAAGATCGTCTTCATATCCAGTGCCCTTTCGACCTCACGAGCAAGTCGATTAAGCGATTCCTCTCGAAGCTGCTTCCACAGATGAAGCTCGTTTGACGCAGCAAGTTTGTGAAACGCCCTTGCAGCTCGAAGGAATTGATGGCGGAAACTATCGTCATCGAAGAGTCCATGCAGATAGGTTCCGAAGACGCGCATATCGTTGCTCACGCATCCGTCGTTGCGGCCGCCCGACGATCGCGAACCCTCTGAGAGGATCGCGAAGTGCGCCGTCCTCGCCTGATAGATCGTCCGTCCGATGTGAATCTCGTAACCGGAAACCCGACTGTCCGCAACAGGCTGGCCAAACAAAGTTCGCGCCACCATGTTGCCCGTTACATTGCGGGTCACCTTGTCCGCTTGCATGATCGTTCGAATCGGGAGCAGTCCAAGACCTGAGACCGAGCCTTCTCGTTCGACTCCTAGAGGATCGGTAATTGCTTCTCCAAGCATCTGCATCCCGCCGCAGATTCCGACCACCAGACCAGTACGAGCATACCGCTGTATTGCGATATCCAGGCGCTGTTCACGCATCCACAGCAAATCATCGACCGTCTGCTTGCTTCCAGGCAGAATGACGACATCGGCCTGTGCGATAGTCTCCCCTGTGCGACAGAACAGCAACGATACAGAGGGCTCTGTCCGGAGCGAATCAAAGTCAGTGAAGTTCGAAAAGGATGGCAATGCTATGACAGCCACGCGTAAAGGACGGTCGGATGCTCGGTGGGAAAGGGTATCCAGTCTCCATCGCGTCTGTGTTGTAGCCGGTAGGCCCAGGCTGTCCTCTTCCTCCAGCATCAGCGAGCGTAGGTAAGGAACGACTCCAAGGCATGGCTTCCTTACGCGCTCCTCGATCATCCGTATCCCTGGCTGCAGCAGGCTTGCATCGCCTCGAAATTTGTTGATCGCAAACCCTCGAATGCGTTCGCGCTCCTCTGGATCCAGCAGCTCTAAAGTTCCCAGCAGCGAAGCGAACACGCCGCCTCGATCAATGTCGCCAACCAGCAAGCATCGCGCATCGGCCATCTCCGCCATTCGCATGTTCGCAATATCGCGTCGCTTCAGGTTGATCTCCGCGGGTGATCCAGCGCCTTCCAAAATGATTACGTCATACTGTGACGCCAGCGTCTCGTAACTTTCGCGGACGAGTGGTAGCAACTCCTCTATGCGCCTTTGGTGGTAGTCCGCGGCAGTGACCCTTCTCCATATCTTCCCGCACACCACTACCTGCGACGAGTTGTCACCCGATGGTTTGATCAGAATAGGATTCATGTGGACCGATGCCGCGACTCCCGCGGCTTCTGCCTGCAACGCCTGCGCCCTGCCGATCTCCAGCCCCTCAGCGGTGGCAGCAGAGTTTAGCGACATATTTTGGGACTTAAATGGAGCGACCCGATAGCCTTGTTGCGCGAAGATGCGGCAAAGCGCTGCAGTCAAAAGCGATTTACCGACGTGCGAACTGGTTCCAAGGACCATGATTGCGCGTGCCTTCATGGTGTCGGCCTCCCCACATCCCAGTTGCTGTCGTACCGGTCGAATGCGAGAACGCTCTTCAAAGGGGTTCGCTTTTCCCAGCCGGCACGTTCCAGATCGGGCTCTGCGGCAAACGCCTCAACGTACCCCAGGCACAGATACGCCACAGGTGTGATGTGGCCCGGGATTTTCAAAGCGCGACGCAGCTGGTGTGGCTCGAGAATGCTGACCCAACCCACGCCGATTCCTTCCGCCCGCGCCGCAAGCCACAGATTTTGTACCGCGCAGACAGCCGAGTAGAGCGCTGTCTCCGGCATTGTACGCCGTCCTAGTTGATGCCCTCGATGACTCTGCGTGTCGCACACAATACAGAGATTTTGCGGCGCCTCGAGTATGCCCTCAAGCTTCAGACCCGTATAGTTCTGCTGCTGCTCGCCCTCGTAGACGGTACGCGCCAGCTGGTTAGCGTCGAGGAAGATCTTGTGTATCGTCTGACGTACCCCGATATCACGGACGACAATGAAACGCCACGGCTGCATCAGGCCTACAGAAGGTGCGTTGTGCGCGGCCTCCAATAGTTTGCCAAGCAGATCGTCCGACATCGGCTCCGGGAGGAAACCATGGCGCACATCTCTGCGCTCGCGGATTGCCCGGTAGACAGCCTGGCGCGCACCCTCGTCGAAGCCTGCGGCCTTTGTCATTTCCATGCCCTGGACCACTTTGGCCCTGCCGTATCGTCGCCGCGCAGGCGCGCATCCACGCCTGCGTTTACTTCGATCAATCTGCCGAAGAGCCAGATCACGTCGGAGAGTCGGTTCAGGTAGGCGAGTATTTCTGGCTTAAGTTCCACACCGCTCGATGCGAGCCGAACCGTATTGCGTTCTGCACGACGGCATACAGTGCGGGCAACTTCATACGCGGCCGACTCGGTATGCGCTCCTGGCAATGACCAGTCGCCGAGAATTCCCTCGGTCGCCTCGATCTGGTGAACCAGCTTCGTCAGGCCTTCAACATCCTCCGGCGTGATGGACGGCGGGGCCTTTTTGCTTTCTGGGGGAGTCGCCAACGCCGACCCCAGGCGAAACAGGGTGCGTTGAATCCCTTCGGTCCAGTCGCAGATCTCCTTGTTGGTGCAGATGCTGCGGGCAAAGCCCAGCACTGTATTCAACTCGTCAACGGTGCCATACGCCTCAACGCGCAGGTCTGCCTTCGAGATGCGAACGCCGCCGGCCAACCCAGTCTGCCCACCATCTCCACGTGTCGTTGCGATACTCATATCTCGTCTCCTTGCAGTTCATCGGTTTCATCAAAAGCTTCCAGGGACTCTTCAACGCGAATACGAATCACCTTGCGAAGGGCTGTCCGCTCATAACGCAGAACCAGGTTCTCATCGAGAAAATCCATGACGCGCGGCGGACGATCCGAAAACAACTGCTCTTCGCTGAAGAACCAGGGTTGGGTCGCACCGAGCTCCTCGACAGTTTGCGTATAAATTACGACGGCAGGAATTCGATGCACTCCTGCCTGTAACAGACGATAGGCGCGATGATATCCATCACGCAAAAACCACCGCCCGCGAAGCTCAGCTACTTCGAAAAAGGGGCTGCCCCCATAAAGGGAAAAAGGCAAATGGCCACTTCGACCTGCTTTTGGGCTCAAGCGCAACTGCAGATCGGGATTGGTCGAATCTAGACTGATATCCAGGTCACCTGTGGCGCTCCCGCTATTTACGAAATGATGCTCAGTGCTTCTTCGGAGGCCGATTGTGAGCGAGAGTAACTTAGGCCAGTCGTTTTGCTGTGGAATGCGCGAGGCATGCTGCCTAGCGCTGAAAACAAGTCTGCGTTGAAAGGCCAGCAGGCGACGGAGATCAATTACGCCCAGCGTCCAATCAAGCCCTTCATACTCCGCCTGCAAATCAGAGCGCTGCCTACCTTCAGCGAGTAGATGGTCGATGCTCTCATTCTCTTCTGCGAGCAAAGCAGGACACCTCGCATGGCACTCGCGCTCAGCCAATCTTTGTTGTGCCCGTTCAACCTGCCTCGCAAACTCCTCCCGCCTAAGGCGCATCGCGGAGTTGCGATAGGGATACTCATCGAGCTCCCACGCAATCAGCTCATGCACGTCAACCTTCGATGAACTCAAGAGCCTGCCTCAGCAGTCTGCACGGAACAGGAAGCCGCGCTGGTATGGCGGACTACAGAGCAGTGCGATCTCGTCTGCTCCCACGCGTTATCTTCGGAGCATCCATGCAGCGCCTTCAGCACTGTTCGGAGCACGCCTGCATGAGTCACGACCGCGATACAGCAGTCCGAGGCCTCTGCCTCCAAAGAAAGAAACTTCACTTCGTCCAGCACCCGCCGCTCAAAATCATGGAAGCTTTCACCATCCGGTGCTGGCAGGCGGGGATACTCCGCAATCCAGCGACGACCATAGACATCATCTCGTCGTTCAATCTCTTCCCATGTGATCCCTTCCCACCGGCCAAAGCTAATCTCGCGCAGCGCGGAACGCACATGGCAGTCGATACCAAACACCTCAGCGATCGCCATTCCCGTCGTATGGGCACGGCGCAGGTCACTGGTATAAACCACAGCGATCTTTTCCATGCGAAGCCTGTTGATTAGCTCGCCAAGTTGAGCACGGCCGCGTGCATTCAAGTCGGGATCAGAGTGCCCACAAAAGGTACCCGCCATATCGGTCTCCGCGTGGCGAATGAAAAGAAGCTCGCTCATACAGTCCACACTCCACAAAAATAGACGGCGATCTCAGTCAACTGATTCGTCGCGCCAAAGCAGTCGCCAGTCACTCCTCCAATTCTCCTGGCATAAAGCCACCTGCTCAATGCAACCATAAGAATCGCAGCCAGCAGCGGGGCCACGGCCGACCATCGCAGCGCAAAAGCAACTACAACAAGGCCGAAGACCGACCCGAAGATCAGCGAAGCCAAAGACGTCAGCTTGGCTATCCGGGCACCCTGGCCATCTTGTTCACGTGCAGGTGGAAGGAAGTAGCTCAACGGCAGCGAGCTCCAACGGCACAACACGTTCGACGAGATAACATACGCCGCAAAGTGTTCCATTGGCAACGACGCCAGCAGCAGGTAACGAGACAGCAGGGACAACACCAGAGCTGTTGCGCCATAGCTGCCAATCCGGCTGTCCTTCAGGATGGCGAGAATCTGATCCTTTGTTCGTCCGCCACCAAACCCATCCGCGGTATCGGCTAGACCATCCTCATGCAAGCATCCAGTGATCAGCACGAGATAGATGAGCACGATCAAAGGGACCAGAGGACGACTCATATGGGACATCAAGAGCTTTTGCACAAGTACAGCACCAGAGCCGACCACAAGTCCCACCAGTGGAAAAAACTTCGTGGCGCGCGATAGTGAATCGGCCTCGAACGCGATCGATGGCATCGGAATTCGCGTGAGAAATTGAAACGCCACCGCCATCTCACTACACAGCCGGCGAATCTGCCGCATCGCATTCACAGCTTCGCCTCGCTCACACCCGCAGAGGCAAACGTCGCCATATCGTTATAAAGAGACATCGCGGACTCAATGATCGGCATTGCCAGCACTGCGCCGGTTCCCTCTCCCAGTCGCATGTTCAGCGAGAGGATCGGCTTCAATCCGATGTATTCGAGCAGCACTTGGTGGCCCGGCTCCTCGGATCGATGTCCGGCGAAGAGATAGCCTCGCACACGTGGTTCAATCGCAAACGCGATTGCCGCCGCCGCCGTTGAAATGAATCCGTCAGCAACCACTGCAATCCCGCTCCGCGCCGCACCCAGTATCACGCCGGTCATCGCGGCAATCTCCAGCCCGCCAACACAACGCAGCACTTCAATCGGATCAGGCGCCGAATCGATTCCAGCAGTTGGAAAATGTTTTTCGACGACAGCTTCGATAATCTGCCGCTTGTGCTCCAGAGCAGCTGCATCCAAACCAGTTCCTTTACCAGTGACAAATCCCACCGACTTTTTGGTTAGAACGGACGTGATAGCACTCGCCGCCGTAGTATTGCCAATGCCCATCTCGCCGACGGCCAACAGGCTCTGTCCCTTCGCCCTCGCCTCCTCTGCCAGCCCGGATCCGACTTCCAATGCCTGCGCTAAGTCCGCATCACTCATCGCCGCTTCATGCAGCATGTTGTGTGTTCCTTTGCGCACCTTGCAGTTCAATAACCCGTCGACTCGATCAAAATATGTATCCACTCCGACATCGACGACATTCATCTCCACACGATGAAGTTTCGCCAGCACATTGATAGCAGCGCCCTGAGCGAGAAAGTTCAACACCATCTGCCGCGTCACCTCGCTGGGATAAGCACTAACCCCTTCTACAGTAATTCCATGGTCCGCGGCGAAAATATACACCGCCTTTCGCAGTGGATGAGCAAAATCTCCCTGTCGAATGGACACCATCTGCGCGGCAATGTCTTCAAGCATGCCAAGGCTTCCAGGCGGCTTCGTCAGCACATCCAAATGAGCACGCGCACGCGTAAGCCACAGCTCGCTCGGCGAATCTATCGCACCGACAATCTTGGAGATGACCGATCTGCTCGCCGTGTTCATCCAGCCTTCTTCGCATGAAGCTGTATTCGTTCGAGCAGTAGTGGATGGCGCCGCGGCGGACAGTTGAAAGCCTTCTCCAAGATGGATGGTTTCAGAATTTCTTCTGGCGTCCCGTTCATCAGCGGCATTTCGGGGCTCAGCAGCAGAACAGACGAAAAGTTACCCTCCACCAGTTGAAGATCATGAATAGAAGCAAGGATGGTGATGCCTTCCGCCCGAAGGAAGTGCAGCAGATCGATCAACTCAACCTGCCGCCCAATATCCAGATTCTGCGTCGGCTCATCCAACAGCAGCAGCTTCGGTTCCTGCGCGAGGCCCAGCGCAATCTTCACGCGCTGGCGCTCCCCCCCGCTCAGTTCGTTGAAGATTCGCTGTTGCAGCCCGGTCACATCCGCGAGATCCAGGGCGCGATCGACCGCTATGCGATCTTCACTCATCGGCCCGCGCAAGAACCCGAGATACGGAGTGCGTCCCTGCTCCACTACTTCCCGCACAGTAAATTGAAAAGGGACATCGAGCTGCTGTGGAACAAGCGCCACCGTGCGCGCCACCTTCCTGAGCGCAAGCTTGTGCAACGGTACATCGTTCAGAATCACGCTGCCCGACCGGCAGTGCAGCGTACCGGCAGCAAGACGCAGAATCGTCGTTTTGCCCGCACCATTCGGTCCGATCAGAGCTGTACAGCTTCCTGCCTGCAGATCGAGGTTCGCAGACCGAATTACGTCGAGCCCACCATACCCGAAGCTGACATCGCAAAACCTTAGGAGTGGGTTCATAGCACATAGCTCCGCTTGGTCTTACGCAGTAGATAGAGAAAGAACGGCCCGCCGAGAAACGCCATTAAGATTCCGACAGGAATCTCGCTGGGGGCAAA
>Ga0137391_10002410_pt1 | contig 14000 bp, 17 predicted proteins | sample 15con2h24BmetaG_FD_101399 | JGI IMG/M metagenome (GOLD analysis project Ga0137391, IMG submission 101399) | Vadose zone soil microbial communities from Angelo Coast Range Reserve, California, USA - 15con2h2.4B metaG | ecosystem: Environmental > Terrestrial > Soil > Vadose zone > Saprolite...
TCACTTTGAACCCATCTATCCTAAATCTATGTCGACGCATTGCCGCATTGCATAATCCCACATCTGCGTGCGGTGAAACGGGAAGGTTACTTTCTTGCGCGGCAGCCGGCGCGAACTTTTCTTAGCCAATAGAGCGACCAGCGACAGGGCATCTTCCCGCTTCTGGTCGACGCGTTGCTGAGGAAGCCACTGCTGCAGGCGAAGAGCGGTGGAAGGGTCGAGTCCTGACTTGCTGGCCGCCTCCAGCACCGCGGGGTAGGTTCGCAGCGGGTAATACAGGCCCTTGCCGGAATTCAGCAGCAAGGCAGCTTCCTCCGCCTGCAGAATCTCTTGTGCCAGGGCCTTCTCAACGGTTGCGCGAATGTTCACCATTGCCTCGGACGCCAGCCGATATCCCTCTGCGGCAGGACTGTGTGCCACAGCGACTTCGTCGTCGTCTTCCAGAACACCATCCCGATATGCCTCGAAGATCTTCCCCACGCCGACCATGCCAAACGTCATCAGTTCCGCCGCCCGAAGGGCTCCCATGCTGGCGGCTCCATATACGTGGATGCCATGATAGAGCGCCCATAGGATCTCCTTGTGGGAAACTGCCGGAGTCCGCTCGAAGTATCCGTCGACGATGCCGATTGCCAGGGGCTTCCCTTGCCCCACGCGGTAAACGTCCCCCAGCGAGACCGGAGGAAGCATCACGAGTTCGCTCGAGGCAGGCACGTCCTGTGCGGCCAGCGTCGGACCTATCCGAACGTGACGGCGGTTGCGGGTTCGGTCACCCAATCGACCACGTCACGGATGGAAGTGATGGAGAACTCAGGATCACCTGGATTCACAGGGCCGATCACCTGGGGAACTTGAGCCACGACATCAATTTCTTTCAGGATATTGGGATCCACGAAATGGTTCACCTCAGGTGGCTGCACGGCCCAGTATTCCCATTGCTGAATGACGGTCTCGGTGAGCGACGGCTCGACAAAAAATGTGCGCTCATCGCGGAAGGCCGACGCGACGTCGGCACTCGGGTTGCTCGTGTCCTTGAAGAAGATGGGCGCGACCAGTCCACCGGCATCCGCGAGCAGAGGATCGTTGGGATCGAGGAAGGGTGCCGTAACGTTATTCGCTGGCGGGAGAATCTCAAAGTTACTCGCTTTGTTGAGAATCGTCTCTGTGTCGGGCGTGCTGACGCTACTGCTCTGAATGTGACTCTGAAAGGTCGCACTCAGATTTGAAGAACCTGTGTAGCGGGTCGCATCGACGCCGGTTGTGTTGTACGGATAATTTTGCTGCGGGAGCCAGTAGTCCGAGCGGAAATCGGGGTTGCAGTTCTTGCTGGTAACCCGAAATGCGTGATTGGCGCGTGCAATGTTTCTGATAGCCGCAAGGTCCGCGCCGACAGCGCCCTGCCGATGCTGCTTATCCCGCGCATACCGTTTTTGCAACAGGGTCCGGCTCTTGAGATATTCCTGTTCGTATTCCGCGGGGAAATCGAGGTGGATTCGAATGGCTCCTTCATTTCCTTGCGAATCGACTTCCTTGGAGACGTGGACGTGCACGCTGCGAGCATCGAAGTCGTCGTGAACGGAGATGAGTTCCGATTTTTCAACGTCGCTGGAGATGCGAGTCGTCCATTTCCCTTGCACGAGTTCGCTCCAGTGCAATTGCACCTGGATCTGTTTCTGCGGGGCGCCAGTGAAAATGTCATTAGCGAGAGCTCCAAAGTCGAGGCCGGATACGGCACCTCCACTGTGGCTGCCGGTTGGGGGCGGGGCCTGCGTTTTAGTGACGAAAGTCAGCCAGAAGATATTGAGCCGTCCACGCCAGATGGCGAGGGCAATGTGATCGCCTTCAATGTCGAGAGTCACGGCCTGCCAGCCGGACCAAGATCCATCCTCGAAAGTCCGGTAGAAGTATTTGTGAGGATGTCCGTAGGTGCGGCCGAGGACGTGAAGCGTGCTATGGCCGGGGCTGGCGGGGTCCTGATCAAAGTAGGAAGCGACAATATCGAGGCGGGCGCGGACGTCGAGCCCCTTGAGATAGTTGAGGAACGATTCCTTGATGCGGAAGCGCCTGTGCGAGGAGACTCCGTCGGTGAGCCATAATCATAATAACGACAGGGATTGGCTCGACGTTTATAGAGCCGCGGCAATGGAATTCGACCGGGACAAGTTGCCAGCGAGCATCGACGTGGCTGAAAAGGCTATCCACCAACGCCTACGGCGATTTGCCGATTGCACACTCTAAGGAGCATCGCAAACTGAGAGACGCACTCAACAGTCTCGCGGTTCTCAAGGGAATGCTTTAAGCACATTGGGCTGAGTATTCGTGCAAGCCCTCGGGCAAGGGCCGCGACCATCAGCTCAACTCCTTCCGCAGCATTCGTAACACTTCAGCTTCATCAACGTCATACCTGCTCGCGAACGCGCCTCTTCCTGACTGATTTACACCTTCCCGATCAAAGCCTTAAGGGCCGTGCAGCAACGGCGCGACCCTTCCACTAGGCATGTCTGCGTCTAGCTCTGTGAGTGAACATTATCCCGAGGGCTATCCCGACAGCCGCTCCGGTACTTAAACCAAGGATGTTAAAGCTGGTGACGGAGGGTGTGCTTCCTACCAATAGGAAACCGGCAACCCCCATACACAAAGTCCAGAGAACTATGCGAATGTTCATAAAGCGTACTCCTGACTACGGGTAGATCCGCGAAACCGTCACCGCGTCCGCGTCCCCTGCAAGGCAGCCATTTCTTGCAGATATATAGAACTGAAAGGTAACTATGCAATCGGGTAAGAATCGTATTACTGGACTATTCGGCTAGCTCGACCTATCCAAGCAGGCCGTTTACACGTGCAATGAAGCAGCCTAGCTAGAGTCTTGTCGTTCAGCAATTGCTCGGGGTGGAGGTTGTTAAGGCGCCTCGGATCAGGGGATCTGGGGCGCTTTGTTTTGTCCCGTGTCGGTTCTAGCTTGCTCGTACCTGTGTTCTAAGCAGCCGACTTTCGATCTAGCGCCTTACGCCTCCGAGATTGTTTTGCGGCTTCTCGGTTTAGCTGAAGATGGAGCGCTCGAACCTATTCCCGCAGCCACCAGTCGGGCCTTTTCTGTTGGCATCGGGCATAGGCGACAAGGGTATAAGACCAGGGCGTGTGCTCAGCCTTCCTCAGACAATCCGACATTGGAGTCGTCATTGCGATGCCTCGCACAACGACCGTTGTCGCCAGGCTAATCCCAACCTTGCACGGAGTCGTTGCCCTTACCGCTTGCCTGGGCATATCGTCGTTAATCTTGGGAAACAGTTGAAAGCAAAAGCTCATTTGAAGCGGTCATGTCCACACGTGTGGACACGGAGTTATCCGTGGGTCCAATTGCGTGGATGCCTCCAGACTCCACAGGCACGCCACTGGCGAGAAACCAACATCGCGCTTGTCTCTTCCCGCATGAATACACCCGTTCAGAGGACCATCAAGACTGGCAACCCTACCGCCATCCAGCACCATTGGTGGCCTGCCGGGTGATGCCATGCCGAGTCAGAAACACTCGAGAACGCAAAGCAACGCCTTCAGGTCTCCTCCACAATCGCTTCGACATTTTTCTCTTCTTCCACTTCCATGAGGATGCCGATGACACCGATTAGCCACCCCAATCCGTAAAAGGCATACATTGCGACGGTCCACACTGTGTAGTGGGATTCGGCTTTCACGCGCTCCTGTTCAGCATCCCGAAGAATAACGTGGCTCAGATCGTCCACACTTTCACCGTAATCCGTCCGTAAGGACCCAAAGGTGACGAGGACAGTGGGCCAGAATGTCGAAAGGGACCCAGGCAAAGATTCAGGTTGCCCAAGTGATATCAAATGGGCGTATGGCGACTGGGGCTAGGGTGCAATAACAGCGCGGGAGGAGATGGTCCTCTCGGGCGATCGGGGCACCTTCAGAAAATGTTTGTCCTTGTGGTCACGGGTCAGCCAGCAGGCAAAGGCAGCAAGCGTAGGGCACCGTGCCAGTTGGAAAACCGATGCCAACTACAACCCAATCGCAGCAGAGTGCGGCGGGCGTGATGCACTAATTTCCCGGGAGTCCCTTGAGCAGCGTAAGTTTCTGACAGAAGGCGGTCCATCAGGGAGAGTTCTTCTTCCTCGAATTGTTCGATGAACATTAACTAATACTACGCTCCCGGAATCGTCACAAGTGCCATGAACTTCGTGCCCATCGCGTAGGTTGTCGAGTCCGGGCAGTCTGATCTCTCCCTTCGCATTGAATACCGGCCTCGGGCTGAGATTGACTTCAGACGCCAAGAACTTCTCGATCAGGCTGCCGAGGATATCGTTGAAGCTGACAAAACCCATCACCGGCAGGTAGCACCAAGCGTCATAGTGTCCGTTGAAGAACGACAACTGTTGCGCGCCGTGCGTGGGATCGTCGGTCGGATCCAGATCGATGGTGACGCGGTACGCGCGACGGTGCAGCCGCTTGGCGTGGCGCCGGATCACGCTCTCGGCCAGGAACTCGCCCGAACGATAAAGTTCCTTTACCCCAACCCCGTTCTCGAAACGGGATAGCGTCGGCTGCGAAGCCAGGTCGCGACCCTCGAGCGGATCGCGGTCCAGAAGCAGTTTGTGAATCGGATCCCCGGATAGACGAGCCGAGTCGTTGGCGTCCGGGTAGCCGCAGGCGATCGAGAACACGCGTTGCCCCACCAACTCGCGTAACGAATGATCGACCTTGCTAGCTTGCCGCTCGTCTCGAAGGCACGAGGCCAGTCCAGCTACCAATCCATAGTGTCGATCGGCCGCCTTCAGCAGCAGGGCTCCGCCGTCCGAACTCCCCTCTCGCTGATCGAACTGGGCCACGACAGGCTTGCGAAAAATTCCTGGGAACAACAAACACTGTGTTGTGCTATCGTCAGACATTCAGAGGCCTCTTTTGTTGCTGCAAACATTGTCTAGTCAACATGTTTGTAACAGAGGAGGCTTTTGTTGTCTTCAAATATATGAATTATGCGGGCTAGGGCAAGAAAACAGACGCCTACAATCCTCAGACTTAACCTTTCGTTTCGTTCACGCCTCTCGGCATCCGCATCGACTGACATGCGCCAGAGGAGTGTGGCACCTGATGTAACTTCAATGAGGCTATCAATTCCGAAACCAACAAGTGAGACGCTCCCGGCGACCACTCCCGCAGCGATACCTATGAGGCCTTCTAAGCTGTTCCACGCGATACCACGCGATGGTGAAATATTCCACTCGCTTTCCGCGATGGGTAATAGCCTCGCGCGCAATCGTCAACTCACTCATGGCAGAAAGGCTTGTGAAAGCTCTACTTTTTATCCAGCCGCTGAAGGTGGTTCTCTGAGTACACCGCAAAATCTTTGTTGGGTTCTGCGATCTCAAAGCGCTCGGTTAACTCATCCTTCCCAAGGATGGTGTATGTCTCGCGCGCACGGAAGCCAGCAGGTATATTTTCAATCGACTCCGATGTAAAGGTTATGACGCGGGCACCCTCTGGAGGCACATCAGACACATAGGTGTTCACGAATCCTTCGACATGGAATTGCCGCAGCACAAAACGCTTGCGAACGTTGTCAAAGCTGATGAACCCGACGTCTTCATGGATTTCACCCTTGGGATTCGAAGGTTGCGGCGGATAAATGGATTTGTTAGCTACCTGGATGAACTTGCCTTTCAGCGCGAATTGATAGCTTCTCTCGACTTTTCCGTTACCAGGCTCTCCGTGAGTCGTGCCAGCCCAATTGCCCAGCAAGAATTGAAGAGGCGCCCAAACATCGGGCGCTGAACTGGATGCGGTTCCTTGCCAGGAAACTAAGAGCACCAAGAATATCGGGAGAGTTGGTCTCCGCATTTGATCACCTCATAGCTTTTTCAAAACGAACACCTTTTATTGTCCGTTTTCGGAGTCGCCACGCCCCAAAAGCAGTACGATCCGCACTTTGGAAATGGAGCAAGGTAGCCGGTTTCAATCTTTACAATCTTGAATCCGCCTTGCGTGATCAGGGAGGGGATATCGCGAGTCACGTGACAGCCTTCAAATGCCCATTGAAAAAATGGCTCTGTCCGCATTTGCCAGCGTCGCACGCCACTGTCCGGAGCAAGTCCGTGTTCAAAGAAAATGAACTTGCCGTCCGGCTTGAGCACCCGTCCGACACCCAGGATCGCCTCCACCACGTCAGGAATTGTACATAAAGTGAAAGTGCTCACAACTGTGTCGATACTCGCATCTGGCAACGGAATACGTTCTCCGGGCAGATCGATGAATTCAATATCCAGTGACGTAGCACGCCTTTGCTTTTCAGCTCGTTGAATCATCCCGGAGTTGGGTTCTAGGGCGTACAGTTTGCTAATTTTGGATGAGTCGTAATGGACGAAATTTACTCCGGGGCCAACCCCGATCTCCAGAACTTTTCCCGAGGCCAGCGGGAGGACGCGCTTACGGATTTCTCGAATGGGCTTCGGATTTCCGAGCACGCTGACCAGCCGGGGATAAATATGATCTCTGTACAGGCCCATCACGACCTCGTTGCACATTCGATGACGGCTATTATCTCCTGCTTGAGATATAGTTCATTCAATCTCCTTGGTTGCTCGAGCGAGAATCACATCAACAGGCACACGCAAATCCCTCCCCGTTTCGAACCGCGCGAGCGCAGATAGTACCTTGGCATCAACTTCGGCCTTAAGGCCTGCTGGAATGCTGGCGAAAAGTGGATCACAGAGCGTGCTCACTTGTTGTTGGTATTTCCAGAGTTCCTTCGGAGTTCCCGCCCAGATTCTCGGCACTCTCAAAGACTGTTCATGCACATTCGAAAAGCCCACAGCACGCAGCTCGCCACTCAGCGCACCAGGTACAGCAAATCGGAACATCTTGCGGGCCTCTGAAGGCATTTCGGCGCCGCGAACCAACTGAAGTACAATGCCGACCGTGGCGTCGAAAAATGGTTGCTCGAACTTCCCCCACGCCAGCAACGCGACATTCCCCCCTGGCTTGAGAACTCGGAGCATTTCTGACATCACCACGCTGCAATCGTCAAAAAACATGACGCCGCAGCGGCACGTAATACAGTCAACAGAATTCTGGGCAAGTGGGATCGAGTGTGCGTCGCCTTGGAGGCACACCACTCTCGACCCTAGTTCAATCCTTCTGGCATGTGCGCTTGCGAGCAGAAGACCGTTACATGAGCTGTCCAGAGCTATCACTCTTCCAGCTTTCAGACGCTGGGCAATCGTCAATGCGGGGTCCCCCGATCCGGCTGCCACGTCCAACACCGTCGAATTAGGAGTCAGTGCTGCCTCGACAAGCAGCGCGTCGGTCATTGCAGTATTCCAATGGATCGATTCCGAGAGCCATCGGTCGCTCACACGCGCCCGTGCCGCCGCGTCCCATAAATCACTCTCTGTCATTGCCTTTGATGGCGTTATTCTACGCGCGTAATCGCGAGATTAGACGGCGCACTTCAATCGGACACGTTGGATCGAGGCCAGCCAAAAACAATCCATACACCGCGAAGGACTCAAAGACATTATTGGCTGGTATCGTCCGCGCCCTCAATACCTTTCGTATCGACCCCATATAAGCGACTTGCAAGACGCGGGTGGCCCTCGAAAAACCCTGCGAATCGTTATGGGACAGCTATAGGACCAGCGAACGAGTGTCATGCTTGCATTGATGGGGAACAGGTTTGGCAGAGATCGGATCGATCAGTCTGGCGCTGATCTGCCCCCGTTCCCCGAAGCGGATTCTCGCCAGCGGTTGAAGAGTCCCTCGTGGAAAATAGCTGGCGCGTTGCCGTGCTCCGGCCGTAATCGCTAGCAAACCTTCCTGCAAGCCGACTTGCACTAAGACTTATCATTACTAATCGCGGTATGCTGTCATCAGATCACTTCCGGTTTGCCGACGATGCAGAAAGAACAGGTGTGTTTACCGGTCGCGCTCGGCCTGAGACAGCCAAAATGCTCGGATCGTGTTAGGATGTCGCGCTAAGCGTTAGTTTGCCAGTGGTCGGAACAATTGGGACGGGGCGAGATTGCCTCCTCTAGCCCCAGCCCCCAGTTACAGAGCGCTCATTTAGCGCTACCGTCACTTTCCGTTTCCTCGGCCCGGAGAAGAAAGCCATGTCCGGTCGTCGCATCCACGTATATTCCGACGATGTCCCCGACCGAGTTAATTCCAAGTACTACGGTTTCAGTGGCACCGGGGATATCTACCGAAGTGAACTTCCCCTCCTGCCAGATAAATCCGTGGACCACGCCATCTTTCTTTTGATACCAGCCCACGACCTGGCGGCGGTTGTTGATGTCCCACGCGAGGGTGGCAGTGGCGCTAGGAAAGTCAATCAGGGTAGCAATGCCCTTTCTGAGCAGATAGCTATGCCTAATGCCTGTCGAGGGATCGACGTAGAAACCGACAATTTCTTCGCGCTTATTGATTCCATTATTCATAGAGAAGGGCACAGGGAACCTAGTGACCTTGCCGTCGTGCCAGACAATCCCGTGCATAGTTCCCATGGTGTCAGTGTCATGCTCGCAGCCAACGATGTCGCCTTCTGCATTGATGTGCTGGAGGTACGAGTTGATATGGCCTGGGGTTTCTAGCGTCTTAAAATCATCTTTGTCGAATTCGTCCTTGTCGTCTCTATCTCCCGTCAGCATGTACCCCTTGATGACACTTACGCCATCGCAAGGAGGAGCGGCACAGTAATCGCCGACGATCTGGCCGGCTGAATTGATCCCGCGAGCTTCGGTGCCAAAGCCATTGACCGTCTGTGCTCGGGGATGGTCGATGGTGACGAAGCGACCGTCTTCGGTACGTAAGAATCCATGGCCGAGGCCATCGGCATCGTAGTAGGTGCCGACGATTTTGTGATGGTCATTAATGCCGAAAGCGAGGGTGAAGACCGACTGTGGTGGATCGATCGTGCTGAACCCGGCGCCAATCTGTGCCCTCACGGCGGGCGTCCAGAGACACGTCAGAAAAAGCACAGCAGTCACTTTGGTAAGTACGGGAAATCGATAATTCGCGACCTGGTCACGTCTCATACAATCCCCTGCACTGGGCCGGCAAGAGCCAGCATGGCGGCGTTTCATAACATCCTCCTTTTGATCTCCCGATTTTTTGGGGCTTGGCTGCCGGCGTAAAAGCCCCGGCACGGTGGGAATCTGCTCCGGAGTGTCGCCCGATCCGTTCTCAACCAGGTTAGTCGCCGACCGGAACTGCAAGAAATCCACGCGTCTTGTTGTTGGTGTCGGTGTACATTCCGACTATTGCGCCTCCTGGATTGATACCCTGTGCATGGGTAGCGACGGCAGCCGGAAAGTCAATCGACGTGAATCGGTCGCCGTTTTGCAAGAAACCGTGGAACACGCCCGCGCTGTCTTTAAACTCGCCCACGATATTGGCCCGGGGATTTATGTCCCAAGCCTGTGTGAAGGTGCTGCCGGGCACGTCAATGGATTTGAACACTCCGTTTCGTAGCTCATAACCATGGGTGGCCGGCGGCATCATTGTTAGGTCGGCATAAAGACCAACAATCGTGCCACCATCGGGCGTCGCACCCGTGTGCATGGAAGCAGGCACATCAATGCTGGTGAATCCGTTTGCCGTGCGAGTGAACCCGAACATCGATCCCATTGTGTCGAAGTCGTGATAACAGCCGTAGATATCGCCGTTAGGCGTGATGCGTTGAGGGATTGCCCCTGGGTGTCCCGGAAACAGGACTGTGGAGAAGACTCCTTGGTGTAGCAGGAAACCCTTGAGGCAGGGAGGCGACCCAGCCAGTGTGCAATCTGCCGACGAGCCCGGCGGGGCGACGTAGACTCCCACAATGTCGCCAGCAGGGTTGATGCCCCTAAGGTTCGTCGGAAGCGCACCCGGCAAGCCAATCAAGGACCCGGGCACATCAACGGTGACGTATCGCCCCCCACTCAGCAGAAAGCCATGTGGTACGTTTGAACTATCGCGGTAATCACCTATGATGACGCCACCCGGGCTAATTCCCCAAGCACGTGTGCGGATCGCGTTGGGAAAGTCGACAGAAGCGTAGTTAAAGGATTGCGCTTGTGCTGAGCCTATCGCCAAAACAGCAAACCCAAGCGCGATAATTGGACGAAACAAATCTCTTTTCATTGAAGACCTCCTCGTTGTAATGCCGGGCAAGATTCGAAAGCTGCTGCAACTCCCAAATTCTCAAAGTGCCATCACAGTGCAATTTGGTGGCTCGTCGAAGATCGGGAGCATGCAAAAGCATGAGGACTTTGCGGCGGAACTAGCCGACGGTCAAGGAACAGGCGGTTAGCTTTTGGTGAGGGCCCCGATGCTCTGGTGTTCTTGCTCGTGTCGCTTTTCATGGCTGCTCCTCCCGCCTGAGGCCCACTCACGCTCTCGCTATCTATAAAAGCGAGAATCGAGCCGAAAAACTGGCAAAACCGTGGACTCCCGCCAGGCAATCTTCCATTCTTGGATGGAATGTACTGGCGGGCTATGCTACGCTTTCACCGCACCGCGTGGGGTTATATGCAGCAGTCCTCGACGCACGAAGTCACCGGCTTGCTTCGGGATTGGAGCGCTGGGGACCAAGGGGCGCTCCAGAAGCTAACACCCCTGGTGTATCAGCAACTGCACCGAATAGCGCAGCGTTACATGGCTGCCGAGCGATCCGATCACACTCTTCAAGCTACCGCTCTCATCCATGAGGTCTATTTACGGCTGGTGGATGTCCGGGAAATCAACTGGCAAGACCGGGCGCATTTTTTCGCTATGTGCGCGCAATTGATGCGTCGTATTCTCACCGATTTCGCACGCTCTCGCCGTTTCCAGAAGAGGGGCGGAGATGCCGTGCACGTCCCACTGGACGAAGGGCTGGTGGTCTCCCGTGAGCCGGATGGCGATCTGGTCGCGGTGGACGACGCACTGACAGCCCTGGCCGCTATTGACGAGAGAAAGAGCCGCGTGGTAGAGCTGCGATTTTTTGGGGGGCTGAGCGTGGAGGAGACCGCCGAAGTGTTGAAGGTTTCTTCCGATACGGTGATGAGAGATTGGAAGCTGGCCAAGGTTTGGCTCCTGGGCCAACTGCGCGAGGAGCAGCGTTATGGAACCTGAACGTTGGCAGCGCATCGAGCGCTTGTTCCACGCGGCGCTGGAAGTTGAGGAAGGCCGGCGGCCCGCGTTTCTGCGGGACGCTTGCGGCGGACATGAAGGCCTGCGTCGAGAAGTCGAGGTCTTGCTGTCGCGGGAGAAACGGGCGGAGAAATTCATGGAGACGCCCGCGCTGGAGGTCGCAGCCAGGACGCTGGCACAGGACCAGAACCAACCCAAGCCTGGCGTAGAGGAAGATGAACTGCGTCTAGTGGGCAAGACCATTTCCCACTACGAAGTTTTGGCGAAGCTGGGCGGCGGTGGCATGGGAGTCGTTTACAAGGCCAAAGACACAAAACTGAGCCGGTTTGTGGCGCTCAAGTTCCTACCGCCGGCCCTGTTCGAGGATCGTCAGGCGATTGAACGGTTCCGGCGGGAAGCTCAGGCCTCTTCGGCGCTCAATCATCCTAATATTTGCACGATCTATGATGTCGACGAGCATGAAGGCCATCACTTCATCTCGATGGAGTTTCTTGATGGCCGAACGCTCAAGCACCTCATCGGAAGCAGGCCGCTTTCACTAGATCTGTTGCTCGACTTGGGAATCCAGATTTCTGATGCCCTGGAAGTGGCGCACAGGCAAGGCATCATCCACCGCGACATTAAGCCAGCCAACATCTTCGTCACCCAACGAGAGCAGGCGAAGGTTCTGGATTTCGGCCTGGCTAAGCTGACGCGCCGGCCGCCGGCCAGTGCCGCGCGTTCCTCCGTGCCGACAGCCAGCCTCGAAGATTCGGTGACCTCGCCAGGCGCGGTGTTCGGCACCCTAATGTACATGTCGCCGGAACAAGTACGGGGCGAAGAACTGGACTCCCGCACGGATATTTTCTCGTTCGGCGCCGTGTTGTACGAGATGGTGACCGGCATTCGGGCATTCTCCGGTGCGACATCGGGGGCGATCACAGACGCTATCCTGCATGCCACGCCCACGACGCCCGTCCGCGTGAATCCCTCCGTACCCGCCGGGCTCGAGCACGTCATCAGCAAGGCGCTGGAGAAGGACCGCAAGGTGCGCTATCAGAATGCCGCGGATATCCGCGCCGATCTGGAGCGGATGAAGCGGGACAGAACCTCCGGACAGGTGATCTCGCGCCCGGGTGTATTGGCGCAACGCTGGCCACTGGTGGGCGTCGTCGCCACGATCGTGCTCTTGGCGGTTGTCGTTGGACTTAACGTGGGTGGGTTGCGCGATCGGCTGCTGGCGCGCGGAACTGGCGCCGGCCACATCGAGTCGCTGGCAGTACTGCCCTTGGCGAATCTTTCCGGGGACACCGGACAGGAATACTTTGCCGATGGCATGACTGAGGCACTGACCACTGATTTGGCTCGAATGGAAAGTGTGCAGGTGATCTCGCGTAGTTCGACGATGCAGTACAAAGGCGCAACAAAACCGTTGCCGGTTATCGCCCGTGAACTGCACGCGGACGTAGTTGTGGAAGGTTCAGTGCAGCGCTCCGGCGATCGGGTACGAGTCACTGCGCAACTCATCCGCGCAGCGACCGACAAACATCTCTGGGCTGAAACATACGAACGGGATTTTCGGGACATTCTCGCTCTGCAGGACGACGTCGCCTCTGCAATCGCCCAACAGATCGAGAGCAGGTTGGGTGGTCCGCGGCCGCAACCGCTCCCCAAGGCACAAACGATAAGCCCAGAAGCGTATGAAACTTATTTGAAGGCTAACTCCTACCTGAATCAACTCGATTTGCCGAAGAGCATTGATTATTACAACCAGGCCATTAAGCTCGACCCGAACTATGCACCGGCCTATGCCCAGATGGCTACCTCTTACTTTTTCCTGGGCTTCTTTAGTGCAATTCCGCCAAATCAGGCCTGGGGAAAAGTAAAGGAACTGGGGATGCTGGCGACCGAGAAGGATGATCAATTGCCAGATGGTCACGCGGCCCTTGCATCGGCGAAGTTGCATTACGATTGGGATTTTGCGGGAGCGGAGCGGGAATTCAAACGGGCTCTGGAGTTGAATCCTAACAATGCAGACATTCGCCACGGGTATGCGCACTACCTGATGGCCATGGGCCGCATGGCTGAATCTGCGGCGGAAAGCAAGCGTGCCCTCGATCTTGACCCTGTCGATGACAATCTCACCGACTGCCTTTGCTGGCATAGTTTCGCTGCCCGGCAGTACGACAACTCGATCCGCATGGCGCGAGACCTCCTTATAAGGGTGCCCGATGATACCTGGGAAATGGCCATTCTTGGCTGGGACTACGAACAAAAGGGAATGCATGAACAAGCAATCGCGGAATTCAAGAAAGCGGTTGAGTTAACGGAGAAGAATAGCCCTGACTTCAGCCCCTTCTTTCTCGCGGGGCTCGCGCACTCTTATGCGCTGGCTGGCAGGCGGAGCGATGCAGAGCAGGTCCTGCAAGGCCTTCTGGGGCGAGCCCGGAAGTCCTATGTTTCGCCGTTCGACATCGCACTCATCTACACTGCACTGGGAGAGAAAGACACAGCCTTCGCGTGGCTAGCAAAGGCGGTGGCTGAACGCTCCACCTGGCTCGTGTACAGCAAGTGGGAGCCGCGGCTCGATCCTCTGAGAAGCGACCCGCGCTTCCACGATCTGTTGCGCCGCATCGGCCTTCCAACTTAGCCTCGCACGCTACGGGGAATCGTTGGGTTTCACCCGACTTTAGTGGCCGACCGTAGACTTCGCCGGCCTTCATCATATTCTTGCCGTTCTGCCTGGATCACGCTTCTGGGAAGTTTGAGGGCGGCTCTTAGGGAACAGAAGCTTCTGTAAGAGGCGAACGCCACTGCATTTCGGCAGTGGCGTTCATGGTTGCGGGGGGTGGATTTGAACCACCGACCTTTGCGTTATGGGCCCAACATGATTAGTAGTTTCA
>Ga0137391_10002414_pt1 | contig 13991 bp, 5 predicted proteins | sample 15con2h24BmetaG_FD_101399 | JGI IMG/M metagenome (GOLD analysis project Ga0137391, IMG submission 101399) | Vadose zone soil microbial communities from Angelo Coast Range Reserve, California, USA - 15con2h2.4B metaG | ecosystem: Environmental > Terrestrial > Soil > Vadose zone > Saprolite...
ACCGTCGCTATAGAGCTGGACCACGACATCACGCGCCTCGCGTTCGGTACCGAAGAGGACGCGCGCGAATTTGCCGTCGATTACGAGCGGCGGCTCGTCGTGGCGAGTCGGTCCCGGTTTTGTCAAATTGTCGAGCAGCGCAGTGGCGTCGAGCGAACTGCCGCTAAGATTGGCTCGCCAGCCGCCTTCGGGGCGACGCGCGACGGTCCCCCTCAGCTCGTTTTCGCCTAACGTTACTTGCTTCAGCTCGACTTGCTGCAGATCATAATCCGCGGAACCGAACAGCGCAGAAAGGCGCAGATCGATCCCGCTTCCAGCGATCGACGCATCGCGGATCGCACTGAGATGCCCGCCGGCGAGGTCGAGTGCGAGCTTGCCGGTCGCCGGTACACCAGCTGACTTCGACCAGTTGAGATCGGGCACGCTCAACACTGCCTTTGTCAAATCGAGTCTGACCACGGCTTCGCTCCGTTTATTCGCAAAGCCGGTCAGCGTCACGTCGGTGATCACCGGGCCGGTGATCACATTTCCGGGTAGATCGATGCCGAATCTACGGCGCGCCTCGTCGTCAAGTTCACCGCGCGCCGAATAGCGACTGCGGACGCCATCACGCGATCTGAAATATTGCTGCCAGCTGATCGTCGCCGGAACACCGCCAAGCCGACCGTCACCATCGACCTGCATCTGACCGCGATCGAGGCGAAGGCGCAAATTACCCTGATCGAGATCCTGCTGAAAGGCGACTTGCCGGATCGCTGTGCCGATGAGCTGCGCCTGCACCGCCAGCTCGACATCGTCCATCGTGGTGCGATGGTCGAGCATGAACTTGAAGGCGAGGCGGCCGTCGGCGCTCCCATCGACCGCCGCCGGATCGATGCCGACCTCGTGCGCGTAGCGCAGCGGCTTGGCATCGATCACCTCGAGCGCATCGCGCAGGGGACCGCTGACGTCGAGCTTGATGTCGATGTATTGGTCGGCTTTGTCGAGATCGGTGATGATGATCTTGCCGCCGGTGATCCGCTGCCCCTTGAGCGCACCGCTGGTCGGAAACAACTCCATGTGCGCGCCGTCGAAAGTGGCGCTGCCATCGACCTTGAGCACAGGCGGCAAAGGACGCTTGTAGTCGACGGTCAGGCCGCGCATCCGCAAGCTGCCACCGAACGCGTCGAGTGCGGTGACATCGAGACTATCTCGCGAGGCGCGCAGCTTGCTTGTCAGCCGCGCCTCATCAATGACGCCGTCCCGGATGTTGGTCGTCACCCATGCGCGAGCATTGGACGCGAGCGAGGTCGGCCAGAAGCGGGCGAGATCATTGGCGGGCATGGCGGACACTTCGGCGTCGATGGCAACCGTCAGTACGGCATCCTCGGAGGCGATGCCGCGCCACAGCCAGTCGGGCGCGAGACCGCCAACCGTCCCGCTGACGCTGGCCGAGGGGCCGGCCAGGTCGAGCGCCAATTTGTGGAGTGTGAGGGTTGCCGCAGCCGGGTCGTAGCTTGCAGACAAGCTGGCGCTTTCGACTGGAACGGCGCCGGCCGACAACGACGGGTCGACGAGGGTACCGGCACCCGAGTTGAGATCAACCCGGGCGCCCTGCAGCTCGCCGTTTTCGGTGTCGAGAGCGAATTCCACCGTGCCGCCGATCGGCACACGTAGGCCGCCGAGAGGACTGAGAGCCGGCATCATGTGCTGGAGCTTGGCAATCTCCCAATCGGCAAGACTGAGATTCATCGTCAATTGGTGATCGAGCGCAACGTAGCGGAACTCGCCGTCGATCTCCGCGGTGCGATCTTCGATATCGAAGGCGAGGGCGAGATCGCCAAAGATTCCTCGCTTGTTGCGGAAGAGAGTGATGGCGGCGCGGCTGGCGCTCCATGAGGAGCCAAGCAGACGGTCATCGACGGTCAGCTTGGCATCACGGAGCGAGATCTCCTCAAGATAGCCCAAGGCTCGGCGTCGATCAGGCGGGGCTAGCAATTCGGCGACCAGCTCATGGGCGAAGCTGTGCTCGCTACCATCCTCTTCACCGATACCAAGCAGAAATTGTCCTTGGACATTGCGCTCGACGTGAAGTTGGGGGGCGCGAACGATGATGCGGGTTGGCGCAATGATCCCATGCAGCAGGGCATCGAGATCGAGCCCAAGTGAAAGCTCCGGAACTGTCGCCCGCGCCACGCCGTCGCGGCTGTCGATGCGCAGATCGCGCGTCCGGATCACGAGATTGGCTCCGGCATCGGCAACCGCCAGCTCGGCGCCGCGCACGCGCACGCGATAGGATCCGTCGCCCGGCGATAGCGCATCCTCGATTGCCGGAGTTAACAAGTCGAGCGGCAGCGGACCATAGCTCACGCGCAGCACCAGCACCGCCGCCACGATCGTCAGCCCGACGACGAGGACGCCGAGTGTCTTGACACTGGTTACGACAAACTTGCGCATCGCCCGCCGGAGACCGCCGCTGCCGGAGGCGTGCCCTTGACCGCGCCGATCATGGCGCGCAGTCTCTGGCGCGTCGGCCGGAGATCGTTCGGGTGGATTGGTGTCCGTTGTTATCTCTATTCTCCGATGGAAGACACCTGACGGCCTTTCCCGCACCGGCCGACCCGGCACAGGCGCGACGCGGTCTCGAACGCTGGCGCGAGGCCGACTATCATAGTCCAGATCTCGCTGCTTTCGCCCGTGCGCTGATCGAGCAGCCGCGCGGCCTCGCCCTGCTCGAGTCGATCTTCGGCAACTCACCCTTCCTTGCGCAGTGCTGCCTGCAGGAGCCTAGCGTCCTGCGCTCGATTCTTGAGCACGGCACCAAAGCCACTTTCGCTGAACTGGTCGACGCACTCAACCGACAATGCCGTGAACCCGCCGCTGATAAGGCAGACGTCCCGGCAGCGGCCGATACCGCGTCTTTGATGCGCGCTCTGCGCATCGCCAAGCGTCGCGCGGCATTGTTGATCGGCGTCGCCGATATAGCCGGATTGTGGCCACTCGAGCAGGTGACGGCTGCGCTGAGCGATTTCGCCGACGCCACTCTTGGCGTAGCCATCCGCCACCTCCTGCAGAGCGCCATCAGCGCCGGCGAGATTGAGCCGACGCAAACCGGCGAGGTCGAGCGCGACAGCGGACTTGTCGTGCTTGGCATGGGCAAGCTCGGCGCCCGCGAACTCAACTATTCGAGCGATATCGACCTAATACTGCTGTATGACGCTGACCGGGTGGGTTATCGCGGTCGCGCCACTATCCAGCAATGCTTCGCCCGTCTGGCGCGCGACCTCGTTCGCATTCTCGACGAGCGCACCGCCGATGGCTATGTCTTTCGCACCGATCTGCGGCTGCGCCCCGATCCTGCCTCGACACCGCCGGCGATCTCTGTCGAGGCTGCCCTCAACTACTACGAGAGCGCGGGCCAGAACTGGGAGCGGGCGGCATTCATCAAGGCGCGCCCGGTAGCCGGAGACCGCACCGCCGCAGCGGTGTTCCTCGCCGAGCTCACGCCGTTTCTCTGGCGCAAGCACCTCGACTTCGCCGCTATCCAAGATATCCACTCGATCAAACGGCAGATCAACGCGCAGCGCGGCGGTGCCCGCATCGCCATTACCGGGCACAATATCAAGCTCGGGCGTGGCGGCATCCGTGAGATCGAGTTCTTCGCTCAGACGCAGCAACTAATTTGGGGTGGACGGCTGCCCGTGCTGCGGGTCTCCGCGACCTGCGATGCGCTGCGTGCTCTCGCCCAAGTTGGACGGATCGCCGCCTCGGTCGCCGACGAGATGATCGCTGCCTACGCATTCCTGCGCCGGGTCGAGCACCGGCTGCAGATGATCGACGATGCGCAAACCCACTCCCTGCCGGAAGACTCGGAGGGCATCCGTCGCCTTGCCGTATTCCTCGGCTACGCGACGCCGGAGGCCTTCACCGCCGCCTTGCTGCGGCATCTGTCCAATGTCGAAAAGCACTATGCCCGACTCTTCGAGGAGGCACCGAGCCTGGCCCGGTCCGGCAACCTTGTATTCACCGGCATCGAGGACGATCCGGAGACGCTGGCGACGCTGACCGAGCTTGGTTTTGTCGGGCCCGAAACGGTGGCGGCGGCGGTACGCGGTTGGCACCATGGGCGCTATCGTGCGACGCGCAGCCAGCGGGCGCGCGAGATCCTGACCGAGCTCGTCCCTGCCCTCCTCACGGCGCTCGGCAGCACCGCCAATCCCGATGCGGCCTTCACCCGTTTCGACCAGTTCCTCGCCCGGCTGCCGGCAGGCGTGCAGTTCTTTTCGCTGCTGCACGCCAATCCCGCCCTACTCGACCTGATCGCGGAGATCATGGGCGGTGCGCCACGCCTTGCCGCTCAGCTCGCGCGCCAACCGATCCTGCTCGACGGCGTCCTGACCGCGGACTTCCCGGTAGCCCCGGCCGATCGCGCGATGCTTTTGGCCGAGCTATCTCATGCGCTCGAAGCAGCACGGGATTTCGCGGACATCCTCGACATCGCACGGCGCTGGGCAGGCGATCGAAAGTTCCACATCGGCGTCAACATCCTGCGCAATCGCCTCGACGGCGAGCGGGCGGGCGCCGCATTTGCCGATCTTGCCGAAACCGTTATCGCTGGATTGCTGCCGGCGGTCACTGCCGAGTTCGCGCGCAGCCACGGCACTGTCGCCGGCGGCGAATTTGCCGTCATCGGCCTCGGCAAGCTCGGCGCTCGCGAAATGACCGTTACTTCCGATCTCGACCTCATCCTGATCTACGACGCACCCGAGGAGGTCGAGTCGTCGGATGGCAAGCGGCCACTTCCTGTTGTTACCTACTACGCGCGGCTCAGCCAGCGATTGATCAACGCCCTCACTGTGTTGACCGCCGAAGGTCAGCTTTATGAGGTCGACATGCGACTGCGACCATCGGGCAATGCTGGCCCGATTGCCTCGAGCCTTGGCGCTTTCCGGCGTTACCACGAGGAGTTGTCGTGGACTTGGGAGCACATGGCGCTGACGCGTGCTCGTCCAGTTGCCAGCATTCCTGCCCTCCAAGACCGGGCCATGGCACTCATCGGCGAGGTGCTCGTCGGGCCGCGCGATCACGACCGGCTGCTGGTCGATATCGCCGAGATGCGCGAGCGCATCGCAGCGCAGCATGCAAACCCTTCGCCATGGGATATCAAGCACCGCCCCGGCGGGCTCGTCGACGTGGAGTTCCTTGCGCAATATTTGATGTTGCGCCACGCCGCCGAACGGCCCGACGTGGTGCACCCCAACATTAGCAAGGCGCTCGCCGCACTCGCCGCCGCTGGGTGTCTCGATGGCGCCGCATCACGAGAACTGATCGCCGCCCTTGCGCTCTGGCGGCAGATCCAGGGCACCTTGAAACTCGTCCTCGATGAGGCATTCAATGAAGTGACCGCGCCGGCGGCGCTGACGGCATTGCTGGCGCGCAGCGTCGGCGCCGTTGACTTCGCCGCTTTGAATGTTGATATGACGGCCGCCGCCGAGATGGTGTCGGCGCACTATCGGGCAATCATCCACGAGCCGGCGGCGCGCGCCCGCGCCAGACTTTCCCAGGCCAAATCCAGCGAGGAGAAGATGGTATGAGTCTCAAGATCGGCGATAAGGCGCCGGATTTCACGCTGCCGACCGACGGCGGTGGCGCGATCGCCCTCAAGGGGCAGCGCGGCAAGAAAGTCGTCGTCTATTTTTACCCCAAGGACGATACATCCGGATGCACCATGGAAGCCTGCGGATTTCGCGATGCGATGCCCGATTTTTCCAAGATCGACGCGTCGATCATCGGCATCTCGCGGGACCCGGTGCGCGCGCACGACAAGTTCAAGCAGAAATACCAGCTGCCCTTCACGCTCGCATCCGATGAAACCGGCGAGGTCTGCGAGAAGTACGGCGTTTGGGTACAAAAGAGCATGTATGGCCGCAAATATATGGGGATCGAGCGCACGACCCTGCTGATCGATGAGAAGGGCGTGATTCGCGGCCTGTGGCCGAAGGTCAAGATCGCCGGCCATGTCGGCGAGGTGCTCGCCGCTGCGCAGTCGCTCTGAGCGAGCCTCCGCTGCGAGCCGCAAGCCTGAGCGTCGGCGCCGGCGCCATCCTGGCGACCGCCGCACCGGCAGACAAGGTGGCGCAAACTCGGCTGCTGTCGGCGGCCTGGCGCTGTGGTGCCCTGGCGACGCCCGATCGTGCGCAGTCGCCGCTGCGCCCGGCACGCCCTGCCCGGCCACTCCTCCTGTTCGCTCGCGACATGCCGAAGCGGCGCGCTGGGAGTTCACCCGCCGGGCGGATCGCGCTGCTCCACGCCATTGCGCATATCGAGCTCAACGCGATCGACCTTGCCTGGGATATCATCGCGCGCTTCGCCGGCGCGGATCTGCCACGCCAATTCTACGATGACTGGGTTGGCGTCGCCGCCGAGGAGGCCGAGCACTATGCACTGCTTGCCGAGCGCCTCACCGCCTTCGGCGCCGCCTATGGCGATTTGCCGGCGCATGACGGGCTTTGGCAAGCCGCCGAGGCGACCGCGCATGACCTGTTGGCGCGGCTCGCCGTCGTGCCGCTGGTCCTGGAAGCTCGCGGTCTCGACGTTACGCCGGCAATGATCGCACGGCTCGATCGTGTCGGTGATGGCCAGAGCGCCGCCGTGTTGCGCCGGATCTATGCCGACGAGATTGGCCATGTTGCCATCGGTATGCGTTGGTTCGAATTCATATGCGCCCAACGTGCCCTCCCGCCCGCCGAGACGTATCACTCTCTGGTGCGGCGATATTTCAAGGGCACGCTCAAGCCGCCCTTTAATGAAGGCGGGCGTAGCGCGGCAGGACTCCCGTCTGCGTTTTACGCACCGCTCTCGTCCAGCTAAAGGAGAGATCGCGCGGCATCGGGTGGCCTCAAGCCTCTGGCTGCGCGCGGGCGTCGGCCCCCGTGATCCGAGAGGCTAGCGCCGCTTCGAGGAACCGATCGATGTCGCCGTTGAGTACCGCCTGGGTATTGCTCGTCTCCACCCCGGTCCGCAGGTCCTTCACCATCTGATAAGGGTGCAGGACATAGGAGCGGATCTGGTGACCCCAGCCGATATCCGTCTTGGTGGCGTTCAAGGCGTCGGCCGCTGCCTCGCGCTTCTGCAATTCGAGCTCGTAGAGGCGAGCACGCAGCATCGACCATGCCTGCGCCCGATTCTGATGCTGCGAGCGCTCGCTCTGCACCGCGACGGCAATGCCGGTCGGGATATGGGTCAGTCGAACCGCGCTATCGGTCTTGTTGACGTGCTGCCCTCCGGCGCCGGATGAGCGATAGGTGTCGGTGCGCACGTCCTTATCGAGGATCTCGATCTCGATCGTGTCATCGACGACCGGCGAGACCCAGGCGGAAGCAAAGCTGGTATGCCGCCTCGCATTCGAGTCGAACGGCGAGATGCGAACCAGCCGATGCACGCCACTCTCGGTCTTGAGCCAGCCATAAGCGCTTTCGCCCGTGATCTTGACGGTCGCCGACTTGATGCCGGCCTCCTCGCCGGGGCTCTCCTCGAGCCATTCGGTCTTGTAGCCGTGCGCCTCGGCCCAGCGGACATACATGCGCAGCAGCATCTCCGCCCAGTCCTGCGCCTCGGTGCCGCCCGCGCCGGCATGGACCTCTAGATAGCAGTCATTGGCGTCCGCCTCGCCCGACAGCAGGCTCTCGAGCTCACGTTTGGCGACTTCCGCGCGCAGCGATTCGAGCTTGGTCTCCGCCTCCGCGACAATGGCGGCGTCGTCCTCAGCTTCGCCGAGCTCGATGAGGCCGAGTTGATCCTCGAGCTCGCGCTCAACTTGACGATAACCGGTGATCGCACGCTCGAGCTTGTTGCGTTCGCGCAACAGCGCCTGCGCCGCCGCAGGCTTTTCCCACAGATTAGGATTTTCCGCCTGTGCGTTCAGCTCGTCGAGACGACGGATCGCATTGTCCCAGTCAAAGATGCCTCCTCAGCAGGGCCAGCGAGGCGCGTACTGCCTCGGCCACCGCTAAAATCTCAGCGCGCATCGACATCGCCTTCTTGTGGTTGAGATAGAGTGTGCTTGAATGAAGGTGACTAGTAGAGACCACCAGTGCCGGTGGCTGGATTGGAATATGGGGCACCGACACCCGGAGCGCCAGTCGGCGTAGTGCCTGCACCCGGTTCGCTCGACCCCTGTCCGCCGAGCACGACGCTGTCGCCATTCGGCTCGGTTCCCGGTTTAAAGGCTTCATAGATGACCGTGCGGTCGCCGGGACGCGCCGGTTGTCCGGTCGCGGCATTGACGCGCACCAGCCGAATGCCGGGCGGAATACGGAACGCAGTCGCCGGCTTGTCCTTGAGTGCGCCGGCCATGAAATCACGGAAGATCGGCGCCGCGTTGTGTGCACCTTCCTCGCGCTCACCGAGCGTGCGAGGGTTATCGAAACCGACATAGACGCCGGCGACCAGATCCGGCGAAAATCCCATGAACCAATTGTCTTGGTAGTCATTCGTCGTGCCGGTCTTACCGGCAAGCGGCTTGCCGACGCTAGCGATGATTCGGCCGGTGCCGCGTTCGACAACGCCCTGCAGGATTGAAACGATCTGGTAGGCGCTCGCCGCGTCGACGACTGTCTCGCGAGTGTCGAGCAGTTCTGGCGGCGCTTGAGAGCGCCATTCGACGCCGGAGCAGCCTTGACAATTGCGCGTGTCTGCCCGCGCGATGGTCTTGCCGTTGCGGTCCTGCACGCGATCGATGAAGCTCGGCGTGATCCGCTTGCCGCCGTTGACCAGCATCGCATAGGCGGTCGCCAAGCGTAGCGGCGTCGTCTCGCCGGCGCCGAGCAGCATGGCGTATTGTAGCGGCATGTGGTCGAGGATCCCAAAGCTCTCTGCGGTCTGCGCCACCTTGTCGAGCCCGACCACGGAACCGAGCCGCGCCGTCATCATATTCTTCGACTGCTCGACACCGACCCTAAGCGGCGTCGGTCCATTGAACGACGTCGTGTTGTAGTTCGTTGGCTTCCACTTCGGCAGTCCGGGGCCCTGGTCGGCGACGAAGGGTGCATCAAGGATCAACGTCGATGGCGTGAAGTCGTTTTCCAGCGCGGTCAAATAGACGAAGGGCTTGAACGACGAGCCCGGCTGGCGCTTCGCCTGGATCGCGCGATTGAACTGGCTCATCTCGTAGCTGTAGCCGCCTGCCATCGCGAGGACTCGGCCAGTATGCGGATCCATCGAGATAATGGCACCCGACACTTCGGGGATCTGGCGTAGGGCATAGAGCGGCTGCTTCGCATCGCCGGAAAGCCCCTCGACAAGGATCACATCGCCCGGCTTGATCACGTCGGCGGCAAGTTTCGGCAAGGGACCAACATGCTGATCGGGGAGTTCCGGCCGCGCCCAGCGCAGCTCAGCGAAAGGGATGCGTCCTCGTGCGCCATCGGCGAGCCCAACCGCGGCACCCTCGCCATCCGTCGACAACACCACGGCAAGCCGCCAGTCGCCGGCGCCTGGAGGCAGCGCGATGGCGGAGAGTTTCTCCGACCAGTCTTGCGCCGGCGCGTCAAGATGGGCCAGCGCCCCGCGCCAGCCGTGTCGCCTATCATAGGAGATCAGCCCAGCACGCAGGCTGCGCTCGGCGATAGCCTGCAGATTGGGATCAAGGCTGGTGCGGACCGACAGGCCGGCTTGATAGAGGCCTTTCTCGCCATAGCGTTGCAACAATTCGCGGCGGACCTCTTCGGCGAAATAGGGTGCAGCGACCAGTTCGGTCTCCTCCCGACGTCGCGTGAGGATCGGTGCCGCGACGGCAGCCGACTCCTGCTCCGCGGTGATGTATCCATCCTCGCGCATGCGACTGATCACCAGATCGCGCCGCGCTTTCGCAGCCTCGGGAAAACGCTGCGGATTGTAGTTGTTCGGCGCCTTCGGCAAGGCGGCGAGGAACGCGGCTTCCTCGACGCTAAGCTCGTCGAGCGACTTGTTGAAATAGTTGAGTGCCGCGGCGGCGACGCCATAGGCGCCGCCGCCGAGATAAATCTCGTTCAGATAGAGCTCGAGGATGCGATCCTTCGACAGCGCTTGCTCGATTCTCAGCGCCAGCAGTGCTTCCTTGACTTTTCGTTCGAGCGAAACCTCGTTGGTCAAAAGGAAATTCTTCGCCACCTGTTGGGTGATTGTGGACGCCCCCACCGGACGTCGGCTCGATCCGACATGTTCGAAATTGGTTAGGGCTGCGCGCAGGATCGAGGGCAGATCGATGCCCGGATGCGAGTAGAAATGCTTGTCCTCGATGGCGATGAAAGCATCCACCACACGTGGCGGGATAGCGCTGATCGGCACGAAAATGCGCCGTTCGCTTGCGTATTCGGCGAGTAACCTGCCGTCGCCGGCGTGAACGCGTGTGACGATCGGCGGCTGATAGTCGGCGAGTTGTTGGTGGTCGGGCAGGTCACGGCTGAAATGCCAATACGCAAGAGCGGCGAGACCGCCGCCCAGAACCGCGAGGACGAGGCCCAGCACGACGAGAAATTTGATGATCCGCATGACTGACGCTGCCGTGAAGGTTCCGTTCCCCCGCTAAGGGGCCACGCCCACCAATTGGTAGGTTCGCGACTCGTCGTTATGACTCAATTGCGGCCCAATTACGATCTTTGCGGTGCGCGACGAGCTTATACACCTATAAAGTGTTTTATGCGCTGTCTATATTCGGTTCGCGGGCGACCAGGAAGTCGTTGTCGGCAACGCCTATGGACTGTATCTTGAATTTGCGAAACACCGCAGTCTGCCAATCGGCCGCAACATCGGCCAAGCGGCGGCGTCGCGGCGGGATTAGGAGAAGAATGCCCCTTCGGGGTGTCGCCGTTCCGCTTCTGTGACGCTTCGACGATGCGGATATATGAACCCCGAAGCTAAGATTCGGAATCGTCCGGATCGCGGCCCCTGAGAGTTCCGCCTTGGCAATGATGACTATGCCTTTCGACGGAGTACCCGGAAGCGCCGCAGCTTCGCAGCTGACAGGAAGACGCTGCGGCCCGTCATTCGCGCGGGCCAGGCAGCGCGTCCCGGAGTCCGCCCACCATGGCAAAACGTATGCTTATCGATGCGACCCACCCGGAGGAGACCCGGGTCGTCGTTCTCGACGGCAATCGTCTCGATGAATTCGATTTCGAGACTTCCACCAAGAAGCAGGTTAAGGGAAACATCTATCTCGCGAAGATCACGCGGGTAGAACCGTCGCTGCAGGCGGCCTTCGTTGACTTTGGCGGCAACCGGCACGGCTTCCTCGCTTTTAGCGAGATCCATCCCGATTATTACCGCATCCCGGTCGGTGATCGCGCGCCGCTCCGCGACGAGCGCAGAGAACATGATGGCCGTCGCGGCCGTCACCGCGGCGATGTCCGCGAGGACGATGCTTTCGACAAGGATGGCGAACCCGCCGAATACGGCAACAACCGCGTAACCGAGAGCCAAATTGAGAACCACCGCAGCGGGATAGCGGAGGACGACCATCCGGCGACCGGGATGCCGGCCGAGCCGGTGCACAGCGACGTCGTGGCCGTGCCGACAAGTGACGATCTGCCGGCCGCCGAGGCGCACCCGATAGCGGCCGAGCCGGCGGCGCAAGCGCCCGTCGATGTGACATCCGCCGAAGCATCGGCTGCCGAGGCGCCGTTCCCGGATGCCGGCGATCGTGATTATGCTCGCGCCGAGCGCAGCACCGCCGACGCCGTGAGCACGCTGCCCGCGGAGTTCGAAGGCGCCGAGACGTCCGACGCCTCCGGCTTCGCCGTCGAGCCCGGCATCGCGGAGGCGGCCGCCACCGGCCCCCAGGTCGCCGAAACGGCGGTTGCGGAGTTGGCCCCCGCCGAGACGGTCGAGACGGTCGGCGGGGACGAGTTCGAGGAAGCTGCCCGCCAGCGCTCGCGCTCGCTGCGGCACTACAAGATTCAAGAGGTCGTCAAACGCCGGCAGATCATGCTGGTCCAGGTGACCAAGGAGGAGCGTGGCAATAAGGGCGCCGCGCTGACGACCTATCTGTCGCTCGCCGGCCGCTATTGCGTGCTAATGCCCAATACCGGGCGCGGCGGCGGTGTATCTCGCAAGATCACCAGCGCGACCGATCGGAGACGGCTCAAGGAACTCCTCGAGGAACTCGATTTGCCCGAAGGCATGGGCGTCATCGTCCGTACTGCGGGGAGCGAGCGTTCCAAGGCCGAGATCAAGCGTGACCTCGAGTATCTTCTGCGCCTGTGGGACGAGATCCGCAGCCTGACGCTGCAATCGACGGCGCCGGCCCTCATCTACGAGGAGGGCAATCTCATCAAACGCTCGATTCGCGATCTCTACGCGCGCGACATCGACGAGGTGTTGGTTGAAGGCGAGGAAGGCTACAAAACGGCAAAGGCATTCATGAAGATGCTGATGCCCAGCCATGCCAAGCGGGTGCAACCCTATCGCGACCCGGCGATCCCGCTGTTCCACCGTTTTCAGGTCGAAACCCAAATCGACCTCATCCACTCACCGGTCGTGCAGCTGCGCTCGGGCGGCTACATCGTCATCAATCCGACCGAGGCGCTTGTCGCGATCGACGTCAACTCGGGTCGCTCGACCAAGGAGCGCAACATCGAAGAGACGGCGCTGCGTACCAATCTGGAGGCGGCCGAGGAGGTCGCCCGCCAATTGCGCCTGCGCGATCTCGCCGGTCTCATCGTCATCGACTTCATCGACATGGACGAGCACCGCAACCAGGCGGCGGTCGAGCGCCGACTGAAGGAGGGCATGAAATACGACCGAGCGCGGATCCAGCTCGGGCGTATTAGCCCGTTCGGATTGCTCGAACTATCGCGCCAGCGCCTGCGGCCGTCGCTGGTCGAGGCGTCGACGCAACCCTGTCCGCATTGCGCCGGCACCGGACATATTCGTTCTACCGAATCAACAGCGCTTCACGTTCTGCGCGCCATCGAGGAGGAGGGCATCCGCCGCCGCTCGGCGGAGATCTGCATCTATGTTCCGACGGCGGTGGCACTCTACGTGCTCAACCAGAAGCGCGAGATGCTGGCGCAGATCGAGGCGCGATATGGCTTCCGGGTCACCGTGGCACACGACGACACGCTGATCCCCCCGGCCTTCCGTCTCGAGCGGCTGCGCAATCTTACCCCCGCGGAAGCAGCGACCATCCCTGCCGCGATCGTCCAGCTCCCGCCGCCGGTCGAGGACGACGAGGAGGAGAGCGACGAAAGCGCGGAAGCGACGCGAGAGGCGGCGTCGTATGACGATGATGACAGGGCCGGCGACGTGCGACGGAGCGGTGCGCACCAGGATGACGTTCGACCGAGCGATGCGCGGCCAGGAGATGGGCAAGTCGGCGAAGAGATGAGCGAAGAGGAGCGCGGGCGCCGACGCCGGCGCCGTCGCCGTCGGCGTCGTCCCGGTGACGAGCATGAGGCCGGTCGCATCTACCAGCCGCGTGACGAGCCGGCGGAGGCTGTCGGCCACTCCCACGCCCGCGTGGAAGGCGACGGTCAGCCCAGCGCCGAGGATTTCGCCGGCGGGCAGGCGCATCTCTCCACCTCGACAGATGTCGAGATCGGCCAACTCGGCGTCGAGTCGGCTGGCGAAGGCTTCGCGCCGACGCCGGGAACCGGCGGCGAAAGCGACCAGCCCGGCCGCAAGCGACGGCGGCGCGGCAAGCGTGGCGGGCGACGCCGCGGTCGCGGCGATGTGCCCGGTCGCCAGCCCGGTGACGAGGCAGCGGATTTCGGCCGTGACGGGAGCGCCACGCAAGATGGCAGCGCACCGATTGCCGCGGCGGAGCAGGTTGAGATTGTCCACCAGCCGCCGGGCAGCGGCGATACGATGCGGCAAGGACCGGGGCTCGACACGGCATTCACAACGGCACCGCTGCCGGTGGGCGAGGAGGCGATCGGCACGGCGGAGGCGCCGGTTCTCGAGGCCGGCGAGACGGCGCGCGAAGTTCAACCCGCGCTCTTCCCAACGGCAAGCGACGCTGCGGCACCGAAGGAACC
>Ga0137391_10002418_pt1 | contig 13978 bp, 20 predicted proteins | sample 15con2h24BmetaG_FD_101399 | JGI IMG/M metagenome (GOLD analysis project Ga0137391, IMG submission 101399) | Vadose zone soil microbial communities from Angelo Coast Range Reserve, California, USA - 15con2h2.4B metaG | ecosystem: Environmental > Terrestrial > Soil > Vadose zone > Saprolite...
CATCGAATCGCGTGAAGTCGGATTCGTGATCTATAACCGCTTGCGTCTGTTGGTTTTGTAATTCCATGAGTTCGTGGTTCGCAGTAGTGAAGTCACCGATCAAGCGGTGCTTCGTTTCACAGAAGGGGACTGTATGCCTCTTGTTCCATTGCCCGTGCTGTGTCATGCCGTAGGCGAACGCAAGCACATAAATCGCCAAGGGACTACGCAAATCTCGATCTGTTTGAGATCGTAGAGGTTACGACCTCCCCGCCCACTCCGGTCCAATACTCAGCCTTCTGTCAATATTGTTCGCACGCCCACCCGACGGCGGAGTGGACCTTGCAGCAGTTTCGGGAGGCGCTGCCAGGCGATCATCCCTATCGATTCCTGATCCACGAGCGGGACACCATCTTCTCCAAGGATCTGGACAAGCAAGTGGTCGCGATGGGTGTGCGCGTGTTGCGAACCCCGGTCCGGGCGCCCCAAGCGAACTCTGTATGCGAGCGCTTCGGCGGGACCCTACGCCGCGAGTGCCTGGCGCCTCTTAACGTTAACCTAACGTCCTACCGAACAACCCGGCAAAACCTGTGTTTTCAGTGTAATTGAGTTTTTGGATACTACGGGCTAAGAAGGAGTGCAACCTCGCCTGCTTGGCATTGGATAAACACTGCGGCAGGCACAACTGTTGATCGGATCGTCAGCTCTCGAAAAATCACCAACGCAACCGTCAGACACTACTACCTGAATCCCATCACCAAGCTGCGGTGGCGTGTTAACAAGCGACGATATATCCAGTTTTCACCAAAACCCTTACCCACGCTCATTGCAAGATCACTACAGTTTCGTGCCTGCTCAGGTGTTGTCTTGTTTTGTCCACAGTAACCCGAGTTTTCTTGCTTCATCGTTCCACCGTACCGCAAACTCTGAACGTTGTTCGGGCGTCATCTTGCCTGAAAGTACCCGAATCCCTTTTAACAGGGTCTCACATTTCCATTCCCGTAAAAGGCTCTTCCAGGTAGGGTTATACCAATCAAGAGCACGGCGAGTAGCTTCTGTTTCATTGTCTACTGCGTTTTCCCAATCAAACATAAATCCTCCACACTCATTCTTAACTACTCACCGCTGTGGCGCGGCCTTGCTTCACTATGCAAACGGCGTGAGTACGAAGCGAGGGGAATCCCAAACGTGGTGCTCTGCTGAGGAAGATCCATACCAAGAAACACCGCCGGCCCCGGTTGCCGGCGGAGGGCATAAAGATAAGGACCTTGCAGAGCTGCGCGCCAGTTTACTGGAGCGGCAAGGCCGTTGAGATACCCTGAACTCCCGCAGTCGTGAACTCGAACAGAACTTCGGGCAACACAACTGTCGATGATGCGCATACCCCGCCGAGCGTCTGGCTTGCGACCGATTGCACAAGGACGAAGTCAGCGGTTTCGTTTACACCGCTGCTCGAGGTGAGCGTTGCTGTCCCGGTGCAGTCTGAGTTTACGGTGTAAGTTCCCGTTAATTGACGATTGGAAGACGACGAGGTTGGCGCGACATTATTCAAAGTCACGTTGCCAGCTCCATCCGCAAAGAACCGCGCAACCGTCGGAAATGTCGCCGATGGCGTTTCGGTGGATCCGTTCGTGCCAGGCGCGCTTAACGGTAGGCCGGAAAAGACTTGTGCCATAAAACCATACATGCCGGCAAAGCGTGCGTTGGTGCAGCCGGTGGTTTGGATCATTTTTCTCAGTTCCACAGTCACGCCTGTCGTTGCTCCAGCCTCCGCTAAGTCGATTGCGTTACCGCCACCAAGGACAACGCCTTCAAGAGTCGCGGTCAATGGCGTACTGCTTGTGTTCCTTCCGCCGCCCCCGGCTCCAGGTGTGGTGACCGGCATGCCAGTCGCCGTCAAAAACACATCGCTCACGGTCATAGTAATAGTACAGTCTTGATTCACACTGTAACTTCCAACTTGAGTTTGCTTATTTGTAGTCTGATTCGTAGTTTGATTCATAGCCGCAGTCGCGGTTGCGGAAATATTTCCCGCGCCATCGAAAAAGAGCACACCCACCACGCCGAAACCAGTTGTGCCGCTCATATCGCCCAGTAAGACGCCGATAGGTGTCGCACTCACGGTGGCAGCGCCTGTACTGCCCGTACCTGTACCTCCCATACCGGTCCCGGTTGTTGCTTTTGCTGCCACGGCTCGTGAACCTACGAAGCCGTATGCACCCGCCACTGCGCTGTTGTAACACGCCTGCGCACATAGCGTCGGCGCCAATGTTAAAAGGCCAAATGTTCCTCCCAACACACACAGAATAACTTGTCTCATCATAAATCTCCTCTCGATAAAAAACACATGTCGATACTTACAATAAAGAAATAGTGAGTAATGCGCAATGCAAATATTGAGGAGTATGTAAATGGAAGTACACTGCCCGTTTTAATGTCTACCGCGCCGGTGCGCAGAAGCGCGCCTTGGGTTTGGGCAGAGGTCTGTAGAGCCGGCTGGTGCCGAGCGTCGCGATCAGCGAGCGGCGAAAGCTCCCCCACCGCCGTTTTGTGCGTCGTCCTCGATGACCTCAGCCGCGACCTAATTCGCGGCGGTTTTAGCATCGAACGACGTTTGGGATCGTTGCATACTGTTGCGCAGCCACTGCTAGAGATCCTGTTTTGCTCGTTCTGATTTTCGACCTTGTGCTGGCCGAAGTCCTTCACATTCGTTGGTCGCGGCTTTCTGTTGGACCGGCTTTTCGAATTCGACCTCATCAAGAGGCCCAACGCAAATTATTCACGAATGGACGCAAGCAATTGGCGGTCCCCTTCGACTTCTTGCGTGGTTGTGTTAACTGGACGCTACTGAATCCACGTTCCTGCCACGTGAAAGAAAGAAGAGAGAGCACCGAAGCGCTGGAGGGGATGCTGGGGGTCAATCGGCAGCCCGCGACTTCCGTTGTCTCTCTATTCCCTCCAATTCACGTACTGCCCGACCGCGATGAGCCTCAAACTCCTGCTTTAGACTGTCGAGGTCCGCGTCGCTCAACTCCTCCATTTGGACTAGCTGAGTGCGCGCGGATCGTACAGCTCGAATGAGCTCATCCAGTTTTAACTGCATGACTTTGGCTTCCCGGTTTTGGGTGCTTTGAATGAGAAACACCACCAGAAAGGTCACAACCGAAGTCCCTGTGTTAATAACCAACTGCCACGTGTCCGAATATCGAAAGATCCAACCGGTGCACGCCCAAGCGAGCGTAATCACCACGCCCGCTAAGAAGGCCCACGGCGAGCCGACGACGTCGGCCGCAATTCTTGCAAATTTCCGAAATAGGTCATTCATTAGCCAACGCCGATGGTTTCCCGGTTCAGCAATGGTTCATGCAAAACCAAATCAAGATTAACAACCCCGGCACGCCGAGGATCCATGCAAACAGATATTTCATAGTGTTTTTCACCTCGGTAACTCATCGCTGAGTGAGGTTTTTCTTTCTAGACCGTAAAAACCATCTCTCCGAAACAGAAACTGTTCCTGCTGGCGACCGCCTTCCCCCTGGAAGGTAATTCGCACCTCGCATCGCCCAAGCCAGTTTTTGCCATGGCCGCTGGCGACGATGTGGAACGCGTCATCTTTACCGCCACATGGCACCACTAGCGAAACCGCAGAGGCGAGGCACCCTCGCATCCGGTTACTTGTCTGGTTTTGCCTGGTCGGCGCTGTCATGTCCTTCTACTTTGGCGTACCGGTTGAGGGCCGCGATCAGAGGCCGAGCCTCCGGCGGAGCAGCTATGTCCGAGGTGAGGATGTCTTTACTATCGACATCCTTTCCGTACAACTCGTGATTGCCTTCGTCATCATTCCGGAGGGTTGCGCCTTGCAAAGATATTCCGGCAAAGACGCCTCTGGCTCGCGACCAGGACAGAATTTCCGCGCCCATGCTGGCATCCGTCTTCGCTGTCGCCTCCCTGCCTACCGGACCGGCCGCTATGGAAGCATCTCCACCCAGTGTGAATTTGCTCTTCAAAAGATGCTCCATACCGCGGTCGTTCATCACCAGCATGACGACATCCGTGGATTGTCCGCCGATCTGCAGGCCAAAACTGCCGCCCTCAACACGCATCGCCGCCGGAGCTCCCCAGCCCACTCCGGACTTATTCCGGCACATGGCATAACCGCGGCCATACTTGCCGCCTATGCCGATCGCGCCGCTCTTCATCCCTGGAATGATCACGATGCAGTTGGCCTTACCCAAGAGTTCTTCAGGAATTCCCTTTTCCGGTGTGCCCATGATCTCGGTGAACACCACACTTGCTTCCTTCAAGCGCTCCTGAGCCGTCTCGGCCATCAGCATCGTTGCTGCCGCTAAAAAGCTCACCGTTACCTTTCGAACACGCATCACGCCCCTCCAATTCTGGCATTAGCCTAGCATTTTCGACCCCATCGGCGAGGCGGAAACCACCAAGCGAAATCGCGTCATTATGTTTTCTGTTGACAATTCTGAACCACTATTAGTTGGAAGCAGCGACTTGGCTCGCAGTAACCCATCTGATCGGGTGATGCTGTTGATGAAGCAACTCCGAAAACCTGTCCGAGAAGTAGACGTTACCCCTGCAAGCACCCAGTCCCCAGTGAAGCCGCGATGCTCACATTTGTAAACGTCATGGCGAATTCACTCTTTTCACAGCAAGCATAGGACCGCTATGGCCCATAATTGACCCACAGGCTGATTGAACTACCAGTGAGCAATTCCTGCGTGAGTAGTGCGCACAAAACGCGCCATAGGCCACTTTCTGCTCACGTCACTGCGTGGGCCTCAAACGGAGTCAGCCGGGAACAGCTCGACCGAACTGTGGTCCAGATGCTCGAGAGAATTGTCGCCGCCAGACAGAGTGTCGAGCCCCATTCGGCCAGGTTTGTTCTTACGTTACAGGGACAAGTGGTTCACACCGGGCGGCGACCTCGCCTGGCAGCGCGTCGTCGACCGTTAGTGCTGGAAGGATCTAACTGGTTTGTGCATTCTACCTGTGGCCGCCGGAGTCCAGCACATGGGTGAACTCGGCTCCAAAGAGAAAAATCATCGCCGAAAGTAGACCCAAACAATAACCACAACCAGCGATCCGGCAGCGCCATAGGCCGAACCGACAGCAGCTTTGCCCAAGTAAAGCCCAATGAGGAACTTTCCGATAGTGAACAGCAACGCCGTAACGGTCGCTCCGATCCAAACATCTTTCCAGGCGATCTTCGTTCCCGGCACGTACCTAAAGATAAGCGCGAACAACACGGCTATGCCGGCCAATGAAACCATAAGGTTGATCGCGCTCAGCAGGAATTCGGGCATGGGCAGGAATCCGCCCAAGAACTTTCCGAGCGCCGCTAAAGCAGCGCTGATCATCAACGAGACCAGGAGGAGAAATCCAACGGCCAAGACCATGCCGAAAGAAAAGAAGCGTTGTTTGATTGTGACCCAGACCCCACCTTCCCTGTTGGGCTTAACGTCCCACATCTTATTAAGCGCGGACCGGAGTTCGCCGAATACACCGGAGGCTCCAAACAGTAAAGTCATCACACCGATGATGAACGCGAACGTGCCGGATGCAGGTTTTTGGGCGTGTTCGATCATTCCCTTCACAGCTTCCGATCCCTCGTGGCCGATCATACTCTCGACTTGACCAAGTAGTTGGTTCTGGGCTGTGGAATGTCCGAAAATTAAAGCGACAATGGCAATCACCAGAATAACTAACGGAGCCAGTGACAAGATCGTGTAAAAAGCGAGGGCCGCGCTCAAGCGCTGACCTTCGTGCGCGTTCCACGCGAAGAACGCTTGACTAAGCATCGACCAAGTTGTTTTGTAATTCATACTGGTTCTCGCCTAAGTCCTCGTGACCGCTCTCTCATTTGAAAGCGCCGTTCGCAGGTAGATCGCCGCGCCCCTTTGGTGCTGCACTTGCTCTACCGTCCCTGACAGGAGCGAGTATGCCAAATAAAGGCACATCTTTAAGGGACCCGGTAGCGGACGAGCCCTCGACCGTGAGCGAGAAGCTATCCGATGCCGCGGGGCAGGTAAAGGACAAAGTATCGGACCTGGGCCGTGCGGCTGCGGACAAAATTGACGAGAACCGGGATGCAGCGGCAAGCGGTCTGGAAAAGGCCGCGTCGACGCTTCATGAAAACGCCGAGAGTCTACCTGGCGGCGAGAAGGTTAGCAGCCTGGCGCACGCTGCGGCCGAAAAGCTAAGCTCTACTGCCGGCTATGTCCGAGAACACAACGTCAACCGGATGATGGCGGATGTCGAAACGCTGGTCAAAAACAACCCCGGCCCTTCACTCCTTGCCGCCGTAGTAATCGGCTTTCTGGTAGGACGGGCATTCAGCAGCAACGACTAGGGCAAAGGCTAAAGGTTACTGTATGGCGGCGGGAAACCGGTCTTTTTCAGACGTATTGCAGGACGTTGTTAGCAATGTGCAGGAGATCGTGCGATCGGAAGTCCGGCTCGCCAAGACCGAGATCCGGGAGGAGGCCGCCAAGGCGAAATCCTCGGCGCGGTTGCTCGGCGCAGGAGCCGTAACCGCTATTTTCGCAACACTTTTTCTCCTGCTCGTGATCGTCTATGCCCTGGCTCTCGTCATGCCGAGCTGGGCCGCTGCGCTAATCGTGGGAGCTGCATTAGCGGTTGTCGCGAGCGTGATGCTCACGGCAGGCATAAAACGGTTCAAACAGATCCACCCGACCCCCGCACGTACAGTTGAGACCATCAAGGAGAACGTAGAATGGGCCAAACAACACACCAAATAGAAGCTCACATCGAGGATACGCGCGAAAACCTAGGCTCCAATCTGAATGAGTTGGAGCGGAAGGTAAAGTCTGTTACCGATTGGAAGCAGCATTTTCAAACTAAACCAATGACAATGTTGGGCATGGCGTTTGGTGGGGGCATTCTGCTGGCGGCGATGTTGGGCGGGCGCAAGAACCGGCGGGAAGAACGAGGTTTCTCTAGCCACGCCACCGGCTCTGAACCCCACGCGGGAACCGACCAGCAGAAGCATAAAGCCCTGGAAACCTGGGACAACATCAAAGGAGCTCTCATCGGCGTAGCCGCCACGCGTTTCAAGGACTTCGTCGGTGAAGTCGTTCCCGGTTTTCACGAACAGTTTCAAGGCACCGAAGAGAAGGCCAAGGCGCTCCAGCCCCCTGCGCGGTAATCGAAATGTCAGTACTCTCAGAATCGAATCCAATCATATGAATCCGTTGAAAGAATTGCTCGTCGAAGAACTGCGCGACCTTCTGCATGCGGAAGGTCAGCTCGTGGAGGCCTTGCCGAAAATGGCCGAAGCTGCGCATCATCCTAAGCTCAAAGAAGCCTTTCTGAAGCACCTCCAACAGACGGAAGGGCACGTTGAGCGGCTGAAAACCGCCTTCGAGCTGCTCGGACAAAAGGCACAGCCGAAGCCGTGCAAAGCGATGATAGGGCTGGTCGAAGAGGGACAAGACACAATCGAGGAGGGCGAAGGAAAACAGGAGATCGTCGCCGATCTCGGGCTCATCGCTGCCGCCCAAAAAGTGGAACACTACGAGATTTCAGGATACGGCACTGCGCGCAGTTTGGCCCGGCAAGTCGGTGAACGCGACGTCGCTACTCTACTTGCGTATACGCTCGGCGAAGAGGAAAGTTCGGACTACGTACTGACCGAACTCACCAAGCCGCTGATGCAGCAGGCCAGCTCAGAGGAGGCCGCCGCAGAGAGCAAAACTGCCCGGCCGAGAACGCAGAAAGCTTGATCGGGTTTAAGGGAAACCTTCATGTATCACCATATTAAGAAACTGATGTACACCGTGCAGATCGGCACGCCCGATCCCAAATTCGGCAATATGTTGCTCGAACAGTTCGGAGGAGCCAACGGCGAGTTGGCTGCAGCGATGCAATACTCGATTCAGGGTCTGAATTGCGACGACCCCGATCGCAAAGACATGTTGATGGACATCGGCACCGAAGAGCTCAGCCATCTCGAAATTGTAGGCGCCCTCGCCCGCATGCATTTGAAGCCGCTGAAGAATAACCGTACCGCCGCAGAAGCAGATCCGCTCATCGCGATCGCGGGTGGGGGTGGCGTGGCATTGCAAAATTCGATGGGCGATGCCTGGACTGCCGACTACCTGAAAATCACGGGTGAGCTAGACGTGGACCTTCGCAGCAATATTGCCGCCGAAGCTCGCGCCAAAATCGTCTATGAACGTTTGATTAACTTCTGTGATGACGCCGGGACCATCGACGCGCTGCAGTTTCTCATGACACGGGAAATAACGCATATGAAGGTGTTCACTGCAGCTCTGGAAAGTCTCGGCAAGGATCGCTTTTCGATCGGTAGCATCCCACCCACGCCGGAACTGGTCAACCAGTATTTCGACGACTCAACGGGAATGGGCGACCGAGGTGAGCCGAACGCGCGCGGACCTTGGAACGAAGGTGGGGATTGGGAACTGGTTGAGGCGCCAGCCTTCAAGGAATTTGAATCCCAGGAAAAAGGAACCCGTCAAACCGGCGATGGCGCTACCGGAAAAGGAAAGCGTTTACCCACCGGCAGTAAAAGCCGCTAGTCTTACCGGAGCCATTCTCCGGGATGCAGCAGGCTCCGGCGAGCCATCGGCATTGACAATTGATTCGCATTAGGTCCTGGGACGGTGCACTTCCAACGGATCGTATGAAACTTGGCGACGTCCATTTACCCGCTACGGCAGCTAAGAATGGAGAGATCAACATGGCAACCAGCCTTGCACGAGCAGTGCCGCAAACACAACTGAAGGATCCGCTATTGCACCTTTCCAGCTCCCGCACTCTGGAGTACCGAAAAGGCCAGGTCATCTACAATCAGGAGCAAACACCCACCAAAATCTGTCTAATGTTCGCAAGGTGACGCAGTCAAAAAACGATGAACTTAAACGAAATCATATCGGATCTTCGGCGTCAGCGAGAGATTGTCGACGAGGGATCTCGTGCCGCTTGGAGCGTCGAACTTTCTGCCAATGGATGCGGTCCAAGACTCGAAGACAGGCGCCGGCCCTGACGCATTCGTACCCGGGCGTCCGGAAATTCGGGACATGGCTGATTCGGGCCAACCCGACCAGCAGATACCGGCACTGAAGATAATGACATCGGTGATCAACTACGATCTTTCTTCAGAGCCGGCTCATCGGCGGACTTCCGAAGCGTTCGATCGGGATTGGCAATTATTCTTAGATATCGCCCAGAACAACGGCCTGCGTTTGTTAGACGATGATCTTCTACGCGAGCCGCTACAGGCTCGCTCCTGCCGCGAGTTCGACGAAGGAAAAGCAGATTCAGATGCCTTCGGAGACGCCCTACGCTTCTGGCACTGGTCCGCACGGGAAGGCCAGAAAATTGTATTCGGAGCTAACCGATAGAAAATGCTCTCTCTGGCGGGGCGAACCTCCACAGCCTTGCGCGTGTTTGCTGCCAATAACGAGGGACGCGCGTCGTCAGGCGCTCGGTGTGGAAACGTCAACGCCAAAGGCGAAAACGCGCTACCCGAGGCAAGTCTGTTTCATATGCGTTTGACGGCTTCCTTATGCGCAACGAGTGTGTGATTGCGCCGGACGGATGCGGTGAGCTGAGATTGTGGTAATCGGCAGCTTTCTGGTACCGCGGCCTTCGCCAAGACGATCGACCCGCTCATGTAAAGCTGAAACACCTGTAAGCACCTCCCGGGAGCGTCTGGCCCGCAACGGACCCGAAACATTTCTACACCTTCAGGAGACGTGATATTCTGCAGTTAGTAGCTGTCTGATCGTGGCCACTTCTTTTCGCAGCTCCTTGCAGGATCTATCAGCTCCTGTGGAGGCCTCTGTACCCCGCCCAGAGTATCCCCGCCCCCAATTCGTGCGTGCGGAATGGATGAATCTGAACGGATGGTGGAAATTCCGCGTAGACGATCAAAACGTCGGACTGGAGCAGCGCTGGTTCTCTGCAACCGGCTATCCCGCGGAGATCCTGGTGCCGTTCTCTCTCGAGTCAGCCATGAGCGGTATCGGGGATCGTTCCTTTCATCCCTGCGTGTGGTATCAACGCCCCTTCGACATTCCTTCGGCATGGGCGGATAGACGGATACGGCTTAATTTCGGCGCAGTCGACTATAGGGCTACAGTGTGGGTCAACGGTATTGTGGTCGCCTCGCACGAGGGCGGGCACTCTCCGTTCTCCTGCGATATCACCGGAGCTCTTCTACCGGTCGGCAACGTTCTGGTTGTGCGCGCCGAGGACCCTCCGACCGACCGCTACATTCCGCGCGGAAAGCAGCACTGGGAAGCGGCGCCGGCAAGCATCTTCTACGCGCGCACAACCGGTATCTGGCAGACAGTCTGGCTGGAGCCGGTTGCACTCAGCCACTTGGAAAGCGTGCGGATCACTTCTACGATCGAGGGCTTCGTGTCAGTTTCCGCGAAAATCGCTTCGCCCGGCCAATCGCAATGTGTGAACCTTTCAATTCATGAACAGGGCCGCACGCTGGCATCGGCGATGAGCCTTGCGGACGGACCCGGGGCCGTTGTCTCAGCCCATATCTCCTCCCCCAAACTGTGGTCACCCGATTTTCCCCATCTCTATAGCGCCCGTATCGAGTTGCACGGCCCTGACGGGCTTCTCGATACCGTAGACACCTATTTCGGAATTCGCTCGATTGGAACTCAGGATGGCAAGGTTCTGCTCAACGGCAACCCTATCTACTTAAGAACCGTACTCGACCAGGGTTACTGGCCGCAATCCAATTTGACTCCTCCATCCGACGAAGCCATTCAGGAGGATATCCGACGCACTAAGGAACTAGGATTCAATGGGGTTCGCAAGCATCAAAAGGTAGAAGATCCGCGCTTTCTGTATTGGGCGGATCGAATGGGCCTTTTAGTCGCCGCCGAGATGGCGAACGCATACCTTTTCAATGAGGAAGCGGTAGCTCGCATGACGCGGGAGTGGATCGAGGTGGTATCGCGCGACTACAATCACCCTTGCATCATTATCTGGACCCCTGTGAACGAAAGCTGGGGGGTTCCCAACTTGGCGGAGCGGCGCCAGCAGGCACATCTGAAGGCTCTTTACTATCTGACTAAATCCCTGGATGACACGCGGCTCGTAATCGACAACGACGGCTGGGAACACACCGAGGTCACGGACCTCTTCGCCATCCACGATTACACGCGTACCGGAAAAGAGTTTCAACTTAGATTCCAGAACATCACCCAGGGATTGCCTCTACCACTTCACGGAAAACTGTACGTGGCTCCGGGCTATCGATACAATGGATCGCCCATTCTGCTGTGGGAATTCGGCGGGGTCGGACACGTTCTTCCGGAAGACATAAGCAAGGTGCCCGGAAACTCCTGGGGCTACTCGGGCGTTGAGGCGGACCAGGACGGGGCCCTGTCGCGCATACGGGGTCTCTATGAAGCAATAGCCTGCCTTCCTCAGATTTGCGGCATCTGCTACACGCAACTTTATGATGTGGAGCAGGAGGTAAACGGGCTGATGACGTATGACAGGCGCTTGAAGTTCGATCCGCAGGCCATTCGTGAAATCAACTCGCTTTTGATCTGAGCACTCGAGGCCGGGTCTCCCCTTCGAACGGGGACGGTTTCCGAACCAGCTCTCCCCGCGTTGCACCGGAGAGTTTTGTGCACAACGTTAGGGCCTGCGCCACCACTTGATCCATGTTGTAGTATTTGTACGTTGCGAGCCTGCCGACAAAATGGACTCGGTGCGTTTGCGCCCCCAACGCCTCGTATTGCTTGTAAATGGACGCATTCTCTGGCCGCGGCACGGGATAGTAGGGATCGCCCCCATCGCATGGATATTCGTAAACTACGCTGGTCTTCGCGTGGACCTGCCCGGTTAGATGCTTGAATTCCGTTACGCGAGTGTAATCGTGATCGTTGGGGTAGTTAATCACGGCCACGGGCTGGAGTTTTTCCGCGTTCACCGTTTCATGCCGGAACTGAAGCGAGCGGTACTTCAGCTTTCCGAACCGGTAATCGAAGAACTCGTCTATGGCCCCGGTGTAAATTAACTCGCGGTAGCCGACAGAATTGAGAACATCCCGATAGTCAGTATCGAGAATGATGGTGATGTTCGGGTGATCCAGCATGTTCTCGAACATCCGCGTGAACCCATGGCGAGGCATGGCCTGGTACGTATCGGAGAAGTATCGGTCGTCACGGTTCATGCGGACAGGAATGCGCCCTGTTACGGACGCGTCTAACTGCGAGGGATCAAGACCCCATTGCTTGCACGTGTATCCGCGAAACATCTTCTCGTAGAGATCGCGGCCCACCCGGCTAACCACGACGTCTTCCGAGGTACGTATCGATGCGGGCTTTTCGACAATCTTTTCAAGATACCCCTCCAACTCTTCTACTCTCAGCTTGAGCCCGTGCAGCAGGTTCACCGTATCCAGATTGATCGGGATTGGGACCAGTTTTCCGTCGACAGAGGCAAGCACTCTGTGTTCATAGTTTCGCCATTCCGTAAACAGGGAAAGATAGTCGAACACGTCCTTCGAATTTGTGTGAAAGATGTGAGGGCCGTATTTATGAACTAGGACACCGGCATTGTCATAGTGATCGTAGGCGTTGCCTGCCAGATGGGCGCGGCGATCCACCAGCATTATACGTTTGCCAAACGTGCGAGCCATTTGAGCGGCCACCACGGCCCCAGAGAATCCGGCGCCCACGATTACATAGTCAAACACTGGTCGGATTCTCCTGCCACGGGTTCTTCTGCCCCAGTCGAGGCAGAGGGTTCGAGCCCGGCTGTGTTCCTTGGGAATTGAGAACTCCCGCAATGAGGTGTCTCATATCATCCCAAATCGAATCCCAAGAAAGACGCTTCAGAAACTCGTCCGCGCGCTCTCGCCACTTCAAGCACATGTCCACGCGCATCGCGTGCTCGGCGGCGGCGATGAATTCGTCGGTCGAATGGGCGATCCGGGCCAGCCCCAGTTCTCCGTAAGGATGGACCACATCTCGAATGGCCGTGGAGACGACGGGAAGCCCGGCCGAAAGATACTCAGGTGTCTTAGTAGGGCTGATGAAGCGCGTCGAGTCATTCAGCGCAAAAGGCATGATGCCTACATCCCAGCCGGCGAAGTATTTTGGCAAGTCGGCGTAGTCCTTCATTCCGAGCCAATGAATATTGGCACGACGCGGCAACGTGTCTGCGGAAACCTTCGCGGTCGGCCCGATCATGACCAGTTGCCATTCTGGCCGCTTGCAGGCCACTTCGTCCAGTAATGGAAGATCCAATCGCTCGTCAATCACTCCTGCGTATCCCAGCCGAGGGCGCGGCATGTACTGCTGTTCTCGAAAATCTCCGGAGAAGCTTCGAGCCTGCACGAAGTGGAACACGTCGACTCCGCTTGGAAACGGGTGCACACGAGGATGCAAATGGCGCTTGGCTTCAAACAGACTCACGCCCCCCGTGAACACGAGATCGGCGGTCTTTAGAAGATGCGCCTCCAGGCCTTGAAGCTGTTTGGGGGCACCGCGAAACATGGACAACTCATCCATGCAGTCGTAGACGACCGCCGCTGGAGATATGCTTTTCGGGAAAAACTCGAGCGCCATCGGCGTGTAGAACCAGACGATGGGCTTCTGAATGCCCTTTGCTCGCGCAAAGTCGGCGAGCAAACTATTGAGTACCTGGTTGTAGCCCACCTCTGAACTCAGGTGGGGCGTCACGACGTGCACGTTCGTTTGCGGACAGATTACCGTCGTGAGCGCGGGCTCAAGCGAATCATATACCGGCTCCTCCACAAAGAATACGCGCCGCTCCCGTGCGAATCTGCTCATTAGGTGGTGAGGACGTTGAAACACAAAATTCCAGCGCAGGTGGGAGAGACAAATCAAATCGGGTTGACTCGGAGAAAGTAAAAAAGGTTTCATGATATTCTCTTTTGAGGTGTTTCTGCCGCTCGAGTTCATCCGCCAGCGGCTTATAAATCTCGCGCTCTCCATCA
>Ga0137391_10002429_pt1 | contig 13940 bp, 14 predicted proteins | sample 15con2h24BmetaG_FD_101399 | JGI IMG/M metagenome (GOLD analysis project Ga0137391, IMG submission 101399) | Vadose zone soil microbial communities from Angelo Coast Range Reserve, California, USA - 15con2h2.4B metaG | ecosystem: Environmental > Terrestrial > Soil > Vadose zone > Saprolite...
CATCAAGGTGGTCGCAGCATACCCCGCACACCCGTCGTAAGGCTACGAACTATGAGATTAGAGTCCAGGTTCACAGAAGATCAGATTCAGCAGGCCGTCCGCCGAATCGCCCGGGAGATGTCGGACGCCTACCGTGAGGTGTGCCCGCTTTTGGTCGGGGTGCTCAAGGGTTCCTTCGTTTTTCTGGCGGACCTGGTCCGTGAGCTCACTATCCCGTTCGAAGTGGATTTTGTCCTCGCCCGCTCGTACGGACTCAGCATCAGCTCAACCGGCAGAGTAGAGATTCTTAAGGAGGTCGAGAGCAACGTGCGCGGCCGCCACGTTGTCGTGATCGAAGATATTGCTGACACTGGGCTGACGCTCGAGGCGGTAGTAGAGCGCATCAAGGCTGGAAGCCCGGCGTCGGTGAAGCGCTGTGCGCTGCTGGTCCGCGAGGGGCATCCACGGCTTGACTTCGCCGGCCTGGTGGTGGGACCCGGCTTCGTGGTCGGCTATGGCATCGATTACGCCGAGCAATACCGCGGCTTGAGAGATATCCGAACCCTGGTCGAAGAGACCACACCTTAGCAGTCGGACCGGAACTATTCGCGCCAGCTTTTCGGAGGAGCTTTGAACGCCAAGACGTTGCTGCTGATTGCCGCGAGCTGCTCAATCGTGTGGTCCGTTCCCGGTGGCGCTGCTGGACAGGCTGCTGGCGAGAATACGGTCGAGCGCGGCCTGAAAATTTCGCCGGTCTCGGTTAATCTCCAGGGCAGAGACCGTAAACTAGTGGATTGGGGCAGCTACCTGGTTAATGCGGTTGCCGACTGTAACGGGTGTCACACGTTCCCGCAATTTCTTACCGGGGGCGACCCGTTTCAAGGTACCGACCGTGCGCCGGTCGCGCCGGTGCGAAACGCACGCCATTACTTGGGCGGCGGGTTCTGCTTAGGCCGGGTCATATCCAGTAATCTTACGCCCAACCTCGATTCGGGGCTTCCTTCGAATATGACCCTGCAGCAGTTCACCACCGCGATGCGTTCCGGGAAAGGCAATTCTCCAACTTTGCTTCGAATAATGCCCTGGCCCACTTATCACAACATGAGCGATCGCGATATCGCGGCCATCTACCAATACTTGAGTGCGATTCCCCATGCGGAGCCATGTAATAGCTCGTGTCCGCCTTCATATCCGAATTCAAGCGACTGCCCCAATCCCGCTCCTCCGCGATAGAGATAGATCTGTTCGTGGTGGCGCCGCGGGAACGCTCTTGTGGCCTGTAACGTTGAAAACGATATTGGACGTGTCGTATCGAAACGAAGCCGGACGACCCCCACCTAACCTCCCCCTGGTCAGGGGGAGGGATTTCCACCGATACCGATTTCAATGTTACAGCCGACTAGTCCCTCTCCCGGTCAGGGAGAGGGGAGGGAGAGGGTCCTTACTCAGCAAGGACTCGCAGGGGCCGGCGATTCAGGAAAGTGGAGCAGAGGATTCCATAATCACGCGGCACACACACTGAATAAGGACCCTCTCTTCTGTTCTACCCCTGTGCAACAGGGGGAGAGGTCGGAGGCCGTGCGCCCGCAGGCGGCGAGGCAGAATAATCGTCGGAGCGATTACGTTCTCTCAGTCGTTGAATCACACCGCGTTGAATCCCTCTCGGCTGAAGAGGACGCGGGCGGGCCCGAGGCGCGCGCGCAGCGCGGCGAGCAATTCCTGCTCCGCGCCCGGCCGGAACCATTCACCATAACCTAGACGCGCGTATAATTCCGCCATACCCAAAGAACGCGAGCGGCGGCCACCTGAGCCATCGCCGTCGAAGTAAGTATCAACGATGACCCGGTCCGCGACCCGGTCGGCGATTGCGGCGAAACGGGTTGCATTGTTCGGCAGCATCGGCGCAATCGCGAGTTGCGTAAAGATACCCGCCTCGCGCAGCCGGCGGGCGCAGTTAAGCCGCTGTGCGATCGACGGCGAGGTAGGAGTGAATATGCGCCGCACCGACTCGTCATCAGTTTCGACCGTGATCGAGGCGATCACGCGATCGCCGAACGCCCGCAACAGGTCGATGTCACGTTCAATCAGCGGGCTTCGAGTCTGCAGCAGAATCCGGCGCGGTGGCATCGTGAGCAAGGCGGCCAGCGCGCCGCGTGTGATTCGAAGCCGCCGCTCGACACCCTGGTAAGGGTCTGTCGCACTCGACATGAAGATCGCCGAATGCTCAAGTTTGCAGTTACTGGCCAGCAGTTCCAGTTCGCGCGCCAGCAGTTCCGGCAGATTGCTTTTGGCGATTACCCATGTGCCCCACGCGCCATCAGCCGCGTGCGCCACCGGCAGGGCACGGACATAGCAGAAGGGGCATCCGCGGTTATCGCCGAAGGCACAACCGACATACGGATTCAGGGAAAACGCAAAACCGCGGAGAAATCCACCAGTCGGTGTTAGCGCACGGGTGACGTTTCTGCTCAGATAACGGCGCATTTGTTCAGGTGACGGCGGATTCGATGTGGGTCGCGCTATCGTCTATTCACCGATTGACAGGTGCGTTGGCGTGCGGCCAAAGTTAACCCATGAAAAGGCTCATTATCTTTACTTTGGCCTTGATACTGGCCCTACCCGCAATCTCCCACGCCCAGACCGACGACCAGGACCGGCAGAACCCCACACAGTATCGCGACGTCGAGGACGGCCAGTTGCTCAAACTCGTGAGTTATATTCTGACACCCGTAGGAATGGCGCTGGAATGGGGCGTCATGCGTCCGCTCCATTATCTCGCCACGCAAACTCCAGCGGCGCCGGCTTTGAGCGGTGACAATGGTCCGTCCTTTTTCGGCCAAAACAACAATGCCAACCAGGTACCGCCCGGCACTTTCGGGCCATACACGATTAACCCCACCAACAATCTCCAGGCGTCGAATAACAAGACCCTCGTTCCTGCTCCGGCCGCAGGTAGCACGCTGCCGCCCGCCCAGTCAATTCCCCCATCTAAACCGCTGCTCTCGGGCGGCCAGCCCGCATTGCATTAACCTTTTCCGCAGGCTTGCTTGTGGTGTGGCGCAGGCTTCCTGCCTGTGGCTATGTTGCATAGGGTAGATGAGGGTGCATTAGAAATTTCAGAACCCTTACCCCGACCCCTTCGTTGCCTTGCTGCTCAAGGCAGCTCTGTCTCTTGAAAGAGCGGACGAGGGCTAAAGAGGAGAAGCAGATGCCTCGGATTGCAGCCGGTGACATTCAGATCAACTACGACAGCTACGGCCAAGGCGAACCCCTGTTGCTGATCATGGGGTTTGGGCTGCCTGGGATAGCATGGTTACCGGTGCTGCCGTTCCTGGCCGGCTTTCGCTGTATCTATTTCGATAATCGCGGAACCGGGAATTCGGATAAACCCGAAAGGCCATACACCATCCCTGAAATGGCTGATGATGCGAGCAATCTGCTCACGGCGCTGGGAATTACCAAGGCCAAAGTCTACGGCATCTCGATGGGCGGGATGATTGCGCAGGAACTGGTGCTCCGCCACCCTCAACAGGTCGAAAAGGTTGTGCTGGGATGCACGACGCCGGGAGGTTCAGCAGCCGTGCGCGCCCCTGAGGAAGTCTACCAGAAGATGAATGAGGCGTTTGCGACAATGCCAACCCAGCCGGAGCAGGCACTCGACACAATGATGCCGGTTTTGTTTCCGCCTGAATTTATAGCCAGACATCCGGAACTAAAACCGATGATGTTGGCGGGATTCAAAATGGTGCCGCCGACTCCGCCCGAATCGATTGAGCGGACGATGGCGGCAATCGTCGAGTTTGACGCTTACGACCGTCTGCCGCAGATCGAATGCCCAGTGATGATCGTGCATGGCAAAAAGGACGTTCTCGTTCCGCCGGAAAACGCGTCGCTGATTAAGGGCCGTATCCCGCACGCCGAAGTCTTCATGATTCCCGACGCCGGCCATAGTTACGGCGCGGCCGACCCGGTTGGAATCCATCAGCGAATTGTCGGTTGGCTGAAGAGCTGATTGCCTCTCCCTATCGGGAGAGGCCGGCGCGAAGCGCCGGGTAAGGGACTGAATACCTCTCCCTTTATCGGGAGAGGTCGCGCGACGTCCTCGGCGCGCGGGTGAGGGACCTTACAGAGATTCTGAGATACGTTCCAGCACATCATTGTCGCTCCAGGAGCGCAGTCCTCTAAATCCGAAGCACTGGCTTTTGGGCAATGGAAACTGCTACGTCGGAAATTTTCTGCTCATGGGCAATTGCTGAGCCCAGGCGGCAGCGGAGTCTTTCATAGTGGTCCCTCACCCGCGCGGCAAAAACGAGGCCGCGCGACCTCTCCCGACAAAGGGAGAGGTAGAGAGTCGGGAGAAGCCGGCGCGATGCGCCGGGTGAGGGACCTTCAGGAACTTTCCCGCGGTCGATTGCGACGCCGGGGTTCGTCTCCCGTTTTGGCCTGTCGGGCAAAGTCAGACTGCAGTCGCTCGAATTAAATGCATCTGGCGCTGCGCATCTGCGGTGTCATTTGCTCTGCGTAGGAAGACGTTACTCGAGTATCGGCAGGCAGAGACGCCTGTCCTAACTAATTGGGGGCAGAAATCGCTGCGGCGCCTGGGCGCTGCCGCAGCGAGTAGCTGCTAATTTCTCGCGAAACGGCCCCTTACGAAGTCCTTGCCTACTACCTCGAAGCGGTCCTGCATCGTGGCGTCGTTCTGGCTGAGTTCGCGCGTGAGGCAGCAATATTCCAGCATCAGGCCATTGGGATCCTTGAAGTAAATTGATTTGGCCCAATCGTGGTCGACGATCTCGGTGACGTCAATGCCCTTTGCCCGCAACTCGTCGCGCTTCTGCTGGAGTCCGGCCTCGCTGCCCGCCTCGAATGCGAAATGGTAGAACGCCGGCGGCACTCCCAGGCCGCGCGTAATTGAGGTGTCATATTCAGCCGGGATACCGTCGATACCTCGTGCTTCCATGAACGCGATAAGCTGGTCGCGGCCGGTGTCGAAGAAGATATGCCGAATACGTCCGCCTTCCTTGACCTTGATTGTGTCGCAGCGGACAGCCTTGAAACCCATCACGCGTTCGTAAAACTCGCGAGTCCTGTCGAGGTCGAGCGTCGAGAGCCCGAGATGGGAGAAACCCTTATGTGACATGGCAATGCCTCCAATGCCTTTGTGGCGCTCTACCACTCGATATAGCAAAGCCAGCAAAAAAGCGGAAATCCAGTTCGGGAGGTTCTAATTTGAATTCGTCATGGACATCATTCGTCCCAGGCGAACGATGTTCCTGCGCGAGTCAAGCATTTCTAGCGAAAATGTAAATCTAAAAAAATTTTGCTTGTAAACCGCGGGCTTCTGTCGTGCGTTTTCGTCCTACTTGAAGCCACGTTTGCAAAGATTCTATTTCCTTCCTCTCGTTCCGCGACATCTGATCAAGAAGGGGGCTCGCGGAGGTGCGGATTAAATTCTTTGAGAACAACGATCGGCAACGTCTCGAACAAAATAAGACTAACGGCTGCTCGGCTGGCAGCTGAGTTGATAGCTCACTAGCTCGGGTCACAAAAGGCCGGTCATCACGGTGAAAACGGGGTTATCAACATATGTGGATAAGCCTGCGTTAGATGCGATGAGACAATTCCGTTAGTCGATCGCGTCGGAGGCATAGTGAGGAGCATGGCGGCGGCCCGAATAATTCCGGTCTCGTGGAGGCGTTTGCGCTGCGTGTTTGAACTTGACGGGTACGTATTCACAAGACGCAAAGGAAGTCACTGGATTGGACGGAAGCCCGGCGGGGTTCGCCCTCTCGTCATTCCGGAATATGATGAGATCGCTCTTGACATCATAAAGAGCAACCTGCGGACTGCAGGAATGACTCGCGAGCGTTATCTCGCGCTTCTCGCCAGATGCTAGTGAGCGATAGCGCGATTGAGCGGAGCTTTGATCCGAAAGGGCAAGATTACAGACACACGAGAGGTTGAGTTTGCTGGTTGCACCCTCCGAGCCCCAACCCTGCGAACGAAACCGGCCTCATGCAAAACCTGGTTCAGTGTTCCCCATTCGTAACAAGCTTCCAGAAACGAGTATAGTGCGTCAGCCAAATTCTGTTCGGCTTCAGCCTTAGTACGTCCCTGTGAAAACACATCTAGTGCGGGGCAGGAGGAAATAAACCACTTACCCTTCTTTCGCACTCGCATCGGCAACTTGAATTCGATCACTACTTCCATCGGCTACATCACAATAGCACAACGCCGGTACCTTTGCGGATTACCCCAGCGCCGAGAGAGTGCGCGAGTGAGTCGCAACGCGTGCGGCATTTTCGCCGCAATCAATTTGCCACCAGGCCCGCGGCCCGGGCCCAACGATACTTGGCTCCTAGTACAAGCAGCGGCTCCTCGGTGGTGTACGGAAACGCCGGGATTCCGTGCTCGAACAGGTAGTCACACGCCTGCTCGACTTCGACGTCGCCCACCAACGACGCAACCACCGGCTTATCGATGCCCCTGTGCCGGAATTCCTCGACCACCTCTGCCGTTAATCTGGCAAACACCATCGGCGGCGTAATTATCGTATGCCAGTAACCGAGAACCAATGCATGGATGCGCGAATCTTCAAGTCCCAGCGCTATCGTGTTGCGATACGTCGTCGGTGGTTCGCCGCCGGTAATATCGACCGGATTGCCGGCCGCACCAAACGGCGGGATGAACTTGCGAAAGGCAGTATCGAGATCCGGCGGCATCGCCATCAGCTTGAGTCCATTGTCGACGCAAGCGTCCGACAGCAGCACGCCAGAGCCTCCTGCACCAGTGATTATCAAGACATTCTCGCCCTTCGGAGTGGGCAGAATCGGCAGGCAGCGCGCCAATTCGAGCAGGTCTCTGAGCGCCATCGCGCGCACGACGCCACATTGCCGGAGCACGTCGTCGTAAATGCGGTCGTTACCGGCGAGCGCCGCGGTGTGCGAACGCGCGGCCCGGGCCCCCATCGCCGTGCGTCCGGCCTTGAGCACGATCACGGGCTTTTTCTTTGATACGCGCGAGGCGACTTCGGCAAACGAGCGCCCGTCTTTAAGATCCTCGACATGCATCGCGATGACCTGGGTGTTGGGATCCTGTTCGAAAAAGGTGAGCAGGTCGTCTTCATCGAGATCTGACTTGTTACCCAGCCCGACGATCGCGGAGACGCCCATTTTGGTGGTGCGGCTGAACCCCACGATTGCCATTCCGACCCCGCCACTCTGGGAAGATAAGGCAGCGTGGCCTTTGACGTCGTAGGGGGTGCAAAACGTCGCGCATAAGTTCTTCGGGGTATAGTAGAAGCCGTAAATATTGGGGCCCATCAGCCGCACGTTGTATTCGCGCCCGACCTTGACGATTTCCTCCTGCAATTCGACGTTGCCGGTCTCGGCAAAACCCGAGGGAATCAGCACGGCGCCGGGAATCTTTTTTTCACCGCATTCCTTGAGCGCGCCGGCAACCAGCGGCGCCGGAATGGCAAACACTGCCACATCGACCGCGCCCGCTATATCTTTGACGCTTTTGTAGACCTTCTTGCCGAGGATTTCCGCGGCTTTGGGATGGATCGGATAAATCTGACCCTGGTAGCCTCCGTTGATGAGATTTTTCATTACCGAGTTGCCGATTTTGCCGTCTTCCGCCGAAGCGCCGATCACCGCGACCGCATCAGGCCGCATGATCCGATTCATCGCCCGTAGAATCTCTTCCTGTGAGGGCCGATACCTCTCCGTGGGCGGAGCGAAATCGAGCAGCACACGAACGTCGGCGGCGACGGCACCGGCGTGATGGGCAAAGACGGGGTTGAGATCGAGTTCGCGAATCTCAGGGAAGTCAGTGACGATGTTCGAGACCCCGACGATTATCCGGGCGAGTGCCTGGCGGTCGACTGGAGCGCTGCCGCGAACTCCGCGCAGAATTTCAGCCGCGCCAATCCCATCAAGCATTGATAAGGCTTCTTGTTCAGTGGCCGGCGCCAGGCGAAAGGTCACATCCTTGAAAATCTCGACCAGTACACCGCCCAAACCGAAAGCCACGACTTTGCCGAAACTGGGATCGGTCAGCGCGCCGACGATCACTTCCTGGCCGGCGGTGAGCATCTGTTGAAGCAGCACAGCGTCGATTTTCGCGTCGGCTTTAAATTCGCGCGCGCTGCGCAGAATATTCTCATAGGCCTGTAACGCCTCACCTGCGTCCTTCACCCCCACAATCACGCCACCGGCTTCGGTCTTGTGCAGGATGTCCGCCGATACGATCTTCATCACCAACGGAAAGCCGACCTCGTCAGCCAGGTGGGAGACCTGGGCGGACGAATGGGCGATTCCTGCCCGCGGCATGGGTATCCCATAGGCCTCACACAGTACCCGGCTTTCGTCCGGGCTCAGCGCCGAGCGTCCCTCAGTTTTGACCTGGTTGAGAAGTTTCTGTACTGACGCTCTGTCACTGCTCATGTGAACCTCCGTCCAAAAAGAGGGGTGCAGTACTGGCCGAAAGTACGGTGACTGAAGCCTGTCGAACAGGCTGCCGACAGACTGAAATGCTATCCCGTACGCTTGGCACAGCTTGTGTTCGAACCAGCCCTATGCGCTAATGAAATGCGACGTGTCAAAGCTAACGCTGGGTGGCTCGCCGCGTCAAACCTTATGCGAACGAGCCACTGTCTGGAGCCATCTGCGATGGTTGAAAAAATTATTGATTTGATCGGAATTTCGTCAAATTCAATCGAGGATGCCGTTCAGCTCGCGCTGGCCCGCGCGGGCGTGACGATTTCCGGCATTCATCGCGCCCAGGTCAAGGACATCAGCGCCGTGGTCGAGAATAACCAAGTCACGCAATGGAGGGTTTCCATTCAAGCATCGTTCGTGGTTAAGGATCAGCTGCACGAATAACGTACACTTCGATCAGCGCGGACCGCGGTCTTGAGGCCTGGAGGCGGTAACAGCGGCCGCTAATAAAGAAGTGTTGTGGCCAACCGGTGACGCCAAGCCGACTTTAATTCCTGGATGGAACAAGCTCCAGCCGGTCTCCAGTCAGTAAAGAAATGGAAGACAAAGGCTAGAGGCTGTGCCACGTCAGAGAAATCTGCGGCAATGGCGGACCAAGCCGGTCGAGAAAGTCGACGATTATGCCAGCAAAAATAACCGAGGTTCACCAGGGGATTTACGAAATTTTCCTGCCGCTGCCGATGCGGCCGACCATCATTAATGTCTATTTGATCGACTGTCACGGCGCGTGGGCGTTGGTCGACACTGGAATGAACACCCCAGACAGTGTTGCCACGTTGGAGGAGGCGCTTAAGCAGGTCGGGATCGAAATCGAAGACCTGGACCTGCTAATTGGAACGCATCATCACGTCGACCATTTCGGCACTTCCGCGATAATAAAAAAACGCAGCAATGCAACGACACTGCTGCATCAATTCGAGAGTGAACGCGTCACTCGCATGCTGGCCATGGGACCGCCGGCGGCCAGTCCGGAGGCCAGAGAATTTTTCGTCACGCATGGTTTTCCGATCGAGCAATATCCTCTCGAAGGCATGCGGCCCGTGTGGATGGGCACCGGGGTCTATAGTCCGGTGCCGCAACCCGACAAGTACATCGCCGATGGTGATGTAATACCGATTGGCGATCGCGAACTGGAGATAATCTGGACGCCAGGGCATGCTCCCGGCCATTGTGTCGTGTATCTGCGGAAGGAAAAGGTACTAATCGTCGGCGACCACTTATTGCCCAAGATCACGCCGCACGTCGGACTCTACCCCAGTAGCCCAGCCGTGAACCCGTTGGGTGATTTCCTTAATTCGCAAATCAAGGTGCAGCGCTTCGACGTGCAATTGGTGCTGCCTGCGCACGGCGGTGTGTACCACGATCATCGCTATCGTGCGAATCAGCTTATCGAGCACCATCGATACCGAGAAGCGGAGATGCTGGACATCGTTAAGCGTCGACCGAAATGCGCTTTTGAGGTCGCGATGGAAGTGTTTGGGGACGAAGAGCGGCCAATCTTTCATGTGATGGCAGCGACGTTCGAGACACTCGCCCATCTGGAATATGCGGTTATCGCGGGAAGGGCGCGCAGGCGCGAGCATGACGGGCGTACTTTATATCAGACGGTCTGAAGGCGTTTGGCTGAATATCGCGCGGCGGCCGTTCAGGCCGCCGCAAAGCTCTCGTAACATTGATGGCGTATCGCCTTAATCCCTCCCCCTCCTAAGAAACAGCTCATCCAGGCTTATTCCATGGATAGCTCCTCTTATGCCGCGGGTGCCAGCTGCGGGCTGTTTCTGGCGCCCCGCGCCGCGATTTGGTCGCGTAACCCCGCTGACCAGGGGGAGGTTAGGAAGGGGTCGTCTGGTTCGTTTCGATGGACCTCGTGTGATACCAATCTCAACGTTACCGGCCGCTAGCAGGGGCGATTCCTCGTCATTTTTTCGGCCACTCCCGCGACACCCGTAAGGCGTTGACGTCATCCAGCCTGCCGGACGCGTTGCCGCGAACCACGGCGGCTATTGGCGCTGATTTTGCCGCTGCGCACCACCGGCGAGCGACGTGCCAGCCGCCGCGCGGACAATCCCGCGAGCTGTTGGTCACGCCATTGCCTAAGGCCGCCGCGCAAGAATGCGGGCTCGATGCCGAGGGTTTCGCACACGGTGTCGAACGAAAATGGCCCGTCGCCGGTTTCACCGCAAAGCCATTGTTCAGCCTCGGCGAACAGGCGCTTGCGCGGTCCGCTCTTCGCGTTGGAGTTATTCTGGAAGCAACGCAAGGCATCTTCGAGCACGGCCATCATCAGGCGTTTGACCGGTGCGATCGCGCTGTCGTCGCGGCGCGCATCGTAAAATTGTTCCGGAGTAATCACATCGGGCACGAAAATCGAGCCCATCCCGCCATTCTCCCATTCCATCGCCAACCTGCTCACTTTCCCGGGCTACAGATCGTTGCAGCTCCCAAGATTGTTAATGTGATAATATTCAACTATCGGAGCAATAGGTGTGCCTTAATGTCCAGCATCTTCTAAACTGCGCTGCAAAGTTTGCTCGCTCTTGATTTTAGTAGCATTAACGAGCTGTTTAATGTTTTTGAAGGTGTCGGATTTTCTGTTTTGCCAAAGGCCGTTTGCATCCTGCAAACAGCCATCAATGCCTGAGGCAGCCCACTTGCGACATACAGGCGCGACAGATGGCCAGCTAATGCATTGGCGGGCATGGTACACTTTGTCGCCAAAATTGTGTCCCAAGGAGCCAAACTCGTGGTTCGATTGTCTCGGAAAGAGCGTATCTGCGCCGCAGCGAGCGGAACTCGACACTATCGCCGCATCGCGTCCGATGAATTCGGTGAAGAGTGGTTCGGATGGTCGGATGGTTCGGCAGGGTGGACGCTTCGAAACTATTGAGTCGGACCGGAGCCCTTTCCGCCGGTCCCGCCAGGTCCGAGTTTGCGCTCCTCGGCTTTAAAGGTGAGCACATCAAGCAGGCAATTGCCGCGCGATTCACCCGCTTCGAGCAGTGTCTGCTTTTCGATCGGCGCGATATCGAGATGGAAGCAAATCGAATTGACTAACGCCGCGCCACGCAGACCGCGCTGTTCAACCAATGACTTCCAGACTTCGCCGGCAGCTTCACCCAGGAAGCTAACCAGCAGTTGATGCAGGCTCATCATTGCCCCTTCGTCGAGTTCAAGGGTCGCCGAAGGCACCGTGCACCATTCCACTTCAGCCAATCGGTAGGAGTGCTGGCGGATCTCACGCAGGACGCGAAACTCGCTGATTCCCTGCAGGATCAAATTGAAACGGCCGTCAGGCAACTTCGATAAGGCGGTGATTTTGCCGGCGCAGCCAATTGCGTAAATGTCAGGATAGGCGTAGTAATCGCGCTCCCAGTCGCCCTTGAGCATCATCATACCGATAATGCCATGTGTCTGCGCGACGTTGTCGACCATTTCCCGGTAGCGCGGTTCGAAAATGTGCAACGGCACGCTGAGCCCTGGGAAGAGCACAAAGTTTGGCAATGGAAACAGCGGAATGATGTTGGGCAGGTCAGGCACCGTCGCACTCCCAAGCTGACATTAGGTTGCTTCACGCAGTGCGTCAAGCGAGTGATTGAGACGGCGATTTTCCCTTGCCGCTTCGCGCACTCCTTCCTAAGAGAGGAATCGAATAGAAGAGAGCAAGGCATAGCGCTTATCGCTGTTCAGTGCCCGTCAGAAGCGTTAGACTGCGCTTCGCGCTGACCGGTAGATCGTCGATGAGGATTCCCTGGGAGAATTTCGAACGCGAAACGCTCGACCATTTGCGGGCGCTGATTCGTCTCGACACCACTAACCCTCCGGGCAACGAACGAATCGCCGCCGACTACCTCGCTCGTGCACTCGCACGCGAGGGACTCCAGCCCGTCTTGATCGAACCGGCGCCACTCCGGACCAGCCTGATCGCCCGCATCGCCGGGCGCGACCGCGCCAAGGCCGCGCTGATGCTCTCGTCGCATACCGACGTCGTGCCAGTGGAGGCTTCGCGGTGGACGCGGGCTCCATTCGCCGCAGAGTTAGCCGAGGGATGTATCTGGGGACGCGGTGCCATCGACATGAAGTCCAAATGCGCCATGGACCTGATGCTGGTGCTGGCGCTACAGCGTACGGGCACAATTGGCGAACGCGACCTGATCCTGGCAGCGGTGGCCGACGAGGAGGCGGGTTCTGAACTCGGCGCGCGCCATCTGGTCGAGAATCATCCTGAGCTGGTCAGTGCGGGATTCGTGCTCAATGAAACCGGCGCCTTCACGCTCTTCATCGGGGAGCGCCGCTTCTATCCGATCCAGGTGGCGGAGAAGGGCTTTGTCACCGTCAAAATGACCGTCACGGCATCACCTGGGCATGGTTCGATGCCGCGTGCCGATACTGCCATTGCCTGGATGGCGGACCTCATCACACGGCTTACTCGCACGCCGATGCGACGGCGGGTGACACCGTTGATTCGTACGACTTTAAACGAGCTCGGAATGCTTCCAGAAAAGGCGCCGCCGCTATTCCGGCCGATGATGGCGAATACGGTTTCGCCAACAATTGTTCGCGCTGGTTATAAGGACAACGTGATTCCGGGGGAGGCGACCGCGATTCTCGATGGGCGCACGCTGCCGGGCGATGATGAAAAGAGCTTCCTGCGCGAATTGCGCGAAATCGTGGGGCCGGAGCCGATTTTGGAAATAATCAAGAGTGCGCCACCGGCCGAGGCCAGTTTCGATACGGCTTTGTTCCGCCTGCTGAGATCGCGTACCGAAGCCGCCGACCCGGGGGCTCGCGCGATTCCGTGGATGCTGCCCGGAGCGACGGATAGCAAGTTCTACTCGCAACTGGGCGCGACATGCTACGGCTTTGCCCCCGTGCGGCTCGATCCGAAGATGCCGTTCGGCTCGCTTTATCACGGCAACGACGAGCGAATGCCGATCGAAGGACTGCTGTGGGGTTTGCGACTCTATGCCGACGCCGTCCTTACGTTTCTAGGGGTGAGGCTGGAGGATGTGTTCGAATAGGTAATCGGCCAGGCTGCACGCCGGTGCCGCTATTGACTAGCAGGCTCTTGAAGGAGTCTTCATAGCGAGCCTCCCCCTCTGTAGTCTTCCTCGCAAGCAGGAGAGACTAGGGGATGGAAGCGAGCTTTCCACGCAGGGCGTTGAGGCCGAGCCTGCAAATGCTATCGATAGCCATTTCTCAACACCTTGCTAGCAGGCTACGGAAAAAGGCCTTCCGCACCCTGCTTGCCCTCTCTGTAATCTCCCCCAGACGAGGAGAACTAAACATTAGCGGAGCCGAAAGGCGGAGCGAGCTAACGAGTCCGCGAGGTGCGAATCAAAAAGGAAGGAAGCCAGTTCATCGCAGGGCGGAAAGAGTCTTCATATATAAATATGTTTCCACACCCTGCTAGTCTAGTGGCCTGTAACGTTGAGATTAGTATCACACGAGGTCCATCGAAAC
>Ga0137391_10002433_pt1 | contig 13931 bp, 12 predicted proteins | sample 15con2h24BmetaG_FD_101399 | JGI IMG/M metagenome (GOLD analysis project Ga0137391, IMG submission 101399) | Vadose zone soil microbial communities from Angelo Coast Range Reserve, California, USA - 15con2h2.4B metaG | ecosystem: Environmental > Terrestrial > Soil > Vadose zone > Saprolite...
ACTTGCCAGAAGGGAAAATTCCATGGCATCACCGCCAGAATAGGTCCCAGCGGCTGATAACGAATGAAACTGCGAGTCGCAGCGGTCTCAACCATTTCGTCCGCTAGAAAGCGCTCTGCGTTCTCGGCATAGTAGCGGCACCCCGATGCGCACTTGACCGCCTCGTCCACCGCGGACCGAAAAGGCTTGCCCATTTCGGTGGTCATCAAACGGCCAAACTTGTCTTTTTCGTCTTCGAGGATCTCCGCCGCGCGCAGCATCATTCGCCGCCGCTCGACGAAAGTCGTATGCCGATACTCCGAGAAGGCGGAAGCGGCGAGCGCTATTTTCTCGTCCACCTGAGCGTCAGACAGCGGCTCAAAAACTCGGAGCACCTCTCCGCTTGCCGGGTTGATCGTGGCTATAGCCATCTCGCCTCATCTGTTTCTTGGTCTTGTCACCATACCAAAAAACCAATTTTCAGCACAATCGCTTGCCCCCTGATGATCGCGGAGGCGTCGTTACCTTATCGCCGGGGAAGCGACGCGAGGCGACTAGATCGCCGAGTGACTTGTTCTCTCCACCCCCAGTCGCGACTGCAGTTCCTTACGATAACGGCGGCTCATCCGGAGTTTGGTCCCGTTGCCGAGCAGGACTTCGTATTCGCCGTCCTCATTCAGCTTCAGGCCGCGGACCCGCTCGAGGTTCACGATGGTCGAGCGATGAATGCGGCAGAAGATGGATTCATCCAGCTCCTGCTCCAGCTCCGCAATGCTGCGGCGTAACAAATGGGCTTTCGGTCCAATGTGCAGGCAAGCGTAGTAGTCAGCGGCCTCGATCCAATCAATCTCAGAGATTTTCAAAAACCAAACTTGGCCGGCTCTCTTGATTGCCAGGCGATCCATTTTTCTCGGTTGCAGCTTGCCATGCCTGATTCGTTCCTTGGCCCGGCCGAGAGCGCGCTCGAAGCGGGCATTGTCGAACGGTTTCAGCATGTAATCGAGCGCGCCAGCCTCGAAGGCGCGCAACGCATACTGATCGTAGGCCGTCACAAAGACGACGGCGAGAGGCAGCTCTCCGCCCAGCATCTCCAGCACGTCGAAGCCGTCGCACTCCGGCATCTGAACATCCAGAAAGACCAAGTCGGGCCTGCGACTGCGGATCTCGGCCAGCGCTTCCATGCCGGAACCGCATTCCCGCACGATTTCAATTTCCGGATCAAGCCGCAACAGCACGGCGATGTTGCTGCGAGCCAGAGGCTCGTCGTCCACCACCACCGTGCGTATTTTTGAGGGACATGGCTCCGGGCACACCGTTTCATTCCTTCGCAGCCGCGGTGGCCACAAACGGCACGGAAAACGAAACTTCCACTCCCCCCGGCCCTTGATTCCGCATGTTCAGATCGAAACCGTCTCCGTACAGCTCTTGCAGCCGAGTTCGCACATTCGAGATGCCTATCCCAGACCCAGTCTTATCCCAATCCACAGGCAACCTGGGCCCGTCGTTATACACGCTGAGTGTGAGCCTGCCGTTCGAGCGGAAGGCGGAGACTCTAATTGCCCCGCCCTGCATTCGTTTTGCAATTCCATGCTTGACCGCATTCTCGACCATAGGCTGCAGGATCAAGCTGGGAACCTGCGCGCAAAAGAGTTCCTCGGGGACATCCATGCTCACCTCCAGCCGCTCGGCGAAACGCACCTTCTGGATGTCCACATACTTTTGCAGGAACTCAATTTCCTCGCCCAGTGGAACTTGTTGCCGACTGGAGTCCTCCACCACCCGCCGCAAAAAGTCGCTGAGCCCCGCGATCATGCTTACCGCGGCATCGTTTCTTTTCTCGCGCACCAGTCCTGCGATGGCATTCAGGGTATTGAATAAAAAGTGAGGTTCAATTTGCCGCCGCAGCGCATCCAGTTGCGCCTTCGAAAGCTGCTCGTTGAGCCGCGCCGTCTCCGTCTGCTGCCGCGCCAATCGCTCGCGCGAATCGATAACATAGCTGATGGCGAGGATCGAAGCATAAAGAATCACTTGCGAGAGCAGCCCGTTATAGAACTTGTCCAGCCAAAAATGCAGAAACTGCCCGGGAGGGGAAGGGTTCAACCACGGATTAAGCAGCGTATCCAGTCCAGCAACCCACACCGAGTACATCAGACCGATGCCCGCGCAAGCGCCTAGATGAATGCCCCAGGTGGAGACCGGCCTGAATTTCGTCGGAGGATATCGCCGGCCCAGAAACAGCACCACCGGCGTGGCCAGCGCCCACGGCAGCCAGGCAACCACCAGCCTCACAAACAGACGCGCCCAGGCATGGTGCATGCCTTCCGCGCGCATCACAAAAACATTCTGCGTCGCGTCGAACAGCCCCACTCCGGACCAGATCAATGCAATCCAGAACCATCGTGGCGAGTGCCGTGCTCGGATCGAGTCCATACCGAGAATGGTATGCTACGGCGCCTCAAAATAGGCGAAAATTGCAGCCAATCCACAGCTCTGTGCAGCAACCTGCCTGGCATTCTGAAGCTCAGAGCGTGATACTGCCGCTATGCGCACCCCAACCAAAATCGCATTGCTCACCGCGACAGTTCTTATATCACTGTTGGCCCTCAATCAAACCGCGACCGCTCCCGACACCTCAGGCCCGCAATATACCAGCGACGGCCAACTGAAGCTCCCCGCGCGCTACCGGGAATGGGTTTATCTGAGCACTGGCTTCGACATGAGTTACAGCCCCGCAGCCATGCAGATGGACCATCACATGTTCGACAACGTCTTTGTGAATCCTGAGGCCTACAAGGCGTTCCAGGAAACCGGGACCTGGCCCGACAAAACCATGCTGGCGCTCGAAGTCCGCAAGGCTGAAGGTAAAGGCTCCATCAACCAGAAAGGCAATTTCCAGGGCACCGAGCGGATGGGCTTGGAAGTCCACGTGAAGGACGAAGCGCGTTTCCCTGGCAAGTGGGCCTTCTTCGGCTTCGACGACAGCAAGACCGCCACCATGGTTCCAAAGGAGGCTGCGTGCTACACCTGCCACTCCGCCCACGCCGCCGTGGACACGACCTTTGTGCAGTTCTATCCCACGCTGCTGCCGATCGCTAAGAGCAAGGGGACGCTGAGTGCGGGGTATCAGAAGGAAGGCGGGAACTGAGCCTTGAATTCGGCCAGAACTCTAAGCGATGATGTTCGTCGCAACTTCCGTATGCTGCCCAGGCAATGGAATCTTCCATTCACCACTGCTATTCGTGCGACCTTCACTTTCTCACTTGTCTTCGGATTGGTTATTGCGGGATTCGCTCGAGAACGAGGGCCGCATGTCGAGGTAGTGTGCCCTTCGCCACCAATCCCGGTCAGAATCGATAAACGGCAGGTATTGGTCTATGAGCTCCATGTCACGAATTTTGATACGGTGCCCTTGACGCTGAAGCGTTTCGAAGTTTTCGCGAATGACGAAAGCAGCGCGCCACTCAGCACTCTGGCTGACGCAACGTTATCGGCGGAGATGATACGAGTCGGTGAGGCGATGAGGATGGCCGATTCTGGCGGCGGAGTCAAGGACGCGCGAGTCATTGAGCCCGGCGGGCGTTCCGTCATCTTTGTATGGATCGAACTGGAACCCAATCGTTCCTTGCCAACTAGCCTGAAGCACCGGATGGTTTTTTCGCCAGCAGCAGACTCGGCGAGGGACGCAACGCTGGAAGATTTTCAAGTGTCCGTGAGTCAGGATTCCGTTCCGACGCTCGCTCCCCCCTTTAACGGAGGAGCCTGGCTAGCCGGGGATGGCCCGGCGAACGACTCCGCCCATCGCCGTACCATCACAGCGGTTGACGGCCACATTTATTCGGCTGAACGTTTCGCAATTGACTGGGTCAAAGTCGGCCCCAACGGCGATTCGCGTCATGACGGTGCAACCCTCAATAAGAACGACGACTGGTGGGGCTGGGGAGAACCGGTCCTCGCCGTGGCGGACGGAGAGATCACGGAAGTGGCGGATGGAATACCGGACAATACACCGCGGGTCCTGCCCCCAGTCACACTCGATAACATTGCGGGAAACCATGTCATTCTGCAGATTGCCCCCAATCGCTACGTGACGTATGCGCACCTGCAAAACGGAAGCATAAAGGTGCGGCTGCACGATCATATTCGTCGAGGGGATGTGCTCGCTCGGCTCGGGAACAGCGGCAACACGACCGGCGCGCATTTGCATCTGCAGGTGACTGATCGCAACTCAGTCTTGCAAGCACAAGGGGTTCCTTTGGTGTTCGAGAATTTCACCTACTTCGGACCGGGTTCCGCCTACGAACTGGACAAGCACGTCTCCGTGCCGTGGGTAAATTCCATTCCACCGGGGAATGCGGTCATACACTTCGAACTGCTGCACAATTGAAGGTTCTTTGCAGTGGGCGATCTATTCAGACGGTGAGCGGTCCATGCAAAACCCGCAGCAGAGGATTAGATTAAGTACGAGCCGTTCAATGCGGATCTCAAACTTGAAACCGGGAGGCTGGAATGAAAATAGGATTCATCGGTTTGGGAATGATGGGATCAGGGATGGCCCGCAACCTGGTCAAGGCGGGACACACGTTAATCGTCTTCAACCGCACGCGGTCTCGCGCCGAACTACTTACCGATCTAGGCGCGAGCGTCGTCGCGACTCCAGCAGAAGCGGCCTCCGGTGCAGAGGTTCTAATCACAATGTTGGCTGACGACCATGCCCTGGAAGACGCCGTTCTCGGTCCGGGGCGAGCTCTTCAATCGCTGCCGACGGGTGCCGTACATGTCGGGATGAGCACGATCAGCGTCGCTATGTCACGACGGCTCCAGGCAGCACATCGCGAAAGACAGCAGCATTACGTGGCTGCTCCGGTCTTTGGCCGTCCCGAAGCGGCTGCGGCGGCGAAGCTCTTTATTGTTGCGGCTGGCCCCGCGAAGCAAATCGAACGATGCCAAGTGCTGTTCGACGCCATGGGACAGAAGACGTTTGTTCTCGACGAGGATGCGCCGGCGGCGAACGTGGTCAAGCTCACGGGAAATTTCCTGATTTCCACGGTAATCGAGAGCCTGGCGGAAGCCATGTCACTGGTGCGGAAATCTGGAGTTGATCCAAACAAGTTCCTGGACGTGCTCACAGGTTCGTTGTTCTCCGCACCCATTTACAAAAATTACGGCGGCATGATCGCTGCCAACCGATTCGAGCCGGTAGGCTTCAAATTACCGCTTGGATTCAAAGACAACCGGTTGGTGCTGGCTGCTGCCGAAGAAGTGGCCGTGCCTATGCCCATGGCCAGTCTGGTGCACGACCGATTTGTGGACGCGATCGCCCAAGGCCTGAGTGAAGCCGATTGGACCGCAATCGCCCGCATTTCCTTCCAGAACGCCGGACTGGAGAAGGCGGCATAAACTTGGGCGTTGCTCGTACAACTTAAATAGGACGATGTAGTGGAGGAACCGGAAACGGCGTCCCAAAGAATTGCGTTTGCATCCTCTCACCGCCGCTTGAGCGCTTCCAATTCCTCGAGTGTACGGGGCCAGTCCGCCCCTAACAGACGCGAAAGGCTGCGGTCCGCCAGCACCTTGCCGCCGGTCTGGCAACGGGCGCAGTAGTTAGTCTCACTGTCCGCGTAACGAATCCGCTGAATCGGATCGCCGCATCGCGGACACGGCTGGCCATAGCGCCCATGCACTGCCATGTCCTTACGGAACGCCGTCACTTTTTCGGGAAATTTTGTTTTGGCCTCAGCCCGCAACTGCTCTATCCAGCGTTGAAGCGTAGAGCGGGTTGCTGCAAACAGCCTCTCCCATTCCGCCGGAGTGAGTTTATGCGTAAGCTTAATGGGAGAAAGTTGTGCAGCGTGAAGAATCTCATCCGAATACGCATTGCCGATCCCGCTTACGATTCGTGGGTCCGTGAGCGCCCGCTTTAAAGTGCGGTTTTCAGCCGCGAGCGCGGACTGAAACGAAGCCAGGTCACTGTTGAAGACCTCGATACCGCCAGGATCGATGGCACGCAGACTCTCCTCGCCTCGGACAACATGCAGAGAAGCGCGGCGCTTGGCACCGGCTTCGGTCAGCACCAGTGAGCCATTTGGAAAATCAAACGCCGCCAGTTGATTGCGCCCCGCCAGCTTTGCTCCGGCCGCCCGCCAATGCAGACGGCCAGCGATCATCAAATGAAGGACTAGCCACGAGTCGTCTTCCACGCCGATGGCGATGCGCTTGCCGATCCGCCGCAACTCCCGCACCTTGCGTCCTTCAACGCTCGCGAGCGGTGGTTCCACCGTGCGCAGCAGAAACGGACTCGCCAGCCGGACACGTTCGATCGGTTGACCCACAATTCGCGGCTCCAGCGCAGTGATGTAGGCGGCGATGTCGGGCAGTTCAGGCATAAGTTAAAAGGTACGATTCGGCTCATGCGCTCCCGGTATTCACCGGCCGTTTTTATGAAGGCGCTCGGCGTTGGGGTTTAGCTTGCTTGCCGCGGGCGATTTTGGCGAGTGCCCTTGTGTAGACCGCGATGGTCTCTGGAATCGGTTCGCTGTAGACGAACTGCCCTTCGCGGCGGCAGTTGATCAGCCTCGCTTCGCTCAGTATCTTCAAATGGTGGGAAACGGTTGCGGGCGTCACTCCCCGCATCGAGACAATGTCTCCGCACTTTATACGTTCGGTTGCCGCAATTGTCTCGAAGATCCTCAGACGGGTCTCGTCGGCCAATGCCTTCGATATTTTCTCTATCTCGGAACGGTCCATGATCTCCTTAGAGTGTAGCCAGTCCTCGCCTCCCACGGCCACGAGAATCTCATATTGTCTGGCGCCTCGATTAAATTGTAACCGCACAGTTAGATAATCATCCAACTGTCTAAGTTGCAGGTTGCCCCCGGAGGCAGCGAAAAACCTCGGGCCAGCGCCAGGCAGGATATATCGCAATATCGAGGAGACTGACATGAAGAGGTTACAAGGAAAGGTAGCAGTAGTGACCGGTGGAAACAGCGGCATCGGGCTCGCAACCGCAAAGCGATTGCAGGATGAAGGCGCCAAAGTAGCCATTTCAGGTCGAAGCAAAAAGACCCTGGATGACGCCGTCAAAACCATTGGAAATGGCATCCTGGCCGTGCAGGCGGACGTGGCCAACTTTGCTGACACGGACAAGCTATAGCAGGAAGTGTCGCAAAAACTTGGCAAGATTGATGTTTTATTTGTGAACGCCGGCATCGCGAAGTTTGCGCCCTTGGCCGACACCTCCGAAAGCGCCTTCGACGAGCAGTTTGACACCAATATCAAGGGAGCATATTTCACCATCCAAAAAGCGCTGCCTTTTCTGAATGATGGCGCCTCGATGATCTTGAATACCAGCGTGGTGGACCGCAAAGGTTCTCCGGGAACCAGCGCGTATGCGGCAACCAAAGCCGCGCTGCGCTCCCTGGCTCGGACCGCCGCCGGGGAACTCGTCGGCCGCGGCATCCGCGTAAACACTGTCGCGCCCGGGCCGATTGTCACCCCCCTCTTTGGAAAGACTGGTTTGCCTAAGGAAGCCGTGGACGAGTTCGCGAAAGATGTAATTTCGAGGGTTCCGATGAAGCGATTCGGGCAGCCCGAGGAAGTAGCCGGTGTGGTCGCTTTCTTGGCCTCGCAGGATGCGTCTTACGTTACGGGTGTAGAAATCAACGTGGACGGAGGCTACGGCCAAATCTAACCGCGCTATCCGAGAAGGCAAGGGCGGCGGTATCAGTCCGCCCTTTTTCATATGCCGCCACCAGCGGCTAACTCAGGTGTACCTCAAACAGCGCCAGCCAATACTGCAATGACTGCAAAGCAAAACCGCAAAGTAAGAGTCCGATGCCGAATACCCCAAGCCGCCGCTCTGGAAGGTTGTCCGCGTAGTATTCGATATAGGGATTGACCCTCACTCCGATGCCAGTGACGATCCCGGTCACGATCCCAACCCGCATCGCAAAAAGCCAGGCGTGGTCCAGGTGATGAATGAAGGTGCTGCAGACAAGTGCCGTAGCAATGTAGCCGAAGGTACGAATCACCGTTCCCCAGAACTGACGACGCGAAAGCCGCGGACGGCGAGACGCCGCGTAATCGAGGGCAGGACGCATGCCGTGGGAATAGGCGACGATTTGGCCGACGGTCACGAGAACGCCGAATGCGATTGCAAAGGCGTCGCCAACCATCCTGTAGAGTCCAACCGCTAAACCAAATCCGCGGATGGCGGAAAACACTCCTTCCCATGGCAAGGAGTAATGATCCAGCCCGCGCGATGCACGATTGAATTCAATCGCCAGCGTGATGCCGGTCGCAATCCCGGCCGCCAGGCCAAAGAACGGACCAAGACCCAGCCCATACCCGACTCCGAAAACAACCGAATACGTGACCGCGCGGGTCAGCAGCCGCAACGGCCCGTGTTGTCCCCCCAACAAGTCGTACGCAAGATAGAGGCTCCCTAGCACATCAAGACACGTCCCCGTAATGCTGACAGCCGCGACGGTGTGGTGGTCCATGTGAGGATTGTAAAACCTATAGTCAGTGGTCGTGCACATATGACTAGAGCGACTTGGAAATTCGCCATCCCGGGTCGGTGACTGCAGCTTTCAAAAGCACTTCACAAAAAACTAGTACATTAGCTTCATGAGCATTATGGACACAGCTATTTACCGCCACACCTGCAGCGACAGGTGCCGGTGAAAAAACTCCCCCGCAAACGCAACTCCGGTTCAGGCTCGCAGCATCCCCGGCGGCCCCGCTTCTCGCGCGAGCTTGCCATCCTGTACGAAGATGATGCGGTTGTAGCGGTCAATAAACCTGCCGGACTTCTGTCTGTACCTGTCCCCGGCTCCGATGCACCGTCCGCCTTATCTCTTCTGTCGCAGGACCTGAAGGCCCGCAGAGAACGAGCTTTGGTAGTCCATCGCATCGATCGTTTCGCGTCCGGAGTTCTGCTGTTCGCCAAGACTATGAGTGACCGAAACGCGCTGGTTCGACAATTTCTCGCACATGCTCCCGTCCGGCAGTATTTGGCCGTGGTACGCGGGCATCTCGCTGCAAAACAGGGAACGCTGGTTCACTATTTTCGAAGAGAAGGGATGTATCAAAAGTTGAGCAAGGAGAGGGATCGCAAAGCGGCGCGGGCTGAACTCAGGTATTCCGTCGAACGCTCTCTTCGCGCGGCTTCGCTGCTGCGAGTTACGTTGCTGACAGGATTACAGAATCAGATCCGGGTCCAGCTTTCCGCGCTGGGCCACCCGGTCATCGGAGACAGGAAGTATAGCCGTGACGAAGCCTCGGAGCGTCGAATAGCTCGGGTCGCACTTCATGCGGCCAGCCTCCAGTTCATTCATCCACGCTCGGGAGAGAGCATATCCGTAGAATGCGAGATTCCCCCAGATTTTCAATCTCTCCTGCAGGCACTATCACCGCCAGCCCGCGGCCATCGTTGAGCGCAGCTATTAGCTACTAACTTTTAGCCGCTAGTTACTGCAAATCGGCATCTTCTGTCGACGAGCCCGCGCGGGACGGCCCAACCGTGCTCGCTAGAAGCTAGTAGCTAGAAGCTAGAGGCTGTAGCTACAAGATTGACATCCACCCCACCGCACCCGATGCTACATATGCGTGATACAGGACTTTGACGTCATCATTCTTGGCGGCGGGGCGGCTGGGCTGATGTGCGCCATCGAGGCGGGCAAGCGCGGAAGGCGCGTGGCCGTTCTGGAACGCGCCGCGCGCATCGGCAAAAAGATCCTGATTTCAGGTGGCGGGCGCTGCAACTTCACCAACCTGTTTTGTCAACCGGAAAACTTTATCTCCGCCAATCCGCACTTCGCCAAATCGGCGCTGGCGGCTTACACACCGGCCGATTTCATTCGGTTGGTGGAAAAGCACGGCATTCGGTATCACGAAAAAACTCTAGGCCAGCTTTTCTGTGACGGCTCTGCGCAAAATATCGTGAGCATGCTCGAATCGGAATGCAGCGATGCCGAAGTCCGAATTCTCACCAACGTTAACGTCAAAAGCGTCGCGCACAAAAGCGGTTTCACGATTCACGCGGGGCAAAATCCGGAAGAAGACGAATTCGAAGCGCCGGCGCTGGTAGTCGCAACCGGCGGTCTGTCCATCCCCAAGATGGGCGCAACTTCATTCGGCTACGATTTAGCACGGCAGTTCGGGGTGCAAATTAACGCCCCGCGGCCCGCGCTGGTTCCGCTGCTCTTCAACGCTCAGGACCGTCAGCGCTACTCCGACTTGACCGGGGTCTCGGCGGAGGTCGTAACGGCAACCGGCAAGCAGCGCTTCCGCGAAAAAATGCTGTTCACCCACCGGGGCCTAAGCGGACCCGCCATTTTGCAAATCTCTTCCTACTGGAAACCTTCCACTCGGCTGACCATAGACCTCGCCCCCGGCCACGACTTCACCGCGCCGATTCGCAATAACAACCTCACTCGCCGCGATCTCCCCGCCCTCAAAGCGGCGTTGCGCGCGGTGTTGCCCCACCGGTTGGCCCACTGCTGGCTTGACCTGCACCCTCCCGCGGCCTGGACCAACCACGCGCTCGCCGACCTCGAGCGCCAGGCGCACAACTGGATCGTCACTCCAGAAAGCACCGACGGCTACGACAAGGCCGAAGTCACCGCCGGCGGCGTGGACACCAATGAGCTTTCCGCCAAGACCATGGAGAGCCACAAAATCCCCGGCCTATATTTCATCGGTGAAGTCGTGGACGTAACCGGCCACCTGGGCGGATTCAACTTCCAGTGGGCATGGGCCTCAGGTTATTGCGCCGGGCAGGCCGTGTAGGTTAGAGATGCATTTCTGATTCACAAGTCGTGAGTGTAATCGCCGGTTAACGACAGAGCCCATCACGCTACCCCTGCTAGCAGGCCCACATCTATGGACGTTAAGGGCAGCAAGCTACTTAGCGCGTTTTAGCGCGTTCCAGAGGCTTGAGCGTGAAGTTGTAATCGAGGAAAATAGGCCGTCAGTGCCCGTCGGTTCCAAGCCCGTAGGTTCCAAATCTGGGTGGAGGTCGTCTGTCTTTTCAGGAGAGACTAAGTATGATTTGTCGGACTGATCGGAATTTAAGTCGTCCACAAGCAACGAGGCGACGATCCTCAGGCTCTCGATCTCGTGGCGGACACGGCTTAGGTCTGCTTCTTTCTGTTTCAAAGCTTCGTAAGCGTCCTTCATCAGCACTCCCGATAAACTCTAGCGTAGTGAGTAGCCAACCTGTGAAGCCTACACTTTTATGTACTCTCCCTCAAGGGAAGCGGTACTTCTGATTGCAAAAATTCGTGACACATCGCCATAGCGCTCAGTGACCGAGAGTGTTAAGGACGGTTATACGACCGCGAGCGGAATCATCAGTGAAGATAGGTTTGGTGGAGGCGGCGGGAGTCGAACTACTTCGCGTTCAATGAGTTCTGTAACTTACTGATTATACAAATCTATAAATCCCAAGAAACCTCACGATTCACACGGTTCCAGCACAAAAACAGCACAAACATCGCATTGTCGAGTCCAGCAAATGTTGCCCCGTTTTCGAATATAAAAAAGATGTGTCGATGCAAGATTTCATGAAGCCGCGGAGCTTGCCGATCAAGCCGCTAATGGTATCTCTGGAGACTGCCAGATGTCGAGTGCGAAGGTCGATTCGGCGTTGGCTTAAATAGTGTTTAAGACACTACCGTCGATTCCGGTGGATTTCTTGCCCGTTGAGAGCCCAAGCCGAACCTGGCCTCTAGAATTTGCGAGGTTTGGAAGGCAGAAGCCGACCTAATACATGACTATGGAGGCCCTAAGGCGGACATGAGTACGCAGAGGACGTGTGGTTAGCGAGTGGCGTTCAAAGCAAAGGCGCGTTAGAAATAAACAACTGAACTTGCTCGAACAAGCAAAAATGGAGAAACCGGTAAGCTTACGCGGCGTAGTTGTGCCGGCTTCGAATATTGTCCATATCAAATTCCTGGAACGCGACTATTCCACCAGGACGAACGTGCCCTGGGACCTTCTGGCGTGCAACTGTCGGATCTGAACGGTACATGAGCACAAAGCGGCCGGCGACAGCATCAAATGGTTTTCAAACTCCGTGAATGAATTTTGCCCTGACGGTGGGGTACGTAATGCTGCACGGAATCGCGGGTGGCGAAAGCCCCCGCTCAGGATTAGTTGCTTTCGTAATTTCAGCGCTTGTCATATAAGGTGTCTGTCCAAGCTAAGCACTTCCAATCCACACCGCGATGTGCGGATTTGACAATCGACAACTCCGCCGCTTGGGGCCGCATCACACATCGGCGCTCGGTTGAGCTTGGATCGCCGAGGCGAGAAGGCTAACGAGAAAAATTTCTGGAAACGGAACCTTTGTCCGGTGCATGTGTCAGGCGTGTTTTTTTTCCTATTCGCGGCCGCGGCTGGGGCCCAGGTTGCGGTGCAAAGCCCCCAATCTGCCTACGAAGGGCAAAACGTAGCTGCGATCGATCTCATCGCAAATCCTAATCGCGACGTGGAACCACTTCGGCCCCTGGTCGCGCAGAAAGCCGGACAGCCTTACTCCCAGGCCAACGTGGAAGCCAGCATCACCGCGTTCGAACGCACAGGACAATTTCCCACAGTTCAGGTGAATGTCGTCCCCGATCCCTCCGGCTTGCGTTTGAACTTCCTGCTGGAACCCGCCTATTACCTGGGCGTGATCAACTTTCCGGAAGCAGTGAAGGTTTTCTCCTATACGCGTCTTCTGCAGGTGGTCAACCTGTCTGACGAAGATCCCTACGATAAGGCCCGGGTGGCGGTTGCGGAAGAAGCATTGCAAGAGTTCCTTCAGAGCAACGGATACTTCCGGTCAACTATTCAGACCGACTCCCAAATCGACGACGCCCACCAGTTAGTCAATCTGAGCTTCTCTGTCAATCTGGGGAAGCAGGCGCGTGTGGGTGACGTAAGCTTTCAAGGCCTCGACGCCAGCGAGAATGCCCACCTGATGCGCTCGATCCGCTCACTCCGGGCACGCTTTACCGGAGGACTCCTTAAGCCGGGGAAGGCTTACACACCCGAGCGCATCAAATCGGCTACGGCGCTGATTCACCGAACGCTGTCGCAGCACCACCGACTGGCCAGCCATGTTCAGGAAAATCCGCCTCAATATCATCCCGAGACCAATCGCGTGGACGTGTCGTTCAAGGTTGACGTTGGCCCGGTAGTCACCGTTCGCACGACGGGGGCACGTCTCTCTATGCTGCCATTCATGTCCAGTCGGCAGTTGAAAAAGCTGATTCCAATTTATTCCGAGGGAAGCATCGACAGCGACCTGGTGCAGGAAGGTCAGCGAAATCTCGCCGACTACTTTCAGAAAAAAGGTTATTACAACGTCGAGGTCAAGACCAGTTTTCTGCAACAGCCGGGCAAGCTCCTGCTGGTGTACGAAATCGAAAAGGGCAAGAAGCACAAAGTTGGACGCATCGTACTCCAGGGAAACCACGAGATTTCAGAGAAGGAACTCCTACCCCTTGTCGTGGTGAAGAAGTCCCGTATCTGGTCGCATGGGAGTGTGAGTCAGAAACTAGTGCGTCAGAGTGTGGACAACCTGCAAGCGCTGTATCGCGACCGGGGATATGAAAACGTCAAAGTGAATTCCCAGATCATTGATCGCGAACCCAAGATCGACGTGGTTTTCAACATTGAAGAAGGCGCCGAGACTGTCGTTCGCAACCTTGAAGTCACCGGAAACGATCATGTTCCATACGAACAACTTGCGGTCCCGATAGGATTGCAACTGCATTCGGGCGCTCCATTCTCGCCCCGACGCCTTTCCGAAGATCGCAATCGAATTTCCGCCACCTATCTCAATCGCGGGTACCTCAATGTCGAAGTCAACCCCAAGGTGAATCGCGACCCCAGCGATCCTCACCTTGTAGATGTCACCTACATTGTGAACGAGCGCCAGATTGTGCGCGTGAGTGAGGTGATCT
>Ga0137391_10002450_pt1 | contig 13891 bp, 13 predicted proteins | sample 15con2h24BmetaG_FD_101399 | JGI IMG/M metagenome (GOLD analysis project Ga0137391, IMG submission 101399) | Vadose zone soil microbial communities from Angelo Coast Range Reserve, California, USA - 15con2h2.4B metaG | ecosystem: Environmental > Terrestrial > Soil > Vadose zone > Saprolite...
ATGCTCGAGCAGGGTGGTTGGGGGCAGGGCAGGGCGCGCGAGATACTCGTCGCGATTAGCCGCGATCACGGCCGGATAGTCGGGGAAGACCTGGAAGTAGATGGCGAGCGTGCACATCGCGTTTCAAACTTGGCAGACCCCGGCTGGCTGAAACAAGAGGATATAGCGGAGCACTCGGTTTCTCTGCCGATGAACGACCGCCATGAGCTTAGACTCGGAATACTCGGACCTGAGGAATCGCCAGAAAGTCGTCGTCCTGCGTATAGATCGGCAGATCGTGCGCCAAAGCAGTTGCTGCTATCCAGGTATCCATTATCTTCGGTCGCTTGCCCGTGCGCCGCGCCTCCGCGACCAACTCGGCAAACGCGCGAGCCACTTCGGAATCAACTGGGAGGGGATCGAACAGGTTCTGCGCTGACGTGAGCGTGCGCAACCGTCGTGCCCGCACCGCTGGCCGATCCGCCATTAGTACCCCCAAATGAAGTTCAGCGACAGTCACCACCGAAATGGCCGCTCCGGCGGGTAAGTTTACCAAAGGTCGGCCGCTCTCGCGTGCGATGAAAATCGAAGTGTCGAGCAAACCGCGATCCGGGGAGGCCGGCGCAGGCGGCATCAGAGTTCCTCAATCGTCGCACCGGCCGCGCCTTCGATGTCGCGTGCGAATTTCCGGTCAAGCGACGCGCGCGCGAGGAAGTCCAAGACTTCATTTTGCGGTACGAACTGACGGCGGACTCCGCCGATTGGCACCAAGTCAGCGACCGGCCGGCCGTCAACGGTGATTCGCATGCGCTCGCCCGCTTCGACCTGGCGCAGGACACGGCTTACACGATTGCGCAACTCGCGCTGAGGTATCGTTTTCATAGTACTGTAGCAGATTGCCTACGCTAGCGATGGTAGCGGCTTCTGTACGTCCAAGCAAGCGTCACAGAATTAACCGCCGTGGCGACCGGGCCAAGGGACGAGTGCCTCTGGCCTCCTGCTCAAATTGTTGTCTTGGGGAGGGATTTAGACAGCGCAGATCTCTCTGATCCTTCTCCCTCATTTTCGAGATACAATCAACGCATGGCGGGCGGGCGGCGATACGACGTGGTGCTGATCGGCGGCGGGATTATCGGAAGCTCGCTCGCGATGGGGCTCGCCGAGCGCGGGCTCAAGACCGCCGTCGTAGATATCGATCTCAGCGGGCGGCTCAGCTCCAGCGAAAAGAATGCCGGCGGCGTGCGCGCGACCTGGTGGCAGCCGGTCAATATCACGCTCTGCCACGCCTCGATCAAATACTACGAAAGCGTGCGCGAGGAGGTGGGCTTCCGCCAGAAGGGCTATCTCTGGCTCTACGACGCCGCGACCTGGCCCAAGGCCGAGCAGCATCTCGCATTGCAGCGCGAACTCGGCCATCCGATCGAGGAACTCGACGCCGCCGCGGTGCATCGCCGCGTTCCCGAGATCGATCGGCTCGACGGAATTGCCGGCGCAACCTTCTCGCCCGAGGACGGGCTTATCAATTCCAACCTGCTGAAGGAGCACTACCGCTCGCGCTCCCGCGCGCTCGGCACTGAATACCTCGACCGGCTCTACGTGCACGCGATCGACGTGAGCGCGAGCGAAGTGCGAATCGGATGCTGGCGGGCGGACGACGCGCTCTCCGACGAGACATTGATACGCATGATGTCTGAGGACGGGCCGGGAGAACCGGCCGCAGGCCATCTGATCGAGCTTAACGCCGAGGCCGTCGTGATAACTGGCGGTGCATGGTCGCCGAGCGCGCTCAAGCTGGTCGGACTCAAAAACCTGAGCGAGCCGATTCGCCGCCAGATTTGCCTGGTCGACAATCGCGCGACCAACCTCGCCGCCTACGGCATGATCGTCGATACCTCGGGCGTGTACTTTCATAACGACGGCGCTTATATCCTCGCCGGCTACTCGCCGCCCGAGGAGCCGCCGGGCTATCATTTCAACTACGACGGCGAGCGTTTCTTCATGGATGAAATCTGGCCGCGGCTGTATGCGCGGATGAGCGCGTTCGAGCGCCTGCGGCACGTCCGGGGATGGGCCGGGCTGTATGAGGTCTCGCCCGACCGCAGCGCGATCGTGGGTCGCGCGGCGCCGCGCGTGTTCGAGGCGCATTCGTTCAGCGGGCGCGGCGTGATGCAATCCTGGGGCGCCGGCCAGGCGCTGGCGGAATTGATCGCGTTCGGCCGCTACGAGCGCTTCGACGCGAGTGCACTCGCGCGGGACCGTTTCGAGCGCGGCGCGCTGGTCATGGAAGAACTGCACATTTGACCTGCACATTTGAGCGCACCGGGCGTTTTAAAGCCCCGGCGGCTCATGATACTTAACATGGACTGCGCGGCAGCCTTTCGCGGGCATCCGCAGCGCCCAGGAGGATGAATGTTTGAGTCGATCGAAGAGGTAATCGAGCGATTTGCCGGTCAGAAATATATCGCCAGCCGCCGGATCGCGACCGTGGTCTATCTGGCTGCCGCGCTCAAGAAGCCGATCCTGGTCGAAGGGCCGGCCGGTGTCGGTAAGACCGATCTCGCCAAGGTGCTGGCGCTCGCGCTCGGCCACGAGCTTATCCGTTTGCAGTGTTATGAGGGGCTCGACGAGGGCAAGGCCCTGTACGAGTGGGAGTACGCCAAGCAACTGCTCTACACGCAGATTCTGAAGGACAAGATAAGCGAGGTGCTGACGGGCGCGCAGGGCTTGGCCGCCGCCGTCGATCGGATCGCCAAGGAAGACGAGGTCTTCTTCTCCGAGCGCTTCGTGCTGCCGCGCCCGCTGCTCAAGGCGATCATGTCGGAGAAGCCGGTGGTGCTCTTGATCGACGAGATCGACAAGGCGGACGCCGAGTTCGAGGCTTTCCTGCTCGAGCTGCTCTCGGATTTCCAGGTCACGGTGCCCGAGATTGGCACTTTCAAGGCGCGCCAGATTCCGCTGGTCGTGCTGACCTCGAACAACGCACGCGAGATGTCCGACGCACTCAAGCGCCGTTGCCTGCATCTGTATATCGATTTTCCCGCGCGCGACCAGGAACTTGCGATCATCAAGCTCAAGGCGCCCGAGGCGGCCGACAAGCTCGCCGCCGAAGTAGTGAACGTAGTCCAGTCGCTGCGCAAGCTCGACCTCAAAAAGAGCCCCGGTATCAGCGAGACTATCGATTGGGTCAAGGCGCTCACTCTGCTCAACGTGCAGAATCTCGATCAGGAACTGGTCAACGAAACGCTCGACACGATCGTCAAGTACGAGGGCGACGTGCGCAAGGCCCAGGAGGAACTCAAGGAATACGTGCGCCGCGCGCGGGCGCGCCGCGGCAGCGACGCGGGCCCGGCCGGCGGCCCGGCGAGCGACAAAGACTTACTCAATTAAGACTTGCTCAACCAGGACTTACTCAATTAGGACCTGCTAGACTGGGATCTGTTGAACTCGCGGCGCACGCGCGTATCGCGCGTCAGCCGGATCACAATGCGCTAAGTATCATGGAAGACAAGCTGGTCGAATTCGCCAACCTGCTCCGGCAAAACGGCGTCCGCGTGTCGCTCGCCGAGACGCTCGACGCGCTCGCCGCTTCCGGGATGATCGGTTTGGGCGAGCGCGACGCGTTTCGCGGGGCGCTCCGCGCCACGATGATCAAGCGCGCGAGCGAGTTGCCGGTCTTCGAAGAGCTGTTCGACGTTTACTTCTCGGGACTGGGCGAAATAATCAAGCAGGCCGGGCAGGGGGTGCAGGACGCGCTCTCGATGTCCGACCAGGAGTTCCAGAAGTTCCTCGACCAGGTCGAGGAGATGCTCAAGCAGCAGGGCGACAAGCTTTCGGAGCTGGCGCGCGAGCTCTTACAGAGTCGCTCGGGCCAGCTCGAAAAGCGCCTGCGCGAGGCCGCGCGGGCCGTGCGGCTGCAGGGCGTCGAGCGCACGATCGAGGAGAATTATTTCGCCCGCGCGCTGGCGCGCGCGCTCGGCCTGGACCGGCTGGAGCAGGAGATCCGCGAGCTGCGCGAGCAAATTCAGAAGCTGGAGTACGGCGCCGCGCTCAAGGCCCAGCTCGAGAAATACCTCGACCGGCGGCTGAAGGCGCTCGAGGACATCATCCGGCGCTACGTGCGGATGGAGCGTGAGAAGCGCGATCTGCGCGCGCGCGAGGAGCAGCGGCTCAACCAGCTCTCCGACAAGAGCTTCTATTACTTAAGCGACGAAGAGCTGGACCGCATGAAAGAGGCGGTCGCGCGGCTGGCGCAGCGGCTCAAGAACGTGCTGGCGGTGCGCCGCAAGCATGCCAAGAAGGGCCGCTTCGATATCAAACGCACGCTGCGCCAGAACCTGGAGTACGGCGGCGTGCCGTTCAAACTGCGGTTCGAGAAGCGCCGGCGCGAGAAGCCGCAGGTGGTCATCCTGTGCGACGTCTCGGACTCGGTGCGCAACGCCTCGCGCTTCATGCTGCAGTTCGTTTATTCGCTCCAGGACCTTTACTCGCGCGTGCGCAGCTTCGTCTTCGTCTCCGACATCGGCGAGGTCACCGAGCACTTCCGCTCCAACGACATCAAAGAGGCGCTCGACATCGCGCTCAAGGGCGATATCATAAACGTGTACGCGCACTCCGATTTCGGCCGCGCCTTTCGCAATTTCGTGGGCGACCATATCGGAGCGGTCAACAAGCGCACCACGGTGATCGTCCTGGGCGACGCGCGCAACAATTACAATCTGCCGCACGACTGGTGCCTGCGCGAAATCCGCCAGCGCGCCCGCCGTATCATCTGGCTCAACCCGGAAAGCCGTAACACCTGGGGCTTCGGCGACAGCGAAATGGAACGCTACGCGCCGCATTGCGATTTGGTCGAGGAGTGCCGCAATCTCAACCAGCTCTACCGCGTCGTGGACCATCTCGTCACGCGCTGAGCGCCGCGCTCGGCGCGCTGTGGCGGAAAGTCAGGTTGACCGCCGCACGGGTTTGGTCCAAAATTATTTCAGGACGCGAAGATCGCCGGCCACAGCGTTTGGGGACGCACGCCGGGGGTGATTCCGCCGGTCGCGAGGGCGAGGGCGGAATTGCCAGGGAACGGGGTGGCAGGGCAAAGATATTGATCATGGCTGCGCGCAGGGAAGATTTTATCCTGATGATTGTCGGCGGATTGACTCTCGATCCGACCACCAAGATGCCGATCGTCGTGCTCAAGGATCCCGACAACAAGCTTAATCTGCCGATCTGGATCGGGCCGCTGGAGGCCGCCTCGATGGCGACCGAGCTCGAGGGTATCCGCCCGCAGCGCCCGATGACCCACGATCTCATGCGCAATGTCCTCGGCGACCTGGGCGCCACGGTCGAAGCAGTCGAGGTCACGGAGCTGCGCGAGAATACCTACTTCGCGCGCATCCTGGTCCGCACGCGCGAGGGGCGCGACATGGAGGTCGATTCGAGGCCCTCCGACGCGATCGCGATCGCACTGCGCACCAAGTCCCCGATCTACGTGGCGAAGAAAGTGCTCGAGATGTCGAGCGAGCTGCACGAACAGGCGGCCGAGCCGTCCAACGGCGGCGATCAGAACCTGGCCAGCGTCTCGCGCGACAAGTGGTCCGAGATTCTCGAGCGGATGTCGCCCGACGATTTCAAGTATAAGATGTAACTTTGCTGCGACGGCCCGCTCGCGCCGCCTGGGACGCGTCCGCAGACTCAATTGGCGACCCGCCACAAGATAAGCCGCAAAGAGCTCAAGCAGCCCGACGAGTTTCAAACTGTCTTTGAAACTGCGGCGCTCTTCTTCGAGCTCCACATGACCGAGGTCCTGCTCGGCGCGGCCGCGTTGCTCGTGATCGTGGCTATCGCGCTCAGCTTCTTTTACTACGAGGCGCGTCGCGGACGCGCCGCCTCCGCGCGCTTCGATCAGGCGCTGAGCGATCTCCAGGGCGGCAAGTACGAGGCCGCCGAGAAGGAGCTAACGAGCCTCGCCGCCGACGAGCCGCATCGCGCGGTCGGCCGGCTCGCAAACCTCTACCTTGCCAACGCTTACCTCGCGCAGAAAGAGCCCGCCAAGGCGCGCGACGCGTTGCTGCGCTACCTGGCCGAGGACGACGCCTCGGTCTTCCGCGGCGCGGCGCTCGACGACCTGGCGGTCACCTACGAAGAGCTCGGCGACTACAAGCAGGCCGAGGCCACGTACCGCCGGGCGTCAGAGATCGAAGGGCCCGAGCAGGCGAGGGCGGCGCTGGGGATGGCGCGGATGCTGCAGAAGCAGGGCAAACGCGACGAGGCGATCGCGGTCTACCGCGATTTCCTGGCGCAGCATCCGTACGCGCCCGAGCGCACGCTCGTGATGGAAACGCTGGCCCAGCTCGGAGTGGCGCCTGCGACCGTTTCTCCGCCGCCGATGGTCAAGCTGAGCAATCCCCCGAGCGCCCCGTAGAACTTAAGCCCGCCGGCTCCGCTCGTGAGCGGCCGCTAACATCCGCGCTAATATCCGGATGGCGAATTTGTAGGCCCACTGGCGGCTAACATTCGGATGACGAATTTGTAGGGGCCGCTCGCGAGCGGCCCTGCCCGGCTTTCCCTTTCTTGTCATCCCGAGCGAGTCTGCGAGTCGAGGGACCCCGGGTTCTTGCGCTTCGATACTCTCAAAATGCTTGCCTGAAAAAGATCGAGGTCCTTCGACTCGCGCAACGCTTGCTCAAGATGACAGAAGAAGCAGCCTTCGCTCAGCGTTTGTGACTCACGACATTAGCGGTGCGCCTGATGCTGCTTCAGTTCGGAGCTGACCACGTACTCGAAAGTCTTGTCCGACGGCAGCCCCACGAGCTCGATCCCATTGACCAGAAAAGTCGGCGTGGAATTGACCCCGATTGCGTTGCCGTCGTCGCGGTCCTGGACGACCTGTGCCTCGGCCCCCGGCGCCATGATGCACGCGTTGAGCACCTGTTGGTCCAATCCGAGCTGTCCAACATAGGCGGTGACGTGCTCGCGCAGGTTCTGTGGATTGATCGCGCCCTGGTCGCGGTAGATGTCGTTGACGAAGGGCCAGAAGGCCTTGGGATTCTGGCGGCGCACGCACTCGGCCGCGATCGCGGCCTGCATCGCCCACGGATGGATGCCTAGCGGAAAGTGCTTGAAGATGAGCCGCACCTTGCCCTTGTGGGTCGTGTTGACCACTGCCTCGATCTCGTTGAAGGCGCGCGCGCAGAACGGACACTCCAGGTCGCCGAACTCGATGATCGTCACCGGCGCGTCGTCGGGCCCAAGCGTTGCGCGGTCGCCGAGATGGAGCTTACTGAAGTTGACACGTCCCCAGGGGTCCTTGGTCAAGTCGAGTTCGGTGCCGAGGATCGCCTTGGCGGGCGCGTCGGTGATCAACACTGATTTGGCCGGAGAACCGGGCGGCTGATTGGCCGGTTGCAGCGGGCGGCTCCACAAGCCGTGCAACGGGCCGGGCGTGGCGGGTCCGACTTCGACATCGCTTAAGACCGCGGTCTTGCCGGCGGTGTCGGTGTAAAGGACGAAGGTGCCTTCCTGGCCCGCATCGTTATGCATCTTCACGATCCTTGCAGACATCCCCGGGATCGGTGAGGCCTTGGGCGGACCGATTTCGACGTCCGAAGCGGCGGACAGCCGGAAGCGCCGCTGAAGGAAGACCTGCAGCCGCATATTATCCGAGGCGGCCGTGTCGGCGGCGGCATGAGTGTCGTTCGCCGAGGCGGCCCGCGCCGAGCCACAATACGATGTGAGCGCCAGCAGGGCGGCGAGAACCACGATGGTCGGTCGCAATTGAAGCTTTGCAGTCATAACGGCTCCCAATCATAGAGACGCGGGGCGTCGCGCGCCAGCAGGGGCGCGGGGCAGCCGCATCGGGGCTCGGGGAGGGCAACTACAGGCGACGTCAATAGACAAGCGGGCACGCCTCGGCCTATTCTCGCTTCCGACTTATGACTTCGTATAAGAAATATTATGTCTACTAAGACGGGAACAGTCTGAACAGATGAAGATGACGGCCTGCTTTTGCGCGAGGGTTGTATTTCCTAAGAGCAGTGGTGTGCTGAGAGCCAAAAAAATACCCGGGGAAGCTCCTTCCTCGGGCATTTGGGAAGGGAGAAACGCGGGGTGAAGCAATCAGTGCGCGGGGCGACGCCAGCGCTCTGGCCGGCGACGTTCGACGCCTCGCGCGGTGCGCGGCTCATAACGGTTCGGCTTTTTGATAATCACGCATCACGGCCCACACATCGAAATAGGCGTGGTGCCGCGCACCGCCGCACGCGCGCCGATACAGTAACTGCTTTCTCAGAGACCCTGACCTATGCCGATTTTCATTTGATTTTGAAACTCGCTCAGCTACGCCACGGCTCGACGAATTTTCGCGTCGAAATCGAATGTCAGCCGGCCCCTCTTAGGCTTTTCTCCCGGCAACTGATGGGTCTTGAATCACGGCGTGCCTTCCGCTCAGATCAAGGTTATACCTTGATTGAGACGACGGCCAACCGTGCGGAAATACATCACCCCAGGCACAGTGCGGATCTATGGCCTCCCGGGCACAGACGACAACTTCGGTGTTCGGGACAACGGCTCTGGTCAGATATGGTCCGAATCCAAGAGAGTTGGTTCCATCAACTATTGGACCGGTGATGTGGTTCTGGCCAAGGAGTTGGTCCCGAAGATTCGGTTCTGGGACGAACTGCTAATCTTGCTCAGATTGAAAACCGCGGCGTTGCCGAACGTCAGTTGCAAATACGAAGTGGCATACTTGGACATCGAGACCAGAGCTGAGCCGCGTACGACGGGCCTGAAATATCACTGGTCGTGACCAGGGAGTCTCGCACCGAGACAACCGCCGCCGCTTCTCAGAGACCTTCACCCAGGCTGATTTTCATTCAGCGATTTTGAAACTCGCTCAACTACGCCACGGCTCGACCAGAATTTTCGCGTGCCGCTCGGGCGACGCCAGATCCTCGAACGCCTGCGCGACGCCCTCGACTCCGACCTTGCCGGTCACCAGCGGGTCGCCATTGACCTTGCCCTCGGCCAGGTTGCGCAGCGTGGCGGCGAACTCCTCGCCGGTGTAGCCGAGCACGAACTGCAGGTTGAGTTCCTTGTTGATCCCGAACAGCGGCTCGATATGGTCGCGCTCCATGCACACGCCGACCACCACCATCCGCGCATGGGCCGGCGCCGCGGCCATTATCGTTTCGATCACTCCCGGCACTCCGACACATTCAAAGATCACCGCGGGACGCAGCGCCGGCCCCGGCATCCAGGGCGGCAGTTGCGGCGCCTCAGCGGGGTCTTTATAGGCGGCGAGTTCGCGCCAGCTCTGGTAGGGCGACTTCTCTTTGGGATCGACCACGACGTCGGCGCCCATCTGCTGCGCGAGCGCGCGGCGGCGCGGCGAGAAATCCGCGGCGACGATCGGATGCACCCCCTTGAGCTTCAGCGCTGCGATAACCGCGAGGCCCACCGGGCCGCATCCGATCACCAGCGGCGCGTCGTCCTTCTCCATCCGCGCCTTGGCTACCGCGTGATAGCCGACCGCGAGCGGCTCGGTCAGCGCGGCACGCTCGGTCGGAAGTCCGTTGGGCACTTCGAGCAGCAGCTTCTCGGTCAGCCGCATGAATTCGCCGTAGCCGCCGGGATGCTCGTTCGAGTAGCCGACCGTTTCGACCCCGCTCGCCCGAATCAGCACCGGCATCGCGCACACCCGTGCGCCGGGCTTGAAGCGGCGCTGAGTCTGCGGTCCGTAATCGACGACCTCGGCGCAGAACTCATGGCCCATCACGATATCGCGTTTGAGATCCATCGCGAACGGACCGCCGGAGCGGCGCGCCCCTTCGACCAGTTTTTCGGCATGCTTGAGCGCATGCAGGTCGGAGCCGCAGATTCCGCAGGCGAGCGTCTTGACCAGCGCCTCGCCGGGGCCCGGGGCGGGCGTTGCGATATCGTCGACCACGAGCTTCTTGTTACGCATCACGGCAGCGCGCATGACGTTGTCCTCCGAGTGATGAACGGTTTCCCGATCCGCTCGGAAACTTTCTATCATCTCGGAACCGATCATGGGTAACCGAAGCGATCCGGAGGGATCCTTCAAACGCGGCCGATCGAGCGTCGAGACGAAACGGCCGCGAGTCGCGCGCGGAGGGCTTCGGCGGCGCCGCTACAATTGTTCCAGCTCACGCACGAAGCGGCGCAGATCGGGCGGGCGGCCGGCGGCCATGATGGTGTCGCCGGGATTGAGCTTACGGTCGGGCGTAATCGGGATGAAGCCGTCTCCAGACTCGCTCGCATTTTGTACCGCGAGCACGCTCACGCCGAAGCGCGCGCGCGGCGCAAGCTCGACCATCGTCTTGCCCCCGGCGGTCGGCGGCACGGTGATGCGCATCAGGCGGTAGCCGGTCGCCCAGAAGATGCCGGTGCCGGTGTTGGCGAGCGTCGAGAGCGAGACCGCCATCCGGTTCAGCACCTGGCCGATCTCCTTGCGCGCGATGATGCCGGTGAGGCGGCGGCCGCTCTGGCCGGCGATAGTCTCGACCACCGGCAATTCCTCGAGGTCCTCGGACTCCATCAGCTGCGCCGCCTCGTCGAGATTGGAGTCGGCGCTCACCACCGGGGTGTTGCGCCGGCAGATGTCGTAGGCGTTGACGAGGCCGACCACGTCGGCCTGGCTGCTCAGCATCGCGACCAGGTCGCGGGTCACGATAAGGCCGGCCAGTACGCCCGCGTCATCGACCACCGGCAGTGTCAACTGCGCGGTGTCGCCCGCCGCGCGCAGGACTTCCGTGAGCGGAGCGTTGGAGCGCACGACGGCCGGATCGTGGGTCATCACGCTCTCGACCGGAATCTGCGTCAGCACCATCCGCTCGCGCCCGATCTCGAGCGTCTTGCCCTCGCGCGCCAGCCGATAGGTGTCGATCGACTCGCGCTCGAGCGAGCGCGAGACGACCAGCGCAGCCACGATCGCGATCATCGCAGGCAGCGCGATCTGGTAGTCCTGCGTCATGTCGAGTAGCAGAAAAAGCGCGGTCAGCGGCGCGTGCGTCACGCCGCACAGAAAGGTGCCCAATCCGATCAGCGCATACGACCCGCGCGGCCCCGTCAGCTTCGGCAGTACCGAGGCCATAGTGCGCTGAAAACTCGCTCCCGCCATCGTGCCGATGAAGAACGTGGGGCCAAAGACGCCGCCCGGCGCGCCGCATCCGAGCGACACGCTGGAGGTAAAAAACTTGGCCGCCGTAAGTGCGAGCGTCGTTCCGAGGGCGAAGTGCCCCTCCATCGCGCGGTTGATTGTCGGGTAGCCGTCGGAAAGATTCTGCGGCAGCGGAATCGCTACCAGTCCGACGATCAGCAACCCCAGCGCGAGGCGCGCCCATTGCGGCGCTTTTATCGCGCGGAAGGCCGCCGCGGTGGCATGAAAAAAATGGATATAGCTCGCGCTCAGCGCGCCCAGCAGCACGCCCATCAGGGCGTAGGACACCAGCTCCAAATAGCTGCGCAGCAGAAAGGTCGGCGGTTGAAAGACCGCGGCGTTGCCGGTGATCGCGCGGGAGAAGACCACTGCGCTCACAGTCGAGACCAGCAGCAGCGTCAGGTTGCCGAGTTCGGTCTCGCCGAGCAGCACGATCTCCTGCGCAAACAGCACGCCGCCGACCGGAGCGTTGAAGGTGGTGGCGATTCCGGCGGCTGCGCCGGCGGCGACCAGGACCTTAGTGCGGTCGGCCGGCAGGCGGCGCAATTGCGCGACCGCCGAGCCGATCGCGCCGCCGATTTGCGCGATCGGCCCCTCGCGTCCGACCGACGCGCCGCATCCGAGCGATAGCGCGGCACCGAGCGCCTTGAGCACGATCCATTGCCGCTTGATCCGCGCGCTGCCGAGATTCACCATCTCGAGAAAATTCGGAAACCCATAGCCGAGCACGTCACCCGGAAATAGGCGGTCGAGCAAGATCATTCCGACGCCGCCGCTCAGCAGCACCACCGGTATCAGCCCAAGTCGCAGGCCGCCGCGCCCGATTCCGAGTGCGCCCCATTCCAGGTCCAGAAATACCCAGGTGAAGAATCGGATCAGCGCGCCGAAGCCCAGATTGCCCAGCGCGGCCAGCAGCCCGACCATCGCCGCCAACAGAATCTGGAGCGTGTAGTTGAACTCGTCAGTGCGTAGCGATAGCGGCCGCAATATCCGCATTAGACGACTCTCTGCACGTTCTCTTTTGCGCGCCGAACGCTCGCGGCGCCTCGTCGGCCCTTGCGTTAACTACAGGCCGAGGAAGCGATGGACGACGGCGAGAAACTCTGCGAGCTGATCGTGATGCACCCAGTGACCGGCGTTGGGAATCGTCACCAGCTCGGCAGTGCGGAAGGAGTCCAGGCGCCCATCGCGTTCCCAGTCACCGGCCCACGACTCGTCGCCGCGCACCAACAGCGTGGGACAGCGGATGCGACTCCAGATTTCGGTCGCATCCTTGAGGTTGAACAGGTAGGGCGAATGGGCGCGCGTGTAGTTGTCGAACTTCCACGAGTAAGTGCCGTTCTCGTTGCGCCGCACGCCGTGGATCGTCAGATGACGCGCCTGCTCGAGAGTCAGATGCGGGTTGGCGACGCGCATCCGCTGCAGCGCCTCCTCGATATTCGGGTACTCGCGCGGCTTGCGTTGGGCGAGCGCGCGCATGTCGCCCACCCAGTGCTCCATCCGCTCGTAGGCCGGCGTCTCACGCAGCATCGCGGAGGGCGGCCCGAGACCCTCGATCGCGACCAGCGCCTTGACCGAATCGGGAAATACGCCGGCCAGTTGCAACGCGACGCCCGCGCCCAGCGAATGGCCGATCAGCGTGACCGGCCCGCCGGCGATCGCGTTGATCAACTGATAGAGATCGAGCACGTGATCGATCATCGCGTAGCTGCCGCCAATCGCCCAATCGGAATCGCCATGACCGCGAAGGTCGGGGGCGATCAGATGGAAGTGCCGGCGCAACTCGAGCGCGACCCAATCCCAGTTGCGGCAGTGGTCGCGGCCGCCATGCACCAGAATCGCCATCGGCTTGTCCGCGTTGCCCCAGTCGACGTAGTGAAGCTTGAGCCGCTGGGAATAGAAGTAGTTCGACGTGGGCCCAATTATATCGGTGACAATAGCCGCCATGACGCCTCCTCGGGCCGCGCTCGAGCGGCCCTGCCCCCATTCCGCGCTCAGCCGCTTGAGCGGCGCGCGCGGGACCAACCCTATAATCCAATGGAAAGCGGTCGCAGCCGCAAGAGACCGCGGCGGCGAAATGGAAAAGAAGAAATTCTTCGTATGTGAGCTAGCGGAGTTTCTGACCGAACGCGGGATGACATTAACCGCTCTTGAGCTAGCGGCGCTTCTGAACCACAATGGCTTCCCCACAGAGGATGGTCGGCTGTATGAAGGCGAGGGACGGCCAGGATTCCCTCTGATCAAAGCCGCATATGACTGGCCGCGCACACTAGGTATGGAAAGTGGTGCAGGTATCGTGGCTATGGCCTTCACAACAGGGGATGGCTCATCTGCGTTCGAGGCGAATCCTGAGGACATTGCTCATCGTGAAAGACTGCGGAGCGATCTGTACAAAAACGAGACGCTCGAGACGATAAAGACGAGGCTAATCGAGATGATCAAGAAATAGTAGAGAGGAACCCTAATAGCCTAGCGACATAAATCTTCTATCGTTGTCTCTGATATTTCCCACCGGATCGTGACCAGCCTACTTCGCCAGCCACTCCGCGCGGGGCGTGTCGCAGCTACTGCAGATTCGGATGTACGTCGTCGAGCGTCGCGCGCAGGCGGCTCACGATGTACTCGATCTCTTCGGTGCCGATCACGAACGGCGGCGTGACCATCACCGCGTCGCCGCCCGGCCGCGCCATCCCGGTCGCCGGATAGACGAACAGCCCCCGCTTGAGGCCCGTCGCGACCACCTTG
>Ga0137391_10002453_pt1 | contig 13887 bp, 15 predicted proteins | sample 15con2h24BmetaG_FD_101399 | JGI IMG/M metagenome (GOLD analysis project Ga0137391, IMG submission 101399) | Vadose zone soil microbial communities from Angelo Coast Range Reserve, California, USA - 15con2h2.4B metaG | ecosystem: Environmental > Terrestrial > Soil > Vadose zone > Saprolite...
CAGCTGAAATTCGCCGTTGCCGGCAGGATCTGCTGGAGACTCCGCTGCGGAGCATTACGCGCTTCAATGATTATTTCAGTATGAGCGAATGTCGCGATCTACTCTTTCACGTGCAGGAAAGCCGCACGACCATTCCCGAGATCAAAACCTTCGTCGGCGAAAACAAGCTGAAATTCATCGGCTTTGTTTTCGATCGAAACGGGCTGGCGAAATATCGGGCGCTATTTGCAGACAATCGTTGGCCGATCGCCGATCTCGATCGCTGGCACGAAGTCGAAACCAAGCATCCCGATACCTTCTCGGGCATGTATCAATTCTGGGTGCAAAAGGCGTAAGCCGCAGCGAATTATAGCGGCGATGCATGAACCAAAGCACAGCGGCTGGGGTTATTTCGTTCAAAACGACTCCAGGAGATTTCCCGATGCGATCAATGACTTTGGCCCTTGCCGTCCTGGCCGTTCCTGCCGTTCTTATGTCCTCGCCAGCGCGTGCCTACGACCTGCCCTACGATCCCTACCCGTGGTGCGCCGTCTATAGCGGCGATGCAGGCGGTGCCTCGAATTGCGGCTTCCTGACAATCGCGCAGTGCCGTGCGACGGTGAGCGGCATCGGCGGGTCGTGCGAACCCAATCAATTCTACAATCCACGGCAGGCGGGCGCACACACCCGCAAGAAACAGCCGAACTAACCTGCATTGACTGCTCTGTACGGTCGTGCGCAATTTCGCGGCCGTGCAGTCCACGCCTTTCAACATCGCGCAAACATTGCAAGAGGCGCTGAGCCTGCATCAGCAGTGGCGCCTGCGCGATGCTTAGAAGCTTTACGCACGCACACTCAAGGCCGCGCCGGGCAATTTCGACGCGCTTCATTTGCTCGGTCTCATCAAGGCGCAAAGCGGACAGATGTGCGAAGCGTATCGACTGATGTCGGCGGCGCTGAAGATCAATCCGAACGTGCCGGACGTGCTCATCAATTTCGCCAATGTTTTGCATGGGCTCAAACGGGACGCCGAGGCGCTCGAAAGCCTCGACAAAGCGTTGGTTCTACGGCCAGGTGATTTGGAAGCAATCCTCTATCGAGGAAATGCGCTCAGCGCGCTCAATCGTGCCCAAGATGCGCTGTCATGTTTCGACGCGGTGCTGGCGCGAAATCCTGGCCGTCCCGATGCGCTGCTCAATCGCGGCACCGCATTCGCCGCACTTGGCCGGCACGCCCAGGCGCTCGCCGATTTCGACTCGATCCTCAAACACGCGCCGGACCATGTTGAAGCTTTGTATAATCGCGGCACCGCGCTTCTCGATCTGCGCCGCGACAGCGAAGCACTCGACACGCTCGAGCGCATGCTGGTCCACGCGCCTCACCATGCGCGAGCCTGGAACAACTGCGGCCGCACGCTGCAAGCGCTCAATCGGCACCAGGAGGCGGTCGCGAGTTTCGAGAAAGCGATCGCGATCGACAAAGATTACGCCGACGCACATTCGAATATGGCGCTGTCGCTGCTCTCGCTCGGCGAGCTGCCGCGCGGGTTTGCTGAATACGAATGGCGCTGGAAACGGGCCGGTATGGCCGATATGCGCCGCAATTATCGCGGCAGGCTCTGGCTCGGCGAATTTCCGCTCGGCCAGCGCACCATTTTGCTTCCGGCTGAACAAGGCCTCGGCGACACAATCCAGTTCGTTCGCTACGCGCCGCTGCTGGCGCGCGCAGGTGCGACGGTTGTGCTTGAAGTGCAGCCCGAATTGAAAACTTTGCTCGCGACCATCGGCGGAGTGGCGTCGTGCCATGCACGCGGTGAACCCCTCCCCGCTTTTGACCTCTATTGCCCGCTCGGCAGCTTGCCACTGGCGCTCAAGACCGAGCCGTCAACAATCCCAGCCGATATTCCGTATGTACGCGCCGACGAAGCGCACACCGCAAAATGGCGTCCGACGATCGAGGCGTTGCCGGGGAAACGCGTGGCTTTTGCCTGGGCAGGCCATGCACGGCACCCCAACGACCGCAACCGTTCAATAGATTTTAAATTGCTCGAACCGCTGTTCGCCCTCGAAGGTGTTTCTTTTGTCAGCATCCAGCGCGAATTGCGCACCGACGATGGCGCGCTGCTGGCGCGGCATCGCAATATCACTCACGTCGGCGACAAACTCGCTGACATGGCCGACACGGCAGTGGTCGCCGCGCTCGTCGACCTCACGATTACCGTCGACACATCTGTTGTGCATCTTATCGGCGCCATGGGCCGCGATGTCTGGGTGTTGCTGCCCTTTTCGCCCGATTGGCGATGGACGCTCGCCGGCGAGCACACGCCCTGGTATCCGCGGGCACGCTTGTTTCGCCAGCCGACGGCCGGCAACTGGGCAAGCGTGCTCGCCACAGTGCGCGACGCGCTAGCGCGCGTCGCCGCAACGTAATGTTGAAGATCAGGCCGCGGCGCGAATGCGAGCGGCCGGAGCAGGCGCCTGAGGATGCGCCTTGAGCCAATCGCGCGCGGCGCGCTGGGCGCAACCGATCTCGGAGTCGCTCATTTGTTCGGCGATCTCTCGACGCAACTGCGCGGCATCCGTATGCCCGCGCATGGCGGCGATGTTGAACCACTTGTGCGCCTCCACCAGATCAACCCCAACGCCTGCACCGGCGGAATAGACCATGCCAAGGCCGAAGCAATCGTCGGCGTTTGCTGGTTCGGCGCCCCCCGACGCCATTTCCATACCCGTCATGTCGGCTCCCCCTTTTTTCCGACTGGTACGCCCCAAGCGGCCAGCCGTCGCGTCCCTATTGTGCGGACGATGTCGTCCGAACAGCGCGATCATCGGGATAAAATTTGAATGGCAGTTTAAGTGATGCGATGAATCGAAAATGAAGATTGGCGCGCTAGCAACGATTGGTTCCGCATTACTGGCGCAAATGGGCGGTTTTCTTGCAAATTGAGAGATCGGTAACCGAACTCATTCAACCGTAACTAACCACCAATTGATCTCGCCATGACCGCATCCTTACGGTCGCGCGCAAGCGCGACACAAAGAAGCCTCAACTCGCGCGCGCGCGTTGATTGAACAACACCGCCTGGACTTTCGGGTCCTTCATGTCGATGCCTTGGCGCAGCTCGAGACCAAGCGCCATGCCGCGTTGGACCGCCGGCCGGGCCTTCATCGTTTCGAGCCATCGCTTCAGGTTCGGGAATTCGTTGATGTCCTGCCCCTGCCGCTCCCAGCCGTTGACCCAGCCGACCAGCGCCATGTCTGCAATGGAGTATTTGCCGGCGATGAACGGGCGATCCTTTAGACGGATGTTCATGACGCCGTAGAGGCGGTTCACTTCGTTGATGTAACGATTGATCGCGTAGGTCAGTGTTTCCACCGCGTAGTTCTTGAAGTGGTGCACCTGCCCCGCCATCGGCCCGACGCCTCCCATTTGCCAGAACAGCCACTGCTCGACCTCGACGCGCGCGCGCTCATCGGCGGGATAAAACTTGCCGGTCTTGCGTCCGAGATATTGCAGGATCGCACCGGACTCGAAAATCGAGATCGGCCGGCCGCCCGGCCCTTGCGGATCCACGATCGCTGGCATGCGATTGTTTGGGGATATTTTCAGGAAATCCGGATTGAATTGCTCTCCTTTGGATATGTTCACCGGCTTGAGAACATACGGCAGGCGACATTCTTCCAGCATAATTGAAATCTTGAAGCCGTTCGGCGTCGGCCAGTAATAGAGCTCGATCGGCTTTGCGATCTTGGCCGTCTTGGCCGTCTTTTTTCCTTTTGCTTTCGCCTTGGTCCGCTTTGAGGTCGGCCGTTTCGGTTTTCCGCGCGCCATGACGTGCTCCGTTCCCAATAATTTGTACGCAACCACCCAGACCTAGGCGCAGCGATTGCAATCTGCAACAGGCTCGAGCCATCGGCATCATCCGTTCAGACGATCTAGACGCTTACAACCTATGCGAGTTATCGTGCCCTGCAGGTTGCAGGTGACTTTGAGCTACTGGCCGAGGCCGCCCGCACTTTTGAAGCCATAGAGGGAAGTGAAGTCATGCACAAAGTTATGTTTGCTGCCGCGCTCGCCGCCGGTTTGATCACGGCGCCAATGCCGCAACTCGTATCAACCGCCGCCGCGCAACAGCAGGCGAGCACGCCGGACAAAAATGCCAAGCCCAAGAAAGATCCAAGCGCCGGGCAGACCGCAGCGCGTGACCGGCAGAAAAAATGCGGCGCCGAATGGAAGGAAGCCAAAGCCGCCGGCAAGGTCGAAAAGGGAACGACGTGGCCGAAATATTGGAGCGCTTGCAACAAGCGCCTTAAGGCTGCTTCGAAATAACGCGCGTCAGAATTTTTTTACGCCCACGCGGGCGTCTTGGCGATCACTAAAAAGACTGAGGGCGTCGGCGAGACTCGAAATCTCGCCGACGCCCTCGAAAGTCATCCCGAACCGGGGCGCCGCGGTCTAACCGCATTGCGCTGATCACACCATGACGCACACCGGCCCGTATGACGCAATCTCCGACACGTAAGGCCGAAGATCGGGAAGCGGCGTCAGACTAGAGCTTCCGCTTCCGGCGCTTCGTCTTCTTCGCTGCTTTCGCCGCTGCCTTCTTCCTACGTTTGGCCATTGCTGCCCTCCTAGCCATGAATTCATGGCGGGTGTCGCATCAGCACGCGTCGCGAATCGACACGCACTGCACTCGGTTTACTACAGCACGGCGAAAAAAAGAACGTTACTGCGCGACGAAACGTGTATGCGCACACGACGTGACACGATGCAACGCGATCACGCGATCAAAACTTGAGTTGATTGCAACCGAGAACCGCGCGCGACGTTCGTTCGAATGTATGTTCGAAAAATTTAAAAACGCACGATGAAATAAGGGTTTTTGTAGTGGCGGTAATTCGCGACGTGTATGTTTTGATGACAAAATTTCTGCGCTGCACCCGTTGTGTTTTGCGTCAACATTGTTTGCTGCAAATATATCCGCGCAACGAAATAATTTTGCACAGATGACGATGCGCAAGGTTCACTGATCGCCGGAATCGATCAAAATTGAGCGAATCAGCACCAAGTGATTCGCGCTGATTCGGCTCGCCGCACCTCCGAATTAGTCCACCGTAAGGATGAGGAACGCGGTTCACACGTCGAAAATTTTTACGTGCGCGGACTCACCGTGGCAAAATTGGAATGCTATTCGAATGGAATTGCTGCACTGCGTGCGTCACAGGCCAAGTTTCTTTTTCAGGAGTTCGTTGACTGCTTGCGGGCTGGCCTTGCCGCCCGATGACTTCATCGCCTGACCAACGAACCATCCAATAGCCTTCGGATTCGACTTGGCGTCCGCAACCTTGTCAGGGTTTTTAGCGATGATTTCGTCGACAACCTTCTCGATTGCGCCGAGGTCGGTGACTTGTTGCATCCCGCGCCGCTCGACGATGACGCGGGGATCGCCGCCTTCGGTCCAAACGATTTCGAATAGGTCCTTAGCGATTTTTCCCGATATCGTGCCATCCCCGATCAGGTCGAGTATCGCGCCGAGTTGCTGGGCCGAGACAGGTGACGATGCAATATCTTTGCCTTCTTTGTTCAGCCGCCCGTACAGCTCGTTGATAACCCAGTTCGCCGCCGTTTTGCCGTCGCGCCCTTTGGCAGTGGCCTCGAAAAAGTCTGCTGTTTCGCGCTCGGCCACCAACACACCGGCATCGTAGGCCGACAAAGAGAGATCGCGCGTGAAGCGTGCCTTCTTCTCGTCAGGCAATTCAGGGAGATTTTTCTTCAGCTGTTCGACGTAAGCCTGGTCGAACTCCAGCGGCAGCAGATCGGGATCGGGGAAATAGCGATAGTCATGCGCCTCTTCCTTCGTGCGCATCGGCCGCGTTTCTTTTTTGTTGGGATCGTAGAGCCGGGTTTCCTGGACGATAGCGCCTCCGTCTTCGAGGACGCCGATCTGGCGCCGCGCTTCATGCTCAATGGCTTCGCCTATAAAGTTTATGGAATTCATGTTTTTTATTTCGCAGCGCGTGCCCAGCGGCTCTCCCGGCCGTCGTATTGAAACGTTGACGTCGGCGCGCAAGCTGCCTTCCTGCATGTTGCCGTCGCAGGTGCCGAGATAACGCAGGATCGAGCGCAGTTTGGTAATGAAGGCCTTGGCTTCTTCAGCCGAGCGAAGGTCCGGCTTCGAAACGATTTCCATCAATGCGACGCCGGACCGATTGAGATCGACGTAAGAATTCGCAGGCGACCGGTCATGCAGGCTTTTGCCGGCATCCTGCTCCAGATGCAGCCGCTCGATGCCAATGGTAACGCTGTCGCCGCCAGCGAGATCGACGGTCACCGCGCCCTCGCCGACAATCGGCGACTTGTATTGGCTGATCTGATAGCCCTGCGGCAGGTCCGGATAGAAATAATTCTTCCGATCGAATACAGATTTGAGATTGATTTTAGCGTTCAGCCCGAGCCCGGTGCGAACGGCCTGCCGCACGCATTCCTCATTGATCACAGGCAGCATGCCTGGCATGGCCGCGTCGACCAGCGAAACGTGGCTGTTGGGGGCGCCACCGAACTCCGTGGACGCCCCGGAAAATAGCTTCGACCGGGACGTGACCTGTGCGTGGACCTCCATGCCGATGACGATTTCCCAGTCGCCGGTCGTGCCTTTTACGAGCTTTTTAGCGTTGGGCTGAACGTCCATATCACCCTGATTCACTTTTGGAGCTGCCATTGGCCGCCGTTTCGTATCTCGTAGCGGCTCGCACCCATCCACTGCAAGTCGTCACTTGAGTGCGGCAATACCAACGATCTCATGTTTTCGTTTCAGCCGGGAGTCATCACCATGGGTGACCACCATGATCGTCCAGTCTTAGCGCCGTTGCTGGAAGCTGTCGTCGCCGGTGTGCTGATCGGCACATTCGTCGTTTACGGATATCCGAGTATCAACCCCGGCCCTGCCGTTGAAACGGGCGAGGTCGCTAAGCTGACAATGCCCCGCTAAGCGGCTGTCTCCGAACGTTTTCGCACGGCTGCAATGTCGAAGACGCAACGTTATTCCACGAAATGGCCTGAATTCTGCAAAGATTTTTGCAAATTCGCGGAGCATCTCGCAGTCGGAACGCGCACGCGCGGTAGACGTTGGAATAACGTCATGAACAGAGATAACAACGGAACATTCGGCATCATCATTGGCGGAGTGGTCGCCGTGATCGCCGCCATATTCATTCTCAGTGGCGGCGAGTTAGGCGGCAAGACGACCGTCGAGGGAGACCAGGATTTGCCGCCGGTCGCGACATCGGGCGAGTAAGGCCTAGCCCTTACCACCAGGCCTGTGGGGTAAACGTTCCCGCCGCCTGCTCGATCACCGCGCCGAGCGAGAATAACGTCTCCTCGTCGAATGGCCGGCCGATTAGCTGTAGTCCTAAAGGTAGGCCCTGCGCATCGACGCCGGCGGGTACGGCTATGCCCGGTAGGCCCGCCATGTTCACGGTCACCGTAAATACGTCATTCAAATACATCTCCACCGGGTCGGCGCCGCCCTTTTCGCCCAATCCGAACGCGGCCGAAGGTGTGGCCGGCGTCAGCATGGCGTGCAAGCCGGTTTTGAAGCAGTCTTCGAAATCTTTCTTGATGAGTGTGCGTACCTTCTGCGCGCGCAGGTAATAGGCATCATAGTAGCCCGCCGAAAGCACATAGGTTCCGATCATCACGCGCCTGCGCACCTCCGCGCCGAATCCATCGCTGCGCGTCTTCTCATACATATCGATGATATCGCGGCCGGGAACACGCAGCCCGTAGCGCACACCATCATACCGAGCGAGATTGGATGACGCCTCTGCGGGCGCCACGATGTAATACGCGGGGAGCGCATATTTGGTGTGCGGCAGCGAAACCTCGACCAGCTCTGCGCCCGCCGCTTTCAGCCAACCGCGCCCCTGTTCCCAGATTTTTTCGATTTCGGCGGGCATCCCGTCGAGCCGGTACTCCTTGGGAATGCCAATGCGCAGGCCCTTTACCGATTTGCCGATTGCCGCTTCGTAATCCGGCACCGCAAGATCCGCACACGTCGTGTCCTTCGGATCGGGTCCCGCCATCGAACGCAACAGGACTGCTGCGTCGCGTACCCTGCGTGCGAACGGGCCAGCCTGGTCGAGCGAGGATGCGAAGGCGACGATGCCCCACCGTGAGCAGCGGCCGTAAGTCGGCTTGATGCCGACGGTCCCCGTGAACGCGGCAGGCTGGCGGATCGAACCGCCGGTATCTGTGCCGGTTGCACCAAGGCAAAGTTGCGCCGCCACGGCAGCAGCCGATCCGCCGGACGAACCGCCGGGCGTCAGCGGTGTATTTGATCCTTTGCGCCGCCATGGCGAATGCACAGGCCCAAAATGCGACGTCTCGTTCGAAGAGCCCATCGCGAATTCATCGCAATTGGTCTTGCCGAGAAGCACCGCGCCATCGCGCCATAACTGCGAGGTGACCGTCGACTCGTAGGTCGGGACAAAATTATCGAGAATGTGCGAGCAGGCGGTCGAGCGCACGCCGGCGGTGCAAAACATATCTTTTATAGCGAGGGGAATGCCTTCCAGTGGCCCGGCTTTCCCGCCAGCAAGGCGCGCGTCGGACTCCTTCGCCATGCCGAGGGCGCGCTCCGGTGTCTCCAGCACAAATGCGTTGAGGACGCGCGCCTTTTCTATTGCCGTCAGATGTGCAGCAGCCAACTCGCCAGCGGAGAAGGATTTTTTCTTCAGCCCATCGCGCGCCTCCGCCAAACTAAGCGAGGTGAGTTCACTCACGGCGTGGGCTCATCCGGCGATTGTCGACCGCGCCGGCGCTGTTTGCGGCTGGGCTGTGGAGCACTTGGCTCGCACGCGAAAGCATCGTCCCCGCGTGCCTCTTTTTTCTTGGCCGAACTCCGCTCTGCCTCTAGAGCGTCGACCATAGACCAATATCCAAGTTCGCACGCGATGCACATCACTCAACCACTTTCGGAACGAGGAAAAAGTTGCCTTCGCTTGCTGGTGCGTTTTTGACGATATCTCCGGCGATGCCGCCATCAGTCACGGCATCCGCTCGCTTTTTCATCGTCATGGGCGTCACAGATGTCATCGCCTCGGTCCCTTCAACGTTGACCTCAGCCAACTGCTCGACGAAAGCGAGCATGGCGTTGAGTTCTCCCTTGAGATGCTCGATTTCGTCCTCGGCCACGGCAATGCGGGCAAGGTGGGCGATGCGGCGGACGGTATCGGCGTCGACAGACATGGAAATTCCAGTGAAGCGGCTCTCGTAGCGTTGGCCAGCCTATAGCAGAGCAGCTTTCACCGCGACAACCGGCACGCACGAGCCGCGTCATGGGGCCAGCTCGCGCAGCAGTCCCTGTGACTCCGCAACCAATTGCTCGATCAGCTGGGCCGCAGGCAACTCGCGGCCAAGGGCAGCGGCCTGGCCCGCCAGCATCGGTGAAAAATCACCGGACCCTAGCGCCTGTGCTTTGGCGTGCAACGGCGCTAGGGCCCCGCTCGCGAAGGGAAACTCTGGGACGATCTCACTTAATGGTCCAAGTTCGCGGATCGCTCGGTTAATGAGACCGCGCGCCGGTCGGCCACTCAACACGTTGGTGAGCACGGTGCTATCATCACGCGCGGCCCGTAAAGCTGCACGATGCGGCGGCAAGGTTTTCGCTTCGGGACAGGGCAGAAACGCCGTGCCCATCTGCACGCCTGCCGCACCAAGCGCCAATGCGGCTACAATACCGCGAGCATTTCCGATTCCGCCGGTTGCTATCACTGGCACTTTCACCGCGTCGACCACCTGCGGCAAAAGCGCGAACAGACCGACTTGGGTAGCGATATCATCAGTCAAGAACATTCCGCGATGCCCACCGGCCTCGAGCCCTTGCGCGATTACAGCATCGCAACCGTTCGCTTCGAGAAAGCGAGCCTCGGCTACCGTCGTCGCCGAACATAGCAGCTTGCAACCAGCGGCCTTTACGCCCGCAACAAACGTCGCTTCCGGCAGACCATAGTGGAAGCTCACAACCTCGGGCTTGAGGTCCTCGACTGCAGCGCACATAGCCGCGTCGAATGGCATACGGGCTGCGGTCGCGGCTAGCGCTCCCGGATCAATGCCAAACTCGACAAAATATGGCTTGAGCTTTTCTCGCCATGCATGCTCGCGCGCGTTGTTGGGTGTCGGCATTTTATGCGCGAAAAAATTGAGATTGATCGGCTTGTTGCCGGTGGCGGCACGAAATTGTGCAATCTGCGCTCGCAATTGTTCTTCGTTGAGCATCCCTGCCGGCAGAGCCGCGAGCCCGCCGGCGTTGGCGACCGCAATGGCAAGCTCGGCATCCATCACACCGGCCATCGGCGCCAGAAGGATCGGGCGATCGATCTTGAAGAGCTCCAGCAGTCGTCGGTTAGGCCACATCAGCATGATTCCGGCATCGGCAGCTATAAACTAACGCGTTCGACGGCCTTGATAAATTCGCTACAGCTGAAGCGAGCTCCCCGCCGCCCACGAAGGCAGATTCGGCAACCACACGAAAAGAGGAAGAAAGAGAGCGCGGGACAGGTTACCATTCCTCGATGCCGATCCGGACTCATGATCGTTACCCCTATTCTCCCATCCGCGAACGCGCCGTTTACGACTGGCCAGGCGGCAAACGCCTTGCGATCTATATTGGTCTTAACCTCGAATGGTTTTCATTCGGAGAAGGGCTTGGCGCCGAACTTACCCCAGGCGGTCCGCAACCGGACGTCCTCAACTATGCGTGGCGTGACTACGGTAACCGCGTGGGTGTTTTCCGATTGGCGGAGCTATTCGCCGAGCTCAAGCTCCCGGTATCGCTATTGGTCAATGCCGAAATGTATCGCCAGGCACCGCAAGCGATCGCGGCCTTCCCCGACGCCGAGATTGTCGGGCACGGCCGAAGCAACTCCGAGCGGCAAGGCACACTCAGCGAAGCCGAAGAAAAAACGCTCATCGCCGAGACGACGGCAGCGATTGAAAATCATTCGGGCCAACGCCCGCGCGGCTGGCTTGGCCCCTGGATTTCACAATCGCCGCTGACGCCGGATCTATTGCAGGAGGCGGGCTACAGTTATCTTCTCGACTGGTGTCACGACGACCAGCCAGTCTGGATGAAAACGCGCGGCGGCCGAGTACTTTCACTGCCCTATCCGCAGGAACTCAACGACATACCGCAGATCTTGGCGCGCAAGCGCGAGGGCGCCGAGTTTGCGGATATGATCGTGGACACTTTCGAGGTCATGCAGGAGGAATGCGCCAAGCACCCGCAGGTGATGGGAATCGCGCTGCATCCGTACATCGTCGGCTGGCCACACCGTTTCAAGCATCTGGCACGTGCACTCAAACACATCCAGCGCCGCGCTGATAAACGCGTGTGGTTCACGACCGCGGGCGAGATTGCGAACCACGCGACCCAGCTACCAGCTGGAACCGTGCCCTAAGGCAGTCCCGATTGGCGACTTTTCGTCAGCATGGTAGCGCTTAGGCATGTCTCTCATCCTGCCGCTCATTGAAGCCGTCCCGCATCTGGGCGCTCGGGGCGCATTGATCGGACTCGATCTCGGGACCAAGACCATCGGCGTTGCAGTGAGTGACCCCGATCGAAAGCTTGCGACAGGCGTGGAAACCATCGCGCGGAAGGCCTTCACCGTCGACGCCCGCCGTGTTCTTGCGCTTGCTGAAGAGCGTTCTGCGGTCGGGTTCGTTTTGGGCTTGCCAATCAATATGGACGGCACCGAGGGTCCGCGTGCGCAGTCAACCCGCGCCTTCGCCCGCAACTTTACAAAGCTGACCAAACTGCCCATCGCGCTCTGGGACGAGCGCCTGTCGACAGCCGCGGTCGAGCGCGAATTAATCGCCGCCGACGTCAGCCGCAAAAAACGAGCGGCCGTCATTGACCAGCATGCTGCCGCTTACATCCTGCAAGGCGCCCTCGATCGGCTGGCCCGCCTGTAAATACGAGGCCGCTCCGAAGAGCGGCCTTCAATCACGACCTTCGTGTCAGCTTAACGCTGTGAGTCGATGGAGAAGTTGTTCGTGTTGTGCTGAGTCGACCATCGGTCGTAATAGCGGTATCGCGGTGCCGGCTCATAAGCGTAGGAATCATCATAAGCCGGGACAGAGTCATACGCATAACCGGGAGCGTAGGCGTAACCTGGGTCGGCATAGTACCCGTAGTAGCCATTGTTGTAGGCCGAACTCGCAGCCGCCGCGCCTACGACAGCGCCCGCGCCAAATCCAATCGCCGCCGCCGTATTGCGCCCGTTGCGAGCCTCACTTGGCGTCACGGCAGCCATTGCAAGCGCGCCTGTTAATGCCACCCCAGTGGCGTATTTCAAAATCGTCTTCATGTTGGCCTCCTTCAGTACCGCCGTTTGGAGTTATCGGGGCTCAACACGGGAACACGCAGGCTTGTTCCGGTAGCAGCGGAACGAACGGTCACGATTGAAACGAGTTTGTTCACGAAGATTTGGGGGAACCCGGAGCGGCGATCAGACCGACAGCGGATGAAAAAAGGAGCGGGCCGCTGGTCCGCTCCCAATCGCATTGGCGCACGATGCGGCTATCACCATTCCGGATTGTATGTTGGGTCGAGCGCCGGATCTTGTACGAGCGGATTGGCGCAGGAGCCAAAGTACCCATAAGGGCGACTGGCGTCGGCCGCGATCCAGCACTGACCCGAACGAGATGTCGCGCCAACTTGCTGTGGTGCGGAGGCGTAAGAGGAGGAGGCTGACTGCAGCTGGTAGTTGTCCGTGTTCGTCATTTTTTGAGCTTGGCGCGCCAAGCCGGGAGTGACCGAGGTGACCGCGACCAAGGCGATGACGCCTGCGTGAACCAAGAAAGACTTCATCTGCATAGTACTCTCCATTTGCCCAGCCCAATTGCCTGTATTGACGGGATTTCAGAACTTGCCGCGGACAGCGACCTAGCGTTTTCGCGAAAACTGGACCTCGCTACGCGCCCCCGCAATCCGGGAAAACACCACCCGCGATGGTGCTGGCATGATGTTAAAGAACCACGGCTCCATCCCACCGCCGTCTCGCTAAATTTGACTCGAACCTGTCACAAATCGACTGCGATCCACGTTCGCGAGAAACATTAACGATCTGAATCAGTGCCTTGTGGATCGAGCGGTAATGCCCTTGCCGTGAGGCCGGGTTGTGCCTATAGGTTTCGCTTTAATGACCATTGCGCCGAAACCCTCGTTCGTCCTCAGCAGGCGTCATTTGTTGGGGATCGAAGGGCTTTCTCACACCGACATATCCGGACTGCTCGATCTCGCCGAAGAATTCGTCGAGCTCAACCGCCAGGTCGAGAAAAAGCGCGCGTCCCTGCGCGGCCGCACTCAGATCAATCTTTTCTTTGAAGTCTCGACACGGACCCAGGCCTCATTCGAACTGGCGGGCAAACGCCTGGGGGCCGATGTGATGAACATGTCGACCAGTTCGTCCTCGATGCGAAAGGGCGAGACGCTGATCGACACCGCGATCACCCTGAACGCCATGCATCCGGATATTATCGTCGTCCGCCACCACGCCTCTGGCGCGGTCGAATTGCTGGCGCGCAAAGTCGATTGCTCGGTCATCAATGCCGGCGACGGCGCCCATGAGCATCCGACCCAGGCTTTGCTCGATGCGCTGACGATTCGTCGCAACAAAGGCCACATCGAGGGCCTGCTGGTCGCGATCTGTGGCGATATCCTGCATTCGCGCGTGGCGCGCTCGAACATCATCTTGCTCAATGCCATGGGCGCACGTGTGCGCGTCGTCGCCCCCTCCACCCTTTTACCGCCGGGCATTGAACGCTTCGGCGTAGAGGTTGCGCGCGACATGCGCGAAGGCCTCGCCGACGCCGACATCGTCATGATGCTGCGGCTGCAGCGTGAGCGCA
>Ga0137391_10002455_pt1 | contig 13886 bp, 17 predicted proteins | sample 15con2h24BmetaG_FD_101399 | JGI IMG/M metagenome (GOLD analysis project Ga0137391, IMG submission 101399) | Vadose zone soil microbial communities from Angelo Coast Range Reserve, California, USA - 15con2h2.4B metaG | ecosystem: Environmental > Terrestrial > Soil > Vadose zone > Saprolite...
CTTGAAACGATGGGACGGTGTCCCAAGAACGTATCATCCTTAGAAAGCGCGTAACCAGCATCGAAAACTTCGGGAAGGGTGGTAAGAGAGCCAGGAGTGTCAAAGTCCACATAGCCGAAAGTTGCTACGATGAATATGAAATGTAAAACTACAAAGACGAGCGGGAATCTGGGAAGGTGACACACCATTCTGATAATGAGCTGGTGAAAAATATTTTTCATTTTCAGGATGGCCAGGCCAGATGAGAAAAATCGAAAGAGTGACATACCAGTCTGGCCAGGACGTTTTGTTCCAGGCACTTGAAAGGCCTGTCTCTCATAGTCGACGTTGTCCGGTATGGGGACTACCCTGTGGATTGCCATGGCTAGATGGATGGATGAGCGTCTCCAAGCTAGCGAGCCTTGTGTTTCATTATAAGCCTTCCTTCGGCTGACCGACGAAACCGGGTAATAACGCCGTTGACTTTTTTGCCATCATTTATCACGTGCGAGTTACACCCCCTTAAACGCGATCCGCGGCTAGATTGCTTTAAATTTTAAATGTCCTTTATCCACATCCACATCTTAAATAGCGACCAGTATTTACACAACCACGCAATTATGGAGCATTCAGGACGATCTACCATAGTCCCAGTCCCCGTCAGACTCTATCGTCGAGAAAGTGAACCGACCAAGACTCACCTTCATGAATTCCTCATAATTTATCGTGACCCATCCATCCCGGTCCGAGTCGGCACTTCATTTCAGATCAAAATACACCCTCGTGGAAGCGAAAGCGAACACAAGTACCGTTGGAAAGCTTCAGTCAATGTCTTCACCGCAACACAAGCCCTCACGAAGCGATCAAATGTGATCCCTGGTGGAGGGCCGTACCCCGTGGACGGTCCAGAAGCTTTTCGGGACTGTCACCTCAAAGTGACGCATGGATTCCATACAGAACTTACCGTATTTCTGCTCGATAAGTGTGAGGAGGCTTGGTGCGAGCCGGTATCCGAAACTACGTAGAGCTTCAGCTAGCTCGTGCCCATCAATAGTACCGGATCGATCCCTGTCAAAGTGCCGGAAAACGCCTTGCCAATCGCTGATGTACTTCCAAAGACCCGAGAACTCTTGTTCCGTTGATTCGTTAGGCGGAGGACATCAACTTGGATTGGGGGCCACATACCTTGAAAACCAATGGTCCCATTTCGATCCGTGTCCTAGTCGATGATATGCAGCGTCATCATCATTGTCGTTCATCTGACGAGAGTAATGACTTACGAATATATTCATCAGCATTTTCACGGTATCCAAGTCGAATCCTAAGGAAACGTAGCTGGATAAGCATGGGAATGTGCCATTTTGACATAACCGGAGCGCGCTTCAAGACTCGGATGGAGGGATAGGCGCATTTTCTCGAGTCGCGATAGAGGTAGCTCGACCTCGGAACAACGACACTTACTCGTCCAGTTTCCTGTGATATGCCAAGACCCGTCAGCCCACATTTGAGGAAGACATGGGAAAAGGACGTTGACCATTCATCAATGCAGCTTGAAGCTCGGCCACACTGATCGAGCCAGACCTATCCGTATCAACTGCGGTGAACCATTGCCAAAGCTGTGGATCCGCATTGTGAGGGGGACCCGAATAGCTTTGATTGGGATAAGGGGATTGATAACCTCGGGAGGACGGAGAGCCGTGGTGGCCGCCACCACCATAGTTGGGGTACATCGAACGAAAGAGAATGAGGGTGGAGGACTAGGGCAAGGACGAGATGGGCTAGCGAACGAATCACACTCAGCGCCATGCGCCATGAAGCCTAATTTAGATACAGCCCCAGCCCCAGCCACTAGCCACCGCCTCGTCTGAGCTCAGACGCTCCTTGCTTTGTTCCTTCAGATCTTCAGAGCCCATGACAATTAGTTCCAATGCGACCTTTTCCAATTCGAAAGCTGAAATCGACACTGCGTCATTTAGTGCTCCTGCTAGTACATACTCGCATACTCGGTCGCCGTGTCGCCGTGCTCCGTCCGGCTACGTTCCGTGTGGATAGCGGGCACGTGTCAGTCACGGCATTAACTTACTGTACTCTTTGCGCCCCACTTATTGTACAGTGTACAGTACCATACCCGTACACGGCACCCTCTGACGAGCAATACGATCTAGAGTAGCAAGTGCGAGGGAAACATCTCCCCTGTTCCTACCTGGCATTCATGCTCGACACTGACGCTCTGCCTCCGGAAGGATTCCATCGTTTTCTCTGTCCTGACGCTTCAAGCTGCACTTTGCCATGTCAAATCCACATCTCAAGGCAGTCTTGTTTGACGTGCGTCTTTCTTCCCATCACGCCACCGTCATGTATGTTTAATCATCATTTCTCCAAGATTGGCGGAGTTGTCGTGCAAAGCCCGCTCTTGGCAATCCGTGACTACGAAATCGAGCATGACCTCCCCAATAACTACATCAATTGCATGATGTGAGCTCTCCGCTTTCCGACATTAAATTTGGGACCCGAATACTCATGAGGGACCATGAATCCACTGCGCAGCACCGGACGGGGCCCGCAAGGGGCGTGGCAGAAATTCGAGCGGGGACAAATTGCCTTGTTCCCCTTTTATGAACAATTCAGCCAAGAGCTGTCTGACGTGCATAATGGCAATAAATGGTACGTCGAGTACTGTGAGAGGAAGAATATAGGTAAGCCATGGAGTCATTTTCCACAAACGCCGGTACGATTTTAATCGGGTGACAGCATGTCCCGAGCTTCCACAGAAGTTGACCACCGACGGCCGGGAAGTGAGCCCTGTCCACCATTTAATGCACAGATTCTCACCAGCATGGCAGCTTTTCGGACGCATGATGAGAACTGGTCAGAAGGTGGACAAGTATTTCTGTGCAGCCATCTTGCGAATCAGAGGTTCGATAACCTCATGACGCTCTTCTGTTTCGATTTATCGGCGTTTCCTACATTCCCTTAGCGGCTGAGCGTTGGCGCGTCATCGCTCTCACGAATAACTACTCGAAAATTGATGCAACATTCCTCGGCATCGATTCTCGACACTTGACACGATACCCTGGCGTTTCTCTAGAGTCCGAACTTAGGTTTCTTGGATGGGAAAGTGGCGTGGTTCCGGCACCTATTCGCGAACTATTTGACGATTTCGTGGACTCGAGCGAAGTTGGCATGAGGTGAGGCGACTCACTAATTGACAGCTAAGCCTGATGGGGCCGAGCAAGGCACGCTAATCTCCGCTCTGTACCTTTAGGAAGCCCGAGCATCGGTTCTACCTCCTTGCTTGTGAGCGGAATCATATCCGACCGCAAGAAGCTGTCTTTTTAGATGACCTGGGTTTGTGAGTCAGCAGGTCTTTCCTTTGTCGAAATCTCTCGCAAACGCATCTTGCCGTGCTTGACGGAGTATGACGTCTCACAGAAATCTCAAAACTGCCCAGGAGCTTGGAATGGAAACAATACGTCAGAATCTTGCTTTTTTCTGTATGAACAATCCAATGTCTGATCCATAACACGCGTTATAGATGTTCCGATAGGCGGCGCAGTGTCCGCCCTCAGAATATTGGGGGACAAATTGGGCATGAACCTGACGCCAGACTTGGAATCCGAAGTAGATGTGCCATCAAAACTTTGAACCAATCCGCACGCAGTGGTCTCTCCTCCGTCTACACCGCGGAGTACACGTCGTCGTATTTGGAAAAAGTGTTAATTAATCCATCTAATAAATGTTCCTATGTTCCATGTTCTCAGGGAAGCAGCAATTTAAAATGGCTTGTCCGAGGCGGGGGTTTTATCTTCGTAGTAGCTGCTGACCTGTGACGGGGCATAGACCCGTGAGGAATCGAACGCGAGGAAAGGTAGGTGACACACAACAGGAATGTTGAGGAGCAAGGTGTTTTTCACCTTTGGCGTCACAGAAAGAAGCTGGCAAAAAAAAAAAGGAACTTTCGTTCAGAAAAAACAGTTCGCAACAAGGACTGGGGGAAGAGACGTACGAAAACGAGGGCAGTGCCCGCTCCTATGCCCCAAACGCCGAGACTACCTGACCATCGTTTGGCGGTCTGTGAAATCATGAATGGGTAGCAGAGCGCAGAGAAGTAGAAGGACGTGCATGGAGGGTGAAGGTTCCCAGCCTGCGGGTTACAGGAGTCGGATAGTAGGCGAGACGGGACATGGTGTGTAGTCAAGTTGTCGTCCGGTTGCGGACTCGTTGTGAGCCGGGCGGGAGACGGCGGCCGGGGCCGGCCAAAGCCGGGGGCGGAGGATGTCGATGCGCAATTTTCGCAACTCGGACACAACGCGGACTCTGGGACACTCCACCTCCTGTGTCGTCTTCGGAACCTTCATTCCTCCATAATCTCAATTACGACTCTTTGGTTTTTTACGTCTGTGCTTTCACCTGCTACTTATCGTATCGTGTGCGCGATTGAACCAGGTTCATGGCGAATCCTCGGCAACGTCGCAAAGTGCGCTCCACTCACAAACCGGTACATCATTCGAGGCAAGCGAAGAAGCTCCTCAAGAAGCAGCCTCGTGCGTTAGGCTTTGTGTGGAGATGTCCGCACAACCGACGCTCATTTTCGAATTTTTAATATTCATCAAGCCATTCGGGGTCCAAAGGTATTACAGGAAGCATGGGACAAACATAAAACGGTCCGACAAAAGTACGTATACACAGGCCGTGACAGGGAATGTTTGATAATTGACGGGGCAACTCGCCACGGTTCTTTTGCCAGTTACGCAGCTCTGGGTTTGGCTGTTTCGCTGAATCCCAGCCCATCTGGGGGCTGGGAACGCGCCGCTTCCGTCACAGAAGCACGAACAGTAGCGAATGAGGCTCCCTCCATTGATGGGTCGGACCCAACGGTGTCGATGAGCGGCGGGAGCGACCATGAACTTCCAAAAGGTTTAGGACGGATTGTGAAAGACGAAGCTGGCCAGATTATCGCCGTCGAGACCAATGACAATGTCGATCTGTGTCCACCTGATCATCGACTGGATCTCGTCGAGACGGCGGCGGTGGCGGCGATCCATGCCCCAGTTTGCCAAAGGTGGACATCGTTTGGTCAAACGTCTGGCACTGAAAAGCCAAATATTGATCTAATTCTATGTGAGTGTGGAACACTGATGGGTTCTGGAGATAACCGTTTTGACCTGAGTTTACATGGAATCAATTTCGCCGCTGTCTCGATCGGGTTGATTTTGGAAGCACGACCTGACATCTTTCATGCGCCCGTTCCGAGGTTCTCTTCCAATGGTAAATTAGCATTCTTGCAGAGATTGATATCGAAACATGGCCGCGACGTGGCAGCAATGATGCGAGATGGTAAGTTGAATCCGGACCAGCGGACGGAGGGGGAGATACGTCGGGCCATCAGAAAGGCTGGAGGGTTTGAGAAACTTGGCGCGCAGATGTCATAACAGGATGAGGAGATGCGTTGCGCACACCCATTCCCGGTAACAGCGACAGCTTTCGGGAGCACGTAAGGATAACCTATTTTTGTCGGACGTGACGTTCCGAGGTTATTATTAACGAATCTTTGCTGTCCAATCGACAAAAGGGCGACAAGAGGAACAAAGCAATTTGAGGGGTACGTGTGTGTTGAAAGTGGTGCTCACGGTTGCGAATGTACGGGGTCTATCGCGTGCCGGAAACATTCAAAGCAAGGGCATAATTCCAGGATTGGACAAGGACAGGGGAACCGTCTCGACGCGGGGAAATGGAGCGAGTGGCGTGGATACCTTTTAGAGGAAGGCAGATAAACTCAGGGAGGAGCATCTGCATCTGTTGCTGTGCGTGTGGGAGGATAAAGTTGGCAGGCTACGCCCGGAAGGCTGGACATGCCGCGAGCCGAGGAACAGGAAGTGACAGGTCGAACGAAATTACGACATCGAGTGGACCTGTAGACGATGTAAACCGAAAACAAAACCGAACGAGGCATGTGGTCTGGTCCAGCCAGACACCATTGACGGGGAAAGGAGATAAAGACATGGGGCGTGGACACCGACGTAGACGTACAGTTCCAAGAAACCGTCGACGGTAAACCGCTGGCCTCTCCTCTTCCGAGCGCACGTCTTCCTTCTTCATTCATCCCAAAACCTTCAAATATCCCTCCCTCGTCCATCCCTTCTCGCCCCATCGCCATCACCTCTTTCCCCTCCCCTTCCCATCCAGATCCAATGCCTCTCAAATCTGCCTCCGTCCCCCGAAGTCCGGGCTCTGCCAGCCCTCCGTATCCTTCCACCCCCACTACCACTGCCACCACCTCTCGCCGGACGTCTTCGCAGCCAAAGTCTTCTCGTCAACAGTTCTCGGCCTGTGGGGCTTGTCGCATGAGAAGGTAGAGTAACTAGCGGCAACACTAATACACCCTGCTCCTGCTCATCCGTGGGAAAAAAACAGAGTTCGCTGTGACCTGAAAGACTTGCCTTTTTCGAGCACAGGCACACAGCCCCAGTGTTCGAACTGCAAAGAGCGCGGCCTCAAATGCGTGTCCGTTTGCTTTTCAATTTCAAATCTTCCTCTTTCCCTTGTCCGCTCACACACGGCTCGCTTGCAGCGACGAATTTGCCGAAGTCAAAGCTGTCAAATTACTCCGGCGCGGCCGCCGCCTCCAACAGGTCGAGTGCGTCCCCCGCTCCGTTTCTTTGTCGTCCTCTCTCTTCCTTTGTTCAACCGTCCGCGCAGGGCCGTCTATGGCAAGTCTATTGATGAGGAAGGCGGTCTCTTTACCGTCCCCTCCTTGTCGCCAGGGCTCATTCCCAGGCTCAAGCCCGAATTTTTCTCGTCCGCTTTCTTCCGCCGCTTCCACATCCAGCGTCAGCCTTGTCAGCTTCTTGTTTCCCTGCCTTTCGCGCTTATCTCTCGGCCCCCCTCGTACAGATCCTATCATTGATCCATCTGAGTTTTGTGCCCGCTTCTTCGAGTTCAGCAAGGGGAACTACAATGCCCTCGGCATCCCGGGCCAGCTTATCACAATGTTGCTTGCAGTTTGGGCCGCAAGCTTCGGCGTTAATGAATACGGCATTGAGGAGCTTCATCACGGCGAAGCCGCCATCCGCAGCCGTCGTGAGGCTACTAACGAGATGATTCGGGAGATACTTCACCTGGTCGATATCCATGGCATTATGAGGAAACCCACCTGGGATGGTGTGCGTGCCCTACACCTTTTGCTGCCTTTGACACAAGGTCCGTGATTCGTGCACAATCTCCCAACATCTTATCCCTATGCGCTCCATTTAGAGATCCAGTCTCCGATGGAACGGCTCGTGATGTATGAAGCTTTGGTCAGCCAGGTTTTCACCCTTTGTAGCCTGGCATCCGTTGCTTCCGTGGGAAGCGGTCAAGGACAGGCCGTTGATATCCTTGTCCGTGCGCGACTCTTCTGGTATTCGCATATCGTGGAGGGCGTCACTACCGGTCTTCGCGGGGGTCGTCTGCTCATGTAAGTCCACGATTCGCGCATGACCGGTTGTTAGAAGCTCACTTGTTTTGGCAGCTCGGATGATGACCTTGCATCGTTCCAGAAAACTTTACCCCCACTCAACAGCGATGCGATGACGCGGACCTCTACCATCGCATACGAGTTTACGTATCGTTACGCGATGGTTCCACTTGAGCTCGCCTCGGCCTGTCGGAAAGTGCACTCAGCCTTGACTGGTCCAAAAGCTCGACAGCAGAACGAGATTGAGGAGAAGGGCCTACATGAAGTCTGGGACGCACTTGAAAAGTCGTGGAAGGACTTCGACAATTTACGCATGCTAGGCACCTCGGGCAATGTTCACGAAGAGGATGTCGATCGCTACATCCACGGATGGCAGGTTTGTTATCCGCTTGTTAGCTGTGGGTTTTGTTTTGATCTTTTCCTTTCTTAGATCTTTATTTTCGAGTGCCGTAAGTAGCACGCTTCGTACTTTGGTTCTTCCAACGTCCCAACACTAATCGTTTGGTGATAGTAAATGTCATTCGTGAAGCACTCAAACAACGCACGGTCGTTCATCCGACCTGCGATAGAAATCTGAGTGTGACCCTCCCAAATTCGAGCCCGCGGAGCGCACAGCTCGATGCGGCAACTCGTCTGTTGAAAATCGCCGATGCCCGGTGTCACGAGGTTGTCCAACTGGTCGTCGCAATTATCCGCCAGCACCTGGGCACCCCCTTTTTCGAGTATGATGCTTCCCTCGTGCGAGACGGATGCTTTTTTGCGGGATTTTTACTCGCAGGCGAAGGGGGTTCTGATGAAGACATCCAAATCTGCTTGCAAGCTTTGCGCCAAATGAGATGGGCATTTTCCAAAGGCGAAGAGCGGGAGAAAACTATCCGGATGGTCTGGGAGTCACGCAAAGGGTCAAATACAAGGTCATGCATACCCATATCACCTACCCTAACCACGCCCGTGTTTGACTTCCAGCCCGGAACCCAATTTTTACGCACTCATTCCCAGCGTCCTCATCCCCCTCCCCTTTCCATCCCACCGTCTTCTACGTCTGGGATTCACAATTTGGACACATCGGCCCCAACCACGGCGTGTACTGACGACAGCAGCTGGGCTTCCCCACTTTCTGCAACGTCGTCGGGTCCTCATTCGCCCATCGACGGACCATTCGTTTCGGGTTCGAATGGGAGCTCGCCTTCCTCCACAGTGGTCTCCTCCGACGGGTCCCCGCCCTTTTTCGCGTTAGCTCAGGGACCAACTCCATTCTCGCAGCTGTCTCCGGGGATCAAATCGGATGGGCAACGTCATTCCCCCCCACTAATATTCTATCCGTGCTCTGACAGTGGCCACTACACCTTCACACCGCCATCTTCAAATGGCACTCTGTCTTCCCTGGCGAGCGCCCAGCCGCCCAGTTCAGGAGTGTCGCAAGTTCGGTCGATGGGTTCGTCTCTGTTGTGTTCTAGCCCAACGTCGCACAGCACTATTCCGGAAGACGTGGAGGCAGCCTTCAGCCATGCCAGCCCATCTTCTTTCTTTGATACAAGTTCCGTCGTGTATCCGATTGGTGGGACGTCGCCACCCGCACTCCACACAGGCTCCACCCTGGATCACACGTTTTCCCTCTCGTCCCCGTTCTTCTAGTGACATGGTACGGGATGAAGTACCAGCACTTTCCCCTCAGACACCTGATCGGACATTATTATTTGTTACATTCACTGCTTCTCGCTTCGTTTAGCTCAATTTGCTATGAGGTATATTTTTCTGAGCCTGGGACGGGATCGACCTGTTGTCTCTCTGCTTCATCTCATGTTGACCATTCTGTCTGTTCTTCATAGATATCTTTATTTGTCTGTAGTGCATTGCCGTCCTTTTGTCATGATGCATCGAAGTCCCCTTTACATCATAGGAGATTAACTGCGTAAAGAGAGAATAAAAAGTCATTTTCTGTTTACGGTCATAAGTGTGACGCGACGTGACCACGAATGGAGTCAAGCGCTCGGTTTGGTTCGACCGCAGCGTGAGGGGAGGGGAGGTCAGCCCCACTGCGGCCGTCTCTCCTTTCCCTCTACCACCATCGCGCTCGCGCTTGCACGCGAATTCGACCTCTATCAACTCTATATAGCTATATGTTTCGTGAGCCCTGGCGATCGCATTTTACTTATTCTGTTGCTGATGTCCCTCATTTATTTTAGTGTTTATCCCTCTTCTTTGTGCGCAGCGATCTTCCCTCTATCCCCACTTTATTCATTATTATCTTCCATAGTTGGTTTTCAGGACAAGCTCAAGGTCGTTGACGGCACCCTTCGCGTCTGTCCCAAATGTCATAACGGTAATCCCACTCCCACTCCCCTCACCTCCGGTTTGGGGTTTGGCCACTTGGATGATTCGACCGTTTATTCATATCTCTCTCCATCAGTGGCCGTTGTTCGCGCCACCACTCGCATGTGGTTTTCGTTCTTCCTCATACGCGTCATACCTTTTAGGAAGAGCCACATCTGGATATGTTCAACGTGTAACTGGAATGTTCCCACACAAAACGGGTACGTCCTGGCCAGGGCGTTTGTCTCACCTTTTCTGATTGGGACATGTCCTCAGATGGGAACCGGCTCTGCCAGCAGGGAATGCAGCGTGGGGTCTTTACCAGCCGGGATATCAGCATGCATCCCAGAGTCCGTACGCAGCAGGGTACCAGCCCTCTTACGACAGCCCGCCCCATGGTTACTGAAATCCTCTGGGCTTCCTTCTTCCATGTCTCGACCTCTAATCCTTTCATCTTGACACCGTGTATCACTGCATTCGATCCGTTTTGCCATGTATGCTTCCGTGTATTAACGAAGTTTCTTATCAGTGGATATCGCAACGTTCGCTGTCACCGCTAATGCGATTTTGAGTTCTCGCCCGCATTTTATACGCTTCAAGCTTTTCCACTCCGATTATCAATGCTGTTGTGAGCCTTCCAGGCCTCGGCCAGCCCTGCCTGTCGCAGACCCACCAATCAGAAGGAAACCACCAGCGTGATTGTGCAGATCAAGCCGACTCAATGTGGCCGGCCGTAAATATTACATACAAGTTCCGACCTGTGGGGCTCCTGCCCAGAGGTTCAACCGGGTCTTGGCTGCGGCTGCACTCACACGGGAAGCGGACAAGAGCCTCCGAAGGGTTTATAAGGTTGAACAGACCAATCAATACGGGTAAAATAGCAATTTCGACGTGGTGAATAACGTAAACATTTTCCTACGTCTGTGAGATACGAGGAATTACCGAGATATAGCAACATATACATGAAGAAAAGTCGCCCTCAGAGTTCAATCACTGGAACTTACTTGCGGTGAAGGCAGAATTAATTAATCTTCGTTTCCTCGTCAGAGCACGAAGCATACACAGTACTGTTGCTTTCTTGTATGCCTTCAGTGCACCACCCGTTGTCCGTAACATCCTCTCTTCGACTCATATCAGCCGGATCGACCACGTACTCCTGGTTGCACCGGCATCGCCGAGAACAAGACCGACAATCACCGCATGGTTCCATCTGACCTGCCATAGTCCGTCGTCTCTTCTAGAGACATCGGACATTCCTCAGAACGCCTGTACACCGGTAGATGGACCCAAGACAAACGTTGTGCCACAATCAAGGCCGGCGATAGAAGGGGAAGAGCTGGGGACCCGGAAAACAGAGCCACTTGAAGCGAGACAGCGCGGAGAGGGAGCTCGCAGAAATCGGGAGCAAGTTGAGAACCTTCATAAGACGAGTAATGGCAATAGTCAGTGAGAGAGTGATCAAGCTGACCAAAGACCAAAGGTACGACAGACGTTCTAAGACGGTTCTACCAGCAGCCGGAGGAATCCCCACGGACGTCAAAAGTGATGGCCCCATAATTCCACTGTTATCTGTGCCAGAGAAATGTGAGACCACTTTCACAAGAGCTGGTTACCAGTCATCGGAGACAGGTGTGAGAGTGTCCGAGACCCGGATACCTGGTACAGTTCAAGTGCGACCATCTCGAAGGTAACGACGCCCCTTAATAGATGCAACCAAGTAGCCCAGATCAAAGCTGTAATTCGACGGAGGCGGAGGCTGAGTGGGCTTTAAAACATCGCAACGCCACTATAACAGAGCAGTTTGAATCTGCGACCCACCCAAAGACACCGAATAGAGGGTAAACAAAGGGGAGAAAAGCCCAAAATTAGATCTCTGAGAAAGTAGGCGGGCGGGCGCATAAGTGGTCAGTAGGAGTGGTAACGCCGCGCCGAGAGGCAGCGTGACATTTCTCGTGTCACGGCCAACCGCGACACGACTCTTTCTCAATCCACTCTCGACAATCGCTTACCGCCTACCTTTGCTCTTTTCTCCCTCTCCCTCTTTAACATGCACACAAGCGAGTACGACTACCTCTTCAAGCTCCTTCTCATCGGTGACTCGGGCGTCGGAAAGGTACCACCGTCCCATTCCTGCTCACCCTGTTGACCCACGAATCCTCTCCTCTAGTCCTGCCTCCTCCTCCGTTTCGCAGACGATACCTACACAGAAAGCTACATCTCCACAATTGGCGTCGACTTCAAGATTCGTACCATTGAGCTCGAAGGCAAGACAGTCAAACTTCAGATCGTAAGTCCGCTATCCTTCCCCCTTCCCTGGCGCTTGGCGTCGTGGCACCGTCGCCACCCCTTACTAGTTCCCTCTTTTAATCATTTCCTTCCTCTTATCCACCTCCGTCTTCTCCTTTCTGGGATACTGTAAATTAACGCCCTTTCCCCCCTTTCCTATAGTGGGATACCGCAGGTACATAGCTCCCCCTCCTTCGCTAATATACCTGTCATGAATCGCTGTTGTACCAGGCCAAGAACGATTCCGCACTATCACCTCGTCATACTACCGTGGAGCACACGGTATCATTGTCGTTTATGATGTCACAGACAACGGTCGGTTCTTTCGGTCTTGTGGTCGTCTGCACCAACTTCCTTTCATATATGTTTATAGATACGTTCACCAACGTGAAGCAATGGTTGCAGGAAATCGACCGCTATGCTTCCGAGGGTGTAAACAAGTTGCTCGTCGGCAACAAGTCCGACCTGACCAGCAAGAAGGTTGTGGAGTACGGTGTCGCGAAGGTCCGTCCACGTCGTTAAGTTCATCCTATTTTATCAAGACATTGTTGTTGTAGGAATTTGCCGATCAACTTTCCATCCCCTTCCTTGAGACCTCGGCGAAGAATGCGACAAATGTCGAGCAGGCTTTCTTGACCATGGCGAAGCAAATCAAGGACCGGTACGCTTAGCTGAAGGTCTATCCTTTCCCTTTAATACTGACAGGACCTCCTCAGCATGGGATCCACCCCGTCGGCACCTGGTACGGGCAAGTCATCAACGATTACTCCTGGTCAGAACGTACAACAAGCTCAGTCTGGTGGATGCTGCTGATTGCCGACAAACTGGACATTTTGTTTATCCTACCAGCGCCCGGTAACATCGGGGAGGTACTTAATGATTGTCCTACTCTACATCTTCATCTTACCTTCACCCCGTGGCTTCTTTACCTCTGCGCTTGCTGTTCAATGCCATGTTTTCCATATGAGCTATGCGTGAGTCGCACCATGACCAAGAGGAAATGATAGTGGTACTGTAAACGAAGGAATGTATACGGCAACCATCGTACATCCTGTCAAGAAGTGTCCTACACCATAAAGACAGTAGCGCAGTCGCAACAAGACTAAGGAGGTACAGTGTCGTCGAGAGGAAGCTGATTCGTATCGCCCGCCTCGGAGGCCTCCTCGTATTTGCGCACCTTCTTTGCCCATCGGAGACCACAAGCATTGCATAAAGTTTTTGGGCCACGGGGACCCTACAATCCAGAGAGATTGGTGAGTAATCAAAGGGACAAAGGTGACAAGCTTACCTTTCTCCATTCTGGGGAATCCGTGCGACCACACGTATTGCAGATATACTGTTCGCCACCGAGTGATTTTTTGAGCTAGGAAGGGCATCAGGGAAACAAGCAACTCGGACTCGGGTTATAAGCCGATTACCTTCTTCCTCCGAGGTTCAGCGTCCCCATCGTCTTCAAGTGAGATGGCAGGCAAGGCGGCACCAGCTTCGTACCCATGCGGCATGGAGTAGTGCGCCCGGGATAAATCCCCGCCAGGCGTTGACCGCGATGGTAACCCTCCTAGGTTAGCTGCCAGCTGCGCAGACAGGTCGTCGCCGGCGTACGATCCCATGTGGAGAGCGGACTGTGTTGCGGATAGTTGCTGGGAATGAGCACGAAGCACGCTTAGATGTTGCTGCAGACGCTCGTTCTCGACTTTGAGTTCTAGCAGTGTATTTAACCTGCCACGGCGTAACGCAACGTTGGCTCTCGCGATTGAATCCCACAGATGACATGCAAGCAGTACTCACATGGCCGTATTTCGACTCGGGTACGGTTTGGCGACCGCAAAGAAGCACCTGCACGCGTTTTCTC
>Ga0137391_10002462_pt1 | contig 13873 bp, 11 predicted proteins | sample 15con2h24BmetaG_FD_101399 | JGI IMG/M metagenome (GOLD analysis project Ga0137391, IMG submission 101399) | Vadose zone soil microbial communities from Angelo Coast Range Reserve, California, USA - 15con2h2.4B metaG | ecosystem: Environmental > Terrestrial > Soil > Vadose zone > Saprolite...
ATCGGTGAGCTGCTCGCGCAGCGGAATGCGTTGCGCGAGCAGCTCCACGAGCTGGGCACCGAGATCGCGACGAAGCGCCCGGCCGTCGAGCAGGAAGTCGCCGCGCTCGACGCCGATCTCGCGACCCGACAGCGCGTCTTCGCCGACGAGATCGCCCGCATGGAGCAGCAGACGGCGACCGCGAAGGCCGAACAAGCGCGCGCGGAACACGAGCTGCAGGACGTTCGCATGAGGCTCGACCACACGCAAGCGGTGTACGACGAGATCCGGAAAAAGTTCGCATGAGCGACCCACTCACCCAGATCGTGAGCGCTCTTATGTCGCGGAAGGCGACCTGCACGAGGCCGCCCGCCGACGGCGTAGGTCCGAGAAAGCCGATCGGGTGAACATTCCGTGTCGGTTGCGCCTTGACGCCGAGCGGCGCAAGAACGAGGCTGAGAACGACCGCGAGCCCGATCCGCCGCATGGGCACCTCGGTTGGGGACTGCTGCACGGGGAGTCTAGCCGAACGCCACGACGCGCACCAGCAGAGCGCCTGTGATCTGACGTCACGCCCGTTCGCCACCTCGACAGATGTCCCATTCAGAAGCAGCTTGTACAGGACACGGCCAGCACGACCCGTCGGACGACAGTCACGGCCTTCAACGTCCGCTGCTTTTTGTGCCGTAGGGCCTCTAACGAAGCGGCGTGCCGGTGCTCCCATCTCTCCTTCCACGAGCGATCCCATCGTTTTGTTTTGGTATACGCGCCGATGAGGATGATGGGTGCCACTACCCACGGGATCACGATTAGCGCCACATCACCAGGTGTGGCTGAGGCCCAAAAGAACTCCATCATCTCGGCGGCAGGAAGAAGCTATCGGACGGATCTAATGAGCCTCAATATCTTTGTCCGGATCCGAAAGCAGTCCAGAAAGAAGGCGAGCTGAAGAATCACCCACGGTCCAAGGAAGGCCACCAGAAAAATCGCCAGACCGTCAAGCGTCATTCCTCGTCCGATGATCAAAGCGATGATGCCAATAACCAAGGTGACTGACGACCACACGTATCCGAAGGGGCGTTTTCGCCCTCGGACGAGGGAAACGTCGCAAGTCACCACCAGTCTCTCGCCCTGAGCCGCGCGCGGCGGGACAAACCCAAGGTTCCCTTGCACGCCGCAGCATAGGACCGCCGGGGTTGCAACTGCCCTAAGTTGAAAACTCCCAAAGCTCGAAACTTGAGCAGGCCGAATGGGTCGGTATGGATAAACGGAGGACTCATAGGAACACGAGATGTCGTTTTGTTGCTGGTGGCCGTGCTTCTGTTGGTGCCTAGCATATGGATGCAGATTCGGATGCTGGGATCGAAGCTGTTGACACGCAGAGGTTTATTCGTCGCCTTATATCCTGTCGCGGTTTTTGCCGCGCTACTACCTGGGAGTCGACTGGGCGGATCAGACGCATGCGGTCTGGGTCGTCGATGAGCAGGGGACGAAGGATCGTCCCGCCGCGACTTCGGCTATAGTTGTGCGACCAGCTCAGGGCGCGGCGCGTGCGTTGGGGCTCCGCGACGATGACGTGTCCTGGGGAAGCAGTCACTTGGATGGAGCCATGGCGATTGTCGCATCCGCTCTCCTCGTCCGGATCTGGCGTCGCGTCGTCTTGGCCCTCTGTTTCCTGTCCGGCATCAGCGGCCTGCTCTACGAAGTGGCGTGGGCCCGTATGCTCCATCTGTTGTTCGGCGATACGGTCCTTGCCGTGAGCACGGTCCTCGCGTCGTTCATGGCCGGACTCGCGATGGGCAGTTTCTGGATCGGGAGGTATATCGATCGCCGGCGGCGTGTTCTCGCCGTTTACGCGGGTCTCGAGGCTGGGATTGGTCTGAGCGCCCTCCTCTTCCCGGTAGTCCTCCAGGCCCTGACGCCTCTCTACATCTTGTTGCACCAATCGCTGTCTTCTTCGTTCTGGCTCTTCAGCCTCGTGCGCTTTCTCCTCGCCTTCTGTCTTCTATGCGTGCCCACGGCTTTGATGGGCGCGACCTTGCCGGTGCTGAGCCGATACTTGGTGCAGAGTTCCGCCACGCTGGGATGGAATGTCGGCGCCCTCTACGCGCTCAACACCGGCGGCGCCGTGCTCGGCTGTTTCATGGCCGGCTACATGTTGATTGGTTCCCTCGGCTTGTCCCGGACCGTGTGGATCGGGGCCGCGTTGAATTTCGCAATTGCCCTCGTGGTGTGGGTCGGACAGCGGTGGATCGAGGCGCCAGACGCTCGGGAGGCGTCGTCGAGCTCGCCACGAGACACGGCTCCCGCGGTCGCTCTCTACGACGACAGGACCGTACGCCGGGTCCTGTGGTCGTTCGCCCTGGCCGGGTGTGCGGCGCTGTCCTATGAAGTGATCTGGACCCGCGCGCTGACCTTTTTCGTCGGGAACTCGACCTATGCCTTCAGCGCGATGCTGACGACCTTCCTGTGCGGGCTGGCCCTCGGGAGCGTGCTGGTTGCACGCATCAGCGACCGCTCGGGGAACGTGCTGGCGCTGCTCGGCGCGCTACAGGTGGGGATCGGCATCTATGGGATTCTGACCATCGCGATCCTCGGGCGGCTGTTCTATGGCCTCGACGGGTGGTGGGAAGGATTCAGTAACGCCTACTGGGGCGCTCCGCTCGGGCTCACCTTTCTGAAGACGTTCGTCGTGATCCTTCCCCCGACGCTCTGCATGGGCGCGACCTTTCCGTTGGTCAGCAAGATCGTGACGCACGGCCCCCAGGTGGTCGGCCGAGGCGTCGGCACCGCCTATGCCTGCAATACGCTCGGCGCCATCGCGGGCGCCTGGGTCAGCGGTTTCGTGGCCATTCCACTCCTCGGAATCCATCACAGCCTGGCGCTCACGGCACTGCTCAGCGTGGGAATCGGGGGCGTCCTGCTGGCGTCCAGTTCCACATCGCCCCTCCGCCAGGGGGCGCTCTATGCCGGCGCGCTGAGCTGCCTCATCGCCGTGATGGTCACGACGCCGACGTTCCGTTTCGCCGATATCGCGGGCGAGCCGGAGAAAGAGGTTCTGCACTACGAGGAGGACGTCGCTGGCGTCGTGAAAGTGGCCACCGACATCTACGACCGCAGGCTGTTGAGCATCAACGGCTGGTCGGTCGCGGGGACCGGCAGTCCGAATCCGGACGTGGCGCTGGTGAACGACTATCCCGAAGTCCAGAAAATGCTCGCGCATCTGCCGATGCTGCTGCACCCGGCGCCGCGACGGGTTTTGGTGATCGGCTTCGGCGCGGGCGGGACGGCCTGGTCGCTGAGTCGCTACGCGGCGCTGCAACGGCTCGACATCGTCGAGTTCGTTCCCGGCGTGATCCGCGCAGCGCGCTTCTTTCCCGAGGTCAATCACGACGTCCTGACCGACCCGCGCGTGCGGGTCATCATCGACGACGGGCGCAACTACCTCCTGGTCTCACCCGAGACTTACGACGTGCTGTCGGTCGATACCCTCGACCCCAAGCACGCTGGCAACGGCAACCTGTACACGCGGGAGTTCTACGAGCTGAGCAAGCGGGTCCTGAAGCCGGGCGGGATCTTTGTTCAGTGGCTGCCCTATCACCAGGTCGACAACGCGAGCCTGAAGATGATCGCGCGCACCTTTCAGGACGTCTACCCGCACGCCACGATGTGGCTGAACCGTTTCAAAGGCTACACGTTGCTCCTCGGCACGCTCGAGCCTCTACAGATCGATGTCGCGCAGCTCGAAGCCCACTTCCACACCCCGTCCATTCAACGTGACCTTGCCGAAGTCCACGTGGCCACCCCGTGGCAGTTCCTTGAAAGCTTCGCCATGCGGGCGGACACGGTGCGCCGGTACGCGGCGGGGAATACACGCCTCAACACCTATGACCGTCCGTACGTGGAGTTCTACGGCCTCTCCTGGCGCGACCCAGTCGAGGAGAACCTCGCCGAGCTTGCTGACTTTGCCGATGACGTCACGCCCCTCCTGGCGTTTCGGGACAGCTCTCTGTCAGAGCGCGAGAGCATCCGAGGGCGCGTGGCCGTCCAGCGGCGCATCTCCCACTACATCGTGCGCGGCTACCTGGCCAACTGGCGCCGTCAGCTGCAGGACGGGACCCGCGCGTATCGCAAGGCCCTCAAGCTGGACCCGCAAGACGACGGGATCAAGTTCGCGCTCGGCATTGCCGCGGTTCACAAACGCCACGCGCTCGCGGCGCTGGAACGCCGCCCGGCCGACATCAAGAGCCTGAGCAAGCTCGGCTACATCGCCTGGAACGAGCAGGACTACGACGAGGCGATTCGACGCTTTCGGGGGGTTCTAGCGGTCGACGCCCGCCACGCGCCTGCCTACATCCACCTGGGCGTCAGCTACGCCGCGCAGGGGAATTTCGAGGCGTCGATTGCGGCCTATCAGGAGGCGAAGGATCTGCGGCCCGACCTGGCCGGCGTCGTCGGACAGAGCATCGATCTCGTCGAGCGCCTGCGGCGCGCCAAAGAGCATCCCAAGGACCCGACGGTCCAAGCCCGCCTAGGCGAGTTATACGCCAGCGACGGGCGCTTCGACAGCGCGATCGAGTGTTTCGAGAAGGTGACGGCACTCGCCCCGCATTCATCGCAGGGGTTTTTCACCCTGGCTCGCTACTACGAGGCGGAAGAACGCGACGTTGAAGCCCTGCGTGCGTACGATCGGGGCCTGGCGCTCGACCCGACCCACCCGCAGGCGCGTAACAACCGCGAGAAGCTCTTGATCAAGCGCGCGCTCGAGCTGGGCAAGCCCGTCGCGCTGGCCCTGGGCTCGGAAGGCCTCCTGACGATCGATCCCGACAGCGCCACCAGCTACTACCAGCTCGGTTTGCGATACCTGCGCAGCGACGAAGCCGACGCGGCCGTGAGGGCCTTGCGCCGGGCCATCACGTTGCAACCGGGCAATGACGCTGCTCATCTCTTTCTCGGTCTTGCCTACACCTCCCTGGGCACCTACGCCAACGCCGAAGTCGAGTACCGTCGCGCCATCGCGCTCCACCCCACGAATCCCGAGGCCTACAACTATCTCGGCCTTGTGTACCACCAGCAAGAGCGCTACCGTCAGGCCCTCAGCGCCTACCGCCAGGCGATCGCGCAGGCGCCCGGATACGCCGTTGCCTACGTCAATCTCGCAGCCAGCCACGAAGCGCTGGGGCAGACCGACGCGGCACTCGCGGCCTATCGCCAGGCGCTCCAGCACGATGCAAATCTGGTGGCGGTGCAGGAGAAGATCGACAGACTGGGCAAGCGAGTGGGGAGGTAGACGATGGCCGCGCTCGCGACGTTCATCCAACAGGTCATCAATGGGCTGATGCTGGGAGGGGGCTATGCCCTCGTCGCCATCGGCTACACGCTGATCTTCGGGGTGCTCAATCTCCTGCACCTCGCGCACGGGGAAGTCGCGATGATCGGTTCGTACGTCGGGCTCACCCTCGTGATCATCGCCATGTCGCAGGTCGGGGTCCTACCGCTGTGGCTGGTCCTCATCGTGGCGATGATCGGCGCCGGGGTCGTCGGCATCGTCGTCGAGCTCGTCGCCTTTCGCCCGCTCGGGCGCCGGCAGCTCCATATCACGCCGCTGATCACCACCATCGCCGTGGCCTTCGTGTTGCAAGAGGCCGCGGTGAAGCTCTTCGGCTCCGAGCAGCGCAGCTTTCCGGTCGCGATGTTCGACGAGCTCAAGAAGTACGATCTGCATCTCGGGGCCTTCCGGATCACGTACGTGCAGATGTTTATCGTCGCCGCGTCGCTCGTGCTGATGGTGGGGCTCTACTTCTTCGTCGAGAAGACCACGATGGGGCGGGCGATGCGCGCCTGTGCGGAAAATACGCAGACCGCCCGGCTGCTCGGCGTGAACGTGCACTGGATCACGATCTGGACCTTCGGCATCGCCTCGGCTCTGGCGGGCGCGGCCGGCGTGCTGATCGGCCTCGCCTACAACATCACGCCGCTGATGGGAGGGGCCCTGGGGCTCAAGGGCCTGACGATCATGCTCTTCGGCGGATCCGGGAACATTGTCGGAGCCATGGTGGCCGCGCTCATCCTCGGCATGATCGAGACCATGAGCGTCGCGTATCTGGTCCCTGCGTGGAAGGACGGCTTCGCCTTCGGCATTCTCATCCTGATCCTCCTCTACAAACCGACAGGGCTGTTCGGCAGTCGCCTGCAGATCGAAGCGGGCCGGTAGGGAGGTGCGTCCATGCAAGCGGTGATCGATTCTCTCGTAGGGGTCGTCACCGGCGTGTTCACTCTCGGTGAGGCAGATCTGATCACGATCGGAATCAACATGATCATGGGGCTCAGCATGTTCCTGCCCATGACGGTCGGGCAGCTGTCCTTCGGCCAGGCGGGCTTCATGTCCATCGGCGCGCACATCGCCGTGGTGCTGACGCTCTACGCCGGCGTCTCGTTCCCGATCGCCCTTCTCGTGGCGGGGCTGGGGAGCGGACTCGCCGGCTTCCTCGTCGGTGTCCCGGTGTTGCGCTTGCGCGGCTTGCTCCTGGCGCTCGTGACCTTTGCCTTTGCCCAGGTGGTCGAGGTCTTCTTCCTCAATTTCAAGCCCACGGGCGCCGCCGAAGGGATCCGGGGCATCTTTCCCTATACCAATCTGTGGTACGTGTACGGCTTCCTGGGGCTCCTCGTGCTGTTTCTGGCGCGCCTGCGCCGGTCACGGATGGGCCGGGCCTTTGACGCGGTCAAGCTGGACGAGACCGCGGCCGAAGCCATGGGCATCGACGTCACGCGTGCGAAGCTCACGGCCTTCGCGGCGGGCGCGTTCGTCGCTGGCGTCGGCGGCGGCCTGTACGCCCACCATGCCGTGTTCATCCAGTACGACAACTTCGACTTCAAGCGCAGCGTCGACATCGCGATGTACATGGTGCTCGGAGGTATGGACGTGTTGTACGGTCCCCTGCTCGGCGCGTTCGTCATCACGTACCTCTCCACCGCGCTCCAGTTCTTGGCGGACTGGCGCTGGGAGGTCTGGGGCAGCATCGTCATCCTGGTGATGATCTTTCGACCGCAAGGCATTCTCGGGCGAGACACGCTCAGCATTCGACGGTGGCTTCGTGCCGGCGCACGGAAGGAGGTGGTGACCGGGACATGACGCCCCAGCGCTCAGTTCCCTAAGGATTCTCTCACGGAGAGAGGAGACACGATGAAGAGAGCGCTCGTCTTTCTCAGTTGTGCTCTCGTCGCCATGCTGGCGTTGCCGGCGCTGGCCCACGCCTTCGGCGATGAGATCGTCGTCGGGTTCATGGTGCCGCTGACCAAGAAGGGGGCCAGCTACGGCGTCCAGAGCCGGGCCGCCACCGAAGTCGCGGTGGAAGAGATCAATACCGCCGGCGGGATCGGTGGCCGGAAGCTCAGGATGATCACGAAGGACACCGAGGGCGACAACGCCCTGGCCATTCAGCTGGCACGAGGTCTGATCGACAAGGACCAGGTCCTCGCCGCGCACGGCCCGCAGTGGAGCGCGGAGGCCGAAGCGGTATTTCCGATCTGTGAGCGCTCGAAAATTCTCTGTTTCTCGCCGACCTCGACCAAGCCGGGCGTGTCCGCGCCGTACTCGTGGGCCTTCCGCAACACGGTCGACGAGAACGTCCTGGTCCCGCAAACCCTCAAGTGGGTCAAGGAGCATTATCCCTGGGTGAAGAAGGCGGCCATCCTCACCGACGTCAAGGACGCCTACTCGAAGAGCCTGGGGCACGACACGTTCCGTCCGCGACTCAAGCAGTCCGGGATCGAGGTGGTGGAGGAGGTGGACTACCTCACCGGGGACACGGACTTCAGCGCCCACATCACCAAGATCAAGGCCAAGAACCCCGACGTGATCGCCGTCGGCGGCACCTGGGTCGAAACGGCCAACATGATGAAGGAAGCGCAGAAACAAGACCTCCGGGTGTTGTGGGTCGGCGGCGTCGGAATGGGAAATGCGCGCATCGTCGAGAACGCCGGTCTCGCGTCGGAAGGGGCTGTCCACAATGCGACGTACGACAAAGACGCCACGACGGAGATGAACCAGAGCTACGTGAGGCGCTTGCTGGCCAAGGTCCCCAATGAAACGCCCCACTGGCCGGCGGCGAACTGTTATGACGCCATGAAGATGTTGGCGCAAGCCATCAAGCAGGCCAACGTCACCAACACGCCGAAGACGCTCGAGACGGATCGCAAGAAAGTGCGCGATGCGCTGGCCACCGTCAAGGATTTTCCCGCTCTGACCAGCGCGGACGGCAAGATTACCATCGTCGACATCCTCGACGGCAAGCACGCCGGCGATGCGATCAAGAAGGGGACGCTGATCCAGGTCCAGAACGGGAGGTTCGTCCCCGTCGGTGAGGGGAAGGCGGCGGCGTTGAAGATGCGGTAAGCGCGACGTCGAACCGGATGAGAGGGGCGCACGACCGTGCGCCCCTGCTCCCCAGGTGTCTGACATGACGATCCTCGCGGCGACAGGGGTGACAAAGCGATTCGGCAGCCTGGTGGCGGTGAGCCGGGTGGACGTCTGCATCGAGCCCGGAACCATTCACGCGATCATCGGGCCCAACGGCGCCGGAAAGACCACGCTGTTCAACTGCGTGACAGGGCTCCACACCCACGACGAAGGCTCCATCCTGTTCAAGGGGCGGCCGCTCGAGCGGCTGAAGTCCCACGAGCGTGTGATGCTCGGGATGAGCCGCACCTTCCAGAACATCAGGCTGTTCTCTCAGATGACCGTGCTCGAGAACGTCATGATCGGCCGCCATTGCCGCACGCGCGCCGGCCTGCTGCGGATGTTCTTTCGGCTCGGGCCCTTGCCGGAGGAGCGTGCGATCCGCGCGCACGCCGACGAGATCCTCGAGTTCATCGGCCTGAGCCACCGACGCGACGCCCTCGCCGCCACAATTCCTTTCGGCGAGCAACGCCGCCTCGAGATCGCGCGGGCCTTGTCCACGGATCCTGATCTGCTGCTGCTCGATGAGCCTACGTCGGGTATGAATCCGCGCGAGACCGAGGAGATCGATGAGGTCATCAAGAAGATCCGAGCCATGGGCAAGACGATCCTGCTCATCGAGCACGACATGTCCGTGGTCATGAAGATCTCAGACGTCGTCACGGTCCTGAACTTCGGAATGAAGATCGCCGAGGGGCCGCCGACGATCGTGCAGAAAGACCCGCGCGTCATTGAAGCCTATCTCGGCACGGAGGACTAGGGCCGATGCTGCACGTGAGCGATCTACACGTCGGCTATGGGGCCATCGCGGCCTTACGCGGCGCCAGCCTGGAGGTCAAGGAGGGCGAGGTGGTTGCGCTCATCGGCGGAAATGGCGCGGGCAAATCGACCCTGTTGCGGACCATCTCCGGCATCCTGACGCCGAGCCGCGGCGACGTGATTTTCGAGGGGAGGAGCCTGCGGGGCATGGCCGAGGACAAGATCGTGCGGCTCGGGATCTTGCAGGTGCAGGAGGGCCGGGGAATACTGACCCGCATGACGGTGCAGGAGAACCTCGAAATGGGCGCGTACGGGCGCTCTGACAAGGCCGACATTCGACACGACATGGAGATGGTCTTCGACAAGTTTCCCGTCCTGCGCGAACGCCGCAAGCAATTCGGGGCGACGCTCAGCGGTGGCGAGCAGCAGATGCTGGCCATCGGCCGGGCCCTGATGGCCCGCCCGAAACTCCTGATGCTTGATGAGCCGTCGCTCGGTCTGGCGCCCCTGCTCGTGCGCGAGATCTTTCGGATCATCATGGAGTTGAAGCGTGAGAAGCGCACGCTCTTGCTCGTGGAGCAGAATGCCCGCAAGGCGCTGCAGTGCGCCGACCGTGGGTACGTGATAGAAACCGGTGCCATCGTATTGACCGGTTCGGGAGAAGCGTTGCTCAAGAGTGACGAGATCCAGGCCGCCTACCTTGGGGGCGCGCCGAAACCTCGACCGTAGGGCTCACGCAGACCATGTCCGTCTCCCCCGGGACCTCACCGTGGAGCCGCCATTCCACTACGTCATCACGGATTCGCCGCCAGGAAGGCACTCGCCTCCGGCCAACTCCTGTTGCGCGGCGCCCGGCGCGGCCCTCGCCGAGGCCCGGCGTACCGCGCGGATCGGCAAGGGAGAGGGCGTGGTCGGACGGACGGCCGTGACGCTCGGGCCCGCGCAGGTGCCCGACATCACCGTGGCGGGCGCCTACGAGGGCCGGCTGCGCGAGGGCCACCTGATCGGCTGCCTCGCCGTGACCCGAAACGCGCCAGGCGACTTCCCGCCCACGATCATGAAGCTGCTCCGAACGTTCGCGCCCCTCTTCCGCGAGATCGCGGACAAGAGCCGTCAGCTCGAGGTCGCCAGCCAGCACAAGTCCGAGTTCTTAGCGAACATGTCCCACGAGCTACGGACACCCCTCAACGCGATCATCGGCTTCTCCGAGGTATCAACCGAGCGCATGTTTGGCGAGCTGAACGAGAAGCAGGCGGAGTATCTGAAGGATATTTACGCGTCGGGCACGCATCTTCTGTCGCTGATCAACGACATCCTCGACCTATCCAAGATCGAGCCGGGGCGGATGGAGCTGGAGCTGTCGGACTTCGACCTCCCACGGCGCTCGACAATGCCCTGACCCTGGTTCGCGAGCGAGCGGCGCGACGACCTCCTTGAGCGACGCGAGCTGTTTTCCCACGATCTCGGGAGCAAGGATGGATAGCCCTGTGACGTTCCCGCCGGGCCGCGCAAGGCTGGCGACGAGTCCCCGCGTTGTCAAATCCGGGCCACGAATTCGTATTGGCAGAGGCGAAGGTCGCGGCGCATTCGTTAGGGGTACGACTCCAAGCGCTAGAAGCACGCGGACCGGACAACTTCGCGAGCGCATTTGCAGCGATGACCCGGGAGCGTGCGAGCGCTCTGCTGGTTGTGGCCGATGGGATGTTTCTTCTTCACCGAACGCGGATCGCAGACTTCGCCGCTAAGAGCCACCTGCCGGCGATATTGGGGCTATCGGAGCATGTCGAAGCGGGCGGCCTTGTGGTCTACGGAGCGTCCCTTCGTGAAAATTCTCGCCGGGCCGCCACCTATGTGGACAAGATTTTCAAAGGGGCCAAGCCTGCCGATCTCCCCGTGGAGCAGCCGACGAAGTTCGAGCTGGTGATTAATCTCAAGACGGCCAAGGCGCTCAGGCTGACGATCCCGTCGTCGGTGCTGTTGCGGGCGGACGAAGTAATCCGATGACTCTCCTCGTCGACATTGAAGAGTTCGTTCGTGATCATCGCTGGCATGGCCCGCTGACCGGCGACGCGACCGAGTCTGCCTGGAACGGTTACCTGCTCACGGTGGCGTGCTCGTGTGGGGTGGTGTTCGAGCGGTGGGTGACGCTCGGGGATGCAATGAACGCCCTGATTGCTTGGTCCCGTCTCGAAGCCAGCAGAATCTAGGCGACGTTCGCAGGATTGACATCTGTTTGCCCTGGGGTCTACCCTCTCCTAGACGTCAGTGAGCGAGAAGTGAGAAGGGTAGCGGCGGTTTCCCTCTTCGCGGTTGCACTCATCCTTGTTCCCGCAGTGCCAAGCTACGGTTGTCAGGAGCCGTTGACCAACTCTTCGCGGGCGGGCTAATCTCGGCGCACCGTTTCGAACCCTTCACCGACCTAGCTGTAGGAGCCCGAGATGAAGTGTCTCCGATGCCAGCACGAGAATCCTGTTGGCGCACAGTTCTGCGGCCAATGTGGGGCGCAGCTCGAAGTGCTGTGCTTCGCCTGCCAAACACCCAACCCTCCTACAAATAGGTTCTGCCATAGGTGCGGTCAACCCTTGGCGACTGCCTCCGGGCCCGGTTCAGCTCCCACGGCAGTGATCACGCACGACGATCCGTCGGTCGCCCGGTCCGGCCACGGAGCTGAGCGCCGTGGGTCCACTGTCCGGCAGCGACTAGAAGAGGTCGACATGCCGGATCAGGATCGAGAGCCGGATGACGTCGGATCTCCGCGATCCAGGGCGAAGCCCAAGCGCCTGTGCATCGTTTCCAACGATCGGCTCGTGACCGGCGAGTTCCTCCAGGCCCTCCAGATGTCGCTGGACCCGGACGACGAGTTCGAGATTGTCCGGGACCGCCGACGAGCCAACCCCTCAGAGGCGAAACCCGGCGCGGCGGATCGGCCGTCCATCGATCGCCGCCGCCACCAGTACGTCGACCTCGCGTTGAAGAAGAAGGGCTACGCCATCGTGCCGGCCCCAGTCGCCAACCCGCTGAGGATCGCTGACCGGCTTGCTCCGGACGTCCCGAGGTCGCCGATCGAGCGTCTCTCGCTCGGCGATTCCGACGAGGACGATCGCGAGCTTGAGCGCATCCTCCAGTTCAAGCGCCGGCAGGGGGTCCGGATCGGTTCGTGGTTGATTGCGATGCTGCTAGTGGGCGTGATCCTGGTTCTGCTTTCCCAGTTGCCGGCGGTGAAGACCTTTATGAGTCGGACCCGCGCCGGAGCGCCACCGTCTCCGACCCCGCAAGCGCCTCTGGCGCAGGTTCCGCCGATCGCCGAGAATCCTTCGCCGACCTCCCAGGCCCCTGAAGTGCCTCAGGCCGAAGGGCCGGAGAGACCGGAGGCCGTGCGACCGCGCCAGAGCCGGGAAGCTGCGCGCCCGCGCGACGCGAGCACCCAGCCCAAACCAGCGTCCGACCCGGTCGCCACCATGCCGCCGCCGACCGCGGAGAGGCGCGATGTTGTTTCGCCGCGGTTTGCAGGCCTGCCGCGGGTGGAACTGGTCCGCAACCCTGCGGCGGCTTCGGAGGGGCGGGGCGAGGCTTACACCGCGCGGATCTGGGAGGCCGCTGGGCAACCCCTCGCCGGAGCCAAGGTTTCTCTCGTCGGCAGCATGGCGGACGGCACTGTACTCGACATCCCGCTGGACCCTGGTCCCGAGCCCGGGACCTACCGCGGAACGGGGCCGCCGGGCCGTTCAGCCCTTGTCGATCTGCGGATCCGTGTGCTCACGAGCGACAAACGAGTCGAGATCCCTTTGAGGCCGTAGTCGCGTCTGTGGGGGCTGTCGCCGGCGTTCGATCGGAATCCGATCGGCGTCGAGTACGATCCTGACGACCTGGTGAAACGGTTCAAGGCGGGCGTTCCCGTCGCCGAACTGGTGGTGCGCGACTAGCCCGTACGGCTGTCGTGAACGACTCTGCCGCGTCCGGCGTCTGGTTGTGAAACGGAGGTGATTATGAGCACCGCGGATACACTCATGCTCACCATCTCTCACCAGTACGGGAGCGGTGGCAGTCTAATTGCCCGCGACCTTGGCGGTCGTCTGCGGTGGTCGGTGTGGGATAAGGAAATCGTGCACAAGATTGCGACCGAGTATCAGCTGGCGGAAACGGATGTTGAGGCCAAGGACGAACGGGTCGCGTCGTTCATGGAACGGCTGGTCGACCTTCTAGGGATGGGCGGGTTCGCAACAGCCTACAGTGTCCTCCCACCACGGGGGCTGGATAACGCCCAACTTCTGCGTATGACGCGGACCATCGTCGAAGACATTGCCCAAGAGGGCCGAGCGATCATCGTGGGTCGAGGAGGGAACCATATCCTGGCCAAGCGACCCGGAACACTTCATGTGTTCATTTTTGCTCAGCCGGAGGCGCGCGTACAACGAGTGATACAGATGGAAAAGCTCACGCGCTCTGAAGCCGAACGACGCATCGCCGGCATGGACCGGTTACGGACCGACTACGTGCGCACGTTCTATCACGCTGACTGGCGGGATCCGACGCACTATCATCTAACAGTTGACTCAGCAGTGTGGGGCGAAAGAGGGACGGCGGATCTGATTCATTCGGCGCTCGAGCACATACCACAGCAGGGAACGGAGCAGTCACCCTGATGCTCCACGGTGACCCTCTCAGAAATGAGGGGAC
>Ga0137391_10002471_pt1 | contig 13851 bp, 10 predicted proteins | sample 15con2h24BmetaG_FD_101399 | JGI IMG/M metagenome (GOLD analysis project Ga0137391, IMG submission 101399) | Vadose zone soil microbial communities from Angelo Coast Range Reserve, California, USA - 15con2h2.4B metaG | ecosystem: Environmental > Terrestrial > Soil > Vadose zone > Saprolite...
CAACACGGACTATGGTCCGAATGATCAGACCAACTTGGCCAGCGAACGTGGCCTCTCCAGTTTTGATCAACGGCATAAGGTGGTGCTCGCGGGCGTGATTCAGAGTCCGTGGCAAGGTCGTATTCTTTCCGGCTTTGAGCTGGCGCCGATTTTTCGCTACAACAGTTCACATCCTTTCAATTTGCTGGCTGGGACTAACGTCAATAATGACCGCCACTCCACTACGGACCGTCCGCCGGGGGTTGGACGCAACACCGGCGTTGGCCCGAATTACGTGAGTTTCGACACGCGTTTGAGCTGGCAGGTGAAAGTGGCTGAGAAGAGCACGCTGCAATTCATGGTGGAAGGATTCAATCTCTTCAACCGCACGAACTTCGGCAGCGTGAACAATGTGGTTGGCGTCATCGGCCCGCCCACTCAGCCTTTACAGGGAGACAGAACTCTATTACCGAGCCAGCCGCTAGGCTTTACCTCGGCACTGCCGAAACGGCAACTCCAGTTCGGCGTGCGCCTGAGTTTCTGATGAGGAGCTCATCGCTGGACGCGCCGTCCCTGGCAAATTGGGGACGGTCTTGTGAAGACTGAAATGGTTCGTGCACCTGGCAATGCCAAGTGCGAGCCGTGAGATTCAGAAAGTCCGCAAAAACGAATTCCGGATCATGGCTGATGTCCCCCAGCCAGTCCAGGTCTTGAAATAGGAGGCTCCTGAAATGCGACGAAAGACTGAACGAATACTTTCTCTTTTGGTAGTGACAACGGTCTTTCTTCTCACCGTTTCCGGTACCGCACATGCGCAGGATGGCGTTACCGTTACTGCGGAGACCGGAACACTAGCGCACGGCGCAACCTATCTGATTGAAGTTCCAAAACCCTGGAACGGGACGTTATTTCTCTACAGCCATGGGTATGTGGCGCCGACGCCGGACAGCAAGAACCCGGCGCTGGATGTGGGCGACCCCTTCACCCGATTTTTCATGCTCTCCAGCGGGTACGCATTGGCCGGGTCTTCCTACGCCACAAAGGGATGGGCCATCGAAGATGCGCTGCGGGACCAAATCGCCGTGCTCGACCTGTTCAAGCTCGTTGTTGGCCAGCCAAAGAGGACCATCGCTTGGGGACACTCGCTCGGCGGAATCATCACCGCTGGCCTCATCCAGCGCAATCCGGAGCGCTTTGATGCCGCGCTGCCTATGTGCGGAGTGCTCTCCGGCGGCGTAGCCACATGGAACACCGCGCTGGATTCCGAGTTCGCTTTCAAGACCCTGCTGGCGCCGGGGACGGGGCTGCAACTCGTCAATATTGCCAATCCGTTTGCAAACCTCGAGATCGCCGAAGGAGTGCTGGCGCAGGCGCAGGCGACACCGCAGGGGAGAGCGCACATAGCGCTGGTCGCAGCCTTGGGAGACTTGCCGGGCTGGTTCACACCATTGTCACCGGAGCCGGCGCCAACCGATTTTGCGAGCCAGGAAATGAATCAGTTCCTCTGGTCCCAGATAGTTGACTTCCCATTTCTCTTTGCGCTTCGCGCCGAACTCGAGGCGCGCGCGCAGGGCAATGTCTCCTGGAACACGGGGGTCGATTACCGGAAACAGTTGGATCGCTCGATCGGCCGTGAGGAGGTTCGCGCGCTTTACGAGCAAGCCGGCCTCGATCTCGACGCCGACCTGAAGACGCTCAATGAAACCGCGCGCATCAGCGCCGATCCCGAGGCCGTTCGCTACCTGGAGAGAAATATCATCTTTAACGGCGAAATCCATTTCCCGGTCCTGACGCTGCATACCAAGGGCGACGGCTTGGTAGTGGTTCAGAATGAAAGCGCGTACAAGGAAGTTGTCGATGAAGCGGGCAACCAGAAATTCCTCCGCCGCACGTTTGTCGATCGCGCTGGACACTGTACGTTTACCCCCGCGGAAACCATTGCTGCCGCGATGACGCTCATCAACCGCCTGGATACGGGAAGATGGAACGACGTCGACCCGAAAGACCTGAACAATGCCGCGGCTGTGCTGGGTCCGGGATTCAACCTTTTCGTCAACTCAGCCGGCCAGATCGTTCCTGTTTCGCCGGCGTTTTTCAAATTCAATCCAAGCCGGTATCTGCGGCCATTCGACGCACTCACCGAGGAGTGCGAATTTGGGTTCCTGTGCGGCGACCCCTCCTTCGAGCGCGGCGAGCGCTAGGGGGCATCCGAACGAGTTGTTTCGTGCTTATATTCGCGACGAAGCTCGTCGCCGGGGCGTTGTCCACACGCAAGAGTTTCAAACGGAGCCGCCGTTTTGCGGCTCAGCAAACACTGTGGAGCGAGACCCGCGCTGTCGAAGAATGTGAATTCAAGAAGGGACGCTGGCCCCAGCCACTAACTCCGAATGAATATCAAGAAACTTCTCGATCTCAGCGGCCGCGTGGCGATCGTCACCGGCGGTTCCGTCGGGCTGGGCCGGCAGATGGCCGAAGGCCTTGCGGAGATGGGGGCGAATCTCGTTCTCTGCGCGCGCAAGAAAGAGCGCTGCCTGCAGGCCGCCGCAGAATTGCAAAAACTCGGCGTGGAGGTTCTCGCACTCGGCTGCGACGTCAAACAGCCCTCCAGCATTCAGGAAGTTGCCGACGCGGCCGTCAAACAATTTGGACGCATCGACATCTTGATCAACAATGCGGGCACTTCCTGGGGTGCGCCGGTCGAAGCGATGACGCTCGAGCAGTGGAATAAAGTGATCGAAACCAACCTGACAGGAACGTTTCTCTTTTCGCAGGCAGCCGGCAAGGTCATGGTCCCTCAACGTCGCGGAAAGATTATTAACATCGCTTCGGTTGCCGGGCTCCGCGGCGCGCCACCGGAATTTCAGGCCATCGGCTACCATGCGAGCAAAGGCGGCGTGATCGCATTCACCAAGGATCTGGCGTGCAAGTGGGGAATTCACAATATCCAGGTGAATGCCATCGCTCCAGGATGGTTCCCCACCAACATGTCGCGGGTGGTCATCGAACAAAACAAGGACGCATTCTTGAGCAAGATTCCTTTGCGACGTTTCGGTAATGAACACGATTTGAAGGGCGCCGCCGTGTATCTTTCTTCGGATGCGTCTGACTATGTCACCGGCCATGTGCTGGTAGTGGACGGAGGGCAGACAGCCTAGCCAAGGCGAGCTACACCATGAATATTCCTCTCACGCCTCTCCGCTGCTTGCGATATGCGGAGCAACAGTATTCGCATCGGACCGCCGTGGTTTGCGGGAACGAGCGATTTACTTACGCGCAATTTGCTGACCGCGCAGCGCGGTTGGGCGGGGCGCTGAAGAATGCTGGCGTCAGGACGGGGGACCGCGTCTCGTTTCTCAGCATGAATTGCCACCGGTTGCTGGAAGCTTATTACGGTGTTCTCGAGGCCGGCGCGGTACTGCTTCCGCTAAACGTGCGGCTTGCATCGCACGAGCTTGCTTACATATTGAATGATTCCGGTGCCAAGATGCTCTTTCTGGAAAAAGAATTCCTCAACCTGGTCGATTCTTTCCGTAATGAGCTGCCGACGGTTGAGTCCTTTTTCTTGCTCGATGGTCCGCCCCAAGCCGACTGGCTGTCTCCTGACAGTTATGAAGATCTTCTCGCCGCGGCGCCACCGTGCCAGACAGACATCATGGAAATTGACGAGGACGCCGTGGCCGAACTTTTTTACACCAGCGGCACCAGCGCCAATCCCAAAGGCGTCATGCTGACGCACAGAAATGTTTATCTCCATGCCTTGCATGTTTGCTTGACCTTTGACGCTACGCGGGACTTCGCTCAGCTTCACACGATTCCCTTGTTTCACGCCAACGGCTGGGGTGTAGCGCACATTCTCGCGCTCATCGGCGGAAAGCACGTCATTCTTCGGCGCTTCGACTGCGGGCAAATCTTCAAGCTGATCGAGCAGGAACGCATTTACACGATGTGTCTTGTGCCCGCGATGGCCATCGCCCTGGTCAATTCGCCGGACCGGCAGAACCATGATTTGAGCAGCTTAGAGAGAGTCATTATCGGTGGGGCAGCATCCTCCCCGACATTGGTGCGCGAAGTCGAGGAAAAGCTCGGAGTCACCTGCATCTCGGGCTATGGCCTTACGGAAACGTCACCCGCACTTTCACATTCCTTCATCAAGCACGGATTCGAATGGGAAGGCGAGCAGAAGTTCGCACGCCAGGCCATGACCGGATTTGCGGACCCCGGCATCGAAATGCGTGTCGTGGATGATCGAGACATGGACGTTCCACGCGATGGCAAAACCGTAGGAGAAATCATCACGCGCAGTGACGGGGTCATGAAAGGCTACTGGAATCAACCCGAAGCGACCGCCGAAGCGTTCCGAGGCCGTTGGTTCCATACCGGCGATATGGCCACAATCGATCAAGACGGCTACCTGCTGATCGTAGACCGCAAGAAAGACATCATCGTAAGCGGCGGTGAAAACATTTCTTCGCTCGAGGTGGAAAAGGCCCTCATGGCCCATCCGGGAGTATTGGAAGCCGCCGTGATTCCGGTACCGGACGAAAAGTGGGGCGAAGTGCCGAAAGCTCTGGTGGTTCTGAAACCCGGCGCGCAGGCAGGCGAGAGCGAGTTGATTGAATTCTGCCGTTCGCATCTGGCGCATTACAAATGCCCGCATTCCGTCGAGTTTTATAAGAGCTTGCCAAAGACCGGGACCGGAAAAATCTTGAAGAAGAATTTGCGCAAAAAATACTGGGAAGGACAGGAAATGTTGCGGCCGGAATTTGCGGTGAATAAAGCAAAAGGCATCACCGGTTAGCTCCGGCTTGCTGCGGGCGGTAGCCGGGCTTCAGCCGAAGGATCGGTTCGGTTCCTCGGTTTGGGTTGGAGTCCGATCCAAGTTTAGGAAGGAGTCTTCTCGATGGACCTGAAACTCTCGCCGGAAGAACTGCAATTCCGCGATGAACTTCGTGGGTGGCTGCACGCCAACATGCCGAGCGATTGGAGTGAATGGCGGGAAAAACCCATCGAGGAATCATTCCCATATTTGCGAGCGTGGCAACGGAAGCTGCACGAAGGCCGCTGGGCCGCTGTGTCGTGGCCAAAGGAGTACGGCGGACGCAGCGCGACGCTCACGCAGCAGGCCATTTTTTGGGAAGAGATGGCGCGAGTGGAAGCGCCGCCCATGGCCAATTCTCTCGGTCTGGGTCTGATCGGCCCGACGATCATCGCCTTTGGAACTGAAGCACAAAAGAAACGGTTTATTCCTAAAATCCTCAGCGCGGAAGAGATTTGGTGCCAGGGTTTTTCCGAACCAAACGCTGGGTCCGATCTTGCCAGCCTGCAAACAGAGGCGCGCCTGGATGGCGACCACTACGTCGTCAACGGCCAGAAAGTGTGGACGAGTTACGGCTGGGTAGGGAACTGGTGCGAGTTGGTTGTGCGCACCGACCCGAACGCACCCAAGCACAAAGGTCTCACGGTTTTGTTGATTGATATGAAGTCGCTCGGAGTGGAAGTACGTCCATTGCGCCAGATGACGGGGGAAAGTGAATTCAACGAGATGTTTTTCCGTGACGTGCGCGTACCAGTGGAAAACGTACTCGGAAAAGTGAATGACGGCTGGAACGTGGCCGTCAGCACGCTCATGTACGAGCGTGGCTCTTATGGCGCGCGTCTCCATCCTCTCTTCAAGCGCAACATCAACCGATTGATTGAGCTCGCGCGACAGTTTCAGAAGAACGGACACGCGGCCGCCCAGGACCTGCTTACACGCCAGAAGCTTGCGCAGTGCTACGCGGAGATTGAAATCATGCGCATGAACCAGCTGCGCGCCTTCAGCCGCATCACCGCTACGGGCGCTCCTGGCCCCGAAGGATCCATTCAAAAAATCTTCTGGAGCGAACTGAATCAGCGGCTCCAGCAGGTCGCGCAGGAAATCTTCGGTCCATTCGGCCAGCTGCTCGGCGGCGACAGCCAGGCAGTCGACAAGGGCATTTGGTCCTACGGCTATCTTCGGACGCGCGGGAACACGATCGAAGCAGGCACATCGGAAGTACAACGCAGCATCATCGGACATTTTGTGCTTGGGCTGCCCAAGAGCTACTAGACGGAGACGCAATGGAATTCGGATTGAGTGAAAGCCAGGAATTTCTAAAAGACAGCGCACGCAAGTTCTTAGCTGGTGAGTGTCCTAGCGCTGAAATGCGCCGCTTGATGGAGACGGATACCGCATACGACGCCACACTCTGGTCGAAAATCACCGAGCAGGGTTACACCGGCATCATTTTTCCGGAGGGATACGGTGGAGCCGGCCTCGGCAAAGTCGAACTCATGCTCCTGATGGAAGAGGCGGGACGCGCCCTCTTGCCGGGGCCATTTTTCTCCACCGTCGTCCTGGCCGGCTCCGTTTTGGAGGCGGCGGGCAATCACGCCCTCAAGGAAAAATATCTCGCGGCAATCTGCCGGGGAGAAGTTCGCGCAACAGTCGCCTTTGTGGAGGCCAGCGCGAGCTGGAACCCGCAGGATGTCCAACTGAGTGCCACCAACGGGAAGCTCACCGGGGAAAAATTCTTTGTCTCGGATGCCGCCATCGCCGACTTCATCGTGGTTGTCGCACGCAACGGCGTGTTCGTTGTGGATTCCAAGGCTCGCGGCCTAAGAATATCTCCGATGTCCGGAATGGACCTTACGCGCAAGCTTTACGGAGTCGAATTCAGCAACACCCCAGCGGAACAAATCGGCGGTACCACGAACCTCCCACGCGCTTTCGACATCGCCACCGCAGCGCTGGCTGCCGAACTAGTCGGCGGCATGCAGCGAATCCTCGACATTACTGTCGAGTACGCCAAAACGCGGAAGCAGTTCGGCAAACCCATCGGAATGTTCCAAGCCGTGCAGCACCAGTGCGCGGACATGTATTTAGAAACAGAGAGCTCTCGTTCTGCTGTGTACTACGCCGGGTGGGCGCTGGAAGAAAACTCGCCGGACGCAGCGACTGCCGTTTCCATCGCCAAGATGTACGCCAGTGATGCCGCGCGCACGGTAGGCAACCGCGGCATCCAGATTCATGGCGGCATGGGTTTCACCTGGGAAAATGATCTTCACCTTTATTACCGTCGAGCGAAGGCATCGGAAACGGCATTCGGCGACGCCACGTTTCATCGCGAGCGCATCGCTCGTCTGGTAATCGATGAAGGCGCGGTGTCCGCCAAGCACGCTTAAGATTAAAATGAGAGAGCACACGAGCATGAGCGATGTGGTTCAAATCACTAAGAACAATGGCGTAGCAGTCATCACCATCAACAATCCGCCGGTCAACGCTCTGAGCCCGGGCATACCGGACAGAATCTTTGAAGCGATCGAAACTATCGACAAGGATGACAGCATTAAAGCGGCGGTGCTCATTGGGGGAGGCCGCACATTCGTTGCCGGCGCGGATATCAAGGAATTCGGAAAGATGACGTCCGGCAAGCGAGTTCGGGGCGCGGGTATGATGCCCATTTTGCTGCGGATTGAGCATTGCCGAAAGCCGGTTGTGGTGGCGATTCATGGGACTGCGTTTGGTGGCGGCCTGGAACTGGCCATGGCCGGACATTACCGCGTGGCCGTGGCGAGCGCGCAAGTGGGTCAGCCGGAAGTAAAACTCGGCCTCATCCCCGGGGCGGGCGGAACACAGCGGCTTCCGCGTCTTGCGGGCGTTGCCGCAGCGGTGGAGATGTGCGCGGGAGGCAAACCAGTATCGGCCGAACAAGCTCTGAAATTCGGGATAATTGATCGGTTGATCGAAGGCGACTTGTTGACGGGCGCCCTAGCCTTTGCGCACGAAGTTGCCGGTAGACCTGCCCCCAAGACGCGCGAGCGCAATGCTAAGCTCGGAACCCCAGAACAGAACGCAGTAGTCTTCGCTGCCGCTAGCGAGACTGCGCGCAAGAAACAACCGGGAGTGACGGCGCCGCTCGCGGCCATCCAAGCCATCAAAGCAGCTGTGAACTTGCCTTTCGACAAGGGTTGCGAGGTGGAACAGGAATTGTTCGCTGAGTGCCTTTTTTCCGATCAATCGAAGGCGCTGATTCATGTCTTCTTCGGGGAGCGCGAGGTTGCCAAAATCCCCGACGTCTCAAACGAAACGTCGGTCATCCCCATCAACTCCGTGGCCGTCGTCGGCGCTGGCACCATGGGCGGCGGCATCGCCATGGTCCTCGCAAACGCGGGCTTTCCCGTCCTGCTCAAGGAAGTCGATCAAGCGGCGCTTGACCGCGGAATCGCAACCATACAGAAAAACTACGCAAGCTCGGTGAAGCGGGGCCGATTCACGCAGCAATTTGTGGTTGAGTGTCTAAAACGAATTCAGCCGGTGCTAAGTTTTGATGGATTTTCAGGTGTGGATCTGGTGATCGAGGCGGTTTTCGAAGGGATGGCGCTCAAGAAGGAAATTTTCAAGGAACTCGATCGTGTTTGTAAACCCGGTGCCATTCTAGCCAGCAATACTTCCACGTTAAGCATCGACGAAATCGCTTCCAGTACGGCGCGGCCTGAGTTCGTCATAGGCACGCATTTCTTCAGCCCAGCCAACATCATGCGTCTCCTCGAGGTCGTCCGCGGCAAGGCTACCTCGGAGGAAGTCATAGCCACCTGCATGCAGCTCTCCAAGAAGCTGGGCAAAGTCGCAGTGCTCGTCGGCAATTGTACGGGATTTGTCGGCAACCGCATGTTTGGCCCCTATCGCCGTGAGGCTCAGTTCCTAGTCGAAGAAGGCGCTGGCATCGAGGCCATCGATAATGCTCTGTGTGGCTTCGGCATGGCCATGGGTCCGCTCGCAACTGGCGACCTGGCGGGTCTCGACGTGGGTTGGCGCATCCGCAAGGAATATCGTCACCTGCAGAAACCCGGTGTTCGCCAGCCTTTCTGCGAAGATAAACTTTGTGAGCTCGGCCGTTATGGTCAGAAAACAGGTGCTGGCTGGTACAAATATGATGAACAGCGCCGGTCCGCTTCGGACCCTGAAGTGGCGCGGCTCGTTGCAGGCTGGGTTGCAGAGGCAGGCATTCCGCAGCGCAAAATCGGCGCGGACGAAATTGTGGATCGTTGCCTCTATGCACTCGTCAACGAAGGAGCGCGAATACTCGAAGAAGGTTTTGCGCTTCGCGCCGTGGACATCGATATCATCTATCTCAACGGATACGGTTTCCCCGCCTATCGAGGCGGCCCGATGTGGTACGCAGATACTGTAGGTTTGAAAAAAGTTTACGAACGTATCCGTGAATTCCACAAGCAGCACGGTGAAACGTGGACCCCCAGTCCGTTGTTGAAGCAGCTCGCCGAGCAGGCGAAAACATTCGCTGAATTCAGCCGAGACCAGAGAGCAACTGCCTAGCACCTTGGATATTTGAGAGTTGATTCGCAAACAAAGGCTGGACGTGCGCGAATTTCATCCTTCCCGATACTGGTTGCGGTATAACGTTTGACGGAATGTCCGATTGAAAATGGGAGTTCTCTTTCTCGTCCGTCATGCGCAAGCTACGTTTCTTGAGCAGAACTATGACAAGTTGTCCGAACTCGGAGGGGAACAGGCACGTCTTCTCGGCGCGTATTGGGCGCAACGCAAGGTCATTTTTGATCGTGCCTGCATGGGGCCATGTGTCCGTCAGAAAGATACGGCGAAACTCATGAGAGACGAATACCGGAAGGCTGGCCTCAAGTTCCCTGAGCCGCTGGTGCTCCCGGAGTTCGATGAATATCAAGGAGAAGCCGTGCTTGTGCGCAGCCTGCCGGGACTGCTCAAAAACGACGAGAGAATCCGCGACCTCCACGCTGCGTTCCAGTCCTCGTCCAACTCAGCGGGGCGCCGGTCCACTTTTCAAAAGTTGTTCGAAGCCGTCATCGGTAAGTGGGTGAGCGGCGAGATCCCTTCGCTGGGTGCGGAGCCGTGGTCCGAGTTTTGTTCTCGGGTGAATCTCGGCCTCGCAAAGCTTCTCGCCGCCGGGGGCCGCGGTGAGCGGGTCGCGATTGTCACGTCAGGCGGCCCTATTGCCGTGGCCATGCAGCGCGCCCTGAACCTCTCGCCGCAACATACCTTGCAGGTCAGTTGGATGTCGCGCAACTGTTCCTTGAGCGAGTTCCTTTATTCGGGGGACCGGTTTACTCTCAGTGCGTTCAACACCCACCCGCATCTGAATGATGCCGCCATGCTGACTTACCGCTAGGGGATTCGCTGATGGCCGACCTGCTGGACCACCCGACAAAGGTTCGACTAGGAGAAGCGCTTGACCTGAACAAACTCGAGCCCTTTTTGCGAAGCCATTTTCCAGATGAACGGGGCCCGCTCAGTCTCCAGCAATTTCCCTGCGGCCATTCCAACCTGACATACCTGGTAGCTCTCGGCGATCGGGAAATGGTGCTGCGGCGCCCACCTTTCGGGAGCAAGGTCAAGACGGCGCACGATATGGGCCGCGAATTTCGAGTTCTCTCCAGGCTCCACTCCGTCTACGCCCCTGCACCTAGTGTGCTCGTTTACTGCGACGATGAGTCCATCCTAGGAGTTCCGTTTTACATGATGGAACCCATTCACGGCGTCATCCTTCGCAGGGATCCGCCGCCTGGTTTGCACTTTCCTCCTGAAAAAGTGCGGCGGCTGAGCGAGTCCTTCGTGGAAAATCTGGCGCTGCTCCACAGCCTTGATTATGCTGCCGTCGGCCTCGCCGATCTTGGCAAACCGCAAGGCTACCTCGAACGTCAAGTCCGTGGCTGGATCGAACGCTATCACGGCTCTAAAACGCATGATTATCCGGAAGTGGAAAGAATCTGCGAGTGGATGCAACAGCACATCCCCTCCACCGGAGGCATTTCGCTCATCCACAACGACTACAAGTACGACAACATCGTGCTGGATCCGGGCGACATCACAAAAATTATTGGAGTGCTCGACTGGGAGATGTGCACCATTGGCGATCCGCTCACGGATCTCGGCACTACCCTGGCATATTGGGTTGATGCGGCTGACCCCGAGGAACTACAAATTAACCGTTCGGGCCCCACAACCTATCCCGGCAGCTTTACGAGGGCGGAACTTGCCGAATCCTACGCTAAAAAAACCGGACGCGATGCTTCCCAGATGTCTTTCTTCCTCACTCTTGCCCGCTTCAAGCTTGCTGTCATCGTCCAGCAAATCTACTATCGCTATCATCAAGGCCTGACCCAAGACGAGCGCTTTGCCTCCCTGCCCCAGCGAATCAATATTCTCCTGCGTTCCTCTCTGCACAGCGCGCAAACCGGCAGAATCTGAAACTCAAGCCCATGCGGCCTGGCTTCGAGAACTCTCAGTCGACTTAGTCCGCAAGCTCCACTGTCACTGGTAGTAGCGGACCACCCATTCTGCAACGCAGCATGGTTTGTCGGAATTCTCGGCTTCCACCGCGACAGAAAAAACAGACTGGAGCCCATCAGGGAATTCTTCCAGGCTGAGGAGCCCGATACGCGCCCGGATATTGGCGCCGGCGCGAACTGGAGCAGGAAAGCGCACGCGATTCAAACCGTAATTCACCGCCATCCTCATGCCGCCTCTAAATTGAATGGCCTGCTTCATGAAATAGCTCACAAGTGAAAGTGTTAAGAACCCGTGCGCAATCGTTGAGCCATAGGGCGACTCCCTTTGCGCGCGCTCGTGATCGACGTGAATCCACTGCTGGTCTTCTGTCGTTTCGGCGAATCGGTCGATGCGCTCTTGGGTCACCATCAGCCAATCCGTCACGGCGATCTCACGGCCTACGAATTCCTTAAGCGAAAGGATTGTTTCCACCACGAGTAGTGGCATGGGGATCTCCCGTCGAAGAGATTGGAGTGCAGCTCGCATCGGCAGATGGTCAATGCGTTTCTAATTTCGTCGTGGGCTTGCCACACTTACGCAGTTCCTGCCTGGCGATCGATTCCGTGTGCACTTCATCCGGCCCGTCAGCAAGTCGCAGCGTGCGTACGTTTGCCCACATGGCGGCGAGAAAGGTGTCTTGCGAGACTCCCGCTCCCCCGTGCGCCTGGATGGCACGGTCCAGAACCTGCAAGGCAACGTTTGGCGCGACAACCTTGATCATCGCAATTTCCGCGCGCGCCGCTTTGTTGCCCAGCGTGTCCATCATGTACGCAGCCTTCAGCGTCAGGAGGCGAGCTTGCTCGATCTCCATGCGGGAACTCGCAATGTCCGCTCGAATCGTGCCTTGCTCCGCCAGAGGTTTCCCGAAAGCTACGCGAGACTGCACTCGCTTGCACATTGTTTCAAGCGCGCGTTCCGCCGCTCCCATGCACCGCATGCAGTGATGGATCCGCCCTGGCCCCAGCCGCCCTTGTGCAATCTCGAATCCCCGCCCTTCGCCAAGCAAGATGTTTGAAACCGGAACACGGACATTTTCATATGTGACTTCGCCATGACCGTGCGGCGCGTGGTCATACCCAAACACCGTCAACAGTCGTTCGATCTTCACTCCTGGCTCGTCCATCGGCACCAGAATCATCGACTGCTGTTTGTGAGGCTGGGCCGAAGGATCCGTTTTGCCCATGAAGATGGCAATCTTGCACCGCGGGTCGCCCGCCCCGGACGTCCACCATTTTCGGCCATTGATGACGTAGTGGTTGCCGTCCCGAACGATACTCGCCTCAATGTTCGTCGCATCCGATGAGGCGACCGCGGGTTCCGTCATCGCGAAACACGACCGGATTTCGCCGGCTAGTAGCGGCTTGAGCCAACGTTCTTTCTGCTCCGGCGTGCCATACCGGGCGAGCACTTCCATATTGCCCGTGTCCGGTGCCGAGCAGTTGAAAACTTCTGGCGCCATGACGCTGCGGCCCATCGTCTCGCAGAGGGGAGCGTATTCGAGGTTTGTGAGTCCGGCACCTTGTTCACTGTCCGGCAAGAACAAGTTCCATAGGCCGCCGGCGCGAGCTTTCAGCTTGAGCTCCTCGACAATCCTCGTGGGCGACCATCGATTTTGCTCGATCTCGTCGTAGAAGCGCTTCTCATTCGGATAAATGGATTCGTCCAGGAAGGCCCGCAGTCGCCCTTGCAAATTCTTCACTTTTTCGCTGAATTCAAAGTTCACTGGGGATTCTCATCTACCGGTGAAGGCGTGGGCGCACTTCTCAAGAAATTGAGCGACGCCCGCCTCGAAGTCTTCGGCTTGTCCAGGAAGTTCAACGTAATGGTAGCCACTCCAGCGGCCACGTTTAAGAACGACTCCTTGCTTGGCACGGCGGTCGTCATTATATACAGCGGCGTCCCCGTTAGTCACTATCATGTATAAGCAACTATCAAGTTGTCTTATCAGAGCTACCATGTGCGCGATTGTTCCGCCTCATTCTGAAGAGCCGATTCCTGATAATTGATTTGGAATAGCGCGTCGCTCATGTAAGCAGCGTCTAAGAGAAGCCGTCAATGACGAGATCGGGATTGGGCCAGGCTCGTGAACACCACATCGCAACTGCCCGGTAAATCGGAAAAGCGGATCTCGGCATTTGCAGAAGGAAGTTCCCCTATTCAAATGCAGAATGATCGGCCGTGAACTGTCGAGTGAGTTTTTTGCAAAAGGCCGAATCCCGGATGAGTTTTTGAAGTGTGCGAATGTAGATCTTCTGTGCCTTCTCGGTATCTTTCCCAGTCTCGACGGCCCGGGCAGTTTGCCACTCTGCTTCAAAGAGCAGTGCACCAAGAATGTGTTCGGCGTGATGGGCTGAGGTCCCGGTGGCCAGCATCTTTTCAAACGCGGCCCTTACCAAAGGATCCTGTTCGAGCTGCCCTTTGACGGCCGCATGCGCAGTCAGGTGGGCCAGCGGATTCACAGCTTCGCCTCCTACCGTGATCTCATAGGGCGCACCTTCACGGAGGTCTGCGAACTCAAGAGCATTATG
>Ga0137391_10002473_pt1 | contig 13843 bp, 12 predicted proteins | sample 15con2h24BmetaG_FD_101399 | JGI IMG/M metagenome (GOLD analysis project Ga0137391, IMG submission 101399) | Vadose zone soil microbial communities from Angelo Coast Range Reserve, California, USA - 15con2h2.4B metaG | ecosystem: Environmental > Terrestrial > Soil > Vadose zone > Saprolite...
ATCAATTCGGCGCTGGCACAATTGCCCAAAGTTGCCTCTTAGCAGAGTGTTGAGAAAAATTACCAGTGGCATTTGCTGAAAGATCGGCCTCAACACCCTGCGTTAAAGCTGGCTTCCTTCCTTTAGTTCTCCCCCGCTTTCGGGGGAGATTACAGAGGGGGGAGCAGGCTGTGAAGACTTTTTCAACAGCCTGCTCGCACTAGCAGATGCCGGGCCGAAACCCAATCACACCGCTGGAAAAGTGGCGAGTGGTCGCGCTCCTCGGTGCAGTTCTAACGGTTGCCATCAGCCCAGCGCCGAAAGCAAGGGCCGGCATTGGTACAATCGAGGCGCATATCGTCAAGCTGCGGAGCAATCATGGGCAAGTGATATGTACGCTATTTACACCTGCGGATGGATTCCCCGACCAGAGCCGCAAGGGAATGACGATGGCGGTCCCGATAGCAAATAGGCAGGCTACCTGCAGCTTTAAGAATGTACGATATGGCAATTATGCGATCGTGGCATTTCATGACGAAAACCACGACGGCGAATTTAATCAGAACTGGCTGGGAATGCCGAAAGAGGGCTTCGGCTTCTCCGATAACCCAGGTACTTTGAGGAAGCCGGCTTTCAACGACGCTAAATTTAAGGTCAGCCAACCAGTTGTGCAGGTTACGATAAAGTTGAATTACTGGTTTTGAACCACTCCCGACGCCTTTAGCAGGGTGCGGAAAAACCTATTTGCTCATGAAAAGTCTTTCCGCATCCGGTGATAAAACTGGCTTCCTTCCTTTTTAATTCGCACCTCGCGGACTCGTTAACTCGCTCCACCTTTCGGCTCCGCTAGTGTTTAGTTCTCCCCCTCTGGGGGAGATTACAGAGAGGGAAAGCAGGCTCCGGTAGGCCTTTTTTCCGCAGCCTGCTATCGGTGCAAATTCAACGCAGGCGGTAATTGTGCGGCCACGGAGCCCTGCGTTCATACTTCAACTGTATAGGCGCGAACGGGTTCGCTGCGGCCGCGCAGAGTGATTTCGCCGGCTGGTTTCCAGCGAAAGAGCGAACGCACTGCGCTGTAGGTATGCTCGCTGACGATTATTTCCACGCCCAGTTCTTTGGTTGCGGATTCAAGTCTTGCCGCCAGATTGACCGCGTCACCAATTGCTGTGTACTCCATATGCTCCGCGGTGCCGATATTACCGACGACCGCCGCTCCGGAGTTGATGCCGACGCCCATCTTGAGCCTGGCGCGTCCTTCGGCCTCCCATTTGGCACATAAAGAGCGCAACTCCTTTTGCATTTCGCAGGCGGCGGAGACCGCGTGTTCCTCCTGGTAGGGATCATCCAATGGTGCGCCGAAAATTACCATCATGCCGTCACCAAGGAACTTATCGATTGTTCCCTGATAGCGCAGGATGACCTCAACCATGCGATCGAAGAATTCGCCGAGCACCTGGACAACCTCTTCGGGCGGCATCGCTTCAGCCATCGAAGTAAAGCCGCGGATGTCGGCGAAGAGCACCGTAACGCGGCGCCGTTCACCCTTAAGGGCCGGCAATTCCCCTTTTGCGATAATTGCGTCCAATACCTGCCGCGAGATGTAGCCCGAGAAAGCGCGTTTGATCGTATCGCGCTCGCGAAGTCCAGCGGCCATTGCTCTGACAGAATCCGCGATCCGGCGGAATTCGCCGCTCAGTGATGGATAGGTTGAGGTCGCGATACTGAAATCACCATTGCCGACTGCTTCAATCAAGCCGCGCAGGGTCTCGAGCGGTCGGTTCACCGCTCGCAGGAGGACCACCGCGAAGGCGATCGTCAACGCGAGAGTGATGGCAAACGAGACCAAAATTGATGGCATCAACCGGTACATCGTGCTGTATTTCGCCGGGATCGTCGTGACTCCGACCATCGCGACCAGTGCCCCCGAACGATTCCGGATGGGCGCAAACCCGGATCTGTAGCCAGCCTGGTAACCATTCAATTGCTTGGCAAGCTTCTCTATCTCATCGAGGCCGATGCTGACCGGCTGGTCATTACGCAGATAGATGTCGCCCGGATGATGGGCATATTCAAAACGTTCTTCAGCGTCGACTGCGTACTCTATTACCCGCGGGTCCTGCTGCGCCCCCATCAAAATGAAGACGTTCTGGAGCCAGGTGTCGTTGCCTCTATTAAGGTCACGCACCTTTCGCAGTTCGCTCTGCAAGTTCGCGTAAACGGGCGTGGTCTCATCAGCGCGATGTCTGATGCTCTCGACCATCTCAGGATTCAGCAGACCCGCAATGGTGGCGGCGATAGCGCGCGATTTGCGATGGATTTCCATTTGCAGGGTTGATTTGAATTCGAGGTAATTAGCGCTGGCCAACAGTCCGTTTGAGATAACAACGAGACAAATCAGTAGTGTGAACAGTTTGGTCCGATAGGTCATGCTGCCACCCCACGGAATCACATTGCTAACGGCTAGTTAGCAGGTGGTTCAAGCTGCGCTACCTGGTAAGTAAACGGGACCTTGAAAGTGAGTCAACGGGTGGTGGGGCCGCCGCGAAGCGTGCGGATAGCGTTGCCGAAGGATGGAGGTGTCAGAACGGATAATTGATGCCGGCGAAAACAGTCGGTCCCTCACCGCCGAACCCAACGTCGACGAAACCCACCACGAACGGTTCGGCGATGCCTCGAAACCCGATGCCGCCGACCGGATGAAGCGCGGCGATAGGATCGCCGGACATATCGTGAAAAACACGCCCGGCCTCGAAGAACGGCGCCAGCTCGAGAATGCCGGGAGTGTTCATAATGGTCAATTCGAAAACGCGAGTGCGCACCTCTAAATTGGCGACCGAGAGATTGTTGTCGATAAATCGGCCGGCCCCATAACCGCGCAGGGTTTCCTGGTCATAGACGAAGCTGGACTCGCCACCAAGCCGGCCCCTCGCCCAGAACGGAGCTTCATTGCCGGAGGGCATGTACTGGATATAGCCGTGGGCGGCCAACGTGATGCGTGAACCCAGTGGCCAATAATGATGCAGGTCAACACCGAATCGGTTGTAGGAAGAGGAGCTGAAGAGAACTCTCTGCGCCGCACCGGCATAGATCAGGGCCAGACCCCCGTGCCGGGGAATGTCTACTGAGTCGCGGGTGTCGTAGGTCGCCCGCACCTCGCCCCAGATCTCACTGCCGCCACCGACTCCTTTAACCTCGGGATAAAAGATCGTGGTTTGCGGAATAGTGGTAAACGCACCGTTCAGGATCCTGACATATCGTGGACGCGCAACCAGGGCAAGTTGCAGGTCCCTGGTGATATTCCAGCCGAACAGGCCGCGTAAATAGACCTGCTCAGTGGTATAATTGCTTTCGCCGCCAAGCCGCGAATCGTTGCCAAAGCCGAAGAAGCGGTCAGTCGGATCGCGCTCGAAGAAGAGCCGGCCTTCCAGCGAATACCAGTTTTCATGTGTGCGCCCGGTCGCATAATTCAGATCGACCGTGCGCGCGATTCTCTCCTGGGCGCCAGCCAGTGCATACCATTGGGTATCCTCCGAGGGATACGCAAAGTAACGCACCGTACCACCGGGTCCGAGCGCAGTGTCTTCGTTCACGTCTGGGGCAAGAATGCTGGCGATGTGGTTCTGCTGGTCCTTAAACAAAAAGGCCAGCAGGATGCCGTAGGTGACGCCGCCGTTGGGATTAGTGGCAACCTCAGGAACCGGGAATAAATCGAACGGCCAATTGTGCGGATTGAGCGCTGGCGGCCAGGTGTTGGGGTCGAGCAAGGTAAAGGCGCGGGCCGGCATGACCAGGAATAACATCGCATACAACTGCACGACCAGGATTAACAGGCGTTTCATTTCACCATGCCAAAAAGCTTTCGGTTTCGCCCCGCCCCGGGGCACCAGTTTGGCGCTCATGTTGACTATAAAGGTCACCAGTTTACAGCCCCGGCAGCCGGGATCAATTCTTTTCGATGACTCGATTGTCGAGGTGTCCGCTTCATTGATCGCGTCCTATCCATCGAATCCCTGGGGAACGGCTCACCGCGGACGGCAGGCTAAAACACACGGTTTTGGTTCGATTGAAAATGTGTAAGGATTCGGTGCACAGACGAGCGCTGCGCACTGCAAGAGCCAGCCGATCACCCGGCAGCCTGTGGTGCCGGCGCAGAGCAGTTAAGGAGGATCTCCTGATGGCCAAAGCGGACGGCGGCGAACTGGTCGCGCGAATCATGCGCGAAAATCGCACGCGCTATTGTTTCGCGATTAATGGCGGACATCTGTTCCCCATCCTGGCGCAACTGCGCAACCACGAAATCAAGTTAATTCACATGCGCCACGAGCAGGCTACGGCTTATGCGGCCGACGGCTACGCGCGCATGACTGGCGAAGTTGGCGTCTGCATGGTCACCGCGGGTTGCGGTTTGACCAACGCGGTCACTGGACTGTGTCTGGCGGCGATGACCAACAGCGCGGTGGTGTGCGTATCCGGTCAGCATCCCAACACCGAAGACCATCAGGGCTCGTTCCAGGAAGCCTACGGCTCCGATGTCGTGCGCAGCTTCGCCAAATACACCAAGCGCGTAACCGACTGGAGTACCATTGAGTTCGACATGCGGCTGGCATTTCGTGAGGCACTGACGCCGCCTCAAGGCGTGGCGCTAGTCGAAGTCCCTCAGAATATCTTGTACGCTGCCGGCGACGACACCAAGCAGCGCCGGGGCGGTATGCACTTCACCATTGATGACACCCGTTCGGCAGGTGATCCGTCCAAGATTGATCGCGCAGTCGAACTGCTGCACGCCGCCGAGCGGCCGCTCATATCCGGCGGCGACGGACTGTTCTGGTCGCAAGCCGCGCCGGAATTGAAAGAATTCGTCGAGCTGACCAGTATCCCGGTGTACGCGCGCCGCGCTGGCCAAGGCTCAGTTTCCGAAGAGCATCCGCTGGCAATTCGCGGCGCCTTCAAAAAGCCCTTCACCGGCCGCGCCGACGTGGTGCTGACTCTGGGCTTTCGCTTCTGGAGCGGAGAGCATTTCGGCCGCCCGCCAACATGGAATGACAAGGCCAAGTATATCCAGGTCGATCCGAGCCCGGACCGCATCGGATGGCAGGTGCCGGCCGACCTGCCGGTGGTGGGCGATCCCAAGCTGGTTTTGCGCCAGATGATCAACCGTATTAAAGAGCTGAAGCTCGATTTTTCGAAGAACCGCGGCTCCACCTGGACCAAAGAGCTGGCCGAGGTGCGGGCGAATTTCGAGCGCCAGGTCATTGACAACGCCAAGAAGTTCCACACTAACCGCCCGATTCATCCGGCGCGCCTGACCAGGGACCTGGTGTCGGTGCTGGATAAGAATGCAACTGTAGTCATCGACAGTTTCACGCTATCGGGATGGATGTCGCAGAATTTCGTCTGCCGCTTCCCCGGCCAGGTTATCGATGCCGGTCCTCTGGCGCCGGTCGGCCACGGTTTCGGCATGGGGGTCGGCGTTCAGCTCGCACGCCCCGGAGCGCAAGTGGTGCTGACCATGGGCGACGGCGGACTGGGCATCGGCGGCTTCGATCTGGAAACCGCGGCGCGCTACAAGCTGCCGATAGTCTGCCTGTTGTGGAACAACAGCTCCTGGGGTCCGAGCTTCGAGTCGATGCCATTGCTGAAGGATCGGACCGACCCGTTCAACATGGTGCAGGATATCAGGTACGACAAGGTCTTCGCCGAGATGGGATGTCACGGCGAGCACGTGGAGAATCCCGACGACATCGTCCCTGCGCTGGAACGCGCCTTCAAGTCCGGCAAGACCGCCTTGGTCAACGTGATTGGCGACAAGAGTGTCGGCCATCCGACGCTGGGCGGTAACCTGCTGGGCTCGACTGGCCAGAGCTGAGCTAGAGACGACGGACGAGCAGGACTAGGAGTGAGCAGCGAGAAGGAGTTGGCGACCTTGCCGCTCTGTTCCCGTTTTCTCGCTCCTTATCAAGCACTTTTCTCTAGAAAGAGCTCCGCCCTTCCCCTGCTGGCCGCGCTCACCACTCTTCCTATTTTTGCTTGCCGTCACGTCGAAGCTCCGCCGTCATGTCCACCCGGCGCCAAACTCATGGGTGTGCCGCCGCCCAAAGGCGCTGAGGTTTGGTGTCAGAAAAGTGTGGATGGAAGACCGGTGAAAGATGGACTGTTCATCGTTTACACCACCGGCGGGAGCAAGATGGTCGAAGGCGTCTACCGCAACGGCATTCAGGATGGCGAATGGGTGCTCTGGTATGAGAACGGCGCACGCGCCTCAATTGACTACTACCGTAACGGGGTGCAGGACGGACCGCATACGAGCTGGTACGCGGACGGTCAAAAAGCGCTCGAAGGCGAGTACCACAATGGCAAACGCCAGGGTATCTGGACCCAATGGGATCCGAGCGGCCTCACTAGCCATAAGATGGTTTACCAGGACGGGAAACTCGCAAAATAGTCTGCAATTTCCCATTTAAACCACGAGGAACAAAGTGATGGCGGAAGTGAAAAATCGTCAATGGCTGCTGGCCGCACGCCCCCTCGGAATGGTCAAGGAGAGCGATTTCCGGTGGAATGAAACATCGCTCGCGCAACTAAAGGACGGAGAGGTCCTCCTGCGCAATCTGGCCCTCTCGTGCGACCCCACGCAACGCGGATGGATGGCGATGGATACGTATGTGCCGGCGATTCCATTGGGCGCCGTGATGCGCGCCGTCGCCGTCAGCCAGGTCGTGAACTCGAGAAAAAGCGGTCTGGCGCCTGGGGATCTCGTGCAAGGTATAGCGGGCTGGGAGGACTACACGATTACCGATGGCCGCGGGATATTCTCGATGGAGAAATTGCCACCCGGAACTGATCCGCTTCTTGCACTCTCCGTGCTTGGACTTACGGGCCTCACCGCCTATTTCGGGGTGCTCGACATCGGACTGCCGAAGCAGGGAGAGACCTTCGTGGTGTCTGGCGCAGCGGGCGCGACCGGTTCCGTCGCCGGCATGATCGCAAAGATCAAAGGCTGCCGGGTTATAGGCATTGCCGGAGGGCCGGCGAAATGCGCCTGGCTCGTCAACGAAGCCGGTTTCGACGGTGCTATCGACTACAAGAACGAAGATGTCGGCGCGGCGCTCTCTCGTCTGTGTCCTAACGGCGTCGACGTCTACTTTGACAACGTCGGCGGCGAGATCCTTGAAAAAGTCATGGATCGGCTGGCAAGTGGCGCGCGCATCGTTCTGTGCGGTGGAATATCTCAATACAACAATCCACCAGGGATGTTCGGTGCGGGACCCAGGAACTATTTCAACCTGATTCTTCGCGGCGCCCGCATGGAAGGCTTCATCGTGCTCCAGTTCGCGAAGCGCTTTCCCGAAGCAGTTGCCGAACTCGCAAAATGGCACGCGGAAGGCAAGATCAAGAACCAGCTCGACGTGGCTCACGGTCTCGAGAATGCCCCCAAAGCACTGCTCCGCCTATTCACCGGTGCCAACCTGGGCAAACAACTTCTGCAACTCGCGACGCCTGCGTAGGCAGAAGTCCCGGCGTCCGAGCCACACGCGCCCGAGAACCCGTTGCTGTGGATTCGCTGGTGGGGTATTACATATGACCGAAGGTAATGGACTGCTTATGGAATCTGCGATTACCGTCAAGGGCCAGGCCACGATTCCGAAGCCCATCCGGGATCATCTCGGCTTGAAGCCAGGGGACCGGATTAAGTTTTTCATCCATCCCGACGGCAGTGTCGTAATACTGCCGAAGATTCCGGCATCAGCGTTACGAGGATTTCTCAAACCGCGACGTCCCCCAGCCACAATCGAGGAGATGAATGCCGCCATCGCTGACGCCGGGGCCGGAGTCGCTCGGCGTTCCGACCGCCGATGATCGGCCTCGACACCAACATTCTTGTCCGACACCTGACGCAAGATGACCCAGTGCAGTCGCCGAAGGCGACGGAAATAATTGAACGCCGGTTGACCCGGAATAACCCCGGCTTCGTTAGCGTAGTGGCGATGGTTGAGACTGTTTGGGTGCTTGACAGCGTCTACCGTTTTGCAGACCGTGAAATCGCCGAAGCGGTCGAGCGCACACTTCAGGTCGACTACCTTATTGTCGAAGACGAGCAAGAAGTATTCACCGCGATGGTCACCCTCAAGGAGGGGCGCGGCTCATTCGCAGATGCTCTAATCGCAGCGCTCGGAGCGAGAGCCGGCTGTATCCGAACGCTCACATTCGATCACAAGGCGCTGCGGATGGAGGGGTTCGAGCCTGCGTAATCCGCGAATGCCTTTGCCTTAATCCTAATCGGATTCACTGGCGCCGATTGCGGCTAACGTCAGATCCTTCACTGCGAGCGATGGAACGAAGTAGAGTTCGGGCGCTCCCCAAACCACTGCCGCTTCTGATTTGCTGCCGACCGCCAAAGGATGCACGAAGAGTTGCTCGATGTTGGCGTTGATGCGCAGGCAATTGGGCGCCAGCGGCGCAGCGAGCTTGCCGTCGCGAATCACATAGGAATCCCCGCTTATCGTACAAGTGACGTCGCCGGCGCGTTGACCGTTTATCGGGTAGGTGTACCACACGCGGCCGATGTAGAGGCCGTCACCCACCGCGGCGAGCAGGTCCGCCTGGTCGACGCCATCGCGTGTCCCCATTATGACACTGGTGGCATTCGCGCCCGGATGGGCGTCGAAGCGGCGTGCCGCTCCTTCACCGAGACGATAAGCGCTGCGTGGCGGGAAATGTGGTTTGAGTTCCGCGGCGGCGGGCCCGAGCTTCCCATCGCGATGCTCATCGCTCATCAACCGATGACTGTCATAGAACGTAGAAAGTAACCCAACCAGGTGACCATCGTGAATTAATTCCGTGCGGCCTGACGACAACCCTTCGCAAGTGATTCGACGGCGGAGAGGGCTCTGGCGCGCCTGCGGTTCATCGATGAGCGATAGACGTGTATCCATTACCTCGGCGCCGAAACGCCCCTGATAGGCCGAACTCGCCGCATAGAATGCGCGAGTGGTGAGCGACGGCATCACCACGTAGTTGAGGATCTCGGCAAGCGGTTGGGGACCCAGAACTACGCAGTATTGGCCCGCATCGGGCCGTTCGCCGTGGCGCAGTTCCAGCGCGCGAGTTACCGCCTCGCGCCCAAGATGGGCGGCCTTGTTTTGCATCTCGGCAATCGAGCCGCCAAGCGCGGTCGCGGTACCCTTTGCATCGAAACCTTCGATCAGCACCGTCACCGACGAGACGAAATGCGCGCTCTCGTCGACTCGAATATCCTCGAACGCCGAGTTAGTGATCGCAACGCGGTCGCGCATCAGCGACACGTCACCACCGAGCACGAACCCCGGATGGGCGAGCTTCAGCGGTGCTTGCTGCTCGAACTCACGAATTGCCCCCCCGGTTATCTCCCATGCTGTTGCTGCCAGCACGGTATCCTTGGCGCGTAGCAAGTCCGAGTGCTCCGCGCCTGAGGACATCGCCTGGTCAAGGCGGCGGGGTTCGGTAGGAAATCCGGGAAAATGCGGATCGATGATCAATGCATGGCGGGCCCGGAAGATGGCCTCACGCACCGCCGCGGCACTCAAGTCACCGGCAACCGAAGCCGAACCTGTCTCGTGCGGATCACGGCGGGTAACAATCCTAACTGCAAACCCATCGGCGTCGAGAGATTTGAATTCTTCGATGCCACGAGAGGGGATATCCGAGGTGTAGTTGAGCCGAACTACCTTGTGCTCGCCCGTGGAGCAATAGACTTCGTAGGCGGCCAAATCCTTTTCGCGGGCGAGCAGCGCCGCGGCGTCGCGGGCAAATTTCTTCAGGTCGCTTAGGCTGCGCACTTGCACCCGCCTCCATCGTCTTGAGCCGGATATGCCGGGCCCTTATGCGCCATTGCCTTTTAGCCGCCACCCAAGCGGGCGCGTGAGCGCAAGGTCGGGCCGCCGTTGGACATGCGCTTTACCTGCATCGGCTGGCCCTTGCCGCAGTTCGGAATGGCAATCAGCCGCAGATCGTTGCCGACGGCGTCGACCAGTGTGAAGAAGCGCTTGGAGTCGGCCATCACGCTGCCCGAGCGGTAAAGACGGCCGAGTTGCCCATGCTCGATTTCGTACACGCGCCGAGCCGAGATGCGGAAATTCTCGCGCGATTCTGCGATCGACGGGATCGAATTGCCGCACACATAATAGCCGTGCTCAACATCGGCAATTATCTGCTGTGGATCATTCTCGCCAGGCATGAAAAACGTGTTGGACATCCGTACCAACGGAACGTGCCAGGCTTCACTGGCACGCGCCGAACCGTTGGGTTCGACTCCGAGCGCGGCGGCGGTCGCCCGCGAATTCAAAAAGCCGCGAAACACGCCGCCCTCGATATGTACGATTCGGCGTCCAGGCGTGCCTTCCTGGTCATAACGGTAATGGCCAAAGCCGTTGAGGCCGGGATCCGAGCAGGCCCACAACAGCTCAGAGCCGATCGGCCGGCCGATTTCATTCTGTTCAAGCGAGCGCAGCAACCAACTGCGTCCCGCGTACGCCGCCTCCATTTTAAGGGCGCGGTCGGCCTCGGATGGATGACCGACGATCTCATGGGCGACAAGGGCATTGAAATGCGGGTCAGTCACTACGACCACCTCACGGTCGGGTGGCCGCAAAACCGGCGCGCGAGCAAGCTGGCGCGCTTCGTCCGCGAGTTGGAGCGCGAACGTTTGCAACTCAGGGTTCGGTATTAGCTCGTCGCGCCAGCCCTCAGCGAGTGCCTCGAATCCGCGCTGCTGGCCAATTGTGTCGTAGATCTCCTGGTGCCCGTCCGGCGATTGAGCGACTACGTAACAATCGCCCTGGGCGAAAGCGAAACCCTGTGAAATCATTGCGCCCGCGGTGTTGATGAACAATTCGCGGCGCAGTTCGGTAGTCGCCGCGACCGCGTTATACGCGATCTCCTTGCCAAGCCCGCTCACCGCGGCCGAGGCTTCACGGCTGAGAGCCATGATTTCGCCCGAACTGAGTGTTCGCGGATCGTGCTTAAAGATTGCCTCGACCTCATCGCGAATAGTCGATGGCTCGATCGTCGGGAAGCCGAGGCCCTTCATTCCCGCCGCGAGTAATTTCATCACGCGCGCTTTTTCCCGAGCATTCGCCCTGGCCCGCTCGAAGGCATCGCCAAGTCCCGCATTGAGCGCCGCCAGTAGTTTGTTGTGGCTGAGCGCGAGGCGTCCGATCTCCGTGCCGGTCTGGCCATGGCCGGCGACGCCCGCGGCCGCCATATAATTAACGGTCACGCCGAACGCGGCCGCTTCACTCTCGCTGCTGTCGCGCGGCTCGCCGTCATTGGCGACCGCGGCACGGCTGAACATTGCCTCGAAGCGCATTTCGGCGTAGTTCGCGCCGCGATGGGTGCGCACGAAGCGCCGCAGCGCCGGCTCCGCCGCCTCTTTGAGGAAATCGATCGCGCCGAAGATGTCGTTGGTGGTCATCGGGGAGCTAATAAACTGTTAACGGCGAGAGTTCTCTTTTCTCTCATCCTTGAGCGGGTGAGCCAAAGCCCTGAGCGCAACACTAACTCAAATACCGACTTCCTGCCGAAGGGGACGAATCTGGGCGGAGCGATTTCGGCGCACGTCCCCAACACAAGAGCATGGCTCGCGTTGAGCGTTTCGCTTACGCACCTCGCAGACTCGTGTACTTGCGACTCCGCTCAGGGCTTCGGCCGGCTTCGCCGGCCTCGGCTCACCGGCTCCGCTTCGTTCCGCCTGGTGTCGTTTACCCACCACGCAGATTTGTTAGTCGGCGCGACTTCGCCGCGCCTGGTGCGCCGCGCGCAGGATAACTGGCAGACGGCTCAGATCACGCCCTGTTGTTTTAACTGCTCGAGGTCGGAGCTTTTCAGCCCCAACATATCGCCATAGATCTCACCGTTATGCTGCCCGAGCAGCGGAGCACTTCTCACTTCGGCCGGCGAGTCTTCGAGCTTCACCGGACATCCGGGCATGGTGAATTTGCCGCGTACCGGATGGTCGACGGTGACCACCATTCCACGCTCTTTCAGATGTGGGTCGTTGAGCAGCTCAACACTGTCCAGCACCGCGCCGCATGGTACGCCGGCCTCGCCCATCACCATCATCACTTCCTGTTTGGAGTGCTTGCTGGTCCATTCCTCGATAAGCCGGGTCAGCTCCTCGATATACTTTTCACGTTCCTTGCGGTCCTTGAAACGAGGATCCTCGGGCACTTCCGGGTGGCCAATGATATTGCACAGTGCCTGCCACATCTCGGGGGTGGTACAGAGCATGTATACGTAATCGTTGGGTCCGCCCGGCGCACACTTAAAGATGTCACCGACTACGCCGCCACCCAGCCGGTTGCCCCGCCGCTGAGTAGGTTGGTGAGTAATATAGGTGTCCATCATCGGCACCCGCACAAAATTGAACACCGCCTCCTGCATTGCCACTTCAACCTTCTGGCCTTTGCCGGTGCGTTGCCGCTGAATATAGGCCGCGAGCACACCACACGCTGCATGAATGCCGGTACCGGTGTCCCCGATGGTGGGGCCGGGCTTGAGCGGCGGCGAGCCTGGGAATCCGGTCAGCGACATTGCGCCGCCGGCCGCCTGGGCGATCATGTCAAAGCTCTTGAACTTGCTGTAGGGGCCGTAAGTGCCGAATCCCTTGATAGTGAGATAGATGAGACGAGGGTTAATCTCCCGCAGCCGGTCATAACCGAGGCCGAAGCTCTCGAGCGTCCCGAGCGAATAGTTCTCAGACAGGATATCGACCTGCTTTACCAATTCCCGGAAGATTTCCTTGCCGCGCTCGGATTTGAGGTTGAGCGTGATGCTGCGCTTGTTGGCATTGAGCAGGATAAAATAATGGGAGTCGACGCCCGGCTTTTCGGTAATCATCCAGCGGCCTTGCTCACCCATTTTGGGCGGTTCGACTTTGATAACGTCGGCGCCCAGCCATGCCAGCATTTCGGTGCACGAGGTGCCGGCTTCGAACTGTGTGAGGTCGAGAACCTTCACGCCAGCCAATGCTTTCTCCATTGATGACCTCCGTGTCGGGTCGACTTTCCAGCCGGTTGAGAACAAGCCTGGAAAGACTGTTCCACATTCTGTGACGCGTTGCCCACAAGGTCCACAGGCTCTGTCGCTGTAACGAGCTTCGTTTCTTGTATCGCCTCAGAGTCGGAACGGCAAGGCACGGCAATTGGGCCCCACTGACCGGCACAAGAGCGCTCAGCTGCTTCCGCACCCTCCCGTCGGCGAGCTCGGTGAGCGCCGCGAAATGTCGATTCGATTTGTGTATACTTAGATGGCTCGTTCGAGTGGGACAAAGCCAAAACCGCGGCCAACATCGCTAAGCACGGGATCGACTTCGAGGACGCGATTCGAATCTTCGACGGGCCGGTTTTGCAAAAGGCCGACGCCCGTAAGGACTATGGCGAAATACGCATCATAGCCTTCGGCGTCGCTCATCAACGCGAGCTCGCGGTTGTCTACACTCTGCGCGGCCAGCGCCGTAGGATCATATCGGCGAGGAGAGCGCACAGAAGTGAGCGAAAAGCGTATAGTGAAGCGTACCCCAAGTAGCCGCCGCGGTAAGACCGATTGGGTGCGGGTCGACACTATGACCGACAGGGAGATCGAGGCCGCAGTCAAGGCCGACCCTGACGCGGCGCCGCTCCTGGATAGGAACTGGTTCAAGCGAGCGCGCATGGTGATGTCGGAACGGAAAGTACCGATCTCGCTTCGGATCGATAGGGAAGTGGTAGAATGGTTCAAGGCCCGCGGCAGCCGGTATCAGTCGCGAATGAACGCGGTTCTGAAGGCGTACGTGGAAGCCCACCGAAGAGCAGAGTAATCGCACGACCCGAGCACCTTCCCGCCGTGCGGC
>Ga0137391_10002478_pt1 | contig 13823 bp, 10 predicted proteins | sample 15con2h24BmetaG_FD_101399 | JGI IMG/M metagenome (GOLD analysis project Ga0137391, IMG submission 101399) | Vadose zone soil microbial communities from Angelo Coast Range Reserve, California, USA - 15con2h2.4B metaG | ecosystem: Environmental > Terrestrial > Soil > Vadose zone > Saprolite...
CCCGGGGAGCTTGCCGGTCCACTGACAGATCGTCCGGGCGAATGACTCCGACATCTGATTGCTTAGCTTGCTGGCGGAAGACTCAAGTGTTAATAGCGGGGCAAAAGCGCGAAACTAGTGAGTGTCGCGGACAGCGGCCCGGCGTGATTGATATATTTAGCAAGTGCTTACTATATGCACCGGCCGTTCCGAGGTGAGCCGGACCCGGTACGCCCGCAGCGGCGCGTTGCAGATCGCCTACGAGCTGCGCGGAACCGTGCACCGGCGGCGGCCGTGGCTGGTGCTGATCCAGGGGATGGGCCTGGACCGTCTTGGCTGGGAGCCGGTACTGCGGCAGCTGCGGCGGCACTTCCGGCTTGTGCTGGTGGACAACCGGGGCTTCGGGCGCAGCGACCGGCCGGACGGGTCGTTCGCCGTGGCCGACATGGTGGGCGACATCGTGGCTGTGCTCGATGCCGCCGGTATCGAAAGGGCCCATGTGCTAGGGGCGAGCCTGGGCGGCCTGGTGGCCCAGGAGCTAGCGATTACCCACCCGGAACGAGTGGACGGTCTGGTGCTGGCGTGCACGACGCCGGGCTGGCCCTTCGCCTACCCCATGCCGGCCGCCTCCGTGCGGCTGATCGCGGCGACGCGCCGCATGACGCGTGAAGCGGCGCGGCGCCGCAACACGGAAAACGCCCTGTCGGCGCGCAGCGTCCAGCACCATCCAGAACTCGTGAACCGCCTGCTCGAGCTCCAGGGCTCCCGGCCAGCGGACCCCGGAGTCCTGTCGGCCCAAGCCGCTGCGGGAGCACGGTACGCCGGCCGCCTGAGGCAAAGGCGCATCCAGGCACGCACGCTGGTGCTGCACGGCAGCGCAGACACCGTGGTCGACCCGCGCAACGGCAAGCTGCTCGCGGACCGCATCCCGGATGCCCGGCTCGTGACCTTCCCTGAACTGGGCCATCTGCTCTTCTGGGAGGACCCGGACGGCTTCGCCGAGGCGGCGGCATCATTCCTGCTGGCCGCCGATCTGCCCGAGGCCTCACCGCGCCGTCTCAGTGTCCCTTCGCTATCACGTAACGGACGTAGCCGCCATAGATGGCCAGGCCGGCCAGGACGACCGTCACGACCTGCACCGCCAGCCTGATGTTGCGGGTCCGGTCCGGCACGGGCAGGCGGTTGTGCATGATCCATGCGGCACGTTCCCGGATCACCGGCGGCCATGGCCAGCGGGGCAGGTGCCGGCCGGGATTCTCCTCGCCGGCGGCGATCGCGTCCCTGGTCCTGTCCACAGACCGGCCGATGAAGTAAAGCTGGACGGTGTTACCGGCCGGGGCATACACGCGGTGCACCACCAGTCCGGCCAGGATGCCGATCACCACCGCCTGCCAGGGAAAGCCCGCAAGGTAGGTGCCTAGCCAGGCCAGCGAATGCGGCATGTGTACCGGGTTGTGCAGTGCGTGATGCCTGACCCATGCATGCCACAGATACGGCAGGGCGTAGTTGATCAGCCAGATGCCCGCGGCCACGATCGGGAACGCGACGATCACGATCAGGAAGGGGGAGATCACCACGTACCAGGCCGGGGCGCGCCGGTCGTTCTTCCGCCAGTTCGCCAGCAGGGACCTGACGAACAAGGTGGCCAGCAGCGCCTCGTAGACGTTGCGGATGTCGTGCCGGTCGGCTGTCCAGCCGCGAAAGCTGAATAGGTGATCCCAATTCGGCTTGAGATACAGGATGGTGTGGCCGCCGACGTGCCATCTCAGCTGGACGAACAGGTAGTACAGGGCGGAGATGATCAGCGCGCCGATGTTCGCGGCCAGGAACGACCAGATGATCTGCTGCAGCCAGCGCAACCTGATCGGCCTGCCGTTGACCAGAATGCGCCTCGGTGGCGCCAGTTCCCCGGTGGCGGCTGTCATTTCTCTCCCTCGATGCAGGCCAGCGTCGTCGCGCACGACTCGATCATCCTCTCGGCTCCCCTTGTCCGTAAATAGGCCTATATACCGGGCGGGCCTCGGGTTGATCAGCTGAGTCCGGCTGGAGGTGCGGGATCCCGGCCGTGTCCGGGCGAGAAGGACCACACCGTCCCGTGGGCGATCACCAATGCCTCCTACAAGCACCAGCAGCGCAACAAGGGCGTGACCGAGATCACCGAGATCCCGGCCGCGGGCACGCGCTCACCATCGACAGCGGCTGGCGCGACGTGGCCGACACCGCGCTGGCGTTCGTCCAGCGTTTCACGCAGGGTTCGGCGGGCTGATACCTGGTTCGTTCGGGATAAATCTGTTACTGGGTGCGGCCGGGAGCCGGGCCTACTGTGCCCGGCCGGCCCTGCGTTGCTGCCGCTGCCGGGGTCCCGCCGCTTACTGGCCGGACGCGAGGGCCCGGGCGGTCGTGACCAGGTCTGACTCGGCTCTGGCGATGCGGTCCCTGCGGTCGGAATTCCACCGGCACGCCGCCACCACCCGCCGCCGGACCCGCCGCGCGTGTTCCCGCACCCGCCGGGAACTCGCGCCGCCCAGCCCATCCCTGGCCAGCACGGCCGACATGGGGTCCGTCGCGGCACTGAGCAGGTCGGCCGTGACCGGCACCGGCGCTCCGGTGATCTCCTCGGCGGCGGCGCGGACGTCGGCAACGGTCAGCTCGGTGCCGCCGCGGCTCAGGGCGTCGGCGACGGCCCGGCCGACCACGCGGTAGGCCGTGCGGTAGTCGAGCCGGAAGCGCAACGACAGCTCCTCCGCGAGGTCGGCCGCCGCGGTGAAGTGGGTCACCGCCTGCTCCGCCAGCACGCCAACGTCCAGGCTCAGCCCGGCCGCCACGGCGCGCCCCAGCCGGACGAGCCGGCCCGCCAGGTCAAGTGCCCCGGCTACCTCGCCATAGGCGTACAACCAGTTGTCGGTCCGCGCGGACGGGGTGAGGCCGGTCGCAAGAACCCCGGTCAGCCGGCCGATCAGCGTACCAGCCCCGCCGCGCAGCACCGGGAGGGCATACGGGTTGCGCTTCTGCGGCATGAGCACGCTGGCCCGGCACAGCGAGGCGTCCAGGGTCACGTAGCCGAAGGCGGGACTGGCGAAGATCTCCAGGTCGCCGGCCAGCTGACCGATGGTCGCCACGGCCTGGGCCGCCGCGGTGACCGCATCGGCCAGGACGTCGGCCGACCACATCGCGTCGCGGGTGTGCGCGCCGACGGAGCCGAAGCCCAGCAGCCCAGCCAGGCGTGTCCTGTCCATTGGCAGCCGGGTGCCGCCCGCCCCGCCGGCGCCCGCGGGCGAGACGTCCACGCGGCCGTATGCCGCCTCGATCCTGTCCAGGTGCCGCAGGGCCTGTTCGGCGAAACCACCCAGGTAATGACCGAATGTGGACGGCTGGGCCGGCTGCAGGTAGGTATGGTCGGCCCACAGCGTGGCCGCGTGATCGCCGGCTCTGCGGCCGACCTCATCGGCGAACGCAGCGACATCGGCGTGCAGGCTGAGCAGCTTGTCCCGGGTAGCGAGGCGGAACGCGATACGGCCCGCCTCCCTTCGGGTGCGGCCGAGGTGAAGCCGGCCGGCGGCCGGGCCGAGGGTCCGCTCCAGCTCCCGCTCCCTGCTGTTGTACGCGTCGCCGTACACCGGATCGTACGGAAAGGCGGCGGCGGGCTGATCGAGCAACTCAAGCAGCACGGTACACAGCGGTGCCGCCTCGGCACGCGTCAGGGCGCCGCACTCGACCAGCTCGACCAGGTGAGCCAGGTCAGCCAGGGTCAGACCGCGGTGCAGCAGGGGCGCGTCAGCGATCTCCAGCGCGTAGCCGGCCTCCACCAGCTCGGGGGCGGGCCCGCTGGTGATCCGCGCCGTCGTGCCCAGGTAGCCCTCGGGCGGGCTTGGCTGCTGCGTGGCGGTCACGGCGCCACCTCCGGGGATCCGGTCACGGCGCCACCTCCGGGGATCCGGTCACGGCGCCACCTCCGGGGATCCGGTCATGGCGCGACCTCCGGGGATCCGGCGAACAGAGTGGGCGCGCCGCCGCTGACCAGGAATACCTGGGTGCCGCGGGGCCGGCCCGAGCGGCATTCCGCGATCAGCGCGGCCATCGCCTTCGCCCCGAACACCGGGTCGAGGAACACGCCCTCGGCCGCCGCGACCAGGCGCGCCGCCGCCTGCCCCGCCGCGGAGGGTAGGCCGTATCCCGGCCCGATCCAGCCGCCGAGCACGGTCGGCGTCGCGAGTAGGGCGTCGATGCCGGCCAGGCCGGCCGCGCCGACCGCAAGCTCGCGCACCCGCGCGCGGCTCTCGGCCACGGGCCTGCTCACCGTGACCCCGACGACCTGGTAGGGCGCGACGGTCATGGCCGCGCCGGCCACCAGGCCGGCCTGAGTGCCGCACGAACCGGTCGGCAGCCACAGGGCCGACGGCCGCTCGCCCAGCGCGTCCAGCTGGGCGGCCAGCTCAACGCTGGCCCGCACGTAACCGAGTGCGCCGAGCGGCGTCGCACCGCCGCGCGGGACCGCATACGGGCGTCCGCCCGCGATGCGCAGTTCGGCCGCGACCGCCTCGATGCCGGCGTCCACCGAGGACCGGTCCCGGTCGCCGGTGAACCGCACGTCGACCCCGAGCCACCGGAGCAGCCGCATGTTCCCCTCGCTAGCGGTGGCCGCGCCGTAACAGACGACGTGCGGCTCGATCCGGTAGCGCAAGCACGCCAGCGCGGCCAGCATCGTCCAGTTCGATTGCGGGCCCGCGCCGGTCACCAGGCTGTCGCAGCCCTGCTCGCGCAGGTCGGCCAGGATGTACTCCAGGCCGCGCAGCTTGTTGCCGCCGAGGCCGACGCCGGCCAGGTCATCCCGCTTGAGCAGGACCGGGACGCCCAGCTCGCTGGACAGCCGGAGCGCTGGGTGGAGCGGGGTCGGCCCGAGGACGAGCGGGACCCGGGGGAAGCTGGCGAGGCGTCCCGGGTCGGCGCCTACGGGGCCGGCGTCCCTCGGGGCGGCCGCGGGGGAAGCGGCGCTCACTCCCGCGCTCCGGCGCAGGCCCGGCACACCCGGTCCGCGAAGGCGGCGCACGAGCCGAGCGACGCCCGCACCTCGAGGAGTTCGTCCAGCTCGGCGTTGGAGATCGCATCAAGGCGGGCATCGGCCCGCAGGGCGGCGCGGAAGTCCTGGTCTGCGTCGAGGCCGTTCATGGCGGCGGCGTAGACCGCCTCGTGCGCGGTGTGCTTGCCGAGCCGGTCGGCCAGAGCCCGCATCACCGGCTCGGACATCAGGTAGCCACGATGCTGGCCGATGTTGAGGAGCATCCGGTCGGGGTCGACACGCAGGCCGTCGAGCATCCGGGCCCCCGCGGCCACGCAGGCCGCGAAGTACATCCCGGTTTCCGGCAGGACGAGCCATTCGGTCTTCCAGGCCCGCCCGTCGCGCTCGTGTTCGCACACCATCGCCTCCAGGGCCAGCCCGGCCTGGGCCCGGATCACCCGGGACAGGGTGACCAGGTGCTCGGAGATCTCCGGATTGCGCTTGTGCGGCATCGTGATCGAGCCGACTGTGCCTTCGGTGAAGGACTCTCGCAGCTCACCGATCTCAGGCCGCTGCAGCTGGTACACCTCGTTGCCGATCTTGCCGGCCGTCGCCGTGATCGCCGCCAGCAGCCAGATGAACTCGGCGACCCCGTCCCGCGAGGTGAGCCAGGGGATTTCGGGGGCACCCAGCCCGAGCTGGCCGGCGAAGCTGTCGAGCAGGTCGAGTGCGCGCCCGCCCCAGAATTCCATGGTGCCGAGCGCCCCGCCGAGCTGGACCAGCTCCCAGCGGCCCCGGCCGTGCCGCAGACGATCCAGGTGCCGGTCGAGCTCCGCGGCCCATACCGCCGCCTTGAACCCGAACGTGATGGGCAGGCCCGGCTGCCCGTGCGTTCGTCCGCACATCGGCGTGTCGCGGTGCCCGGCGGCGAGATCGAGCGCACGGTCCCGCATCCTGGCCACGTCCCGTTCGGCGATGTCGCCCAGGGCCCGGAAGATCAGCGCGAACCAGGTGTCGGACAGATCCTGCACGGTGGCGCCGTAGTAGACCCACTCGCGCGCGTGCTCAGGCAGGACGTCGCGCAGCGCCCGGATCATGCCCATCGTCGAGTGGCCGGTCGCCCGGGTCTGTTCCGCGATCAGGTCCAGGTCCAGCCGTGACACGTCGGCGTGCGCCCGGATCGCCGCCGCGGCGGCGGGCGGCACCAGGCCGACGTCGGCCTGGGCCTGGGCCAGCGCCGCCAGGATCCGCAGCCAGGCCTGGATCCGGCCCTCGTCCGAGAACAACGCGGACGCCTCGGGCGTGGTCCACAGGTGGCCGAAAATGGCCGAGTCGGCCGGGTGCGCGCCGCTCATGGCCCTGGGGCCACGGCCGGGGGCACGCCGCAGAGCACGCGGAGCGCGGCGCGCACCTCGTCGAGATTCGCCCCCCATGGCACCACCGCCGTCGTACCGCTGATCTCGATACCGCGTTCCAGCAGGCAGCACTTGGTGAGCACGCGAGTTCCGGCCGGCGCGGCGGCCCGGGCCCTCGGGCACAGGTCCACGCGCCGGGGTTGGCTGCCGTAGAAGTGCTCGTGGAACTGCCGGGACCGCTCGCAGCCGATGAGCAGCCAGTCCGCGTGATACGACGGGTGGCAGTCGAGGAAGCTGACATCCGGGCCGGCCGGCAGGCCGCCGCCCCGGCACGGCAGCAGGTAGTGCGCGGCCGGGTTGGCCGCCACCAGCTCGCGCACGTCCACCGCGTCCAGGGCCAGGCTCACCGGCGGCAGGTCCTCGTCGTAGCCGACCACCTGCTCGGCCATGGCCAGGAGCTTCGGCGGATGCGGCGGGATGACTTCGGTGACCAGGATCGGCAGCGGCGCGGGCCGCCAGATGAAGTTCACGTGCTCGAACCGCCCCCGGACCACGTAGGCGAGCAGGCCGTCCCGGTGGTGCGCGAGCGCGGCCGCCGCGAGCGAGGTGGCGTTGCCGACGTCCGTCTCGGGCTCGTCGATCCAGGCCGTGGTCGCCGGGCCGGACAGGACGCGCAGCTCCGCCACCGGCGAGAACAGCCGGTCGGGGTCTTCCGGCTGGACGGCCACCAGTGCCGTCTGCCCGTGGCCGCGCAGCACCATGTACGCGGTCCGCCGGTAGATCTCGCGGCGGCTCAGCAGGTCCCCGATCTCCGCAGGAGTGAGCGGTATATCGACCTCTTGGACGGACAGCCCCCGGTACGGCCGGGTGATCGCGTTGGGTTCCGGCTCCGTGATCCGGGGCACCTCGATCCGCGGCGCCTCGATCCCGGGTTCGGGGATCATGTCAGCGCGCCGGCCGAGACGGTGTCCGCACGCAGCCCGAGACGCAGGGTTTCCAGCGACAGCACGCTGGCGGGGGCCACGTTGCCGAGGTTGACGTCCGCGCCGAGCTGCCGCACGAACCACGCCTGCTGGCTCTTGCGCGGAGCCTCGAAGATGACCTTGTCCTGCGGGACCCAGGCGAGGATGGCCGAGACCAGATCCTCGCGTACGCCCTGATCGGCGTGGTAGAGCCCGACGGTGCCGCTCTCCCGGCCCTCGGCGATCACCCAGGCGGCACCGGCGTCGAGGTCACGGGCCATCTCCTCTCCCCACTCCGCCGGGGTCGGCGGGTAGTTTCCCTCCTTGGCGCCGGTCTCGGCGAGCACTACGAAATCGGCGGTCAGCTCCCGGATCAGGGCCTGCTTCCTGCTGGCCGGCAGCGCGCGCAGCCCGTCCGACACCTCGATATGGGTGATGCCGACCCCGAGGGCCCAGTCATGAAGCTCGCCGACGCGATCCTGCATCGCGGCCACTTCCAGCAGGGTCCCGCCGAGTGACACCGGGCAGCCGTGTTCCGCGCAGATGCCGACCTTGGTACCCAGGGCCGGGTCGACGTAGCCGATGCCCCAGCCGACCTTCACGATGTCCACTAGGTGCCCGGTCTGGCCGAGGAAGGCGCGGGTCCCGTCCGGGGTGAGCCCGCTGTCCAGGACGTGCGTGATCCCGCGGGAGCGCGGCTTGGTCGCCCGGACTGGCAGCTTGAGGAAGGTGGGACACTCGGGCACGCTGCGCCTCCCGCTCTATGGTGTGGTCGCACCATAGGCACGTCGGGGCCCGAGTTTCGCTGTCCTGGCGGGACGAGGTTGCCGGTGTTCGTTGACCTCAGGTATCCAGGCGCTGTTGGGCCCGCGTGGACCCGCCGGGGCCCACGCGGGCTGCGTGTGCTACGCCTGCTGGTTAGCGTGGGCTGCGCTAGCCGGCCGGGGTGCGCTGTGCCTGGATCTCGGCGCGGACTATCGCGGCCCCGTCCGCCAGGGCGCGCAGTTTGCCAGCGGAGATCATCCGGGGCAGGTTGATGAGCCCGCAGTCCGTGGACAGCCCAAGCCGCTCAGCCGGGACGTACTCCAGCACCTGCCTGATCCGGTCGGCGACCTGGTCCGCCGACTCGGTGACCGTGGATTTCACGTCGATGACACCGGCCACGAACGGCTTGGTCCAGTTGTTCTCGGCCAGCGGCTTGAGGTCGTCCGGCCCGGTCCGGCCGACCTCGTAGTTCAGCGCGTCGATGTTGGCGCCCAGTACGTGCGGGAAGAGCGCGTAGGCGCGTTCCGGCGCCGGCGCGTCGGAGGCGCGCTTGTCGAGCACGAACGCGCCGAATTCGGTTTCCGTCTGGTCCGGGAAGTAGGCGGGCGTGCCCGAGTAGTTGCCCCAGCAGGTGTGGACCCAGAACTGGCAGTTCACGCCCTCGACCGCGGCGTTGAGCGCCTCGATCTCCCAGTCGCCCATGCCGTAAGGCCAGACGAACTCATCGAGCTGGATGATGTCGCATCCGTTGTCCGCGAGCTCCTTGAAGTCCTCGTTGAACGCCTTGGCGAGCGCTAGGGCGACCTCCCTGGTGTCCTTGTAGTACAGGTTGGTGGTGGCCGCGGCGATCACCCCGAGGCCGGTGTAGGACACCTTGACCGGCTTCTTGGTCGCCTTCCGCACCGCGCGCAGGTTGACCAGATGGAACGGGTATTCGCGGCGGATCTCGCCCACCAAAGTGGGTGAGTACAGGGTGGAGTAGATCGGCAAGCCAATCGGCGGCCCGGTCAGCTTGTAGCCGGACATGCGCTCCAAGTAGTAGTAAAGGATCGTGCCGTACGGGGAGTCGCCCCCGTAGACCTTGCCGTCGCTGATCACGTCCAGCCCCGCCGCCTCCTGGTCGTGCACGATCGCGCCGACCACGTCCTCGAACGCCTCCTTGCTGATCGAGTCGTGGATGAACTCACCCCGGGGCAGCGTCGCGAACGCGTGCCCGTCATACCACCGTGGATTGGGGTAGTTGCCGACCATCGTGGTGGGCAGCAAGATGTCCTGACCGCCGATGCGCATCGTCGTTGATCCTTCCTGGTCACACTGCCTGCGAGTGCCAGGAGCGTAGGCCGCGCCGGGGGAAAGATTCTTCCCCACCACGGGACCGATCTCAGCCAGCCGGTACCCACCACGGGGCGGATTCAGCCGGTCCGGCGGTCACCGCTCGTCGTGCAGCGCCTGCAGCGTGCCCCAGGCCCGGGTGGCGAGCTGCAGGTTGAAATGGACGTCGGGGTCGTTCAGCTCCAGGCCGGTGAGCTCGCGGATCCGCTGCAGCCGGTATTTCAGCGTGCTCTTGTGCACCGACAACTCGGCGGCGGTGGCGTCGTAATTGCCGCCGTGCTCAAGGTACTGGGTCAGCGTGTGCACCAGCTCGGCCTTCCGGCGGGCGTCATAGTCGAGCAGGCTGCCCAGCCACTCCCGGACAAAGCTGTCTACATCGGTAAGATCCGAGATGCCCGCCAGCATCCGGAAGATACCGAGCTTGGGATACTCGCACGCGCCGCCCCCGTGCAGCAGCGTCTTCTGCAGCCGCAACGCCAGGCCCGCCTCGCGCAGCGACCGAGGCAGCTCGGCGGGGCGGGCGCAGGCACCTCCCACCCCGATGTGGCACCGGATGCCAAATTCGGACATGATCACGCGGCACACCTGGTCCCAGTCGGCCTGGCCGGCGGTGACGATGGCCACGTTGCCGGACCATGTCTCGCACAGTCCGGTCTGCCGGGCCAGGCGCATGGCCCGGCGTACCGCGGTCAGCAGGGCGTCTTGAGCCCGGGCGCGCCCCGTGCCTTCTACGACCACGACCCGGTGCGGGCGCCGCAGATCGTAGTCAAGGGCCTCGGCCCGGGTCAGCGCGCTCTCATCGTCCGTCCCGGCCAGCAGGTCGTGGACGAGGTCGCGACGCAGCCGTAGTTCCGTGTCGGCGATACCACGCAACCTGGCCAGCTCCATCGACAGCACCGTCCCACCATGCTCGAGGGCCACCAGGTCGGCGCTGTCCGCCCTGCCCTCCGGGTCGATGAGCGCCAGCACACCGATCACGTCGGATCGCGGGGAGGCGAGGAGGCTGAGCCGTTCCCCGTCGCGGATTGGCTTGCCAGCCCGAATCAGCCGGCGGAGCAGGTGCTCGCGCTTGGCGAAGGATTCCTTCGGGTAAGGGTCGGGCTGGCCTGGTCCGGCCCAGGCGGACAGGTTGCCGTACCGGTCCTCTATCGCCACCGGCATGCGGGTGAGATCGTGCAGGGCCTTGGCGATCCCCGGCTGGCCCTCCCCGGAAACCGCAACCTGGGTAAGCCGCTGGTGGATATCCATGCTGCGCCGCAGGTTGGTGACCGTCTCGGCGAGTGCGGTGTTGGTGGCGGCGAGTTCCGCCGCGGTGGCGCGTTCCTTCGCGTGCAGCCGGGCGTTTGACACGGCGACGCCGGTCTGCTGCGCGAGCACCTGGATCAGGAACCGCTGTTCGGCAGATGGCTCCTGGTCACAGGACGCGATCAGGTGGCCGAGTGGACCGCCGACGCCTCGCAGCGGGTAGGCCCACGCCCACCGGCGGCCCGGCAGATCGACCTTGCTGCTGACAGCGCCCAGGGCGGCCAGTTGTCGGGCTAGGCCGGGGGGCGAAGGAGCGGTACCGGCGATACTGGGGCGCCACTGGCCGTCGGTGAAGCAGGAGCCGTCAATCCGCCAGGTACCGAGCCCCGGGGCCGACGAGGCGGCCAGGTCCAGGATCTGATCCTCGCTGACCGATTCGGTCATCAGGAGCGAGATCACCTGCAGCGCCCGGAACTCACCGAGCCGCTCCCGCAGGCTCTCGCCCTCCGCGTTCCCGGGCCTCGCGCGCATGGCCCCGTTGGGGGACGCGCGGGCGCGGAGCATGGCCGGGGCCGCTAGCGGGTCTGAAGTGGTCTGTTCAGCGGTCATCGCGGGTCAGGCGCTCGCCGACCTGAGGAAGTCGTCAGGCCCGATGTAGTAAGGATTCTCGACGAGGATTCCCTGGACTAGGACCTGCGGATGCGTCTTCACGACGTTCACCACGACCTCACCGCTGAACCGGTCCAGGTCGTAGAGGCACAATACGACCACCGGGTAGCTCGAGGTGACCCGGTTCAGCTCAGACTCATAGCCGACCAGGTGCTCCACGCCGGGCACGTCCCGCAGCGCCCAGGTCATCTCACCGACCAGGCGGCAGAAAGAGTAACCCTCGATCTCTGCCTTGATCATGTTCTCGGTCCAGAAGGTGAGCATGTCACTGGTGGTGAACTCGCCGTCGGCCAGGTAGGTCGACTCAGGGAGATGAATATCCAGCTGGCCGTTGAAGGGCCCCGGCTCCCCGCAGGCGCCAGGCAGCGCCTCTAGCCGCTTCGCCGTGACCGCGGAGTCCACGATGCAGATGCATTTGTCCCCGGCGGTCAGGCCCGCGCTGAGGTAGCCGGTGAGGAGCCGGTCTCGGTCAGCGTCCCCCCGGTAGAAGGCGCAGACGTGGCTCCCCGGGACCAAGCCGATCTCGTCGATACCACTGGGCACCGGTCCGGTCATTTCGCCCCACCACCTTGCGACCGCGATAGGCGGATAGTACGTCGGAAACCGAAGTTGGGGCTCCCCCTCGGAGGACAAATAATTGCGGGATCATACCCCCAGGGAGGCAGGAGCAACCCTGGGCACGCCATGCCGCGGCGGATCCAGGCTCTCGGGGCGGATTCAGCCGGCCAGGATCCGCCAGTCCACGACGATGCTCGCGCTCGCGCCGACAAGGACGGGGTTGAGGTCGAGCTCGGATATCTCCGGGTGGCCGGCCATCAGATCGCCGACGGCCACGATCATGGCCGCAACGGGCGCGAGGTCCACCGGCGGGCGGCCGCGCAGCCCGGTGAAGACAGCCGCGCCGCGCAGCGACCGGAGCAAGGCGCCTGCCTGCGCCTCGTCCACTGGCGCGACCGCCAGCTGGACATCACGCCGGGCCTCGACCAGCACGCCGCCGAAGCCAGTCATGATCACCGGGCCGAATTCCGGGTCGCGGACCCCGCCGATGACCAGCTCGATGCCCTCGCGCTGGGGTTGCACCAGCACGGCCGCACCGTCCGCCAATGCGAGCAGGTCGGCCGCGGCCGACCGGACGGCGTCCGCGGTGAACAGGCCGAGCCGCACCCCGCCCACGTCGCTCTTGTGCGTCAGGGCAGGATGGGCGACCTTGGCCACCACGGGGTAGCCGAGCCGGGCCGCCACGGAGACCGCCATGGCGGCGCTGTCGCACAGCACGGTCTCGATCACTGGTATCCCGACGGCCGCCAGCAGTTCCCGGGCGGCATCCGGGGCGAGCAGCCCGTGGCCGACGGGCACGGCCGACCGCGGCGACGGCCGCGGCGACGGCGACGGCGAAGCTGCAGGGTCCGGTGCCGAGCGCCACGCTGCGGGGCCCGGCGGCCGCCCGGCCCGCATGCCACAGCGAACTGCCACGCCGACCGCCCTGGCGGTCCGTTCCGGCCACGGGAAGCACGGCACGCCCGCCTCCTGCAGCAGGCTCGCGTGCGCGTCCGCGGCACGCGGCGCCACCCAGCAGACATAAACCGGCACCGGCACCCCGTCGTCGCGCAGCCTGGCCACCGCGTCCCGGACCGCCACCGCGACTTCCGCCGAGGCCGAGCGCTGCAGCAGCACCGGCACCACCACGTCGATCTCGCCGGAGCGGGCCAGCATCTCGATCGTGGCCGGGTACAGCGTGGTGAACAGACGCCAGGTCGGGGTCATGTCCACCGGGTTGCGCGCGCTGGCGTAGCCGGGCAGCAGGGCCCGCAGTTCGTCCTGCAGCGGCCCGCTCAGCTCCGGCACCTCCAGACCCTCGTCGGCCAGCAGGTCGGCCAGCTCGACGCCGGTGCCGCCGGAGTTGGTCACCACCGCGATTCGCCACCCGCGCGGCAGAGGCTGGCCAGACAGGGCACGGGCGGCATCGAGCGCCTGCAGTCCCGTGCGCACCCGGGCCACCCCGGCCTGGCGCAGCGCGGCATCACGCACGGCATCGTCGGTGGCCAGCGCGGCGGTGTGCGACACCGCGGCGCGCTGTCCCGCCCCCGTACGTCCGTGCACGACCGCGATGACCGGCTTGACCGGCGTCGTCCGGCAGGCCTCGGCGAAGAACCCGCGGGCGTCGGTGATCGATTCAAGCAGCAGGCAGATCACCCTCGTGGCCGGGTCCTCCCGCAGGTAGCCAAGCAGCTCCGCGTCGGTGATGTCCGCCTTGTTGCCGGCCGCGAACACCTTGGCGACGCGCAGCCCTTCGTCCCGGCCGAGCGCATGCACGGCCATCCCGTAGGACCCGGACTGGGTGACGATGCTGACGCCACCGCCGCCACGCGGGGCGCCGGCCGAGATGGAAGCGTTCAACGGGAGGTCGGCGTTCTGCACGCCGAAGCAGTTGGGGCCGACCAGGCGGACTCCGCCGGCCCGGGCCGCGGCCACCGCATCGGCTTGCAGCTTCGCCCCGGCGGCGCCGGTCTCCGCGAAGCC
>Ga0137391_10002483_pt1 | contig 13804 bp, 8 predicted proteins | sample 15con2h24BmetaG_FD_101399 | JGI IMG/M metagenome (GOLD analysis project Ga0137391, IMG submission 101399) | Vadose zone soil microbial communities from Angelo Coast Range Reserve, California, USA - 15con2h2.4B metaG | ecosystem: Environmental > Terrestrial > Soil > Vadose zone > Saprolite...
GCGATCGTGAGCGCGAATTGACGATAGAATTGCCCGGAGATGCCGGTGATGAAGATCGAGGGGACGAACACGGCGCACAGGACCAGCGCAATGGCGATGAGCGCTTGCCCGACCTCGTCCATGCTCTTGTAGGCCGCGGCGCGCGGGTCGAGTCCGGCCGCGATATTACGCTCTACGTTCTCCACCACGACGATCGCGTCGTCGACGACGATGCCGATCGCGAGCACCAGTCCGAACAAGGAAAGATTGTTCAGCGTGAACCCGAACAGCGACATGAAGAAGAAGGTACCGATCAGCGACACCGGAATGGCGACGATCGGAATGACGGCCGCGCGCCAAGTCTGCAGGAACAGGATCACGACCAGCACGACGAGAAAGATCGCCTCGAGGATGGTTTCCTTGACGGCGTCGACCGACTGCTGGATGAATTGGGTCGGATTGTAGACGATGGCGTGCTTGACGCCGGCCGGAAAGCCACTCGAGAGCTGATCCATCGTGGCGATGATGCTCTCGGCCGTCGCCAGTGCGTTCGAGCCCGGCCGCTGGAAGATCCCGAGCGCCACCGCGGGATCGCGGTCGAGATACGAATTGCTCGAATAGTCCTGCGCGGCGAGCTCGATGCGGGCCACGTCGCGCAGCCGCACCACCGCATTGGCGGTCTGTTTCACCACGATGTTGTAAAATTCATCGGGGTCGGCGAGGCGCCCCAGCGTCTGCACCGCGATCTGAAACGCGCCCTGCTTGGGCATCGGCGGCTGATCGAGCACGCCGGAGGCGACCTGGACGTTCTGGCCTTGCAAAGCAAGGACGACGTCGGTCGCGGTCAAGCCGACCGTCTGCAGGCGGTCGGGATCGACCCAGATGCGCATCGCATAGTCGCGGCTGCCGAAGACGGTGATCGAGCCGACGCCGTCGATGCGGGTCAGGATATCCGTGACCGAGAGCGTCGCGTAATTGGAAATGAACAGGGTGTCGCGCGACTTGTCGGGCGAATAGAGGTGCACGACCAGCAGCAGGTCGGGCGATTTCTTCGTCACGGTCACGCCGATATTGCGCACGTCGCCCGGCAAGCGCGGCTGCGCGATGGCAACGCGGTTTTGCACCTGCACTTGAGCGATGTCGAGATTGGTGCCGAGATCGAAGCTCACGTCGATTGAAAAGCGCCCGTCCGCCGTCGAATTCGAGGACATGTAGATCATGTTCTCGACGCCGTTGATCTGCTGCTCGATCGGCGTGACCACGGTCGAGGCGACGATGTCCGCGTTGGCGCCGGGATATTGTCCCGACACGTTGATGGTGGGCGGCGCGATCTCCGGATATTGCGCGATCGGCAGGCGCGAATAGGCGACGCCGCCGACGATCAAGAACACGACCGAAACGACGGCGGCGAAAATCGGCCGATCGATGAAGAAATGCGAGATGCGCATACGGCGCCGCTCAGTCGGTCTTGCCGGTCGTTTTGGCGGCAGGCACGCTCGCCTGCGGGGATGCCGCCTGCTCCTCGGGCGCCACCTTCTGCCCCTGGCGTACCCGCATCAGGCCATTGACGACGATGCGGTCGCCGGCCGAGAGGCCGTCCTTGATCACGCGCAGGTCTCCGACCAGCTGACCAAGCGTCACATAGCGCAGCCGCGCAATGTTGTCCTGATCGACCACGTAGACGAATTTGCGCGCCTGCTCGCTGCCGATGGCGGCGTCGGGGAGCATCAGCGCCTCATACGGCGTCGAGGCCGGCACCTGCACGCGCGCGAACATGCCGGGCGTGAATAGGCCTTGGGCGTTGTCGAGTTGCGCCCGCCCGCGGATCGTACCGGTCGCGCGATCGATGACGTTGTCGACGAAGTCCATGCGGGCGGAATGGGAGAAGTCGGGTTCGTCGAGCAGCTTCAAACGGACCGTGGTATTGCCGAGGCCGGTCATCTCGGTGTTGCCCGTTGCCAGCCGCTGGTAACGCAACAGCGACGCCTCGTCGAAGGTGAACTCGAAGCGGATCGGGTCGATCGAGACGATGGTGGCAAGCATGGTGGTGGCGCCGCCGGCGCCGCCCGTCACCAGATTGCCCTGGGTCACGCGTCGGTCGCCGATGCGACCGGTGATCGGCGCCCTGAGCTCGGTGAACTCGAGATCGAGCGCGGCCTGGCGCACCATCGCCTCGCTTGCCGCCACCGCAGCCTGGGCGTTACGGAACGCCTGGGCGCGCTGCTCGAAGATTTGCTCGCTGATGGTCCGATCGCGCAGCAGCTGCTGGCCGCGCGCCAGGTCCGACTGGGTGAAAACGACGTTCGATTTCGCGGTCTCGAGATTGGCGCGGGCCTGGTCGAGGGTGTTCTGGAACGACCGCTTGTCGATGGTGAACAGCAGGTCACCCTGGTTCACGATCTGGCCGTCGGTGAAGTGGATTTGATCGAGGTAGCCCGATACGCGCGCGCGCACCTCGACGACGTTCACCGGGACGAAGCGACCGACATACTCGTCCTGGTCCACGATGGTGCGTTGCGCGGGCTTGGCGACCGTCACCTTCGGCGGCGGCGGTGCCGCCTGCTTCTGGCCTTGGCCGCAGCCTGAAAGCAGGCCCGCCAAGGCAATCGCAATGGCAGCCAAGATTGGGGGCGATGTCGACGGCATGAGGTCGGGGTCAAAGATCATGAGAAATGGCGGCTTTATGTAGGCAGCACCGCCGCCACGCATGGCGGTCGCACGTTTGTGAACGGCGAGCGCACTCTTCCCTCCGCGCGCAGCGCACCCCATATCTGTGTGCGAAACCCAAGTCCACCAGTCACTTGCGCACGGTGCCCGGCCATGCCGGCATCGCCAAAGGCGCCCCAGGTACCTCCATGCTCGACCGACCCACGCCCGATGTTGCCAGCCCGCCCCCCGTTCCGCCCAATGAGGCCGCACTGCTTGATGCCTATTCCCGCGCCGTTATCGACGTGGTGGACCGCGTCGGCCCCGCGGTGGTGCGGCTCGATGTGACCGGGAGTGGCGAGCACCGTCACGGCGGCACCGGGTCGGGCGTCATCGTGGCGCCCGACGGGCTCGTGCTCACCAACAGCCACGTGGTCGGCGGGACCGCCGCGCGCGTCAAGGTCACCACCGTCGACGGCCGCAGCTTGACGGCACGCGTGGTCGGCGACGACCCGGACACCGATCTCGCGCTCGTGCGCGTCGACGCGCCGGTGACGCTGCCGGCGGCGGCACTCGGCAATTCCAAGCTGCTCAAGCGCGGCCAGCTCGTGATCGCCATCGGCAATCCGCTCGGATTCGAATCCACGGTGACCACGGGCGTGGTCTCGGCGCTCGGCCGGTCACTGCGGGCGCGCTCGGGACGGCTCATCGATGACGTGATCCAAACCGATGCCGCGCTCAATCCCGGCAATTCGGGAGGGCCGCTCGTGTCCTCCCACGGCGAGGTTGTCGGCATCAACACCGCGGTGATCGTGGGCGCGCAAGGCATCTGCTTTGCGGTTGCGGCGAACACGGCGAGTTTCGTGCTCGGCGAGCTGGTGCGGCACGGCCGCGTGCGCCGGGCCTATATCGGTATCGCCGCCCAGCAATTCACGCTCTCGCGCCGCCGCCGGCATGCGGCCGGCCTGACGCAGGAGAGCGCGGTCATGATCGCCACGGTCGAGCCGGGCAGCCCGGCCGAACGGGCCGGGCTCGTCGCCGGCGACATCATCCTGGCGCTCGACGGCACCGCGGTCACCGGGGCGGACGATCTCATCCGCACCCTCGCCGGCGAGAAAATCGGCCGCACGATCGAGGTGGAAACGCTGCACAACGGCAGCCGGCGCGTGCTCTCGCTGGTGCCGCAGGAGCGCGCGCATCGCGGCTGATCAATCGGACGGCGGAGGCGGCCCCGGCGGGGTCGAGCGCTTTCGCGTCCGCAACGCCGCCAGCCATTGCTTGCCGAACAGCGCGAATACGACTGCGCCGTAAACCGCGCCTCCGATCAGCGCGAGCACTGCGAGCGTGCTCTCGTCCCGCCAGGACGTCCAGCTTGCAAACAGCCGCGCGACCGGACCTTGCGCCAGGGAGAGCGCCGCCGCGAGCGCAACACCGGCCGCGGCCAACCGTGCTGCCGCGCTGCGTAGGGGAGGATCGAATGCGAAGTGCCCTCGGCGCGCGGCGAACCAGATGACAAGCCCGAGATTGAGCCAAGCGCCGATCGAGGTCGCGAGCGCGAGGCCGACCTGCGCCAGCGAAGTGAAGTAGTAGAAAGCGGCCTTGAAGCCGACATTGACCCCAACCGCGGTCAGCGACGCCTTCATCGGGGTCGCCGTATCGCCGCGGGCGAGAAACGGCGCGGTCGCGCTGCGGATCAGCACGAACGGCAGCAGGCCGAATGCATAGGCGGCGAGCGTCTGCCCGGCCGCGGTTGCGTCCGCGGCGGTGAACTTTCCGCGCATGAACAGCGCGCGCATGATGAGGTCGGGCAGGATGAGAAACGCCACAAGACAGGGAATCGACAGCAGCAGCGTCAGCTCGATGGCGCGATTCTGTGCGTGCTTGGCGCCGGCTTCGTCACCAGTGGCGATCCGACTCGCCATTTCCGGCAACAGCACGGTTCCGACGGCAATGCCGATCACGCCGATCGGCAGCTGATTGAGCCGGTCGGCATAGTAGAGCGCTGAAATCGCGCCGGCGGCGAGGAAGCTCGCGATGATGGTGTCGGCAAACAGCGCGATCTGCATGCCGGCCGAGCCGATGGTCGCGGGCCCGAGCGCGTGGAAGAAGCGTTTGACGTCCTCGTCCCATTTCGGCCAACGGAACGCCGTCATCATGCCGTTGCGCCACGTGTCGCCGCCCACCAGCAGCGCTTCGAGAATTCCGGCAATGAGCACGCCCCAGGCGGCGGCGTGGCCCGGCGTCGGAAAGAACACCGCGACGGCGAGCGTTGCCACCATGGACACGTTGAGCAGAATAGGCGCGGCGGCGGCGGCGGCGAAGCGGGCGAGCGCGTTGAGAATGCCGCCGAAGAGCGTCACCAGCGACATGAGCAGTAGATACGGAAACGTGATTCGCGTCAGCTCGACCGCCAGCGCGAAACGGCCCGGATCCTCGGAAAAGCCGGGCGCGAGCAGCGAGATCACTTTCGGAGTAAAGATCAGCGCGAGGACGACCAAAAAGCCGACGCAGCCGAAGAGGATGGTAAATACCCGGTCGGCGAAGAGCTTTGCCGGATCAACCCCGCCCTGATGGCGGATGCGCGCGTAGGCCGGCACGAAGGCCGCGTTGAACGCGCCCTCCGCGAAGATCGCGCGGAAATGATTGGGAAGTCTCAGCGCAACGAAGAAGGCGTCCGCAATCGGTCCGGCTCCGAGCACCGCCGCCAGCACGATGTCGCGGACAAAGCCGGTAGCGCGCGACACCAGCGTCAAGCCGCCGACGGTGAAGATGCGTCCAATCATCGGCCGGGCCCCGTGTTTGTCCTGCGGCGATGTCACGAGAATCGAGGCCCAATTATAGTGGTCCGGCCCTGCAATGCCGCCCGCACAAGGAAGATCAGGTGAGATGGGTTCGGGCGCCCTCACCGACCCAGCGCGCGGCGCACGGCGGCGATGATCCGGTCCTGGGTCATCGCGTCGAGATAGGCGTGCATGGGCAGGCTGATCACTTCCTCGGCCAGCCGTTCGCTCACCGGCGCGCCGGCGGCGGCGATCGGAAAGCGCTGGTAAGGCTGCTGGCGGTGCAGCGGGGTCGGGTAATGGATCGCGGTTGGAATGCCTTGGCTCTTGAGCGCGGCCGCGAGGGCGTCGCGCCGGCCAGGCGCAAGGCGGATCGTATATTGCGCCCACACCGAGGTTGAGCCCGGCGCGAGCTTCGGAATGGTCGCGACATCGGCGAGCCCCGCGGAATAGCGGCGCGCGATGCGCTCGCGCGCCAAAATCTCTTCGGGGAAGATTTTCAATTTCTCCATCAGCACGGCCGCTTGGATGGTGTCGAGCCGGCCGTTGATGCCGATGCGCACGCAATCATACTTGCCGCCGCCTCCCTCCCCATGAACGCGCAGGCTGCGCATCACCTGCGCAAGCTCCTCGTCGTCGGTGAGCACCGCGCCGCCGTCGCCGTAGCAGCCCAGCGGCTTGGCAGGAAAGAAACTCGTCGCGGTTGCCGGCGCGAGCGTACCGAGGCGGCGATTCTTGTAGGTCGCGCCGAAGGCCTGGGCGGCGTCGTCGAGCACGAAGAGCTCTTGCGCCGCGGCGATCGAGGCAATGCGATCGTGGTCCGCGGGTTGCCCGAAGAGATCCACCGGGATCACGGCCCTGGGCCGAAGGCCAAGCTCGCGCGCCGCCGCGCAGGCGCGTTGCAGGCTTTCGGGATCGAGATTGAAGCTCGCCTCCTCCACGTCCGCGAACACCGGCGTCGCGCCAACGAGAGCAACCACCTCGGCGGTCGCGGTGAAGGTGAAGCTCGGGCAGATCACGGCGTCGCCCGGGCCGATCCCTTGCGCCATCAATGCCAGAACCAACGCATCGGTGCCGCTGGCGCAGGTCACGGCGTGGCGCGCGCCGCAGAACGCGGCGAGCTCGGCTTCCAGCGCGCGCACCTCGGGTCCGAGGATGAACTGGCAATGGCCGAGCACGCGCGCGATCGCCTCGTCGACCGAGCGCCCGAGGCGTCGCCGTTGCGCGGCAACGTCGATGAACGGAATTGGCACGGGGTCGAGGCGGGCGCGCTGATTCATCGAGATTACCGATTGCGTCGGCGAAGCCGGCGCATCAGCCGGTCAGCCGACGGGGGCCGGGCCGGCGACGGCTCACGCTCGGCGTCGCGCGCCTTTCGAGGCAGCGGATGGCGATTTCGAGGCTCGCTACCCCTTCCTCGCCCGTCACCGCAGGCTCCTTGCCGTCGCGGATGGCAGCGACGAATGCTTGCAGCTCGGCGCGCAACGGCTCGGCATGTCCGACCGAGAGGTGGCGCATGGAATAGCTGCCGTCGGGCTGGAAGCCGAAGCACTCGGTGACCTGCCGCGTCAGCAGGTCGCCCATGATGTACTTGTTGCGCGTCGCGATCGTGACGTTGCGCGCCTTGAACGGCGTCAACCAATTGGTGTTGATGTGGGCGAGCACGCCGGAGGCGGTGCGAAACTGCAGGAGCGCGATGTCCTCGCGCTCGGCAACCGCATTCGAGAGTTGCGGCTGCACTTCCGCGATGTCGGAGTCGGTGAACCAGCGGATGAGGTCGATGTCGTGGACGGCGAGGTCGATGACTACGCCGACGTTAGACATGCGCGGCGGGAACGGACCGACACGGGTGATGGCGATGGACAGAATGTCCTCATCGCAGATCGCGCCCTTGATCGCCTCAACCGTCGGGTTGAACCGCTCGACATGACCGACCATCAAGGCGACGCGCGCGTGCCGCGCCGCGTCTATGATTGCGCGTCCCTCTTCCACCGACGGTGCGATCGGTTTCTCCACCAGCACATGCACGCCCCTCTCGATGCAGCAGAGCGCCAGTTCCCGATGCAGATGGGTGGGTGCCGCGATGGTGACAGCATCGACACCCTGCGCAAGCAGCGGCTCCACGCCGCTGAACGCCGAGCAGCCGAGCGCGCGCGAAACGAAATCGCGCTGCTTGCCATCGGGATCGGCCACGCCGACGAGCCTGACGGCCGGCAAATCGGCGAAGACGCGGGCATGATTGCTGCCCATCACGCCGACGCCCACTACACCTACGCGCAGCAAACGGTCGGCGTCGCGTTTGGCGGCTTGCACCATGATGGACGAGGTCCCCCCTGCCGGCTCCCGTAACGAGTCGCTCCTAGCACGCCCGAAGGCCGCTGGCGATGGCTACGGGTTGAGGCCGTGGACACGTTTTGAATCAAAGAGTTACAGCAAAAAGACGCGGCCGCTGGCCTCAGCGACTCGGAATTTCCTAGCGGTAAGAATTTCACTGATAACAGGGAAAAATACAGGGAATTCATGGCCAAGTAGGTATGTAAATACCATTTTTATATCGGAGGCTTGGGCAGGCGGAGCTGGGCGCTGCCTTTCCAATTTTGCGGGATGCCACTTGGCAGCGCACCCATCGCCACCCACATAAACGGTAGCTCGTCGATCTCCGGTCGACTGCTAGAGTAGATCCCCGCCATTATTCAATCGCGTGGATCGGACGGCCTGCAGGCTGAGCTGCCGAAGGTCGTGAATGCATACGTAAGTACCCCCCCGGAAGTCACCGACGGTGGCCGCGATTGCGCGGGCGTACGCGTATGCGTTTTTCCCATCGCATAACGGTCCGCCGTCCCGGCGGGCTTACACGCTCGTCGGCGTTTTAACCCGGTCAGCGCGCGGCGTGTTGTCGCTCGCTGCCACTCAACTATGAGAAAAAAAATGTTGGAAACAAAAACAAAAAAAATGTTCGAGACAAAAAGAGCGGACAGCCTAGGCCAGGTCACGGTGCTCCCCCATCACACATACGTGTTGACCAGCGCTGTGCGTTGTATCTGGATCATTTACAACTGCGGACCCGGTCAGGTGCATGCCGAAGGTCACACTCCCTCACCAGGGCCGAGCGCGGACTTAGTTTGCGTGAGCGCCGAGGGAGCTCTGCTTTCGGCAGGAGACATCGCGGTGTTCTCGGGCTCAGGCCCGATCACGCTGTGTTCGGTCGATGATGAAGGTGCGGTCGTGACCGTCCAGGTGACGACAGCGTGAAGGGGCAGGGCACGCGCAAGCGTGCCCTCCTCTCAATTTCGATCGACATGATCGCAATGAATCCAAGAACAATCACCAAGAAAAAGGACAAAATTCAATGAGTAACGAAAATCATTCCGACTCCGTCGGCTACAAGCAACCACCCAAGGGTCCTCAGTTCCAGGCCGGCCAAAGTGGCAATCCGAATGGTCGCCCGAAGGGTACGCGCAACTTCAAAACCGATCTGCGGGACGAGCTGGGTGAAATGACCTCCTTCCGCGAAGGCGGCCGCGACATCTCGATCTCCAAGCAGCGTGCGCTCATCAAACGTCTCGTTGCATCGGCGATCGACGGCGATGCACGCTCTATTGCAACGCTGATGTCGTTCTGCGCCCGCGCATTCGGCGACGATAATGACGACCAACAGCAAGCGCCGGAGGATCGCGAGATCGTCCAGGCGTTCGCACGCCGCTCGACCAAACGCCGCAGCAAGACTGCGGTGACCAGCAATTCTTCTAAGGAGTAACAAACATGGATGATGAAACTAAAGCACTGATACGGACAAAATTCCTCGCCTTCGCGATGAAGGCGCACGCGACACTGAAAAAAGGTCGCCGCCTTGGCAACGACAAGTACCTCAAGCTTCTTGCCCAAACACTCACGCGCGTCGCGACAGGCGAGACAAAACGACGCGCCATCACGATGCCGCCGCGCCATGGCAAGACATTCATGGGCTCGATTTGCTTGTCGGCATGGATTTTGGCGCACGATGCCTCAGCCAAAATCCTTATACTCTCTTATGGCCAGGACCTTGCCGACAAAATCGCGTACGACATACGCGACATTCTGCGCAGCGAGTGGTTTGAGCAAGCCTTCCACACCCGGCTGAAGAAAGATCGGGTCAAGCTCATGGACTTTGTCACGACCGATGGCGGTGGGGTGCGCTCGCTCTCAATCGAGGGCGGCGTCACCGGCCTTGGTGCTGATTTCATCATCATCGATGACCCGGTGGAAATTAAAGACTGCGACAACACAAAGCGTCTGGAGCGTGTCAATGAGCTTTTTGACAACGAGATCCAGACTCGTTTGGACCATCCTAAAAAAGGTTGCATCGTGGTCATCGCGCATCGCATCAGTGAAGACGATCTGCCTGGTCACGTTTTGCAAAAGGGCGGCTGGAAGCAACTCAAGCTGCCACTTATCGCTACGCGCCGCCGCAAGTACGATCTCGGGGACGGCGAAGTTTGGGAACGCAAGAAGGGTGAGTTGCTGCGCCCCGATGCGTTCACGAAACGCGACATACGACGACTGCGTGATTCGAAGCAACCGGGCTTTGAGACTCTCCAGCAGCAGAACCCGGGCGGCCGTGACCGCCTGCGCATCAAGGCGAAATATTTCCCCACCTTCCAGCCGGCGGAGCTCGAGATGCACGAGTTGCCTGTCGTTCTGAGCATCGACCCGGGGCAGAAGGGCGGGCCCACGAACAGCTGCAGTGTCATCCAGGCGTGGGCGCCTAAAGACGGCGCACATCTGTTAGTGCGCCAGTGGCGCGAGCATGCAACCTACGGCGATTTTCGTTCAGCCGCCCGGCGATTCATCCGCAAATATCGCCCGAGCGTGGTACTCATCGAAGCTACGGGACTGGGTCCGGCGCTAATCTCAGACATCAAGCCACAGAATGGAATGGAGGTGGTGCCGATCACGCCCGCCGGCGATAAAGTCGAGCGCTTGCGCAAGCATTGTCGCACCATCGGTGATGGCCTGGTCCAGCTGGCGCAGGGCGCTTCGTGGTACGGTGAGTTCATCAGCGAGGCCACGCAGTTCCCGTATGGCCCCTTCGATGACCAAATGGATGCGCTGTCGCAGTACCTCACATGGATCGCAGAACATCCTAATCCGCCCCAGCGCCCGCCGATGGCGCTCATCCAACGGGCAGGCTCTCAGGGATGGCCGCTTGGCACGTCGGCAAGTGGGGCGGGCAAGCAGACTACGGGCTGCGTGCGAGTAAGCCGCAGTCGGCCGATGTTCAATGCACCGTTCCAGCAACCGAAAGTCACGGTCAAGTACTAGAGAAAGACATTCACGCCGCCGCAAACGCTGCGGCGGCGTGAATCTTTGTATCGACGCTATCTTCGCCCCGCATTGTGGTCGGATTAATTCGATCCCAAACCTTCCGCCATCAAGCCCATCGGCAAGCCGAGCGCATTGAGTGCCCAGTGGCTAATTCTGTTTCGAAAGCCGTCGCCGCGACCAGCGAGATGTTGATGGTGGGCGGGTGATGATGGCGCTGACCCGGCTGACAGTGTGGCCGTCGGGTCCATAACGAGATGCTGTTTCCTGTAGCGGGGTGCTGTGCGGATGGCGCAACCGGATAAATCGAGCCAGGTGCTGACATGGTTCGGGGCCGAAGGTGCGCAAGCTACGACATTGCTCGCGCGTCGTAATCGCGGAGCCACTCGACGAAGCGGTGGACACCCTCAGCGATCGGCGTCTTGGGCCGGAACCCCACAGTGCGCTCGAGATCGGCCACGTCCGCATAGGTCTGCGCGACGTCGCCCGGCTGCATCGGGAGCAACTCTCGGATTGCCGGCTTGCCGATAGCTTCCTCGATCAGCCGCACGACCTCGGTCACCTCGACCGGGTGGCTGTTGCCGATATTGTAGAGGTGCCAAGGTGCCCGGCTCGTGGCGGGATCGGGCGCATCCCCGGACCAGACGGGGTTTGGTGCGGGCGGCAGGCGAACGAGCCGCACAACCGCTTCGACAGCATCGTCGATATAAGTAAAGTCCCGGCGCATCTTACCGTTGTTGAACAGCTTGATCGGCCGACCCTGCATGATCGCTTCGGTAAACAACCACATCGCCATATCCGGGCGGCCCCACGGCCCGTAGACGGTGAAAAACCGCAGGCCCGTCGCCGGCAGAGCGAACAAATGCGCATAGGCATGCGCCATCAGCTCGTTGGCCTTCTTGGTCGCGCCGTAGAGGCTCAGGGGATGATCAACGTTGTCAGAAGTACGAAAAGGAACGCGGGTGTTGGCGCCATAGACGGAGGAGGACGAGGCGTAGATGAGATGCCGGCATCCCGCGTGCCGGCAACCTTCGAGCACGTTGAGGAAGCCCGTGAGGTTGGCGTCGAGATAGGCATACGGATCGATCAACGAATGACGCACGCCAGCCTGCGCAGCAAGATGCACGACATCGGGAAAGCGATGCGCGGCGAACAATTCCGCCATCGACCGGCGGTCGGCAATATCCATCTTTTCGAATTGGAAGTTGGAGAATGCCTTGAGTTGCGCGATCCGGGCCTCCTTGAAACGCGGATCGTAATAGGCATTGAAATTGTCGACGCCTACCACGTGGTGTCCGCCGGCCAACAGGCGCCGCGCAACGTGCATGCCGATGAATCCGGCCGCCCCGGTGACGAGAACAGGTTCCTGCAAGGCACGTCCCTTCAAGTGGCGCGGTAATGCCGCCGTCCGATCGAGCCGCCATACCGCTGTTTGCGCTCGGCTGATGGTGCTTCGTGCAGTATAAAACGAAAAATGCCAAGAGCCCTCCTGCGAGCAATGATCGTCCTATACCTGACGGCGATGACCGTAGGCCCTCACCACCCGAGGCCATCAACATGAGCGATGTCGCGAGCGAGGCGGCTGCGCTCAAGCGCTGGCTATTCGATGTAGCGCTGCCGCTATGGTGGAAGGACGGCGCGGACCACGTTGGCGGCGGCTTCCACGAGGCGATCAGCCTTGATGGCAGGCCATTGGCACGGCCGCACCGCGCGCGTGTCATCGCTCGCCAAGCATTCTCCTATTGCGAAGCCGGCCGGCTCGGCTGGCAAGGTCCCTGGCGCGAGGCGCAGCGCCACGCGCTCGACTATTTCCGCAAACGTTTCGTCACCGCAGACGCGACGGTCGTGTCGGTGGTCGATCTCGACGGCAAGATCGGCGATGCGCGCTTCGATCTCTACAACCAAGCCTTCGCCCTGCTCGCTTATGCCAGCGGCGACCGCACGTTCGGCGAAGCGGACGGCTGGCGCAGGCAGGCCGTGGCGCTGCGCACGGCTCTCGAGCAATCGTATCCCCATCCGCTCGGCGGCTTCGTTGAGGATCGCGCCGGAGGGGCGCCGCAACGCTCGAACTCGCACATGCATCTCCTCGAAGCGGCGCTCGCCTGGATCGCCATCGATGACGATCCGGCCTGGCGCCGTATGGCGGATGGGATTGCCGAGCTCTGCCTCGAAAAATTCATTGATCCGGCGAGTGGCGCGCTGCTCGAGTTCTTTGCCGACGACTGGTCACCGGCGCCCGGCGTCGAGGGACGCATTTGCGAACCGGGGCACCATTATGAGTGGGCGTTTCTGCTCGATCGCTGGGCGCGGCTCACCGGCCGGAGCAAGCCTGAGGCCGTGGCTCGCCTCATCGCGTTCGCCGATTCACACGGCCTCGACGCGCGCCGCGGGGTGGTGGTGAACGCCCTACTTGCCGACGGCAGCATCCACGACCCCGTCGCGCGCTTGTGGGCGCAGGCAGAACGGGTTCGTGCTTATCGCGCGCACCGGCACTCCGGCGACCAGGTTGCCACGGCCGTCAAAGGATTGCGGCGCTTTCTCGCCACGCCGACACCCGGCGTCTGGTTCGACCAACTGGCGCCCGACGACGTCTTCGTCCACGAGCCGGCGCGGGCGACCAGCCTCTATCACATCATCGGCGCGGCCGCCGAGCTCCCGGATGGGATTGCCGATGCCGCAAATGCCAGCTTGCCGGTGCGCCGGCCGGCGCCGCGCGTGATCTACCTCGTGACCGAGGATTGGTACTTCATCTCCCATCGCTTGCCGATGGCGCGCGCGGCTCGCAATGCCGGCTTCGAGGTGCACGTCGCCACGCGGGTGGATCGGCATGGCGCCGCCATCGAAGCGGAAGGGTTTCATCTGCACCCTGTCTCCTGGCGTCGCGGCAGCCTCGATCCGCGCGACCTTGTCCGGGTCGTGCGCGAGGTGCGCAAGCTCTACCGTGGCGTGAAGCCCGATCTCGCTCATCACGTCGCGCTGCCGGCAACCGTCGTCGGATCGCTCGCAGCCACCGGCCTTCCCGTCGTTTGCCTCAATGCCATGACCGGCCTCGGCACGATGTTCATCGACGACAAGGCGAAAGTCCGCGTGGCGCGCCC